>OGCI01001054.1_pt1 | contig 25696 bp, 19 predicted proteins | sample 1570021 | NCBI WGS metagenome assembly OGCI01 (sample SAMN06264664, study PRJEB24512) | hot springs metagenome | isolation source: Hot spring water | place: South Africa: Tshipise | collected 2015-06-21 | reverse complement strand
ATAGACATTAAGGGTCTGGTGCTCAACGCGGTGCGCCGTCGCGACGAAGGCTACGGCTACGGCTACGATTACTACTACTACAAGAAGCAGGGAGACGATCGCCAGAGCAGCACCAGCCCCTCTACAACGCGGAGCCACAGGAAATAGGGACGAACACGGCGATTAGAGGCCGGTTGAAAAGCCCCCCTCAACCCCCGGCCCCTTCGCCTGCGCTGCGCGCGAAGGGGAGCACTCGCACGACAGAGAGTAAGTCCCCTCGCCCCGCGACGCCGTCGCGAGGGAGAGGGGATTGAGGGGTGGGGGGTATCAAACGGCCTCCTAGAGGCCAGCCGAGCAGCCCTCAGCGGCGGGGTTACCTCACCAGCCCGCGCAGTGCCTTGACGTAGTTGACCAGCGTGTTGAGCAAAAAGCGCGGCCCGCCCAGTCGCCAGCGCCGCATCAGCCGATCGATCAGTCCGCCCCCGGCCCGCACCGTCAGCCAGACCATCCCCGGCCAGGCGCGACGCGGCACAGGCGCGGGGGTATATCCAGCCCCCCGAAACTCCCCGCCTGTCACGCGCTGCGCCAACCCGACTTCGGCGGGAGTGAGCGTCTGCGTCCAGCGCCCCAGCGCATCGCTGACAATGCCCTTGCGGTCGCTGCGGTCGCCTTCGGCGGTGTTCCACCAGCGCACATCGAGCATCTGCGGACTGAAGTCCAGGCCCAGGAAGGCGCACACACCCCGGACGGTCGTCTCTGGCTGCTGCACCAGGTCTTCATAGCGCACGGAGTAGAAGTGGTCGGGGTAGGTCGCCCGCGCCCGTTGCCCCGCGCGCACGGCCAGTCGCCATTCGAGCGCATCCCAGAGGGGATCGTAGACGCGCTCCAGTTGTCGCACCCGCCTTTCGGCGGGGTCGGTGGCGCGGACGCTGCGCGTGCGCTTCTTCTTAGAAGCCAGGATGTCGCGCGGGTCGCGCAGGATTTCGACGAACTGCGCTTCCGGTACGCTTTGCCGAATTTCGTCCACCAGGAACACGTGCTGCGGCGTCTTCTCGATCCAGCGTTTTTTGCCTGCGCGGGCGGTCAGGTGTTCGAAGGTGGCGCGGAAGGCCACACCATGGGTGCGGGGCTGTGTCGCGGCGACGATGGCCCTCACGTCTGCCTCGTCCAGCGGGGGCGGTACGGGACGATAGCCGCGCGGGAGCGTGCGCAGGCGATCCGGCCCGCCCTGCTCGATCAACTCGGCCAGCATCAGGATCAGGTTGATCAGCGTCTCGTCCTCGTCGAGATCGGGGTACAGCCTCTTGAGGAAGGGCAGGTAGGCGAAGTAGCGCGTCTCGGCGGCGGCGGCGAAGAAGACGGGATGGGCGGCCAGGATGTTGTGCAGCAGGGTTGTGCCGGAGTGCATGTAGCCCACCACGAAGACAGGCGCACAAGAGGTCTCCGGAAGCCGATTTACCTCGCCCTCTGGCCTCATTACGCCCGGACTTTCCCCCTCGCCCTGCCTGGCGACGGGAAGACGAGACGGGTCAGCACCGGGTGAGGGCGTCTCTTGCCGCCCTGGTTCCACTGGGTCAGCCTGGTTCATGAGCGTTCTCCCTGAGCGCGCGCATAGGCGGGCACGGTGCGCGCAATGAAGTCGGTCACGTCAATCAGTTCGGCGAGCATCTGCTGACGCCTGGCCTGCCAGCGAGCTGCCGTGTCGGGATCGGCCAGCAGGGCGCGCGCTTTGTCCAGCGCCTCGGCCTGGCCGGTGCGCGGGTCGTTGAACGAGTAGACCATCTCGTAACGCGCCTGCAACTCGTCAATATAGCCCCGCCGCGAAGTCGAAAGGAAGATCGCCGGCGTGCCCAGCATGGCGCACTCAGCAGCCATGGTGGCGCTTTCGCCGAAGAACAGCCGCGCGAACGCCTGCAGGTGTAGCATGTTGCGGCGTGGCCCGCGCAAGGCCAGCGCTTCCAGGTCGGGCGGCAGGGGCTTTTCGGAACTCAGAATGATGCGCCCGTAGGGGGATAGCGCCTCGATCACCTGCCGCAGATCGCGCACGCCAAAATCGCGCACGTCGTGACTGGCCTCCCAGTTGACCAGCCGCACGATGAGGAACGGCTCGCCGGGGCGCAGCCCTTCGGCGGCCAGCGCGGACGGATCGGGCGTGAAGTAGGCCGGATGAGTGTAGGCCAGTTGCTGGTAGCCGTTGTAGCGAACGTGCTTGCGCCCCACGTCCTGGCGGTAAGCGCGCGGGGTGATCACGACACGGGCCAGCGGGTAGGTGATGGCGTTAGACAGCCGCGCGTGCTCTGTATCGGAAAAGACCACCACTGGCACGCGCCCGGCCAGGCAGCCGTAGACCAGGAAGGTGCCCGCCTCGGCCACGGCCACGTCGGGGCGGAAGCGCCGCACAACGCGGCTCAGCCCCCAGGCCCGCTCGATCAGCTCCACCGCCAGGCCGAGCGGCCCACGCCGCGCCCCCCGCCCGATGCGGATATGCTCCAGCCCGAACTCGTCCAGCAGGGCGCAGGTGATGTCCTTGTTGCGGCTGGTGAGGCATAGCGCGTGCCCTTCGCGTTGCCAGCGGGCGATGGCATGGCGGAAGAAGTGCACGTGCATGGGATGCGTCAGATCGACCAGAATGCGCATGGCTAGCGGTCGCTGTTGATATAGCGCAGCAGGGCGATCTGCTCGGAGATCAGCCCCAGCATGAACAGGAAGACCCCCAGGCTGAAGATCAGCCCGCCGAAGCCGCTGAAGCGGTTGACCATCGCCAGTTTCCCGACGGTGTAGCTGCCGCCCGCCAGCATGAACAACAGGCTGATCGGCAGAAAAATCTTGAGCGGCACGAACAGGGTGCCCAGGCGCGTCAGCGTCAGCAAGAAGCGCAGCCCGTCGCGCAGAGGGCGGATTTTGCTCGCGCCAGTGCGGGCGGGCGAGACGAAAGGATGGTACTTCACCGCGTAACCGGCGCGGAACAGGCAGATCGTCAGCGTGGTGGGGTAGGAGAAGCCGTTGGGCAACAGGTAGAGAAAGCTGCGGGCGATGCTGGCCCGTACCGCCCGAAAGCCCGAAGTCAGGTCTGGCACGGGATGGCCGACGATGTAGGAAGCGTAGGCGTTGAACAGCCGGTTGGCGACTGTGCGGTGCCAGCGGGCCTGCGACCCGGCGCTGCGCGCCCCCACCACCATATCGTAGCGATCCATGTATTGCAGCAGGTTGGGGATTTCCGCGGGCGGGTGCTGACCGTCGCCGTCCATCAGCACCAGGATGTCGCCGCTGGCAGCGCGAATGCCAGACTTGACCGCCGCGCCGTTGCCGATGTTGTAGGGATGTGCCACCAGGTGGGCGGCGGGGTGCGCCTGCACGATCTCAGCCGTGCGGTCGGACGAGCCGTCGTCCACCACCACGATCTCGTCTACCACGGACTGCGCGGCGACCTGATCGAGGATGCTGCCAATGACCGCCTCCTCGTTGTAAACGGGGATCACCACCGACACACGTTGCCCATTGAGCACCGCCTTGCTCTCTCCTGATGAGAAATAGCCGTCAGTCGTCAGCGCCACTTGACCCCGCCCCCCGCGCACGGAGAGCCAGGAGGCGAGGGCTTCAAACGGTCTCTCCTCCGTGCCGCACGAGCTGAGGTAAACCAGGGCACGGCGAACTGCCCGACACGTCTTGCACGCCCCCTGATGATAGCGACAGAGCGGGCGAACAGCCACTTTGCGCGGGCGCGAGGGAAGGTTCTCAGCGATGTGCCCCACCCGATGGCCCTCAACCCCCGGCCCCTTCTCCCGCGCTGCGGGCGAAGGAGAGCATGCGCGCGACAGACAGTAAGTCCCCTCGCCCCGCGACGCAGTCGCGCGAGAGAGGGGATGCAGGGGTGAGGGGCAGCAGACTGCTGCACACGGCCCGTCACAGTTTGCGCGCGCCCCTTTGCGCTATAATCGCGGGGGTGCTCCACAGGGAACGACCAGGAGGGGGAACGACGGATGCTTTCATGGCAGGAATGGGCGCTGGTGGGCATCATGGCGGTGGCGCTGCTCGCCATCGGCTCCGGTCGTGTGCGCGCCGACTTGGTCGCCCTGTTGATCCTGATCACGCTGCCCATGGCAGGGCTGGTGAGCTTTCAGGAGGCGCTCTCTGGCTTCAGCCGCTCCGCCGTGATCACCATCATCGGCCTGTTCATGATCACGCAGGGGCTGGAAGATACTGGCGTGGTGCGCGCAATGGCCGAACGCCTGCGCCGCATTGGCGGCGGCTCCGCGACGCGCCTGATCATGCTGTTCATGGCCGCCGGAGCCACGCTGTCGCTGGTGATGAACAACATCGCAGCGGGTGCCGTGTTGCTGCCCGCTGCCGTTCAGGTGGGGCGACAGGCAAAAGTGTCCCCTTCCAAGCTGCTGATCCCCCTGTCTTTTGGGACGCTGGTCGGCGGCATGGCGACGTATTTCACTACAGCCAACATCGTCCTCAGCAGCATTCTGCACGACCAGGGCCAGGGCCGGCTCAATATGATGGATTTTCTGCCCACCGGCGGCGTCATCGTGCTGCTCGGCTTGCTGTTCATGGCGCTGATCGGCAGGCGGCTGCTACCGTCTCGCGAGTCGGTGGGGCAGGCGGCTATTCCCTACGACCTTTCGCTGAGCCTCTACGACACCTATCAACTCGAAGAACGGCTGTGGCAGGTGCGCGTGCCCGCTCAGTCGCAACTGGCAGGGACGCCGCTGCGGCAGAGCCGGATTGGGCAAGAACTAGGATTGACGGTGATCGGCATCTGGCGCGATCGGCATATGATCCTGAACCCAGACCCCGCCGAAACCATCCGGTCGAACGACCATCTGCTGGTGTTGGGCCGGGCGGAACGTGTGCAGCAGATGGAGCGCTGGGGGGTGGAGATCGTGCGGCCCAACAATCACCTCTACTCCCGCCCCGACTACTCGATTGGCCTGACCGAAGTGCTCATCCCTCCGCGCTCCTCTGTGGTAGGCAAGACGCTCTCCGACCTGCGCTTCCGCGCCCGCTACGGTCTGACGGCCATTGCCCTGTGGCGCGAAGGGCGCAGTTTCCGCACCGATGTGGGCAAAATGCCCCTGGAAGTCGGCGACGCGCTGCTGATGATCGGCAAGCCCGGCAGCATCGGGGCGCTGGCCAGGGAGCGCGATTTCCTGATCCTGCAGAGCGAAGAACCGCAGCAACCGCGTCTGCCACACAAGGCGCGGTGGGCGCTGCTGATCACCGTCGGCGTGTTGCTGCTCGCCATCCTGGAAATTCTCCCCACTGCCGAGACGACGCTACTCGGCGCGGTCGCCATGGCGCTGACTGGCTGCATCAACCTGGACGAGGCGTACCGGGCCATCGAATGGCGCGTGGTCTTCTTGATCGCGGGCATGTTGCCGCTGAGCACGGCCATGATCCGCACGGGCCTGGCCGCCCGCCTGGGGTCGGCGCTGGTGGATGCGCTGGCTCCCTTTGGCCCGCTGGCGCTGGTGGCGGGCCTGTTCGCCCTGACCATGCTGATCACCCAGGCGGTCGGCGGGCAGACGGCGGCGCTGATGGTGGGGCCGGTGGCGGTGACTTCTGCCGTGCAACTGAGCGTGAATCCCCAGGCCACGGCGGTAGCGGTGGCGATCGCGTGTTCCGCCGCTTTCCTGACGCCCATCGCCCATCCCGTGAACATCCTGATGATGGGACCGGGCGGCTACACCTTCGGCGACTTCCTCAAGGTCGGCCTGGGGATGACGGCGGTGACGTTCCTGGGGCTGCTGGTGGGGATGCACCTTTTCTGGCAGTTGTAGACCCCTCCATCGCTTCCCCTGCCCCTCACCTCTCATCCACCCGCCACGCTTCGACTGTCGCCAGCGTCTCGGCGGCGCGCTCTGGCAGTGACGGGCCGGGCCACATCAGCGGGCGCGGCTGATGTTCCAGGATGAGGCGCACCGAGCGGTCGTAGGTGAAGTAGTTCCACACCCAGTTGATAAACACGTTCAGCCGGTTGCGGAAGCCCAGCAACGTGATCAAGTGCAGCACCAGCCAGGCCAGCCAGGCGACGAACCCGCTGACCTGCAGCCGGTAGAAAATCCAGGCCACGGCCCGGCTGCGCCCGATGGTGGCCATGATGCCCCGGTCGCGCAGGCCAGTGTAGCTGAAGGGGCGCTGCGGTTGCCCGGCCAGCCGCCGCAGGATGTTTTGCGCCGCCAGCGTTCCCTGCTGTTTGGCGACGGGGATCAGCATGGGATACGGTTCGCCCCGCTCGTCTTCCAGGTAGGCCATGTCGCCCACCACGTAGATATCGTCGTGTCCGATCACCTGCAGGGTAGGGCGCACTGGCACCCGCCCGTTGGCCCGCAGCGGCACGCCCAGCATCTCCGCCAGGGGGGACGCCGACACGCCCGCCGCCCAGACCAGCGTCCGCGTGGGGATGACTCGCCCATCGCTCAGGCGCACTTGGTCTTCGCCGACATCGGCAACACTCTGCCCCAGGATGACTTCAACGCCCATATCCTCAAGCTGACGGCGGGCTGCTTCGCGCAGGCGCGGCGGATAGGGCGAGAGCAGATGATCGCGCATTTCAACCAGGATCACCCGCCCGTCCAGGCCGGTGATCTGATGCCCGAACTCCTTGCTGAGCACATAGCGATACAGCTCGCGCAACGCCCCGGCGGTCTCCAGGCCGGTAGGGCCTCCCCCCACGACGACCATCGTCGTCAGCGCCGCCCGCACAAGGGGGTCTTCCGTCCAGGCCGCCGTCTCGAAGCACTTGAGGATGTGATTGCGCAGGATCACGCTGTCGGAGAGCGTTTTCAGTCCGAAGGCGTACTGCGCGATCTGTTCCTGCCCGAAGTAGTCGGTGCGGCTGCCCGCCGCCACGAGCAGATAGTCGTACCCCTCGCAGCGTATGCCATAACCGGTGTCTACGGTCACTGTCTTGTCGGACGGATTGATCTCCACCACTTCGCCGCGCAGGAAGCGCACGCGCTCCATGCCGCGCAGAATGCCGCGCACCGGATAGGCGATCTCGCCCGGTTCCAGGCCGGAAGTGGCGACCTGATAGAGCAGGGGGGTGAACAGGTGGAAGTTCTCGCGGTCAATGAGCAAGACGTCAACATCGGCTTTGGCCAGGCGCTTGACCGCGTTCAATCCGCCAAAGCCCGCGCCGATGATCACGATGCGAGGACGGTGTAGGGTTGTCATCGGGCCGCTCCTGTCAATTGTGAAATCTGGCACGATATTTCTATGACAGAGATTAACAAAATTCGCCCGGAACGACCATTGGAGGCAGATGAGAGATGCTTTAAGCAGCCCTGAGCAGCGCTGACGCGCCCTGTCGCCCCATCCTCACGTCGCAGAGGGGGCAAGCCGAGCGCAGCGAGGCTGGGGGTGAGGTAAAGCACGGCGCAGCGAACGGCCCGTCGCATTTTGCGCGCACCCCATGTTAAGCACTTTTTGACATTTTTCAGATGTTGATTTAAATTAATTTTATTGTTTTCAACTCTATTTCGAGAAAGAGAATCACTGTGAAAACATCAAAGCTCGTACCAACTCTTCTCGTCGTCTTGGGCGTGTTGTTGCTGAGCCTGGGCAGCACAGTCCTGGCTCAGTCGCCCCTGCCGGGGACGCTCATCGCGTCCGGTTTCAATGGCCCCCAGGGTGTGCTGGTGGACCCTGAGGGCAACGTCTGGGTCATTGATAGCGGCATGGGCGGTGAGCAGACCATGCAGGTGCCCGGTGAGGACGGCGAAGAGATGACCGTCTCCGTGGGCACGACGGCACGTATCGTCGAGGTGGCGCCCGATGGCACCCAAACCGAGGTCGCGATGCTGCCGTCCCTGTACCTCGCCGAAAGACAGGAAACCCTGGGCGGGGCGCGGCTGGCCCTGTTGGACGGGGTATTGTATGCCACCAGCGCAGGCTGGAACGTGGCAGATTTGGATCCCCTGCCGCTGTTTGCAGCCATTGTGCGCGTGGACGGCGAGACGGTCACGCAGGTGGCGGGTACGTGGGCGATCGAGAAAGCCAACAACCCCGATGGCACGCTGCTTGACACGCACCCCTACGGGCTATCTGCTGGCCCGGACGGCTGGTTGTGGGTGGCCGACGCCGGTGCAAACGATCTGCTGCGCGTCAATCCAGCGACCGGCGAGGTCGTCCTAGTAGCTGCTTTCGCGGGACTGCCGGGCCCCTTCCCCAACCCGGCTCGCGGCGGAGCCATGGAAGCCGATCCGGTGCCGACGGCTGTGGCCTTCGACGCAGAAGGCAACGCCTATGTGTCGTTGCTCAGTGGCGGCCCGTTCGTGCCTGGCAGTGCCGCAGTGCTGCGCGTCACCCCGACGGGCGAGGTGAGCGAGTACGCCACCGGCCTGACCACGTTGACCGATCTCACGCGCGGGCCGGATGGCGAACTCTACGCGATTCAGTTCGGCATCTTCACCGAGCAAGGCCCCACGCCCAACAGCGGCGCGCTGATTCGCATCAAAGAGGGCAGCGCATCCGAGGTGGTGGTGGACGGGTTGCCCTTCCCAACGGGTCTGTCGTTCGATGCGGACGGCAACGCCTATGTGGCGGTCAACGGCGTTGGCGCGCCGGGGTCGGGCGCGGTGATCTGCCTGGAGGGCGTGACTGGCATGGCCGGACAACCGCTGCCGGCAATGCCCTAAGCAGGGCGTGATCCGGCTCGTACAATAACAACCTGTGAGGCGGGGGCGTATGGTCACACGCCCCCGCCCGCTTTTCCTTCGCCCTTACTCACCAGCGATGATGCACCTGCTCGCGGATATAGCGATCGTAGATGTCGCGCACTTTGGCCATGGTCTCTGGCGAGAGCGGCGGCAGGTCGGCGGCGCGGACGTTGTCTTCGGCCTGCGACGGGCGTTTCGCGCCGGGGATGGCGCAGGTGACTGCGTCGAACATCAGAATCCAGCGCAGGGCGAACTGCGCCATCGTCGCGCCGGGCGGCACCAGCGCCCGCAGTTCCTCGACGGCTTCCAGCCCGGTCTTGTAATCCACACCGGAGAAAGTCTCGCCCACGTCGAAGGCTTCGCCGTGCCGGTTGAAGTGTCGGTGATCGTCCAGGTCGAAGGAAGTCTGCGGGGTCATCTTGCCGGTCAGCAGACCGCTGGCCAGCGGCACACGGGCCAGGAGGCCCACCTTGCGCCGTTGGGCCTCCGGGAAGAACAGTTCGGCGGGGCGGTGACGAAACATGTTGAAGATGATCTGCACGGTCTGCACGTTGGGATACTCGATGGCCTTGAGCGCTTCTTCGACCTTCTCCACGCTGACGCCGTAGTAGCGGATTTTGCCCGCCTGCACCAGGTCATCGAGCGCGCCGAACACCTCCGGACGGTAGTACACCTCGGTGGGCGGGCAGTGTAGTTGCAGCAGGTCTATGCAGTCGGTGTCCAGGTTGCGCAGGCTGCGCTCGACAAAGCGGGTCAGGTTGGCGGCGTTGTAGCCGTCTGCTGTGTGCGGGTCAAGGCGTCGTCCGGCCTTGGTGGCGACGTAGATCGTCTCGCTACGTTCCTTGCGCACCTGCGCCACCAGGCGCTCGCTGCGCCCGTCGCCATAGACATCTGCCGTGTCAATGAAGTTGACGCCCAGGTCAATGGCGCGGTGCAGGGCGGCTATCGAGTCCTGGTCGTCCACCGGCCCCCACGATCCGCCGATTGCCCAGGCCCCGAAGCTGATCTCCGACACTTTCCATCCCGTGCGACCCAATTCGCGGTATTGCATGGCTGCATCCTCCTGAAGCATGAAGCACCACTACGCGGGCTATTCTAGCACATTTGTTCTTTTTGGTGATAGTGCACACCATCAGCTAAGCTTGAATAAAGAAAGAGCCATGAGAGCTGTGTCCTGAGTGTAGTGCGGGGCGTAGTGCGTGCCAACTTGTAGTAGAGATGAGGGCCTATCGGACGGCTTTATGGGAACAGCCCCGGCATTCACTTTCTGGGCATTCATAACTTCCCATTCATTATTCGTAACCTGATCAGGAGCGTGTATGGCTACGCAAGCGACACAACAACGTACCGGTGCCGAAGAGGTGCGCTGGGATTTGAGCGACCTCTACGCTGGCATTGACGATCCGCAGATCGAGCGCGACATCGCGCAGACTACGGAGCGCGCCGACGCCTTCGCCGCGACTTACCGGGGGCGCGTGCTGTCTCTGAGCGCCGAGGAACTGTATCGGGCCATCGCCGAATTCGAGGCGATTGTCGAGGCGGCGAATCGGCTGGGAGTCTTCGCACACCTGCTCTGGACGACCGACGCGGCCAATGCCCGCTATGGAGCGCTGTTGCAGCGCCTGACCGAGTGGGAAGCGCAGTTGCAACAGAAGCTGGTCTTCTTCGAGCTGGAGTGGGTGAACGCGCCCGATGATTTCGCCCAGGCCATGCTGGCCCATCCGGCGCTGGCGCATTACCGGCACTGGCTGGAAGTCACGCGGCGCTATCAGCCGCACCGCCTGAGCGAGGCGGAAGAAAAAATCCTGGCCGAGAAGTCGGTAACGGGGCGCAGCGCGTGGGCGCGCTTTTTCTCCGAGCTGATGGGCAATACCCGCTATCCCTTCGACGGGGAGGAACTGACGCAGGCGGCGATCCTGGCCCGGCTCTACGATCCCGACCGGTCGGTGCGTCAGCGGGCGGCGCAGGCCTTCACGGATGTCTTGCGTCAGCAGTTGCCCACCCTCACCTATATTTTCAACACGCTGGCCGCCGACAAAGCCTCCGACGACCGGCTGCGCAAATTCCCTAGCTGGATTTCTTCGCGCAACCTGGACAATCAGGTGAGCGACGCTGTGGTCGAGGCGCTGATCGAGGCGGTCACGGCGCGTTACGACATTGTGGCGCGCTACTACCGGCTCAAGCGCTCGCTGCTGGGGCTGGACAGGCTCTACGACTACGATCGCTACGCACCGCTGCCCGCCGCCGAAGGACACTATCGCTGGGAGCAGGCCCGCGATATGGTGCTGGAAGCCTACGGCAAATTCCACCCTCAGATGGCCGAGATCGCCGGGCAATTCTTCGCTCGCTCGTGGATTGACGCGCCGCCCTATCCGGGCAAGCGCAGCGGCGCGTACAGCGCTTCGACCGTGCCCTCAGTGCATCCCTACGTTTTCATGAACTTCACCGGCTCGGCGCGCGATGTGATGACGCTGGCCCACGAACTGGGTCACGGCGTGCATCAGTATCTTTCGCGCGAGCAGGGGATGTTGCAACAGCACACCCCGCTGACCACGGCGGAGATGGCCTCGACCTTCGGCGAGATGCTGGTCTTCAGCGACTTCATGGCTCGCGAGAGCGATCCGGCGGTGCGCCTGGCCATGCTGGCGCACAAGATCGAAGACACCTTCGCCACGGTCTTCCGGCAGATTTCCATGAACCGCTTCGAACACGCCATGCACACAGCCCGCCGTACCGAAGGCGAACTCTCCAGCGAGCGCCTGAGCGAGTTCTGGATGCAGACACAGCAGGCCATGTTCGGCGACAGCGTCGAGTTGACCGAGAACTACGCCATCTGGTGGAGCTATGTCCCGCACTTCCTGCAGGTGCCCGGCTATGTCTATGCCTATGCCTTCGGCGAACTGCTGGTGCTGGCCCTGTTCGCCCGCTATCGTCAGGAGGGCGATTCCTTTGCGCCGCGCTACCTGCAGGTGCTGCGCGCGGGCGGATCGGACTGGCCGGAAGCGATCCTGGCTCCGCTGGGCGTTGACCTGACCGCGCCCGACTTCTGGCAGGAGGGGTTACGCGAGATCGAAAGCCTGGTGGCGCAGGCGGAAGCGCTGGTCGCGCAGGGACAGGGGTAGAGGAGGCAGACTGCATGAGTCCCATGAGTCCACAGGGTAAGGTCACGCATTATTCGGCGGTGCCCGCGCAGGAATTCGGGGCCGAAGCGCCCGGCACCCGTATTCGTTGGCTGATTGACGATGAGCATGACGGCGCGCCGGTCTATGCGCTGCGCATGATCGAGATCGCGCCGGGCGGGCACACGCCGCGTCACAGTCACCCCTACGAACACGAAAACTTTGTGGTGGAGGGCACGGGGCGCGTGTGGCTGAATGGAGCCTGGCATGACCTCAGGCCGGGCGACGTGGTGTTCGTGCCGGGCGGCGAAGAACATACCTACGAAAACACGGGTGAGGGAGTGTTTCGGTTTCTGTGCGGGATTCCGGTGCAGCGCCTACGGTAGGGGGAAGCTGTTTCGCGTAGTCATAACCCCAAAAAGACCCCGCCCCCCAGGCAAAGACACTTACCTCACCCCCCGCCCAGCGCTAGCGCGCCTCGCCGAGCGAAGCGAAGCTGGGGGTGAGGTAGACCTCCGCTTGGTGGGGGTACTGACTACGCGAATCCCTGCATCTCACTTCCTGCGGTACAATGGAACTGACAGAGACTTCCACTCCTGCGGACAGGCCATGACCGAAAACTCACCTGTCAGTTCCGGTTACAGCGAAGCCATCGAAGACTTCCTGAAGACGGTCTACCTGCTGCAGCAGGAACAGGAGCGCGTGCAGACCTCCGCCCTGGCCGAGGCGCTGAACCTCTCGCCGCCGTCCATCACCGAGATGGCCAAGAAACTGGCCAGGGCCAACCTGGTGGAGCACGAACCCTACCGCGGCATCCGCCTGACCCCCGCCGGGCAGCGCGTGGCGCTGGAGATCGTGCGCAACCATCGTCTGCTGGAACTGTTCCTGGTGCAGGCGCTCGGCTATTCCTGGGACGAGGTGCACGACGAAGCCGAGCGTCTGGAACACGCTGTCTCGGAGCGGCTGGCACAGCGCATCGCCGAGTACCTGGGGCATCCGCGCTACGACCCGCACGGCGACCCCATCCCCAGCCCAGAGGGGGACATCGCCCCCCGCGAGCTGGTGCCGCTCTCCGAATGGCCGGTCGGGCAGCGCGGGCAGGTGGCGCAGTTGCGCGATCAAGCTCCGGAGATGCTGCGTTACCTGGCCGAGAAGGGGCTGACAGTGGGCGCGGCGGTAGAAGTGGTGCACGCCGACCCCTTCGAAGGGCCGATCACCGTCAGCGTGGACGGCGACGAGCAGGTGATCGGCGCGCTGGTGGCGCAATACGTGTTGGTCGGGCCGGAGTGACCGCCCTCCCCAAAAGGTCGCACCGCTTTGTCCGCCGGGCAGGAAGAGAATTCAGCGCCTTATGACGGCAGGGCCTCGGCATCCTCACCTGTGCGCTTGATCACGACCAGGGTGGCATCGTCGGAGAGTTCCTGATCGCCCGCGAAGGCGTTGACCGCGCCCAGGATGCGTTCGGCCAGCGCCTGCGCGGGCAGGGCGTGATGTTGCTGAATGAGCTTTTCCAGGCGCTCTTCGCCGAACTCTTCCTCGTCCTGGTTGAGCACTTCGGTGATGCCATCGGTGTAGAGCACGAAGACATCGCCCGGTTGCAGGCGCAGGCGGGCCAGGTCGAAATCCGCCCCCTTGAAGATGCCCACCGCGACACCCTGCGCAGTCACATAGTCTACGGTGCCCTCAGCCGCATGATACCACAACGCCGGATTGTGTCCGCCGCAGGCATAGCGCAGTTCGCCGCTGCGCAGGCTCAGGTAGCCGACAAAAGTCGTGGCGAACATGCGCGAGCGCTGCTCGCTGATGATCATCTCGTTGGCCTGGCGCAACACCTGATCGGGCGGCAGGTCAAGGCTCATGCCATAGCGCAGCACCGTGACGCTGAGCGCCATGAACAGCGCCGCCGGAATGCCCTTGCCGGAGACATCGGCGATCACCACGCCCAGGCGACCCGGCCCCAGCGGGTAAAAATCGTAGAAGTCGCCTGCGACGGAGCGAATGGGGCACCAGAACGCGCCGAAGTCCCACCCGGCATGGCTGGGAATGCGATCGGGCAGGAAGCTGGCCTGGATGGAATGGGCCGTCTCCAGTTCGCGGTTGAGCAGTTGTTGCTGGATTTCCTGCTGATAGAGCCGCGCGTTTTCGATGCTGATCGCGGCCTGCGCGGCCATGGCCGTCAACAGGCGCTCGTCGCGGAAGGTGAAGGGGCCACCTTTCTTGTTGAGCAACTGCACCACGCCGATCACCTTTTGCTGGGGGTTGACCATGGGCGCGGTGAGGATCGAGCGCGTGCGGAAGCCGGAGAGCTGATCGAACTGCGGGTTGAAGCGCGGGTCGGCGTAAGCATCGGCGATGTTGAGAATCTGACCAGTAGCCGCCACGTGCCCGGCGATGCCTTCGCCAATCTTCAGGCGAATTTCTGGCACTGGTTCGCCGTTTTCGAGCAAGACTCGCGCCCACAGTTCCCCGCGTTCCTCGTCCACCAGGTAGATCGTGCCGCGCTCGGCGCTGATGGTCGTCACCAGCTTGTTGAGGATCAGCCGCAGCAGGTCATCCAGCTTGATGTTGGAAGTCATCACCTCGCTGACGGCGCGCATGGCGCTGAGTTCCTGAGCGGGGGTCATGGCCGACTGCCCCGATGAGGCCCGCTCGATCAGCTTGACCAGCTTGAGGGTGTTCGGCTGGCCCTGGCCGGGGCCGGTGGTACGTTCTACCGCGTCCATCAGCGAGTGGATGAAGTGCAGGCCCATGCCGCCCTTGATGCGCACTTCCAGGGGCGCGTTGATGTCGAATGGCCGCACTCTGGACGGATCGAGGGGGACGCCCCAGTCGGTGAGGGTGATCTGCACGAAATCGCCGACCTCGTGCGCGGTGAGCAACATCTGCCCTTTGTCTTCGCCAGGGTAAGCGTGATGGATGATATTGGTGGCGGCCTCTTCGACGGCCAGTTCCAGGTCGAACAGCGCCCGCTCAGAGAGCGATAGCCGCTGCGCGATGCCGTGCACGAAATGCGAGATGATGCGCAGGTTTTCCTGGCGGGCCTGCACGCGCAACTCGCCCAGAAAGGTCATAATCGCCCCGCTCCGTTCAAAAAAACAGCCCCCAGAACAGGCAGGGGGCTGTGTGCCCGATCCGGGTTCGCCGCCCTGCTACGAGAAGCTGGCCACCGCTTCTTCGACGGTGGGGTAGGTGCTGAAGAAACGGTCGAAGCCGATGATCTGAAAGACGCGCTGCACTCTGGGGTGCAGATTGACCAGCTTGAGATCGCCCTGGCTGGCGCGCACCTGCGTCAGGATGTCGGCCAGGGTGCGCAGTCCGGCGCTGTTGATGTAGCGCACCTGAGCCATTTCCAGCACCAGTCTGTGTTTACCTTCGGAGACCGCCGTCTGCAACGCCAGGTCGAGGTCTACCGCGCCCTCACTATCTACCCGTCCATCCAGGGTGAAGATGGTGACATCGCCCTGCTCCCGCTCGCTGATGTTCATGTGTCCCCTCCTGCCAAAACACTTTTGCTACCCTGATTGTAATCGGTTTATGAGGGTGGGGAAAAGAAGCGGCAGCAAGGAGGGCGTCTCACGAAGGTGCACGGTCGGCTGAGAATGCATCCGACCTGATTTGAGGGGGCGCGCAAACTGTGACCAGGCCGTGTGCCCCGCTGGGATTGACCTCACCCCCAGCCTCGCTACGCTCGGCCTGGAGGTGCGCCAGCGCCGAGCGGGGGGAGGTCAGCGCCTGCGGGCGGGCACATCGCTGAGAACCTTCGCGCGCTCCGGAAAGGAAGGCGTGCAAAGCCTTGGTTGGCCTCATCCCTGGCTCTCTCTCCAGGTACAAGATAAGTAACGATGCAACTAAGCTATCCCTGCACATGTGAAGAAAGGACAGCAAGGCGCGCCCGCGCCAGGCGGGAAGGGTCAACGCCCCCGCATCCCCCAGGCCCGAAGGCACCTCGCCAATGTATCCCTCTTGCGCCCGGTTTCGGAAAGACTAAAATTATGGTGACGCTGATCTTGTCCGGGCACGGTCTGCAGCCGTCCGCGTGCAGGGAGGTGCACATGTCTACCTCAACATGGATGGTGGTGGAGGATGAACCCGACCTGTACACGACCCTGCTGACGCTGTTCGGTGCATGGAGCATTGACGGGGTCGCCTTCACCAATGGCACGGACGCGGTCAAGTGGATTGATGACGTAGACGCTGGCGCTGCCGATACCAACATCCCCGAACTGGCGATCCTGGATATCCGGCTGCCGGGCGTCGAAGGCCCGGACATCGGCGCGCGGTTGCGCAAGAGTCCGGTGCTCAAGGAGATCGCCATCGTGCTGGTCACGGCCTTTCATCTGTCGCCGCAGCAGGAGAAAGAGGCGATCGCCAAAGCGCAGGCCGACGATCTGATCTACAAGCCGCTGCCCGCCCCGTCGGAATTCCGCGCCATTCTGCAAAAGGCCATCGCCAAGCGCCGCGTCACTCCCTCGCCGCTCACGGAAGCCCCGCCCCTGACCGAGAAAAGCGAGCCAGAACCAGGGGAGGGCGAGAAACCAGCCAACCAGGAAGCCGACCATGCCGCCCATGACACTCCCTGACCTGGTGCGCCGTCGTTTCGTGCACTATACCGCCCGGCGGGGCATGTCCGCCGCCGAGGTGGTGCGCATTATCGGCCTGCCGCCGGTTGTGCTGTGTCACCTGATCGCCGGGCAGAAGCTCTCTACCATCCCGCTGAGCGCCTATGCGCGCATCGCGGCGTGGCTGCAAATGCCGCTGCGGAACGTGCTGGCCCTGGCGGGGGTCACCCCTGCGCTGGCCGACCTGATGCGCCTGGGCATGGAGTGGCGCGGATTGCGGGCCAACAGTGCTCGCGATCAGCTTCGCGCGGCTCAGGCGGTGGGGATCAGCGTGGCGGTATTCCGACGCGCCCTGCACGGCTATGCCGATTTCCGCCCTTCGGCGCGCACCTGCGACCGGCTGGCGGCCTGGCTGGGCTGGACGGGGTTGAACGCCGAAGATATTGCTACGGCTGCCGGTGTGGTGATGTGTTATCGCCCGGACGGGCGGCGCGTGACCGTTGCGCGGGAGATGGCGCAGGCGCTCGCGCCCTATCCGTGTGCCTGCGGGCGGCCCGGTTGCATGGTGCCCGCCCATGTGCCTGCCGGACCTCGCCGCAAGTGGCGTAGCGATGCCTGCCGCATGTGGGCCAAACGGCGCGGGCAGGGTGCACCATCAGCAGCCCTCCCCCACCCCACCCCGATCGTCCGTTTTATCGTGATAAACGAACGCGCCGTCCCCGTGCGTTTTTGAGCACTCCAAGAGCCTTCAACCTCCATCAGATGGGGCAGGGCCGCGGCTGTTACCGATCGGGATCGCGGAGGGGTGTTGCAGGGCATCTCTTCAGCCCGATCATCGCCCTGAGATCGGACGCCTGAGTCACCCCCCTGCCCTGGGGTACATGCGACCGGATACGTGGTTGATTTGTGGCCGATGTCAGGTGGGGCAAAACAGTGTGCGGGCCGATCTGGCAGGCAGTGACCCTATGTTGCCCTGGGGCAACATAGCGACTCCCCAGGCTCTGTAAACTAAACCGAGCGCAGCGGACGAGCACAGCAAAAGTCACTCGTCGAGCACACCCCGTCTCTTTCTACTCAACGGATCGCAGTGCCCTCATTATCCGAGAAAGTGTCACCTATGTCTCCGAACATGTGTTACCTATCTCTCCGGTCTATACACGTTGGGAGAGGGGATATAGGGGTGAGGGCAGACTTGTGGGTAATGCATAGCTATGTTGCCCCGGGGCAACATAAATCGCCGGACTGCGCCGGCGATGAGCTACTACACCCTCTTTGGAGCAGGGGCTACTTTGGCACGCGCTGCTCGACGATCTCCAGCAGACGGCGCAGCGCCGCGATCTGCTGGCGCACCTCGTCGGGTTTCTGCCGCCGCACCCACTGATCCGCCACCAGCGATAGATCGGCCTGCGTCACCTGGCGGGCCAGCGTCGGCCAGCGACTGGCCACCCGCTCGGAGACGGTCGCCCGTTCCTCGTCGGTAGGCGGCGCAGCTCCCCGGAGGATGGCGGGCAACTGCCCCGATTCGACCAACTGCCGCACACGCTCGGCGGAGAGATTGCGCGTCACGATCAGGCGCACCAACTGCACCTGCAACGCCTCGTCGTCCACCTTCAACACGTAGCGCAGCCGCTTTTCCTCCAGCCGGTAACGGTCGGCCAGCTCCCACACGGAGTCGGGCAGGCGCAGCAGGGCCTGAATGCGGTTGAACTGCGCGCGCTGAATGCCGCCCAGGGCCGCGCGCAGCGCGTCGCCTTCGCCGCGGGGGACGCGATATTCCAGCGCCTGACGGTACCAGTCGTTGGGGATGGGGCGGGAGTAGTCCGGCCTGATGCCGTACAGATCGAGCAACAGGCGGGCCAACTGCCGCGCCAGGGCAATGGCCGAAAGCTCCTCGCGGCTGGTGTTCTCTGCCGCCTGCCGCCAGGGGCTGGCCGCGGGCACGACAATGCACTGAATCTGGTCGAAGCCGTTGGACAGCCACATATTGAGCCAGTGATGCGCCCAATAGCGGCGCTCGCCCGTCTCAATGCGGAAATAGCTCCCGTTGTCCATCTCTACCACGGTGATGGGACTGACCTGCCCGCCGTGACGGATGGTGGCTGCCGTGGCCACAATCGAGCGCAACAACTCTTCTTCTGGCCCCGGCGTGCCGGGAGGATCGGTCTCGAACGTCTCCGCGTTGCGATCGTCGGGGTTGCGCTCCAGCAGAGCGCGCCAGTCCGGGCGCGGGCGGCCCAGCCGCGCGGCTTCTTCGGCCACCAGCGCTTCCCAGCGTTCGAGCGCCTGCCGCGCGTTGAGATGCCCGGCCAGAAATTCATTGCGGATCGGTTCGGGCAACACCCGGCGGGGCTGTGCCGGGTCGGGACGGATGCGATCCAGGACGATATTCACCACGCGCACCCCGCGCCCGGCGATGTCCGGCGCGGTCTCGGCGATGCCTTCCAGGCTGCCCATTTCTTCGAGCAAGGCGCGCGTCCCTTGCGAGCGGCGCTTGGCCATATGTCACGCTCCAGCCGGTTTGAGAACCCGTTCGACCAGCTCGCGCACAAAGGCCATATAGGCCCGCGCGGCGCTGGATTGATCGTCGTACATGAAGATAGATTCGCACGCATCGTGCGCGTAGGATACCGCCACATTGATGGGAATGGGTGTGCTGAACAGGCGCGGACCATAGAAGGTGTGCGAGGAGTAGAGTTCCAGGTTCTCGCGCTCCAGCGTGACCCGCTGATCGTACTTCACCGGCAAGATGCCCGTCAGGCGGACGGGGATTTCCCAGGTGTCCTGCACCTCTTTGATCTTTTCGACGATGGCCTGCAGGCCGATCGTCTCCAGGAAGCGCATTTCCACCGGGATGACGATATCGGTGGCGGCGACCATGGCCATCGTCGTCAGGCGCGAGAACGACGGCATGGTGTCAATGACCACCCAGTCGTAGCGATCGGCCACGCTGCGCAGCGCATGGCGCAGACGCACCGCAAAGCCGTGATCTTCGGCCAGCCGCGCGTTGACCCCATCCAGGCTCGGCGAACCGGGCACCACGTGCAAATCTTCGTCCCACGTCGAGGGCACGATCAGCCGTTGCAGCGTCGAACCGGCCCGGTCGGGGCGCGCCAGCAACACTTCGCCCAGGCTTTCGGAGCGCCCCCAGTCGCGACGACCGGTGGTCAACAGGGTGGCATGTGCCTGCGAGTCCGTGTCTATGAGCAGCACCCGCGAGGGCAGATGATTATGGCGCAACAGCAGCACCAGTCCATGCGCCAGGCTCACCGCGGTAGTGGTCTTGCCCACGCCGCCCTTATTGTTGGTCAGGCAAATGCTGCGCATCAGGCCGTCTCCTGTGCCAGGCAAAGGGCGGTCATTCGTGTTTCGCCTGTCGGCACCCCGCCCGCGCTCTCCATCTCCGCCTGAGAGGCCATTTGCTACCCCCTCACCCCGGCGCTGTGCACCCCCCTCTATAGCCCTCGATGGGGCGAGGGGGGGGAACTCTGGTCCGTCTCCCCTTCGCCCCCCAGAGAGAGAAGGGGCCGGGGGTTGAAGGAGGCTTTTCAAACGGTCTCTGAAGCTCATATTCTCTCTTTCAGAGGCTCACTATTAGTAACAATCTATTTCATAAATTTCTGATGTTCGGTCATCAGAATAGCGCTAAGAGTCCGAGTCTGGCTCGATGCCCGCCAGGTACCAGGCCGCCCCCAGCTCCAGCAGGCGGTGCACATGAATCGGGCGGCGCAGGCTCAGGCCAAAGCGCAGGCTGACTTCCAGCAGCGCGTCCCACAGCGGCTGATCAATGTAAAGGGTGGTGCGCAGCATCTCGCCCGTCTGAAAATCCAGGGCGCGCAGCGGGGTCAGCACCGGACGATCGATCAGTTCGCGCAGACCCAGGATGCCGGTCAGGGAAACGGCCCCGGCGGGCAGGCGCAGGTCGTCGCCCAGCAGCGCGTGCAGATCGGCCACCATCTGCAACGCCGCCTCGTTGTACAGGTCGGAGGTGCTCACGGCACGATCGGATTGCTGCGAACGGCGGCTGGCCAGCGTCTTCATGCGCTGATGCAGGTGCACGGCGAAATGCCCTGTCGTCGCCACTCGGTGCTTGGGAGGACGGCCAGGTCGGCCCGCCGGCAAGCTCAGTTGCCGGTCTTTGACCATCTCCATCAGGCGGCGAAAGCTGCCATCGTGTTCGGCCACCATGCCACTCCCCATCTCGTCTTTCCAGGCGACCGCTTACTCGATCTCGTCCCGCAGACGGGCGGCTTCCAGCGCAGCGGCAGTGATGCGATCCATGCCGAACTCGACAATATACCACAACGCGGCCCCGGCCAGCTTCACCGCTTTGCGCGGGTAGCCCTTAGACAAATCATACAACAGGTCGAGCGCGTCGGGCATGAAGAGCGGGATTTTGCAGCCCGCCCGGTTCAGGCGGAAGTTGATCAATTCCGCCGTCTCAGCAGGGGTGAACGGTTCCAGGGTAGAGCGGGCCGCCACGCGGTCGTTGAGATCGGGCGCGTTGTGCAGGTTCAGCCGCAATTCCTCTTTGCCGATCAACACCACCTGGATCGGCACCATCCCGCCCGCGTTGAAGTTGAACAGCTCGCGGATGATGTCGAGCTGCCGCCGCACCAACACCTGCGCCTCGTCAATCATCACGATGCAGTTCTGGCCCGACGCGAAAATGTCCAGCACCATCGAGCGCAGGTCTTCCATCAGGCCGTCGTTGGTGCGCTTGCCGGTCTTGCCGCCCAGTTCCTGGATGATGCGGCGCTGCAATTCGCGCGTGCCAGGGTGCGGCGGATCGGGGATATAGGCCACCACCGAAGGTTCGCGCACGTCGCCGGCGGTGTACGAATTGTAGATGTAGCGAGCCAGCATGGTTTTACCCGTGCCGTAGTCCCCGATGATCACGCTCAGCCCCTGGCGCTGATCAATAGCGAAAGTCGTTTTGGCCAGCGTGCGCGCCGTCACGCCGGCGACGTAGAGATAATCCGGATTCGGTGACAGCGAGAAGGGGAAGGTATACATGCCGAACATGCGCTGCAAATCTTCCAGGCGGCGCTGAGTCACCGACGGATCGGGCGTATAGGAAGGGCTTGCCAGTCTGGGCTTGAGTTTAGAGGCCATCGCTCACCTCCTGGTTGACAAAACTATACCACATCTTTTCCATCCTGGCGGCAAGTTTGTCGCCAGATGGCCAATGACCGCTCTGCGGAACGCGCCCCCCTGTAACACAAACCAGGAAAAAATGCAAAAAATGACCAATTGGCACAGGTTGATTGACTCTGATGACAAATGATGCTATTATGGCAATCACAGCGTGGCGAAATGAGCGCAAGAGACCCGTTCCCCGGTCGTGTGAAGCGCTGCGGCGTAGCACCCCCTGATCACCCCGACCGGGCACGTTTCGGCAATTGCGATGCGCTCGCCGCCTTCTTTCCCTGGCGAAGGCGGCCTGTCCGGGCCTCAGCAGCGCGAGCGGGGCGCTGCGTACCTGAGCGGTCAGAAAAAGTTCTGTTGGCGAGCCAGTTTTCAGCCGGACTGAGCGCATCTTTGCCGTAGAGGGGTTTCCCCTCAGCATCTCGACAGGGAGTGAGACTCATGCCGAAGGCTACGCCGACGGACGGGGACAGTGTGCTGACGCTGTCCAAAGTCTACACCACCCCATACAGCGCCGTGATCCGCGACGACGTTGTGATGGGCATCTCCCGCTACTTCCTGGAACGCTGGTTGCCCACCCTGGGGCCAGACGTGGCCACCGTCATCAACACGCTGCGACAGCTCGATTTCCGCTGTAAAGGAGAGGTGATCACCATCAGCGGCGAGGCGCTGGCCCGCGAAGCGGCTATGTCGCGCCGTCACCTCTACGATTGCCTGGCCGCGCCCGGCCTGGCGGCCTTCGTGCGCGTCGAGGCGGGCGAGCGTCGTCAGGCCCCCGATGGCACCATCGCGCAGCTTCCCAATCGCTATCATGTCCGCATGGACGATCCGCTGGCTCCGGCGGATGCAGAACATTTGTTCTCTCTGCTGCCAACACTGGCCGCCGCACCGCTCGACGCCGCCCGCCAGGCTCTCGATCTCGACCCGCGTCAGCTTTGGGCCGCCGACCCCCTTGCTCCTGCACCACACTTCCTCCCCTCCCGCCCCTGGACTGCGCTGGAGGTGCTGCGGCGGGCTTTCCCGGATTGGCGCAGCCGAGGGCGTTCGCAGGAGATGGCCCGCCTGGCCGAGGCATTGCACCGCCATATCACCCTGGTGCGCGACGATGGGCGTGCCAGCAAGGTCATTGTGCCGCAATACTTCCGCCGCCGCTGGTGGGCGCGGCTGGGGCACGAACTGGCCTGGGTCTATCTGTGGCTGCGCGGCCAGGTCTACGACAACCCCGCCGAAGGACAGCGCCGCGACACCTGCTGGGTGGACTCCCTCTCGGCGCTGCTGACGCTGATCGGTCGCCCGCGCGAATGGTGGCGACGCAATGTTGAGCGCGCCCGTCCCAACGACGAGGGCTGGACGATCCGCGACTTCTTCGAGCAGATAGACGCGCGCAAGGGGCGCGATCCGGCCCACCCGCAATGGGTCGCCCGTCAGTTCCGCGTCGCGCTCGAAGTCCCCATCGCCCCCGAAGACCGCGCCCAATACGCCCTGCTGCTGCGAAGCTGGCCAGCGCAGGGCTTCACCGCGGAAGCGCAGCCCATGGGGTCTGCCACATCTGCGCACACCGGTTCCCCGTCGGTCTGCCACACTGATGCACACCGGCAGGAAGAGGGTGTGCCACAAACAGACACATCGGTAACGACAGGGTCTGCCACATCTGCGCACACCGGCGATCAGGGGGTCTGCCACACTGATGCACAGGGGTCTGCCACATTCGCGCACAGGGATTCTGAGTCCTCAAACAAAGCACCAAAAAGCAAACCCCAAGTACTGGCCAGCAGCAGCAAGCACCCGTCGGAGGCGCGCCCGCAAACCCGCACTAACGGCCAAGCCAAGCGCCCAACGCCCGCTGCTGCTGCTACCTTTAACGGAAAAGCAGAAGAACCTGTGTCTTCTGCTTCAAACAGCAGCGCGATCGCACAACGGCTGGAAGACTATCTGCACGACGCCTGGGAAACACGACCAGAAACGCCGCTGTGCGACGTTGCGCCCCCGACAGTCTGGCTGCGCGACACCTGGTCAACGCCCGTACAGCCCCACAGTCCTGCCTGGCAGGGCGTACAGAGCCAGAACATCAGCCCGCGCGATCTGCTGGCGCTGATCCTGGCCGTGTGGGCCGACAAGAGCGTCGAACACCCGCCGCGCTATCTAAGCTGGTTGGTGCAACGCTGGCAGAGCATGCCGGACACACCGCCGGTGAGTCACTGGGAGCGCTGGCAGCGGCTGGCCCAAATGCCACTGTGCGACTGGCCGCGCGAAGGGCGCTCGGAGTGGCGGCGACTGGCCACGCGCACCCCCGATCTGCTGCCCTTCGGTCTGGAGCGCATTTTTGCCCTCAGGCCAGCGAGCGCGGGGCAGGGGGGTAGGTGGGCAGCCGTCGCCGGGGCTGAAGTCGCGGCAAGGGACAACGGCCTGAACACCATTCCCATCAACTGCACGTTCACCATCCACAACATCTGGTATCTGGTGGAAGGGCAACTGGCCACGCAGCTTCCCCGCGCCACCTACGACGCCTGCCTGAGGGGCGCACAGCCTGTCTCCTATGCCAGAGGGGTGCTGACGGTGCGGGCGCGTGATGCGCGCGCCCGCGACATGTTGGTGCAGCAGTATGCCGCGCAGATCACTCAGTTGACTTCCACGCTGGCCCGTCAGCCGATCACGGTGCGGATCATCGCGGACGAAAACGCTGAGGAGCTGGCCGCGAGCGAACCGTCTACGCGGGACGGGTAGGCGTCCGCCCGAAAACCTCACCCCCGGCCCCTGGCATACATAGAGGCTGGGGGATTGCATCAAACCGCTTGTCGCTTTACCTCACCCCCGCTCAGCGCTGGCGCGCCTCCAAGCCGAGCGAAGCGAGGCTGGGGGTGAGGTAAGTAATTCGTAACATTTCCTTTGCACAGAAAAACTGGACTTGTTCGGCTCTGCGCTCTCGGCGGCTCGGCGGGCCACTCATTACCGCCAGCGCGCCGCGCTGACCGTCCCCTCGCTGAGCGCGATCGGCTGCGCTGCGCCGTCGGGCCGCAGCAGCCACACGCCCGTCGCGCCCGCCGCATCGCGGAGGGTGACCAGCACGGCGGAGCGGCTGGCGTTCCACTCCACCCGCAACACCTGCCCGCTGACAGTGCGCGTCACCTGGACGGGCTGTCCGCCTGGCATGGCGGGCATGACGTAGAGCGCCAGTGAACCGGGCGCGGCGCTGCCCACCAGAGCCAGCCGCCCGTTGGGCAGCAGAGCGGCGCTGTGCGCCTGAATGCCGCTGAGGGGCCGACTGGTGTATTCGGTGTACGTCCAGGCCGCGTCCATCTCCACCCGCCCTACCACGTTGCGCCCATCCCAGGTGTCCCCGCTGACGATGAGCGCTTGGCTGTCCGCCGTCCAGGTAGCGCTGGCATAGGGGAGCGCTTCCACCCAGGCGTTGGCGTCGTGCGTGAGCGGCACAGGCACAGTCGCCAGGCCCAGCGGCGTCTCGGCGACAATCGCCAGCGCCTGACCATTGGGTGCCCAGGTCATCCCTCGCGCCTGCCGTTGCTGGTGAAGCTGCTCGGCCTGCCCGGCGTAGGTGTTGCGGAAGACCTGCCAAGAGCGGTTGGAGGCCGGTTCGTAAATCCAGATGCCGCTATCTATGGCACTGACGTGATTTGGATCGCTGGTATCTACGCGCAGGGCCAGATATGTCCCGTCCGGCGACCAGGCCAGGTCGCTGATCAGCAGCGCGGGCGACAGGCCGAACTGGCTGGCGGGGGAAACCAATAGCGGCGCACCGTCTACATAAAGCTGATGATCGGGGGCGACAGCGGCCACCTGTCCGCTCCGGCTGACGGCGAACACGTCGCCCTGGGCCAGCGGCGCGGCTCTGCTCACCCCGTCGGGCAGGGCAACCAGGGGCGCGATCTGCCCCGCATAGCTGACCACAATCTGATTAATTTCGGGCAGGGCCGGGCCGACCGGGCCGCTTTCTCCCGCAGGGGCGACGGGCAACGCGCCCTGGCTGGTGGGTGAAGCGTAAGGATTGTAGAACGCTCCCTCGCCGGGGCGCGGCGTGAGAGTAGGCGGCGGCGTGGCCGGTAACGCTGGCGTGTCCGTCGGGCCAGGGGTAACGGAGGCCGGAGGCGCGGTCGGGCTGTCCGGGGCTGCTACCGCAGGGGTAGCCGGGGACAGGGTCGGCGGCGGGAACGGCGTAAACGTCCGCGTGGGGGGCGGTGTGACGCTGGGCGTGTGGCTCGGCGAGGGCGTG
>OGCI01001053.1_pt1 | contig 25725 bp, 19 predicted proteins | sample 1570021 | NCBI WGS metagenome assembly OGCI01 (sample SAMN06264664, study PRJEB24512) | hot springs metagenome | isolation source: Hot spring water | place: South Africa: Tshipise | collected 2015-06-21 | reverse complement strand
ATCGCGAATTTTATTAGCCGAAGTCTGAGGATCTTTGGGCAGAAGCACATAATGATTGTCTCCATTGGATTCATCAATACCAGCAGAAGCTGCCAATATACCGTTTTTGATGGTTAGACAAACATTATATTTGTTAGAAGATCTTGGCAGAAAAAAATCTGCTTCTTGTGCAATCAACTCGTCTTTATCTATGTCTTTGGAGACAACTCTACCTTCACAAATGGCTACTATTTTGGAAGTAACAACAAGTATAGAGTTTTCTTTTAAAGATAAAATATAGTCATCCAAAATTTGTAAAAGGTCTGTGTCCTTGATGGTAATGGGCTTGGTTTTTATGGGGGTTATTATCATATGCAAGTAAAACAACAATTTTAAGAAATGGATATATTATCTTGCTAATTTTTAGAATTTTAGTCTGAAGACAATTAGCACGATACTAAGTCGTTGTTAAACAATACAAAACTTTCTTAGTCAAGTTGGTAACTTGATCTAGCAAAGGTTAGAGATTAGAGACCGAAATTTATTCTGCAATTTTAGGAGGAAATAAGTTAGTAGTTTTAGTTAATTTAGGCATACTTGCAAAAAGAGTTGACTTGGCAATTTTTAGGTTGATCAATTTATTTTTGGAAAATATAAATACCGATATTTCTTCTTGATTAAAAATAGATGCTGTGAAACATGTCTCAAATTACTTCAGCTAAATTTGTTAAAAGTAGTACTCATCTGGACGAGTTTCCAGATCCGAAATTATCTGAATTTGCTTTTATCGGTAGATCAAATGTAGGCAAATCGTCGCTGATCAATTTTTTATGCAATAATCGTAACTTAGCTAAAACTTCATCTAAACCCGGTAGAACTAGGCTAATTAATCATTTTTTAATTAACAACAGTTTTTATTTTGTCGATTTACCAGGTTACGGATTTGCCAAAAGTAGCAAAATTGACCGCCAGCGATGGGGGTATTTTACGGAAAACTTTTTACTAAAATCAAAGTATCTAAAATATTTATTTGTACTCATTGACATTAATATTCCGCCACAACAAGTTGACTTAGAATTTTTAAGCTGGCTCAAGCTTAAACAGATACCTTTTGGAGTAGTCTTAACCAAGATAGACAAACCCAACCAAGCTGCACTGTATCGACAGACCAGACTTTTTGATGAGACACTAAGCCGGATTTTAGAAGTAGGTGATAAACTTTTTCAAGTTTCTACAGTCAAGAGAAAAGGTAGAGAAGAGATTTTAGAATTTATTTTTTCTAAGTTAGAAAATGTTAAATAGCTAGAATTTTTTAGAAAACAAATAAATCTCTTAATTTATATATAGGGGGTAAACTTAAAAAGTCTAGATTTTGCACCTTTTTTGAAAATTCTATTTACCTATTTTATCTAAAAACTTTTCCAGTCTGCTCTTTTTTTTGAAAGGTAAAAATAGACTAGCAATCAACATAAATAGTTCAACAACAATTGACTTGGAGCTATCCTCCAGAGTTTGAGTTACTTGTATCGCCGTTTCTTGAGCAGTGTCTAAAGTCTCGACAGCTTTATTTTTTATTTTGGAAATAGCCAAAGTAATCATTACAAAAGAAATAATTCCCACAATACACAAAATGTTAAAGAATATCATACTGGAAATAGCCAGCCAATAAATTAGATTTTCTAGCATAGATTTTTATTACATTTAAAATTAGTCAACTATTATATTACAAAACTAATTTTAAGTCAAAAAATAATGCAAATAGAATTGATAAAGATAGTGGATTATCTTTTTTCAACAATTCAGAACAGCTCCTTGTCCGACTCTTGACCTATTTTAAAGATTACTTCCAAGTCCCTGAAAAGGGGGTGTAACTGACAAATATTTATTTGTAACACAATTTAATATAGGTAAGTATCCAAAATTGCAGGAAAAGTTAAGAATAAGTCTCTAACTTTTTAACCTTTTCAAATATATTTTTTTTACTTTAAGGGCTTGTTTTTGTACCCTTTTAAGTAAAGCTGCAACTTTAAGATACTTATTATCAAAAATTACAATCATAGCATCTACTTACCACGAGACCAAATTCAGTCAAGAGTTAGTTTTTGTACTAGCCATATGTTGTAGGGTTTAAAAAATTCACCAGTTAGTATGTTTTTTAGTTATAATTTTTAGTGATAATTAATTTTTGAACACAAGTTTCCAGAATCCCAATATTTGAGCGTAAAATTTAGTCTTCTAAACTGTATTATAAATTTGTATTATAAATTTATCCCACGTGGTAAAAAACAGTCTTAGATGTTTTTACTGGTTCACAATCTGTTACTTTTTTGTTCAAATAGATGATTTTAAGACTTTGATTAATGTTTTCTATTTTCTAAATTTTAGTTATCAAATCGGTTTTGGCTTTAATAGGAAATGAAGATTAAATTTTTGGAAAGCAAAGATTTGGAAATATATTTAGGAACAACCTAAATAACCAATTTTATTATTTTATTATAATTATAAGGACTTTTACAGAAATATTTTTGAAGAAGATGAAAGTCATTTTTGGATATAATTTAGAATTAATGTCTCTCTATTAGAGAATGAATACAAGCAGGCTTCGGCTTTAACTTTTATGAATCGAAGTCTGACTAGAAGAATTACAATGGGGCACTTTGTCATATCCAAGTCCTAAATTATCCCAAAAACTCTGAAAGAGTTGCTAGAAATTCAAATATTGCTCGTCCTATATAAAAATATTTTTTTAGATTTAGTAGAGAAATACTATCAAGCATTTTTTGAGAATGATCAAGAAAATCGGAGAAAATCAGAGTTTTTATAAAAATATTTTAGATTTGTTACCAAAAGTTTGAAAAAGTGGATTTAGTTTATTTTAATCAGCCTTATACTGATAGCCCAGTGATTATCAAGCTTTTTACCATATACTTAAAACTTACGCGGAATATTGACAAGACAAAGAATTCATTAATGCTATAAAAAGCTATTTTTCAGTTCCCTATAGCGGTTTTGATGAAAAAACTGAAGTTTCAGTTCTTTTGAATAATTATTTGAATTGTCAGTCAAAATTCCTAATTGACTAATTAGCTGGAATAATCGAAGTTTTTGATCACTGGGAGGATTAGCTAAAATTGTTTCAAACTATAGAAAAGTGACGGTAGAAGCTAGAACTTATCAAAATTTAAGAGAAAGTAAGGGGAGTGTTAAAGGTGGTCCGGAGATATCGCTTGTGCGTAAGCCGAAAAAATATTTTAAATCGTTTCTATGTGTCGTTATAGTTTATATAATTCAATATTGGAAGAAATTACATAATGGTTATAATTAAAAAGAGTTTAATGACAACTCATATAGTCTTTGCGGCTAAAAATTAAATTAATCTTACGAAAAAAATATTTTCCAAGATTTCTTAGAAACTTAAATTTACACTTAAATTCAAACAAATTGGATCAAAACTTTGCTGAAATATATGATTTGTTAGTTTAATTTAGAAAATTCATATCAGATTTTGGATAATTTTATAAAACGGAAAAAAATTAAAAACTGTTAAAAGATTTGAAGAAAAAAGGCTGGTCTTAGAACTTATAAATTAAGAAATTCTAGTTGGGATTGTTATTACAAAAACGCTTTGGATTAGATTATTTAGTCGATAGATAATAAGTTTACGCTTCATATGATCAGTTTGGCTGAGTTTGATATTGAAATTAGTAAAGCAGTTCAAAGCTATTTGCTTTGTAGTTGGTATAATCGTTGGTTGAGTTTTTAATTAAAAATATTTTCAAATCTCACCCTTCAGCTTTACCAACCGTAGGTCAAATCAAAAAACAGATTTTTTGTAAAAAACATTCTTTTTGATCTAAAAGTAACTTATTTACCAGCTAATTTCCATTGACAAAAAGAGAAAAGAAAAAGGTCTAAAAACTAAGCTTATCGAATTAAAAATAGCTGCGAAACAGGCAGGTATAGATTTTAATAAAACTAAAATCCTTCGGATATTTATTACGAAATTGTAGAAAAATAAAAATAGAAGAGATTTTCTCTGTTTAGAAAATTTAAAGCGTGATTAGATAATATTGAATAGGCTTAATAAATAGTTCAAAAGAGTTGGTCTAAAATTTGTATGAAGAGCAAGGAGAATTAAGATTTGATACCTTAAATAGACTATTTTTAATTTTGGTTGATACAAAAATTTTGATAAATCCTAGAAACTTAAACGAAATTTAGATTTGTTAAACCAACAATTTTGAGCTATTTAAACAATTTTCACACCAAAAAAATTGATGATTTAAAGATAAATTTGACTACAAAAACAAAAATAGTTTTAGGGCCGTTAGAAGATGCACTTTTTATGTTACTATGTTTATATTATGTTTATATCATATAACATCAAACCTAAAAAGATTCTAATCATTGGATCTGGTCCTATTGTTATTGGTCAAGCTGCCGAGTTTGACTATTCTGGCACTCAAGCTTGCATGGCCGCTCGCGAGGAAAGGGTGGAGACTGTGTTGGTTAATTCTAACCCTGCTACAATTCAAACCGACCCTGATATCGCCGACAAGGTTTATATAGAACCACTACAACCTAAGTTTATAGAAAAAATTTTAGAAATTGAACGACCTGACGGAATTTTGGCAACTGCTGGAGGTCAAACAGGTCTCAACTTGGCTTCTAAACTATTCGAAATGGGAATTTTGCAAAAATACAATGTACGCTTTCTTGGCACTGATTATAAGTCAATTCAACTTGGCGAAGATCGTGGCCTATTCAAGCTTCAAATGGAAAAAATTGGTCAGCCAGTCTTGCCTGCTAAAAGTGTGTCCAGTGTGGAGGAGGGTATGGAATTTGTCGAGCAAATTGGTTTTCCAGTAATCCTTAGAGTAGCTTTTACTTTAGGTGGAACTGGGGGGAATACGGCTTTCAATTTTAAAGATTTAAAAGAGAAATTAGATTTAGCCATCAAAACTAGCCCAGTTGGTCAAGTACTACTAGAAAAATCTGTACTAGGGTGGGGAGAGTTTGAATATGAAATGCTTAGAGATCATATGGGAAATAAAATTTGTGTATGTAACATGGAAAATATTGATCCGATGGGGGTGCACACGGGCGAGTCTATGGTCATTGCTCCTAGCCAAACTTTGTCCGATCAAGACCACCAAAAACTACGAACAGCGGCTTTGGAGATTGTAGAATCTTTAAATATTTGTGGAGGTTGTAATGTCCAATTTGCTTTTAATCGTGACACTGGAGAATATTATGTAATTGAAGTTAATCCTCGTCTTAGTCGTTCGTCAGCTCTAGCTTCTAAAGCTACCGGTTATCCTATTGCTCGGGTTCATACCAAAATTGCTTTAGGTAAAACTTTACCCGAAATTACTAATGATATTACCGGCAAAACCGCCTTTTTTGAACCAGCTCTTGATTATGTAGTGATTAAAATTCCCCGCTGGCCTGACGACAAATTTCCCGAGTTAGACAAAACCATTGGAGTAACAATGAAATCCACAGGAGAGGTGATGGCGATTGGTAGATCTTTTGAAGAGGCGATGTATAAAGCTATTGTCAGTTTGGATCTAAAATACGAGATATGGGGAAGCAAGTTTGCAGAAATAGTCAAACAAAAAACTGATATTACTTTCCTCAAAAACTCACCTGAAAATCTACGAATAGCGGCCAAGTTTGAAACAAAGCCAGAAATATCAGCTTTTTTAGCAAAGCAGGGAGTTGGTCACTATATTAGTGACGAAGAGTATTTTAGTGCCCAAAAGGTGTATAAGATGCTGGGATTTGACCCTTTTGTTGATTTTTTGGTAACTACTACAGTTGATTTTGATGGTTCTGGATCGGCTCCTTATAGGGTAGACTTAGGCAAGTCAGCACATGGCATTATTTATAATCCAAAATTAGACAAATATGCAGTTATACAACCAATTTTGCACACCCAAAAATTTTTGAGTGTGGGAGGGTTTGTAAATAATGTCAAAAATCCTTTAGGTTGGATCAAAGAACTGGAGCAGGAAGTCGGGTTGATGCCTGAAGACCTAGATTTTATTTTACCGCTAGCAAAGTTAGTTAATGTCATTGAGAATGAAGGTTTAAGGGCGGGTTATGAAACTATTTTTTATTATGCCGAAACTACTCAAAATCAGTTACAAAGCAGTTCTGAAGGTCAAGCCGTGTGGTTAAGTTTAGAAGAAATACAAAATCAATGGTCTGGATATTATGAAGTGTTTGAAAAAAATGATCGGTGGTTATATAGTCATGTTCGTCAACTACTTACCCAGATAGACCCTCAAAAACTACAATCGATTAAATCACTACAAAAACAGAATTTACCACTATTCGGTGAATATATTCGGGCAGAGATAGCTAAACAAAAATCTCCTTTTGAAAACCTGCAAGCGGTTTTGTTTGACATGGACGGGGTTTTGCTATCTTCTTCTAATCTATCTTTTAACCTCAAACAAGCTGGATTTGATGTGGGAAAAGTGGATACTTTTATTGGCGAGTTTTTTTCTTGTGAAGAGTTTACTCAAACATTAATAGGCCAAAAAGATCTCAAACAAATTTTACCACCACATTTAGACAAACTAGATTGGTCAAAAACTGTGGACGAATTTTTAGACTTTTGGTTTGAAACTGATGGTGGTTATATTGGTGAAAATCTTTTGGTTGCTAAACTTTTACAAAATCTAGGAATTCCTCTGTATATAGCCACCAATCAAGAAAAACATCGCTTAAAATATTTGGTTAAAAATCGGTTTAGTCTTCGCAATTCCGAGTACGTAAAAAAATATGGAGTCTATTTTAAGGATTATTTTGCTTCTTGTCGACTAGGGGCGCTCAAAAGCGATCCAATGTATTTTAAAAATGTAGCCGAACAATTACGACTTGATCCTAAAAAAATATTGTTAATTGATGATAATGTAGAGTTTGTTAAAGTTGCTGGTCAAGTTGGTTTACAAACAATTTTTTATCAAGCTGGAGATAATTTGTTAGCCAAAATTTTACCGCTATTAGGAATCAATCTTAACCCAAATACAACTCGCTTGAAATCAATTTTTGAGTCTTTTGCAATTGGTGTAACTCCTGATCAAATCACGGAAATTACGCATATTCATCCTTGGTTTACTCACAAACTTTATAGTTTATACGAAGTTAAAGATGATATTTTTAATGGAATCAATTGCTATAAAATGGTGGATACTTGTGCTGGAGAATTCGAGGCTAAAACACCTTACTTTTATTCCACTCACGGATTGGAAAATGAAGCTACAGAACAATTGTATTATCAATTTGAGCCAAATTTTGATTATCTTATTGACAAAGCTAAAAAGGATGGTCGAGAGCTAGTTTTAGATGCGGTAGTGTTAAATCAAGAAAACAAAGTTTTTGTGCAAAAAAGAAGAGCGGAAAGAAAATTTTTGCCAAACTGTTGGGGGGTGATTGGTGGTCATTTTGATGGTGATAGTTCGATTAAAGAAGGACTAAATAAAATTATACAAGAAGAAACAGGCTGGCAATTAGACCGGATTATTTCTTTGTTGGAGGTGCGAGACTGGGAGTTTGCCGGAACTAAAAAAAGAACTTTGGTTTTTGATGTCTCGGTTAAAGGAGACTTGAGTATGCCTAGGTTGCAGTTAGACAAAGTCAACGGTTTTTTGTGGATTTCTAAAAATGAACTACCTTTGTTTTACGAGAACCAAAATTATAACGAAAGACTAATGTATCATGTTTGTAAAAAAGGTTTAGAGATGCACAACGAACCCCGCAAGGTGATTATTCTTGGTTCTGGACCAATTCGTATTGGTCAAGGAGTGGAGTTTGATTACCTTACCGTGCATGCTGTGCAGGCTTTGCAAAAAAAAGGTATCAAAGCTATTATCATCAATAACAATCCCGAAACAGTTTCTACCGATTACTCTACTTCTGATCGTTTATACTTTGAACCTTTGACTCCAGATTTTGTAGAAAAAATTGTTCAAAACGAAAAAGATGGTTTGCTGGGAGTCATTGTTCAATTTGGTGGTCAGACAGCGATAAATCTAGCCGAGCCGCTGCAAAATCGAGGAATTAAGATTTTGGGAACCACTGCTGAAGCTATTCACCTAGCTGAAAATCGCCAAAAAACCGGCGAACTTATTGGTGAGTTAGGTTACAGAATGCCGGATTGGCGAATTGCTTGGAGTAGGCAAGAGGTTTTACAAAAAGTGGAAGAGTTACAGTATCCAGTCCTTCTTCGGCCATCGTTCGTTCTTGGTGGTGAAGGGATGAGAATTGTGTATTCACGGGCAGAAGTGTTAAAATATTTAGATCAATATGCTAGCACTTTTGAGACTGCCTTTGAATCTGAAAATATAGATAATTTAAATTTTTTAGTGTCATCGGCTACGGATGGTTATGGAGATGATGAGTTTAACCAACAAACTTTAAGTCTACAAAAAAGATTTGTAAAACCTTTGCTTATTGATCAATTTTTGGACGAGGCTATTGAAGTCGACATAGATTTTATTAGTGATGGAGAAAAGACTTACTGTTTTATACTCGAACAACTAGATAAAGCTGGAATTCATTCTGGTGACAGTGCCTGTGTATTCCCCGCCCAAAATTTAAGCAAGACCATTCAGGACAAGCTTGTTCAGATTACCAGAGATGTTAGCAAAGCCTTTGGAGTAATAGGTATTGGTAATTTGCAATGTGCTATCAAAGATGGAGAAATTTTTGTGATTGAAGTTAATCCTAGAGCTAGCCGTACAGTGCCTTTTGTGTCCAAGTGTCTTGGCTTTTCGCTTACAGAGCTGGCTACCAATGTCATTTTGGGTGATAAATTACCAGAGTTTGATTTTGATTTAGACTATTACAAAAACCCAGAATATGCCTGGTCGCTGAAGCAAGAAGTGGTTTATAAAGAGCAACCAATCAGAAAAATTAAACCTAAATTTGTAGCCATTAAATGGCCCGTATTTTGCTTGGAAAAACTAACTGGGGTTAGTCAAAAACTAGGTCCATTAATGAAATCAACTGGAGAAGCTATGACTGTTGGTAAAACTTTTGATGAAGCCTACCGCAAGTGGACAGATCCAGACAGTTTAGGCGACTTCAATGTGTATTTGGTATAAAACTGGTTTTTATACAAACTCTTTTGGAAGATTTCGGTGAAAATTCTGAACTATATACTACTTTAAGTAATAAAACAAATTTTTTTTGTTATCCTCTTTTTTTCATATAAAGTCGGGATAGAGAATCAGACTTTTTTATATCCAAACTTTGATACCATCGATAAGCCTACATTGACAGCTAAGACAAAATTTAGTTTTCTGCTTGGATATGTCGCCAATTTTAATTGACTATTACAATCGTTTTGCAAAAGGCAAACCGTGCAAATTTGATTACTTTTTTAGTCAACTAGATTCCCAGCAAATTAGAGATAAATTACCTTATCTTTTTGGTATTGAAGTTTTTTGTCTTAGGTTATTACAAGCTTTAATACATCAAGAAAAAATTTGTATATACAGCGATTATGACACAGATGCTGTTACTGCTACAGCTGTTATGTATTGGGGATTGGTTGAATTTGGGTTTGATCCACAGAAAATCAATTTTTATGTTCCAGATAGGTTTGTAGAAGGTTATGGCATGAATTTAGAGGCTTCTCAAAAGTTATCCGCTGAAAACGACTTAATTGTTACTGTTGACTGTGGTATTAATTCTACCCAAGAAGCTGATTTGATAATGAGCTCTGGCTGCGATTTGTTAATTACCGATCATCACCATTTACATGGCAATTTACCCCAAGCTTTAGCAGTAATCAATCCTCGTTTGTCTGATTTTTTTATTCAACAACCAAGCCAGCTTAAAAAGCCTGATACTTTTTGGAAAAGATTTGAATCTAAATTAGACAGTTCAATTTTAAAGTTTTATCAAACATGGTCGAACCAGATTTTTCACAACAAAGACAAAAAGCAGGGTCAGTTTCTTAGCCATTCGGTGACGGGGGTTGGGGTTGCTTGGTTTTGTATGGTTTGGCTTGCTTACTTTTTACAAGATATTCAAAAAAATTCTAGTATCATACAATCTAGCCAACAATTGAAACAAGTTTTATCTAAAAAAATTGTTGTCCAAAAACTGAACCATTTACTTGGATTTGTAGCAATTGGCACGATGGCAGACTGTCAAAGTATTTTAGACACAACCAATAGATTATTAGTTAAGGCTGGTATTCAAATTTTACAGCAAAATAAACACCTTTTTTTGGGTCTAAAAAGTTTGTTAGTACAAACAGGTTTGCAAGAGAAAATTAACCAAGGCTACAAATTAAATAGTCAAGATTTAGCTTTTGTATTTGCTCCCATTCTCAACTCTTCCGGTCGTATTAGTCATGCTAACTTGTCTATTCAGCTTTTACTTGCTGATTCTTTAGACAAGGCCGACTTTTTAGCTTTAGAGTTAATTGCTATCAACGAAGAGAGGAAAAATATGGTTAAACAAATTAGCACAGTTTTAACTCAAAATGTAAACACCCAAATTACCCAAAACTATTCTTGTATATGGTTAGAAGGAGACTGGAACAAAGGTATTATTGGCTTGTTGGCTTCAAAGTTTACGACTCAATTTGCTTTACCATGTGTAGTTGTTTCTATTGAGGGTGATCAAGCTGTGGCTAGTTTGAGAGCTCCTGAAGGTTTTTATTTACCCGAAGCTATGAAGAAAGCTAGTCAGTGGCTAACTAAGTTTGGCGGACATCCTGGAGCGGCAGGTTTCACTTGCGACGCTGCAGATTTACCAAAAGTAAAAGAAATTTTACAACAGGCACTAGCACATCAAGCCCAAAACCTTTCTAAACCGAACCAAGTTTTTGTACCGGATAACTTCACTGTTCCACCACAATTACAAGCATTAAGCACTAACCCGTCTTATATTTGGTTAACAGTAGATGATTTAAATATAGACTTACTTCAGAAAGTGTGGAATTTAGATCCTTTTGGTCAGGATTTTCCAATTCCTAAGTTTGTGTTTAATTTAGAGAATTATTCTTTGAGATGGCTTGGTCAAGGAGGTAGACACATCAGAATAAATCTAAAACAAGAAATTTCTGTAACTATTTTCAATCCAGACGAGGAAATAAAACAGCAATTTTTACAAGCCAACCTTCCTAAAAATATTTGGCTGGAGGCTAAGTTAACTCAAAATACTTGGAACGGTAGCACCAGAAACGATCTTGTAGCTGAAAAAATTTGGGTTTTGTGATGACAATATCAATACCGACTTCTAGGAAGATTGATACGATATTAGGCTAGTAAAAGATAATATTTATGAAGCACTCCCTAAACTAAAAAACAGTTTTTAAAAGCTGTTCAATCATTGTTTTACATTCTACAACAACAGATGAACTTAGTTTTGTTTATTAATCATTATTATTAGTTAATCTTCTGTTTATAATTTCTTTCATTGCTTGAGCATTGATTCCCGCTGAAATGTTAGCGAAGAGAATTCTATCATTTAAGCTGATAGTTTTAAGCTTTTCAACTATCTCAGCAGGTTTAGGAACATTATTAAAAATAAAACCCCCGTCTTGTTTACTTGGATCGTGCTCGCCAGCAGTTTCTATAATTACATCTCCATAATTAAAAATTGAAGCTAGCAGTCCGTTTTGTTTATAAGTTACATTTTCTATATTCTTAACTGCTAACTGGTTAGACTTTCTAGTGAATAAACCGTTTTGTTCAATGTCTATTACTCTTAAATTAGTCACTATTTGCATGGATAAGTAGTAGTTGTGAAAGTAGAGGGTAAAATAAAGAATAAGTAAAGCATTCATACTAAAAAAGAACAAATCATAAAGAGCCATCCAAAAAGTATCTACAAAACCAACTAAAATTGTCCTAACAAGGAGTAAGCCCAAAAATACTATCAATAATTGCAAAAATTTAAACATAACCAAAACGAGGTCTTCCCTGACCACAAAAATTATATTTTCATTTTCTTGAATTGGTTTAGGTAGACCTTTGGTATCCCATATTGATTGGTCGTTTTGGAATGTTGACAATGCCACTGTCAAAGTAGAAATTATTCTAAATATTTTGTCAAAATAGGTTATTAACACTATTTTACCCTGATCAATGTATATGTTTTGCAAACAGTTTATATTGTTAGTTTTTTACAAAAAATTTTGATTTAGGAATTCTAAAATATAGAAATCTCGTTAAAAACGTTGAAGCATTAAGGGTATATCAAAACCAAAACTAATTTTGATTATTGTTTAAAATGTTTTGAATTTTTAGGTTCAAGTTTAGCTTTTTGAATAACGTAAGAGGCTTATTAAGAAACTTTTATTTAATTACACTTTCTGTGACTTATTTTCCATCATTATCATTATTAATTTATTATTGTTATTATTATTTTTTGCTGGACAGTTAATATTACAAAAATAGGCCCCCACTGAGGGGCCTAAATAGAGAGATAGAAAGAAAAAATAAGAAACTATTCCTCTACCTCTACATTGATTGTTTTTGGTTGGGCTTCCGGTATTTTGGTGATGTTGATAGTTAGAATACCTCTATTATATTTTGCCTTAATACTATTACTGTCAACAGTCTTAGGTAGTGACAAAGATCGACTAAAGCTAACATATTCATGATATTCTTGCCTAATCATATCACCATCTTTATTAATTTCTTCTTTTTTATCCTCAAACGAGATAGTCAAAATATTTTCTTTTATTTCTACTTTGACTTTTTGAGGATCTATGCCGGGTACAGCCAAACTCACCTCATAATGATCTTCACGCTCTTTTATATTTAGGGCTGGAGAATTTGTAATCGGTCTACCAAGTGTGTAAGCAATTGGACGAATACCTTCGTCGAAGAATTGATCTATTAAAGATAGTAGATTTGTGGACATAGGAAGTTGAAATTAGTTTAGTTTTTATTAATTAGCAAGGTTTTGCTAAAAAGCATCGGATAGGATAATAAAAATTTTTAAATTTTGTCAAATATGAATTTTTACTTTTAACCTTTAGTTCTTATTAAATCTAGACGAATAGGAAATATCAAAATTAGCAACTAAAATTATAATTTGCTAAAATACTATTAAATTCTGAATGTTTCAGAATAGCAGTCTGATGTGGTCGCATAACACCATGCTGAATAATAATTATTTCGTAAACTAGATTTTGTAAAGCTTGCAAGTACAATCTTGACATTTTTATTACAATAAACTCTTCTCTTGAAGAGAGTTTTTACTTATTAGTTTTTTAATACAAAATAAAATCAAAATAAAACTACTATGGCTTATATTGTTGATTTGCAAGCTAGTTGGATATTAGATTCCCGGGGTCTGCCAACTGTTAACTGTATAGCTGTACTCGATCAGAACGGTAAAAAAATTAGTGCCAAGGCTAGTGTGCCCAGCGGTGCTTCTACTGGTACATATGAAGCTTTGGAAATGAGAGATGGTGATAAAGATTTTCATGGTAAAGGAGTTCAAAAAGCTATTAACAACATTAATACGATCATTTTAGAAAAAGTATTGAACAAGGAATTTACATCAGCGTTAGATGTAGATAATTTAATTCTCAGTTTGGATACTTCTGGTAATAAAAGTCAACTTGGAGCGAATGCAATTTTAGCTGTATCGATGGCAGTTCATCGTGCTTTTGCTAAGATGGCAGGTTTGGAACTTTGGCAATATTTAAGAAGGCTTTACTTTAGCACCTTGCCAGCTACTCCAAGGTTCCCAAGGTTAATGTGTAATGTATTAAACGGAGGTAAACATGCGGATAACGGAATCAGTATTCAAGAATTTATGATAGTACCAAATAGTGGTAACATTTTAAAAGATGTGCAGATAGCTTCAGAAATATATCATAGCCTCAAAAAAATTTTACACGCAAGTGGTAAAAGTACTGCTTTGGGAGATGAAGGCGGATTTGCTTCTAGTTTTAACGATTCTACAGATGGTAAAAACAATGAAAACTATTTTCAAGATTCCTCTAAAATACCAACAGAAAGAGTGTTGGACTATTTGATGGATGCTATAGTCCAGAGTGGTTATAGTCAGATTAATTGTGAACTGGCTTTGGATGCTGCAGCAAACGAGTTTTTCGTTCCAGAGAAAAATATTTACATAGTCGATAATCAAGAGTTTAACCAAACTACTTTAACTGAGTTGTATAAAAAATTAGTGGATAATTATCCACTTATATCTATTGAGGATGGTTTTAGCGAGGATGACATTTTAGGTTGGCAAGTAATGACCGAAATGTTAGGCAAAAAAACTCATTTAATTGGAGATGATTTGTTTGTAACTAACCCAGAGAGATTTGAAAAAGTTGGTCTGCAAAACAAAATTGCCAACGGAGTTTTGATAAAACTGAACCAAATTGGTAGTGTTTCCGAAACCTGTACAATGATTAACAAAGCTAAAGACCATCAGTATATAACGGTTGTCAGTCATCGAAGTGGTGAAACTACAGATGATTTTATGTCCGATCTTGCTTTTGCTGCTCAAAGTGAGTTTATTAAATTAGGTGCTCCAGCTAGAGGTGAAAGAGTGGCTAAATACAACAGACTCTTAGAAATTTATCACAGTTTAAGATAATTGTACCTATATGGACTTTCCCTAATCAAAAAAGAAATAAGATTTTATCGTTTTTAAAAATTTTTTTTAGAAACCGTTTAGTAAAACAAGATATGTTTTATTTATAGCAAACTTATAACAAAACTAACTCACAAACAAAAATCAAGTAACTAATGAACAACACCAAAAATCAGTCTGTAAACCGAGTTTCTGAAGAAGAATTTTTAACAGAAACGGCTACTTCTTTAGAAGGAAAATCGGGTTTATCCAGTCGGTCTAAGCAACGGCACGCGGCGCAGGCGCATTCGGAAATTCCTGAGCACGGGTATTTTACCGGAAATCAACAAAAACACGACTTTCAGGCAATTAGGTTTGAGCTTAAAAAAAGCAGAAAAAATCAAAGAATCGGGTTTTTTTCTAAGTTATTTTTATCTTCATTAGTAGTATATATAGGGATTGCTATAGTTTTGTATTTTGTAAGATTGAACACATATGATTATTTTTATAAAAATCCAAAGTGGGCTAATTTAGCTGCAAGTATTTTAATTCAACCAAGTATAGATTTATTCGTAAATCGCAAAACCACGTATTTTTTTGATTGGCAGGAAATAGATAGATCTATAATAAACAGTTCAGTTGCACCCCTCACTCTTAGGTCTCGAAACCTGCAATTGGGAAGTTATCGGACACAAATTAGTTCTGAGAACCTGCAAGTGAGTTTGGGTTATACCCAAGAAGCAGCCATAATCTCACCAACTGATTATGATGGCTATTGGAGTTTGATTTTCTGTGCAAAATCAGAAGAAATTTGTAAGAAAAATGATATCTTTCATAAACAAGAGATCAAAATCATTCTTAATGGTGAGGTTGAGCTTTGGGGGGTTAGTCAAGACGGAGAGTTTGTTAGGTTGAAATTGGTTAGATATATAAACATAAATCAAAATAGAGATCTACTGTTTATTTAGTTTTTCATTATTTAATCTTGGTAAAATTATTTTTCTTCAAATTATGCCTTTTTCCCAGAATACCGACTCAAATACAATTAACATTGTCTTTTTCGACTCTAAAAGCTATGACATTAATTTTTTTGATCAAGAAATTTATTCTTTTAACCAAACTCATTCCGATAAGTTGAATGCTATTTATGTCAAAGAAAAAATTAGTTTACACACCCTAGAAAAAGCTGTTGGAGCTCAAGCTGTTTGTGTGTTTGTAAATGATGTAGTAGACAGAATTATTTTGGATAATCTACAAAAAATTGGCATTGATGTGGTAGCTTTAAGGTGTGCAGGATATGATAATGTGGATTACGAGTATGCCAAATCCATTGGTATCAAAGTATTTAGGGTACCAGCCTATTCACCCCACAGTGTGGCTGAACACACTGTTGCTCTACTATTATCACTAAACCGCAAAATTCACCGGGCTTATGAACGAACCAGAGATAATAATTATAGTTTAGAGGGTTTACTGGGATTTGATCTTTTTGGTAAAACTGCTGGAATTATAGGAACTGGTAAAATAGGTAGTATTGTAGCGGAAATTTTTCACGGTTTTGGAATGCAAGTACTACTTTATGACAAATATCAAAATCAGGAGTTAGCTAACAAAATTAATTCGAAATATGTTGAGCTAGACACAATTTATACCGAGTCAGATGTTATCACTTTACATTGCCCACTGTTTCCCGAAACTTACCACCTCCTAAATAAATCTGCTTTTGATAAGATGAAAGATGGGGTGATTATTCTCAACACTTCTCGTGGGGGTTTAATTGATGGTGAGGCTTTAGTTGAAGCTATAAAGTCTGGCAAAGTTCAAGCAGCGGGGTTGGATGTTTATGAATTTGAAAAGGAATATTTTTTTAACGACCTTTCCAACGAGGTTGTGCGAGATCCGGTTTTAGCTCAATTACTTCTCTTTAACAATGTTATCTTAACTTCACACCAAGCTTATTTTACCAAAGAGGCGCTCACAGCCATTGCACAGACTACGATAGATAATATTGCCAAGTTCAAGTTTGCAGGTGTTGTTCAAAATTTAGTTGAGTGAAAAAATTAATTGGTTAAAATAAATTAGTTATTCTAAAATTTTAGATGAGACAAAAACTAAATAGTTTAGTCTAGGGGCAAAGTATATTTCAAGTTAGTTTCACACACAATTTTATTTTCCAAACATATCAATTGTTTTCTCGATTTCACCTCAAAAAATTTTAAACCGTTAGTACCTAAATTAGTTTAGGGTTACGTCCTTTTTGAACTTATTTTTATCTATACAATCACTCCACCTCCAAGTAAAACTTGGTTATCATAAAAAACAATACTCTGTCCACTGGTGATGGCTCTTACTGGTTTGTCAAAAATTATCCGTGCTTGTTCTTCTGATAAAAAAACTTCACAAGCAATTGCTATCTGTCGATATCTAATTTGAGCAGTACACCTAAAATGATTGGAACTAGGTGGTATTTGCCAGTTAAGTTCTTTAGCTACTAGCTCACGGCTATACAGTGGAGTTTGGTTTTTGCTATGAGTTACCCAAACTTGGTTAGCCTCTATATCAATTTTAGAGACAAACCACGGACCGCCGCTCAATCCTAATTTTTTTCTCTGACCGATGGTGTACAAAAAAGCTCCTGGGTGTTTGCCTAATAGTTCACCATTTTCGATGTTCAAAATATCACCTTCTTTTCGTCCTAAACTACTTAACAAAAGTTCTCTTAAGGGAGTATGACCAACAAAACATAAACCTTGAGAGTCTGGTTTGGTAGAAGTTACCAATCCGAACTCTTTAGCTTTCTGGCGAACTTCTGTTTTGGTTCTAAATTCTCCTATTGGAAATAGGATTTTAGGTATCTGATTGGCTTGAATCTGCCATAAAAAATAAGTTTGATCTTTATTTTTGTCTAAAGCTCGCCAAATTTGATTGTTTTTCACTCTAGCATAGTGACCAGTAGCTACAAAGTCAGCCCCCTTATTGGTAGCAGTCTTATAAAAAATGCCAAACTTGATTTGACCATTACACATTACATCCGGATTAGGAGTTCTGCCGTTTTGGTATTCTTGAATCATATACTCTACTACTTTCTCTTTATACTCTTTTTCGAAATCCCAAACTTCAAAAGGTACACCAAGTTTTTTAGCAACCAAACTAGCATCTTGCAAATCATCCTCCCAAAAACAACCATACAAGCTATCTGGCAAGTTCATCTGCCTCAGTGATTCTAAAGACCAACATTTCATAAACACTCCCACAACTTCATATCCAGCTTGCACCAAAACTCCACAGGCCACCGAAGAGTCCACCCCTCCGCTCATCATTACAAACACCTTAGCCATATTTCTTACTCACCTATCAAGTAAAAGTAAGAAATGGTCAAATGGTTGAATAAATAAAATCTCTTATCTTTCTTGCTATATTTTGCAAGGATCCTTAGTTATATACAGTTATGATACCGTTGTATTGTTGTCTTATTACCGATTTATGTCATCTCCCTTGTCATCCCCCCTAATCAATACACTCGCAGTCGTCCCGATTTTACCATCACTATTCACTCTGGCGAAACAATACAAATACAATTTCATTTCTTCGCACTCTTCTTCGCACTTAGTTAATCCAATATAGATAACGTGTACATCACGACCTTCTTCAAAAGAATATACAGTATACTCTTTACCTATTTGAAGGTTTTCCTGTCTTACTAGTTTCTCAAGTTCTTTCTGTGCATCATCTGGAAAATAATCAATATTTTCTCCCTCACCGTTAATATTTTCTCCCTCACCGCGACTACCACTTTCTGGTGATCCTTTTCCAAAGAAAAGGATAAGACTAAAAAGTTAATGTTAAAAATTATTAAGTACTACTATATTATAATTTCTGGTTAATGTCAAGATTTAAACTTGGAGGTAATCAAAAATTGTTGTTGAGACTGGTTTGTGGATAATAAGACAAGCTGTTTGAGATCTTTGATATATAGTTTTATTTGCGATTGATTTCTAGATTACACAAGAACCCCTACGGGGAGGTAGGGGTGCCTTCTAAATTATCTTTCAAGTTTGTATTTACTCTATAACTTCAAATCTTTCATAAATATCAAAACCTCGATTACCTTGGTTATATTGAGGTCCAAGGTTATGTTTCAAAAGCAGCAAAAATATCTTCTAGTTTAAGGTAAAGTTTTCATAAAGTTTCTAAAGTCTTTTGGCATCTGATCAATTGTTCGAACACTTCCAGAAATAACTTCAATTGTCGGGACATCTTGATTATAAGCTATATCATATACCTCTTGGGTAACTTTGAAACCTTCTTTAATAAAATTTTTAGATTCTCCTTCTGGAATATTTTTCAAAATTCGGTCAGTAGGTTTAATTATGTGTGTACTTCTAGTACCCACCACAAACCCAGTGCTGACATCTGCAAAAACTTCGATTGGTTCGATGATAACTTCAAAACCAGGATCAACTGACATATCATTATCACTGGAAAATGCATCTTTTAGATTTTCGTCTGTAAGCTGCTTTTTAAGATTTTCAAACAAAAAGTCAACCTCCCTATCAAACTGCGCTTTGGTAATTTCACCAATTTCACCTGGGAATGATCTGTCTATTTTTCCTAAAGCTTTGGAAATTCTAACAACTTCGGGGTGCTTGGATTTTATAAAATCAGGTAGTTTTTGGTCGTTCACCACAGCTTTTAATACTTCTGGAGATATTTCTTGCTGAATTCTGGTAAAATCTTGGTTTAAAGTGTAAACAACTGGTCTAACATTAAATTTTTGTCTATCTTTACCAATTTCCACATTCTGAGGACCTTTTATCTCGATTTTATCGATCACTCTGCAGGTATTGGTCAAAATAGTTCTGCCAGTTGATTCCTCAAGCATGTCAGTTGTTCTTGCTTCTGATAAATCCATCAATACACCAAGTAATTCGCTAACTCCTTCTTTTTGCAATCTCGTAAGATTAAAATCGCTTTTGTACCAAGAATCTGATGAATCTTTGACATTTAAGTTCTTTCCTTCAACATTCAGTTTCGATAACTTAAAAGCCACTCCAGTTGTGTCTAGATATGCCTCACCAATAGCAGATATTTGAAAGTTACCTGCCAATTGTGGAGAACTGGAACCAGGCTCAATTTCCTCAAGCATGCTGTTAATTTTGTCACCATTCAGTCTACCGTTAATTTCCATCAAAGCTATTGCTCTTTCGTCAATCATACTCATTCTAGCCTCCAAGTAGATGTCGAAGGAAAAGTCTTGAGCATATTTTTGATAGACTGGAACTATTGAGATATAGTTTTTAAATTGCATAGCCTCCAGTCTTGGTGGAGAAAAGTTATCCACATATTGCCAAACATCACCACAAGTCTCTGGCTTTTTAGGATTAATAGAAGCCAAAGCCACCATTGTTTTATCTTTTTGAGTAATTGCATCCAGTTTCATAGCTACTCCATGGAAGCCCATAGCGTCCATAGTTCTAGCAGCCAACGTTTGGCCGAACACAGGAACAAAAACTGAAAATAGACCTATAAGAACTACAGCACTTACAGCAACCCCTGCTATAACCCATGCTATAATAAGCGGTTTTTTGCTTTTTGATTGATTATTCACAGGTGGTAAATTTTGCACGTTCTGTTGCATATACATACCATTCAGTACATTTGGATTTGGTATATCTGAATTCAGATTTGGCGTGTTTAGCCTTTGCTGATTAAAGTTACCCATGTTGTTATTATCAAGCATAACTAGAAATAATTTGACTTTGGATAAAAACACTTTCTGTTCCCACTAATTAGCGGTCTAATTTAGACTAAACCAGTGCAGAACACACCACGTACCAACGTCTAAAAAAACTTAGACTTCTGTCGAAGTCAGAAAAATATTCAGACTTCTGTCAAGTCTTTTGTCAATTTTTTAGGTTAAATTTAGCCAGCCAAATATAAATTTTTTTTGCAGATTTTGTTCATTTAGTTTTCTTGCTTCTATTATTTTAGTTAATTTGTTAAAGTATTTCGAGTCAGGTTGTTGTTTATAAAAATTCTCTAAATAAAACTGTACTTGCCATAACCAGAAGTTTAACTCTTCTCTTTCGACTATTTTTAAGTCTGGAACAGATACTTTCTTATCGCTCAAAAGAGACCTGCAAAAATCTAAGACAGGTGGTAGTTTTTTTTGAGTTTGAGCGAGCAGATTTTGATCCAGTATTTTGATAACTAAATCACTTTTAAGATTATGAAACCAGCACCTAGAAGCGATTGTAGGTAAAATGTTTGAGCGGTTTTGGGCAAATAAAATAATTTGTAAGTTTTTTGGTGGTTCTTCCAATAATTTAAGCATTCCCTCTTGCATTTGTAGAGAAAAACTACTCAAATTACCTAAAAAAAGCAAGGTTGGTTGACTGTAATGAGTATAAAAACTAAGCAGAATTTCAGTAAAGTCTTTTTTAGCGCTTAAATTAGGTTGTAAAACTAAACCTTGAGCAAGTAGTTTGTACCATAATTTATCTAATTCTACCTTTGTATCTGAAGTATATAGTAAATTCGCAAATTGAGTTTTTAGGGTGGCAAAATAAGACCTAGCTACCAATTTTTGAAGTAAATTTGTTTGCACGAAAGTCTGAGTAAGGATAATATGAGATTGCGACATTTGGTATAAGAGCTGAGTATAAATTTAAAATTATTGGTTTTTAAGAGATTTAAATTGAAACCTGAGTAAATCGCTGTCTTTGTTGGAAAAATAGATAAAGTTATTAATAATATAAAGCCAGCTAAAGATTATTTTAAGATAAATATCTCTCCAACTTAAGTCATAGTTGGGGATTTTTATATTATGACGAACAGAATTAATTATGAATTTTTTATTTTCTTCATTCAACTCAATTTTGGTTATTTGATCACAACTATCAACAAATCTAAAAATTGATACAAATAAATCTTCATTTAATTCTATGATATGAGCATGAGAGCTTTTTTCTATTTTTTCAAAATCTGTTTGAATCACCTCTGCCATTTTAATTAAGCATTCATCACTAAGTTTTCCTAAAATTTCTTCCGATATTCTACCAAGAACTTTGTTTTTTTTCATATATCTATGAAAAGACGGATAGTGTCCAATTTTATCGATGTAAATATAATCATCTTGATTTTGAATGATGAACCTGTTCAGGGAGTTGAACACTCTTTCAAAAATGTAACTTCTGGCAAGAGAATAAATTTTAAAAGTTTCTTGTTTACGACTATATTCAAAAAATAGCTCAATCATGGTAATACTAATAGCAATTTCTACAAAAACTGCAGACAGGTGAGCATAATAGCTATTTTCAGCTTTATCTAAAGTGTAAATATACCAAAAAACAAAACCTAAAGATAAAAACAGTAAAACAATGGAGATTATAATGCGAATGTGTTTATCTAACATAGTTAGTTAATTTAACCAAAAAACAAATCTTGTCTAGATTTGCCTTTTTTAGTAAAATAAAAATATTTTACTTTTGTTATGTTTATAACATTTAGTAAACACTTAAAACAAAATTTTATATGCTTTCTGTTAAACAAGAAGTGGAAAAAATAATTCAGGAAAATCCGTTTATTGAGGATTTGATTGTACAAAACCTGATTAATTTATCTAGTTATGCTAGAAAAATAAAACCAGAAATAGAGACAAGGCTTTCCAAAACTGTCTCTGTTGGTTCAATTGTAATGTCTCTTAAAAGACTAGTACCTAGTCTACAATCTAGAGGATATCTGGATGTAAGTGAATTTATAGAAGATCTAATGGTTAGATCAGGTTTGACTGTGATGACTTTTGAAAATTTGGATAGCTTATTTACTAATTTAAAAATTATCTTAGAAAAATATTCTCATCGTAAAGATGTGTTTGTCAATTTTAGTCGTGGCAGTGTGGAGACGACTATCGTTTGCAATCAAAGTATCAGTCAAGAAATCAGACAAATTCTAAAAAAAGAAAAATTAATTCATAGTTTTGATGAAGTTGGGTCTATTACTTTAAAACTATCTAGTAAAACTGTAAATATAAATGGGGTTTATTATTCTTTATTCAAAATAATTGCTAATAAGGGTATCAATATGATTGAAATTATTTCTACTTACAGAGAATTAACTATAATTGTTGCTGAAGACAAACTAGACAAAGCCTTTGTAGCTTTAAAAGAGTGTTTATAAGAACTTGGAAAAAACAGTCGGGTTAAATTTTAATATCACAATTAGTTTAAATTATATCTCTTGAGTAGGCATCTTTCATATCGTCATAACTACCCCTATTCTGGTTTATTTGACTATCTTCTTTAAATTCTGGTAAATTAGGAGGTACCTGTTCGTCATCCTTTATTTCTATTAGCTCTTCTGATTCTAGTTGATTTTTGTTGTCATTTTTTTCCTTTTTATTTCCTTCTATCAAATTTTTCTCATTTTCGTCATTTTTTTGCATTGATGGATTGTTTTGGTAATTCTTACTATTCCCCAAAATTTTTAGAACTTGTGGAAAAACAAATATGAATATCACGAACAGTATAATTACCGAGATAAACCAGTAAGTTTGTTTTTTTGTCATAAATAACTTACTTAAACAACTTAGAAAGTTAGATATTTTTTAAATTTTACCATTTTTTATTTAAGCTTAATTTTAAACTCAATTTAAATACTTAGAAAGTAGTAAACTTTATAAAGTAGTAAAACTACAAGGGTAGATTTAATTAAAAATTAACAAAAGTCAAATCAAAAGTCAAAACTTGAACTATTAAAGGTTTTTGAAGTTGAAGTAATTAAATTGTTCTATAATTTATCAAATTTATTTGATTCGTATTGACCAAAACTTCGTTTTTTAATTTAAAACTGACAGTCAACTATTAAGGTTAACTTAATTATAAATAAACAATAAAAACTAGCAAAAATGTCTTCAGCCATATATCTTGTTATTGATACCGAGGCTACTGGTTTAATTCCCGGTAGACATGGTTTGATCCAAGTTGCTTGTGCTGCTTTAGACCGGAAATTTCAGATTTTAGATAATTTTTGTGTGGATGTGTGTCCTCCAGAATCTGTGGTTGTGGAACAGGAAGCCTTAGAAATTAACGGATTTACTTTGGAACGTATCAAAAAAGGAATCAGTTATCTTCAAGTAGCTACTCAACTGTTCAATTTTTTAGAAAAAAACTTTGTTAATGAGCCTGTGATGATTGGCCAGTTTTATCCATTTGACTATGCTATGTTAGTTGAGTTGTGTAGGCAAACAGGAGAAATTGGCAAACAACTTCACCAAAAAATAGGTAATAATTTTATAGATACTAAGGTATTAGTAAATATTATTAACCTTAAATGTACTGAATCTGGTAAAAAGCCTGTTTTTCCTGTGGTTAGTTTATCTAAGCCAGGCGGGGTGAAAGAAGTTCTAAAAACAAAAAATTATCAATCGCACGATGCTATGGGTGACGTGCTAGCTACTAGAGAGGTGTTGATAAAGCTGGTCAAAATGATAAAAATCACCTGATATGACTGAGTTTAATTTTTTATATAAAATAAATGGAAAGGTTAAGCCAGGTAGCCATAGAGGAAAGGATTTAGGTTTTCCAACAGTCAATTTGGACTATGTAGAGGAAGTTGAATTGGGTGTTTATGCTAGTTATGTACTTTTTGATAATAGATTATACGAATCTATAAGCAATGTTGGATCGGCTATAACTTTTGGTCAAAACGAACTTAAAATAGAAACTTATATTTTTGATTTTGCAAGACAAATTTATGATCAAGAGATTGTAGTTTTTTTGGTCCAAAAGATTAGAGATATACAAAAATTTAAAAGTACTCAAGAACTGGTAGCACAAATTCAGAGAGACATAGATTTGGCGGAAAAGATTCTAAAAACTAGTTGTTTAGATATTTTTTGACTAGTTTAAAGTTAGTAATTTTTTTGATTAAAAAGAAGGTTGATTAATTAATCAATTACCTAATAAAAAGCCCCTAAAAAATAGGGGCGATTCGGTTTTGCTTGATTACTAATTATGCTATGGTTAAAGTTAAAGTAGCATTATAAGCCTGAGCTCTGGTGTAGGCAGGTAGGGTTTGCACCAAAGTTAATTGTTTTTGATAAGCACCTTCACCCCCACCAGCAGTGTAACCACCTAACTGAAAGGGTGGATTATTGGTTTCGGTAGCAGTTAAATTAGTTATACCTAATGCCTTTTGTAATGTGGTTACATCGTCCAGATTTTGGTTAACTGGCTGACCGGAAACTCTTTGCATAGGACCGGGGGTGAGATTAAAATCAGAAACTTGATTACAGTCAACACCTATTTGTTCTCCAGTAGCTGGATTTATTCTGTTTCTACATAAACCTAGGATAGTCTGATCGGTTGCTCCTTGAAAGTTAGTCATTGTGGCAGTTACATTCCAACCAACAGTGGAAATACCACGAAGGTCGCTAAACCGAGCCAAAGTTGTACAACTTACATTTTGATCAGTTGCCGAAACTGTAGGAGAGGTTACGCCGTCTTCGTTTACTGTCATAACACAGTCGTTGACACTTACCGAAAGGACACCTGGCAGTACCGTAACGACTATATTTTCGGTATCACTTTAGGCTAATGCATTGGTAACGCCAGCAAAAGAAACAAAGCCTTGTGCAGCTACCGAACTTAGGGTAGCAATTTTGCTCACAATATTTTTTACAGACATGTGCAACAAACATTTTTATTTTTGTAAAAAAAATAATTTGTACTGCACCTTTTTTAAAGTTGTCAAATTTTAAAAATATCTAAATAGCTATAAAGCTTATATACAAGCTTTAAAACAAATATTTATCTTATTTATCTATTTAAGAATTTTTTATGAAAAATATCAAAGTTGAAATTCTTTTGTAGAATTTTCCTACATACAAAAGGTTTTTAAAACAAAAACTAATTAGGTGAAGAAAAAAGAACTAGACATTTTTTAAATTTTGTACTTTTGTATCACTGAATATTAGTGTGTTTGACAAACTGAAGAAATTAAAGGCAATTTTAATCATAAAAATATCTATACTAGTTATATAGTTATAGTGTTGTATACTGTACACAGTAATTATGTTTTCTAGTAATTATGTTTTCAATTAATAACAATAACACCAATTCAAGAAATATCATCCAACAAGACATAAAAACTATAAGTGCCAGTGAGTTTAAAAAT
>OGCI01001049.1_pt1 | contig 25759 bp, 25 predicted proteins | sample 1570021 | NCBI WGS metagenome assembly OGCI01 (sample SAMN06264664, study PRJEB24512) | hot springs metagenome | isolation source: Hot spring water | place: South Africa: Tshipise | collected 2015-06-21 | reverse complement strand
CGACTGGAAGGTCATCGACCCCGTCTACCACGTCTATTTCGAGGACGGCAGCAGCCTCTCTCTCCCGCGGGAGGTGGATGCCATGGCCGAGGCGGTTGCCAGCATCTCTCCCCGGGACGTGGACGGCTACTACCGCTACTGCGGGGATATGGAGAGGATCTACCGCTCCTACCGGGCCTTCCTGGAACACCCTCTGCCCGAGATGCGCTCCCTGGCAAAGTTTTCCAGCCTGGTGAGGTTGGCGGCGCGCAAGGAGCTGCTGCGCCCCCTTCCCGTGGCCGCGAGGCTGGCCCTGCGCAGCATGGACAGGTGCCTGCGGGGGTACTTCGAGAGCCCGCGCGTGCAGCTCCTCTTCGGGTGGGAGAGCCTTTACGCCGGATTCCCCCCGCATCGCTGCAACGGGCTCTTCAGCGTGGTTTCGTACCTGGGGCGCGCGGGGTATTTCTACCCGCGGGGAGGCATGGAGGCCATCCCCCTCGCGCTGTCGCGCATAGCGCAGGGTCACGGCGCGCAGTTGCGGCTCGCGGCGGAGGTGGAAAGCCTGCTGGTGAAGGGCGGGGAGGTGCGGGGGGTGAGGTTGCGGGGAGGCGAGGCCATCACCGCGCGGGCGGTGGTATCCAACGCGCACTCCCGCGTGACCTACCTGAAGCTGGTGGGAGGGGAGAACCTTCCGGCGTGGGCGGCGCGCACCGTGCGCAGGCAGCCCTGTTCCATGCCCGCCCCCCTCTTCCACCTGGGCCTCAGCCGCAAGATGCGGGAGCTGCGCGCGCACATGTCCCTGGTGGCCAACGCGAGGGAGCAGCTTGACAACATATGGAGGGACTACTACGACCGCGGCCTTCTTTACCGGCCGCAAGACGGTGCCTACCTCCTCATATGCCCCACTTTCGACGACCCCGGGCTGGCCCCTCCCGGCAAGGAGGCGCTCACCGTGATCTACACGGCGCCCTACCGCCTGCGCTACCACCGCTGGGAGGAAGTCGCCGAGGAATGGGCCTGGGAGGTGATCTCCTTCCTGGAGAAGAGGTGCCTCCCGGGGCTTTCGGCGTGCGTGGAATGGCTGGATTGCGTGCCTCCCACGGAGCTGGAAAAGCGGTTAAACCTGCCGGAGGGAGCCTTCCTGGGGCTGGAGCTGAGCCCGGGCAACCTGGGGCCGTTCCGGCCCTGGCACCGCTCGCGCCTGGTGAAGCGGCTTTACCTTGCGGGACAGTGCACCAACCCGGGGTTTGGCGTGCCGGGGGCCATGGTTTCGGGAGTGGCCTGCGCCGCCGTCCTGCTCGCGGATTGGCCTCGCCTGCGATGAGAGATTGACTTGGCATGGCCGGCACATATAATGTAATGACATGTCAGTACCAAAGAAACGGATGCCGGCTCCCGAGAGGAGAGAACAGATACTGCGCAGCGCCTCCAAGGTATTTTCCAGGAAGGGTTACCGCCTCGCTTCCGTCTCGGACATCGTGGAGGAAGCGGCCATAGGGCGCGGCACCTTTTACCTCTATTTCGAGTCGAAGAGGGATATCTTCCGGGAGCTGATCGAGAACTACTTCGACGGTTACACCAGGATACTGAGGGAGAACCACGAGAGGCTGGTGGAGGCCTTCCGGGCACGTTCAGGGATACTCAGCACCTGGCGCGGGAACATGTCGCGCGTGCTGCGCTACTCCAGCGAAAACCCGCATCTCACCAACATCGTCTACCGGGAAGCCCTCGGAAAGGACGAGGACTTCTCGGAACGCGTGGAAGAACTTTCCAGGTTGGCCAGGGGGATGCTCAAGGAGGAGTTCCAGCTCATGTACGACCGGGGCATGATGAGGCCATGCGACATAGACCTGGTCACCTCCATCATCATGGGCTCCACCGTTTACCTGATCATGGAACACCTCCTAGGCCGCAGCGAGGAAGAGGTGGAGAGGCTGACGGACGCCATGGTCGAATATCACATCCGGGCGCTTATCCCGGATGAAGGGGACGTCTCGCGGGCGGTGAGAAGCGCGCTCGCTGAAAGATGAAGAGGCGACGGCTTAACAGTAGTGGGGAGGAGGTGGACGTCGCAAGGTAAGAGAAGCGCCTTTTGGGGATTGCCTGACCCTGCAATATTTGGATTCGCGCGGAGGCGATCTCATGTCGGGAAAACGGGAGAAGGAAGGACGCAGCGGGAAGTAGTAAGGGGTGAAGCGCATGGTTTCTTTTGAGATGGACGACGAACAAAAACTTGTCCAGGAGACCGTCGCCTCCTTTGCCGCAGACCTCATGGAACCCGCCATGCGGGAAAGCGACGAGAAGGGGGAGGTGCCCGAAGAGGTCATCGCCAAGGGATGGGATCTTGGGCTGCTGGGAGGGTGCATCCCGGAGGAATACGAGGGGTTCGGAGAGGAGCTGTCCGCCCTGACGGGGGTCATAGCCCTGGAGGAGCTCGGCTGGGGAGACCTCTCCATCGCCCTGCACCTCATGGCCCCCTCGATGATGGCCATCTCCGTGCTCGACCAGGGGACGGAGGAGCAGAGGAAGGAGATCCTCCCCGCCTTCTGCGGAGAGAGCTACAAGGCCGCCTCCTGCGCCCTTGTCGAGCCCTATTACAACTTCTGCCCTTCCTCCCTCAGGGCCGTCGCCGAACGGGACGGCGAGGAGTATGTCATCAACGGGAAGAAATGCCTGGCGACCCTGGCCAGGGAGTCCGAAAACATGATCATCTTCGCGGCTACCTCCCCGGGCATGGGCTTTTCCGGCGTGGACGCCTTCATCGTGCCCGCCGGCACCAAGGGCGTGGAGATCGGCGAGAGGGAGAAGAACATGGGCATCAAGGCCCTGGCCACCTATCCCGTCACGCTGAAGGACTGCCGCGTGCCCCTGGCAGCCCGCCTGGGCGGGGACAAGGGATGCGACTTCCTGCGCCTGCTCTCGCGCTCCCGCCTGGCCCTGGCGGCGCTGGCGGTGGGCATGAGCCGCCGCGCCATGGAACATTCGCGCGATTACGCCACCCAGAGGATCGCCTTCGGGGAGCCCATCGGTTCGCGGCAGGCCATAGCCTTCATGATCGCCGAGATGGCCATCGAGGTGGACGCGACGCGCCTGCTGGTCTGGGAAGCCGCCTGGCGCTGCGACAAGAACATGGATTTCGAGAAGGAGGCCGCCCTGGCCAAGAACTACGCGGCCGACATGGCCATGATGGTCTGCGACCGCGGAGTACAGGTCATGGGTGGACACGGGTACGTGAGGGACAATCCCGTGGAGCTGTGGTTCCGCAACGCGCGCGGGTTCGCCACCTTCGAGGGAATGGTCATGGTTTAAGGAGGTGGGAAGATGACTATAGATTTCGAGCTTTCGCCGCGCATCAAGGCCACCAAGAACATGATCCACATGTTCGCTGAAACCGCCGTACGTCCCATCGCCCGCCAGTATGACGAGCAGGAACACGAGAAACCCTGGGAACTCCTCGGTATGGTGCAGAAGTTCATGGGGAGCGGCGTGGCGGGGGCCTTCGGGACGGAGAAGAAGGACAAGGAGAAGGAGAAGGACGCCGAGCCCAAGGAGAAGAAGCCCCGCGAGACGAACCTGGCGGGAGCCATAACCATCGAGGAGATCTTCTGGGGGGACGCGGGCATAGCCCTCGCCTTCCCGGGGCCCGGGCTGGGTGGAGCGGCGGTGCAGGCCAGCGGCACGCCGGAGCAGAAGGAGAAGTTCCTCGCCCGCTTCTCGGGAGAGAAGCCGGTGTGGGGAGCCATGGCCATCACCGAGCCCGAGGCGGGATCGGACACCGCCAACATCAAGACCACTGCGGTGCTGGATGGGGACGAATGGGTGCTCAACGGCGAGAAGATCTTCGTCACCTCGGGAAAGAGCGCTCTGGAGGACTCGGAGGGCTTTGTGGTGGTATGGGCCACCGTGGACCGCAAGGCGGGCCGGGCGGGCATCAAGCCCTTCATCGTGGAGCACGGGACTCCCGGCATGGAGATCACCAAGATCGAGGACAAGCTGGGCATCCGCTGCTCCGACACCGTCTCCATATCCTTCATGGACTGCCGCATCCCCAAGGACAATATCCTGGGCAGCCCCGAGGTGGTGGACAAGACCAAGACCGAGGGCTTCAAGAAGGTCATGGCCACCTTCGACGCCACGCGGCCACTGGTGGCGGCCATGGCCATCGGCGTGGGAACCGCGGCCCTCGACTTCATCAAGCAGACGCTCAAGGAGGAAGGGGTGGAGCTGCGCTACGGCATCAACCCCCACCGCATGACCTCCCTGGAGAGGGACATCATGCAGATGGAGGCCGACCTGAAGGCGGCACGCCTGCTCACCTGGAGGTCGCTCTGGATGCTGGACAACGGCCTGCGTAACGACCTGCAGGCCTCCATGGCCAAGGCCAAGGCGGGGTTGGCGGTGACCCGCATCACCCAGAAGGCGGTGGAGATCATGGGCCCCATCGGCTACTCCCGCGAATACCTCCTGGAGAAGTGGATGCGGGATTCCAAGATCAACGACATCTTCGAGGGCACCGGGCAGATACAGCTGCTGGTGACCGCGAGGCGCGTCCTGGGGTTCACGCGCGAGCAGTTGAAGTAAGCCGCAAGGCGGAGAAAGGCGGGGGGCCGCAAGGCCTCCCGCTTGCCTTGCCCGCAGGGCGTGTGGCGATGAAGAGCAATATGGCGCGGAGAAGCGCTTGCGGCGATGCGGGGCGCCGCCGCGTGGAGGGGCGAGGAGACCGGCTCAGACGGTTTCCCTGCGGTCGAAAAGCTCGCCCCATTCCTCCCTCAGGCGGTCGAAGATCTCGCGGACCTCGCCGCGTATGTCCGCCTTGCGTTCCTCCTCCTTGATGCGGCGGCGCGTCTTGAACGAGGGATCGTGGAAGACCCTTTGGATGAGGTCGCCGGCGTCCTCCCCGGAGAACTCGGGTGCGAGGAAGAGGGCCTGCCGGCTCTCTTCGCCGTCGAGATGCCACTTCTCAAGGGCGATGCCGTAATAACGGCACAGGATGTTCTTGGCCTTGATGATCTCGAAGTCGTCAGCGCCGAACTCGCAGGCGATGTCCTCGTCGTAGAGATAGCCCCTTTCCAGCAGAAGGTAAGCCAGTTTCTCGGCGAGCTCCCGCTCCTCCAAGTCGTAGCCCCCCTTTTGTCAGCGGGTTTGAATAATTATCATCGATAATATATATCGGAGGATATGCAGCGGAAGTTGACATCCTTCCGCGAGGGGGCGAGGAGGAAGACTTGCCATCGCAAGCATCGCGCCGGTCGGCGGACAGGTTCGCGCCCGCGTTTGCGGGGAGCATGCTGGCGGCCATCTTCATGTCGCCGTGGTCGAAGCCCGCGTACGCAGGGGAGGCGAGGCTTCCGGGTCTGGAGGGGGAGGTGGAGGTGCGCTTCGACCGCTGGGGGGTTCCGCATATAAGCGCCGCCCGCCTCCCCGATGCCCTCGCCGCGCAGGGTTACCTGGTGGCCCAGGAGCGCATGCTGCAGCTCGAGCTCCTGCGGAGGGCGGCGCGCGGCACCCTGGCCGAGGTCATGGGGAAAGGTGCCGCGGAGAGCGACCTCTTCATGCGCAAGCTGTCGCTGGCGAAAAAGGCGGAGAGGATGGCCGCGGGGATGCCTGAGAGATCTCTTGCCTGCCTGCGCTCCTACGCGGCGGGCGTCAATGCATACCTGGGATATATTGGAAGGAAGCCCGCGGGCAGGCTGCCTTTCTTCTCCGCCAGGGTGCTGCGGGACTGGGAGGTGCAGGATTCGCTTCTCTGCCACCTGCTTTTCGCGTGGCATGCCGACGCCGCCTGGATGGAGGCGCTGGTAAGGGGGCGCATAAGCGCGCGTCTGGGGAAGGAGGTCGCGCGGGCCCTCTATCCTCAGGGGATGACGCAGCGGGTACGGGAAGAGGGATACGACCGGGCCGGGAACCCGTGCCTGCCGCCCCCGGAGGAGTGCGACCGCGAATTCCTCCCCTATGAGGAAGGACTGCCGCAGTGGTGGACGCCCGCCCTGCAGGTGCGGGCGGCGGGATGCAACGGCATAGCGCTGGACGGGTCGCGTACGGCGTCGGGGTGGCCCCTGCTCGCCAACGACCTGCACCTCCCGCACGCCGAGCCCACCTTCTTCTACCTCTGCCACCTCGCCTGCGAGGATGATACCTACGAGGCGTTGGGAGCCGCCCTTCCCGGCCTGCCCGGCATCTACGTGGGCAGAAACCGCCGCCTGGCCTGGGGAGCGGTATCCCTGGCGTGTGGCGCGGTGGACCTCTACGTGGAGCGCCTGATGGGGGACGGGGATGTCCGCTGCCTGGCGGAGGGCGGGTGGGAGAAGGCGGAGAGCAGGGTTGAGGAGGTCAAGGTATTCCCCTCGGGGGTTTGCAGGCAACAGGTGACGGTGACCGGGCACGGGCCGCTCATCGGCAGGGACGGCGACGTGGGGCTCTCCCTGAGATGGGTCGATTACGCGGCGGCGGGAGCAGACCCCGTGGGCAGCCTGCTGGGCGTGAACATGGCGGGAAGCTGGGAGGAGTTCCGGGGGGCCTTGCTGACCTACCCGGGGCCGGCCACCCTCTTCATCTACGCGGATGTGGATGGGAACGTGGGGTGCCAGGCGGCAGGGCGCATCCCGCTGCGCCGTGGCCACGACGGGAGCATGCCCCTGCCCGGCTGGGAAGGGAAGTACGGGTGGGAAGGTTGCCTGGCATGGGAGGAGATGCCCTCGGAGTGCAACCCCCCGGGTGGCTGCATGGTGGCCACCGATCCCCGCGGCGCGAGCGGCTTTCCGCCTGCCGGAAGCGGCAAGCGCAGCTTTTCCCCCCGGCAGGCGAGGCTGTGGGACCTTCTAAGCGACCGCCAGGGGATCTGTGCGGAAGATGTTGAGCGCGCGCAGCGAGACCTCTTCAACGGAAGGGGCGATTTCCTCCGCCACGAGCTGCTGCGCGCCGCGGGCGAACGCGAGGCCCTTTCCGAGCAGGCGCGAAAGGCGTTATCCCTGCTGGAGGAGTGGGACGCCACGGCGGGAGAGGAAAGCCGGGCGCAGGCCGTATGCCATATCACCTGGAGGGTGCTCGCGGAAAGGCTCCTGCGCCACCGCCTCGGCCACCGCCTCTATTACGATTACGTCACCACCTGCCGTGACCATGCCGGGGCCTTGGAGGCGATCCTGAGGGAGAGAATCGGCGCATGGCTCCCTCCCAGCGCGCGGAGTTTCGAGGAGCTCCTCATGCAGTGCCTGGAGGAGGCCCTGGTGCGCCTCGAGGTCCGCTTCGGCTCCTCCGACATGGGGGAATGGAGGTGGGGACGCCTGCATTACCTGCGCATCCCGCATTACATCCCTTTGCCGAAGGTGTTGCGCAGGCGGCTGTGCCTGCAAGCCTTTCCGCGCGGGGGGGATGCGGAGAGCGTCGATTGCTCCCCGCCCCTGGACCACCCTTTCTTGCAGCTGCCCTGGAGGTCGGGGCGTGGTTTCCCTCCCCTCGCCGTGCGCGAGGGTTACGGGGACCGGGCGGGTGCGGGGCCCGTCCTGCGCATGGTGATCGACCTCTCGCCGGGGGGGAGCGCCCGCTGGTGCATGGACGTTGGCCAGTCGTCGCACCCCCTCAGCCCCTACCGGCGCAACTTCCTGCCCCTCTGGAGGGAGGGGAAGTACGTCCCCGTGCCCCGCGAGGAGAGCGAGGTGTCGGCGGTTGCCGTGAGCAGGTTGACCCTGCGGCCGTAGGGTTCCCGGGGTTGTGAGGCGGGCGGGGTGCGGCGGCGGGCGCAGCGATCGCATCCGCACGTGGGCGAGCTAAGCCTGGGAGGAGAGGTTGGTGATGAAGGAGCGGCTGCCCGTCTCCCCGCGCAGGAATTCGTCGAATTCCTCCTCGCTGACCTTGACCCCGGAGTGGAGGAAAAGGGTATAGAGGTAATAGCTCATGTAGGTCCATTCCCGGCGTATCTCCTCCATTACCTTCTCCCTCTTGCTCTTGACCGGGATGAGCTTTTCGCCCTCGTACTCCAGTTCGTTCATCTTCCTGCGCAGGTCGCGGCAGCTGCGGATGGCGTCCCTGGTCTCGTATTCCAGGTCCGTCTTGCTCATGTTGTTGATGTTGCGGATCCAGGGAGGTATGTTATCCGAGGCCTCGCCGTGCTTGAAGAGGTTGTAATACCTAGCCAGCTTGCGTAGAACTTCCTCCGGGACTTCCTCCATGCCTCCTCCTATACGGAGCCCTTTATCTTGATATGGGACAGGTCGAGGGTGAGGATCTTGCGCGCCAGCTCCGGGTAGCGGGCAATGAAAAGGAGCTCGTCCTCGACCAGCGGCTTCTGGGTGGTGACGTTGGCGTAGCGCACCAGCTCCAGGATGTCACGGGCCTCTTCCTCGGACTGGAACTCCACCTCCAGTTTCTCGTAGACGTTGCGGAAGCCCTTGATGCCGGAATACTCGCCCAGGGTTATGTTGCGGCCGGTCTCGATGACCTCCGGCTCCCCGCGCCCCAGCTCCTCATAGTCGTAGAGCTCGTAGTTGCGGCGGCTCTTCAAGGCGCCGTCGGCGTGTATGCCCGATTCGTGGGCGAAGGCGTTCTCGCCCACCCCGGGCTGGTTCACGGGTATGGGCACCCCGAAGGCGTAGGACGCGTACTTGGCCGTCTTCCACGCCGCCATCAGGTTGATGGAATCGTCCAGTATGTCCTCGCCGTCGAAGAGGGACGATTTCTTGATGGCCAGGATGGTGGAGACCAGGTCGGTGTTCCCCGCCCGCTCTCCCATGCCGTTGATGGTGGTGTTTATATAGGCGTTCACCCCGCCGTCCAGGGCCCCCCTGGCGCCCGCCACCGAGCAGGCGACCGCCATCCCCAGGTCATTGTGGCAGTGCAGCTCGATGTCCATGCCGGTCTCGCGGGCCAGCATGTTAATGCGCTCGTAGATGGTGAAGGGATCGTTGTACCCCAGGGTGTCGCAGTAGCGAAGGCGCGCCGCGCCGTGCTCCTTGGCGACCTTCGTGAACTCCACGAGGCGCTCGTCGCTGGCGCGGGAGGAGTCCTCGGCGTTGACCCCGATGGAGACGAAACCCAGCTCGCGGGCGCGGTCGAGGGCCTCGCGCATCATCCTCAGGACGTCCTTGAAGCCGTAGCGGTCATTCCATTTGCCGCGTATCATCTGGTCGGAGATGGAGATGGATATGTTGATGTGGCGCAGCTTGGGAACCAGCTCGCGGGCCAGCTCCACGTCGCCGGTGATGGCCCGCACCCACCCCGAAAGCCTCGTGTGGTGGATGACCCCCAGCTCCGCCAGCTCCAGGTTGGCCTGCAGGTAATTGGTTTCGTGACGGGTGGTAGGGAAGCCGAACTCGCTTTGCCAGATCCCCATCTCGTCCAGGAGGAGGTTGATGATGGTCTTCTGGAGCTTCGCCAGCCCGAGGCGCGAGGTCTGCACGCCGTCCCGGTTGGTGACGTCGATGATGTAGATCCGCTTCCCGCTTCTCTCCCCAAGCGGCTCTCTCTCCGGCTTAAAGGCGTGCTCTTTCATTCGTCTCCTCGTACGGGCGTTTATCGCTCTCCTTCATCTCCTCAACGGCCTTATAAAGTATATCAAAGAGGTCGCTTATCTGCTCTTTCTCCAGGCAGGAATAGGCGATGCGCAGGTCTGTGTCGTCGGTGGCGACCACCCCCACCCCATAGGCCTCGAGGAGATGGCGGCGCAGCCTCTCTGCGTTGACGCCGTGTACCCTGAGGCAGAGGAAGTACCCGGAGTTGAAGGGGTAGGGGGAGAAGGCCTCCGCGAAACGCTCCTGGGAGACGACCCGCTTGACCTCCTCGTACCTGTCGCGGAGCAGCTGGTAGTTCTCGGTTTTCTCGTCGTGGTAGCCGACGGACTTGATGGCCTTGGACAAGAGAGACTGGGAGGGGGTGGAGCTCTTGGAGATGGTTCCGCGGATGAGGCCCCCCACCTTCTTCTCAAGGGCGCTGTAGACGGCCTCGCTGTTTTCCCCCTCCAGGTGGGAAAAGGTTATGAAGCCCAGCCTGAACCCCCATACGTAGTCTTCCTTGGTGGGGCCGTCTATCTTGATGGCGGTCACGCGGGGGTGGCAGTCGGCCAGGAGGGAGAAGAGGGATTCGGGGTAGAGGTCGTTCTCGTAGAGAAGGCCCGCGTAAGCGTCGTCCACGCCCACGACCAGGTTCACCCCCGACTCCGCCACCTCGGTGATGGCGTCGCGTATGGAAGTGGCCTCCACCGGGTAGGGGGTATATCCGGTGGGGTTGTGCGGAAAGTTGAGCAGCATGATGACCTTCCCGCGGCGCGAGGCGGCGAGCAGGCTGCGGTAGAAACCCTTCACGTTGAAACGGCCGCCTTCGTCGTAGAAGGGGTAGGTGTGCAGTTCGGCGCCGCGCCTGGTGGCGAAGATCATGCGGTAATTGCCCCACATCTTCTCCGGCAGGAGCAGGCAGTCGCCAGCGTCGCAGAACATGTCGGCCATGATGCTCAGCCCGTGGGTCAGGCCGTTGGTGACCACGGGGAGGGATGTGGACTTGCCCTCCAGGCCCGGATTGGTCATGCACTGGTGATCGCGCCACAGCAGGCGCAGCTCCATGATGCCCGTGGTGGGGGCGTAAGGAAAGGTCTCCTCCGGCTTGAGGTGCTTGATGTACTTACGCAGGCTGCGCAGGTATAGTGGCCTGCCGCGCAGGGTGGCCATGCCGATGGTGGCGTTATAGCGGTACGCAAGCTGCTTGGCCTCCGCCGTTTGGGTGAGGATTCCTTTGGGGAAGTAAAGCTCCTTCCCCAGCGCTGAGAGTGACTGGAAAAGATTGGGAGCTTGCTCCCGGATAACCTCGTTCAGCTCGATGGCCAGGGGATCGATGGGCTTCACCTCCCGTTTAATGGACTTGTTTGCCGTATTTCGCGGGCGAACATAAAGCGCATATTAGTATGCGGATACCGCTTTGCATCATTATAAACCATGCCTGGGAGGTAGTATATATAAAAACCTGAGATTTATGGGGTTGCTGGTAAATATTTACTCCAAGTATACATGGGTGGCGAAGCGCGCCATTAAACACCCCCTCCGCTCCATGTCACGGACCGCCGCGTCCCCACGGCCGCGGGTTGCGCCTGTTACCGCTCAGCCTTTTCCCAGCCGTATCTTGGCGATATCCCAGGCGTAGTCGTAGAGGTGCATGCCCTTGGAGAGGGCGATGGTTTCCCCGGGCTGGACCCCTATCTCGTCGGCCATGTATTCCTTGAGGAGCTGGATGCCCGCGAGGTTGGTGGGAAATCCCGCCCAGAGGTCCCAGGAGCGGAAATAGGCGACGAAGTGGAGCTTTCCTTCCTCCGGGTAGATGCGGGTATCTATCTGGCGCAGGCAGGGCGGATCGTCGAGGTAGATGGACTGGGGATCGCATACCGCCATGCAGGCCTGGTTGGTGCCGAAACCCTCCTCGCGGTACATGCGGATGACCTCCTGGATCTGGTCCTCCAGGTACATGCCGTAGGTGTAGTCCTCGTTGTCGGCGCGGGAACACGAGGAACAGAGCTTTTCCAGGTACTCCTGCACGTATTCCATGTCCGTGGGCGGGGGGAGGCCGATGCCGGGCGGGATGTCGGGGATGAGGGGGCGCGTCTCCGGGTAGTTGATCTTCACCACCACGAAGTCGTATTCCTTGCGCCGGTTACCCTTGAAGCTGCCCCTTTCGATGACGTATTCCCGCCCCTTTTCGAAGATGCCGTAGATGCATTGGAACCAGGCGTCCGGCAGGTCCCTGGCCTCTATGAAGGTGATGTCCATCGGCTCCTCCCGTGAGGGGCTCTCTCGACCCTGCCATCCCTTTCGTCGCGGAGGCCCGCTTTTCCTCCCCTCACAAGATGTTAGCGGGGGCGGCGGCACGAACGCAACGGGAGCAGGCGGTTTTCGCGAAGCCGGGGCTCGCCGCGCTCCTTCTGCGCCTCCGCGACGAGTCGACCTTAGCATGCGTGCGTGACGTGTCGGCCGGAAAAGGGGGCGCGGCGCGGTTTCCGCGAGCTTGCGAAGGGACCCTTCTGGAGCGGCCTGCGCGCCGCCGAGGCGCTCGGCGCGGCCGCGTCGAAGCGCGGGAAGGAGGAGGGATGGAGGGGCTTCCATCTGTTAGAATGAACGTGTGCCCGATTAGGCCTTGTTTCCGATAATCCCGCGCGGCCGAGCGATGCGGAGAGAAGAAGAGGACGGGGAGTGCGCATGGAGGCGTTGAAGACCTGCGTGGCGGGCTGCGACGTGGGGTCCACCACGGGCAAGGCGCTGGTCATGGGAGACGGGGAGGTGCTGGGCTGGTCCATCATCCCCTGCGCCGTGCGCCCCGAGATGACCGCCGAGCAGGCCCTGGGCCTGGCCCTGCGGGAAGCCGGCCTCACCGGGAAGGAAGAGCTCTCCTACGTGGTGGGCACGGGGTACGGGCGGGTGCGCATACCGTTCGCCGACGAGAACGTGTCCGAGATAACCTGCCACGGGCTGGGCGCCTTCCACCTCAACCCGGGCGACCGCACGCTCATCGACATCGGGGGGCAGGACTGCAAGGTCATACGCATAAGCCCGCAGGGCAGGGTGGTCGATTTCGCCATGAACGACAAGTGCGCCGCGGGCACCGGAAGGTTCTTCGAGGCCATGTCCAGGGTACTGGAGATCTCTCTCGAGCGCCTTTCCGAGCTCTCGCTGCTCTCCCGCAACCCCGCGCAGATAACCAGCCAGTGCAGCGTCTTCGCCGAGTCGGAGGTCATCACCCTCCTCAACGAGGGGGTGGACATAGAGGATATCGCCGCCGGCATCAACGAGGCCATCGCGGCCAGGCTGGCGTCCTTGGTGCGCAAGGTGGGGGTGGAGGAGGAGGTTTCCGTGTCAGGGGGCTGTGCCAAGAACCAGGGGCTCATCCTGGCCCTGGAGAGAAAGCTGGCCGTCCCCCTGAAGCCGCTGGGCATGGACCCCCAGCTCATAGGGGCGCTGGGGGCGGCGCTCATCGCCGGCAGGCGGGTGGCGGAGGCCAGGAAGGAGGTGGGATGACTTGGTTGACGAGGGGATAGGGGTCGCGGGAGAGGAGAGGTACCTGAGGAAGATCAAGGAACTGGACATGATCTGGCGCCTCAACGAGCAGATCATGTCCTTCGAGAACATGGACCGGCTGCTGCAGGATATCCTGGCCGGCGCCATAGAGGTGATGGAGGCCACCTCCGGGTCCATCATGCTCATCGAGCCTCCGGGCAGCGACACCATGGTCATCAAGGCGGCGCAGGGGCTGCGCGACGAGGTGGTGCGCAAGGCGCGCATCAAGGTGGGCGAGGGGATCGCGGGGCTGGTGGCGGAGAGGAGGGAGGGCATGCTCCTCCTGGACGACCTCATGGACCCGCGCCTGAGGAGCCGTCGCAAGATATCCGATGCCTTGAGCGTCCCCATCATCTCGGAGGGGGAACTCCTGGGGGTGCTCAACCTCAACACCAAGAGGAACCAGGCCTTCGGGGAAGTTGACCTCTTCCTGCTGAACACGCTGATAAAACAGGTGGCGACGGCGATCGAGCGCGGCCACCGGCTGGAATCGCTGCGGTCGAAGCTGGCCGACCTGGAGCGCGAGGAGAGGGAGGCCCTGCAGGAGATGCAACGCCTCAGTGTGCTGCTGGAGGACAAGAGGAGGGAATACCAGCGCATTCGCCAGGATCACGACAAGCTGCTGCGCGACCTGCAGGGGCTTTCGGGGCCGGTGGCCTGATTCCCTGGCGGCGAAAGGGAGATAAGCTAAGGAAGAGCGGGGATACCCGGGTTCGCGGGCGGCCGGCGGAGGCGGCGCCGGGAACCCGGCGAGCGAGGGGAGGCCGGCAGTGCAGGACGAGAACCGGTACCTTTTGGCCCTCTACACCAGCCCCAGGCGCAAGGGCAACACATCCATCCTCCTGGGCGAGCTGGCGGGAGGGGCGAGGGACGCGGGGCTGCGCGTGGTGGAGTTCCGCGCCGCCTCCATGGACATAAGGCCGTGCCGCGCCTGCGACGCCTGCTTCCGCGACGGGGAGTGCGTGCAGAAGGACGAGATGCAGGACATCTACCCACACCTTGTCGGCGCCGGGGCCGTGGCCCTTGCCGCCCCCATCTTTTCCATGAACATCTGCGCACAGGCCAAGGCGCTCATCGACCGCTGCCAGCGCTTCTGGTCCGCGCGCTACGTGCTGCAGATCGACCCGGTCGCCCCGGCCTTCGCCGCGCAGAGGAAGGGTTTCTTCATCTCCTGCTGCGGGCGCGACAAACCGGAGACCTTCGAGTGCACGCGGCCGACGATTGCCTATTTCTTCCATATCATTCAGGTGGCGGACTGGGAATCCCTGACCTATTCCGGGGTGGACCGAGCGGGTGACATACGCGGCAGGGAGGGAGCCCTGCAGGCGGCGCGGGTCCTGGGGGAATCCCTGCGGGGACTGGGGAAGACACGGCCATGAGGACCGCGCCCCCCTACGGGTTTTCCTGCGACGTCTACGACCGCCTGGTGGGGGAATACGCCCACCAGCACTGGAGGGAGAATTGCGAGCGCCTCCTGAAGCGCTACCCCATGGACCTCTCCCTGGTGGCCGACGTGGCCTGCGGCACGGGGCTCAACGCCGCCTACCTGGCGGAGAGGGGGAGCGAGGTCTATGCGGTGGACGTGTCTCCGGACATGCTGCGGAAAGCCGCATGCCGGCTGGCGGGGCGCCGCAACGTTGTCATCCTGCGGCAGGACATGCGCTACCTGGAGCTTCCCCGCCGGGTGTACACTCTCTTCTGCGCTACGGATTCCCTGAACCACCTCTTGAGGGAGGAGGATATAATTCTCGCGGCGGGCTCCTTCTTCCGTAGCCTGCGCCCGGGAGGCCATCTCGTGTGCGACGCGAACACGGCGTGGCAGCTGCGGGAGGGAGCCGACGAGGTGCCCTGGGAATTCGAGCTTGAAGGATGGCGCGTGACCTGGAGAAGCGGCTGGGACGAGGAGAGCCAGACCGCCGTCCTCGGCATAAGCCTGCGCCGCGGGGACGAAGGATGGAGGCGCGAGTTGAGGGAAACCCATCGGGAAAGGGCCTATAGCGCGTCCTTCCTGTGCGGCGCGTTGCGGGAGGCGGGTTTCTGCGAGGTGGAGGTACGCGACGCGGCGGGGCTGGGAAAGCCGGGGGCGCTTACCCGGAGGCTGCTTTTCGTTGCCGTAAAATGAGAGGTTGCGCGGAAATGGAGCGGAGGATGCGCTGCATGCCTTGCGGCGAGGAAGAATAGCATGGCAGCCGGTTTCGGCATTTCACGCAAGGGCGACGGGGAACGCCGCCCTGCGGGCAGGGATGGCAGGCATAGGCGAAAAGGAGGAAGGATAATGGCCTTGATGAACGGTGGAGAGGTCCTGGTGCGGGCGCTGCTCAAGGAGGGCGTGAGGTGGGTCTTCGGCATCCCGGGGGGGCAGTTGTGCACCTTCACCGATGCCATCGCCCGCGTGGGCAGGCCCAACGGCATGGATTTCATCATGACCCGCCACGAGGCGGTGGCCGCCCACATGGCGGATGCCGTATCGCGTACCTCCGACATGGTGGGCGTGTGCACGGGGACGGTGGGGCCGGGCGCCGCCAACCTGGTGACGGGGGTCTACGTGGCGCACAACGACAGCATCCCCATGGTGGTCATCACCCCGCAGATCCACTCCGACCGCTCCTATCCCTTCAAGGGATCCGAGCAGCAGCTCGACCAGATCGGCCTCTTCCGGCCCATCACCAAATGGAACGCCCTGGTGAACCGCTGGGACCGCATCCCGGACCTGGTGAGGTGGGCCTTCCGCGAGGCCACCACGGGCAGGCCGGGACCGGTGCACCTCGACATCAACGTGGACGTCCTCTTCCAGAACGGCGAGATGGAGGAGGACGCCTTCCTGCCCCCGGAGCGTTACCGCAGCGAGACGCGTCCCTGCGGCGATCCCGAGGCGGTGGAGGAAGCGGTGCGCATGCTGCTCTCCGCCGAGAGGCCCCTCATCCACAGCGGGGGCGGGGTGATGCGCGCCAAGGCCTGGGACGAGGTGCGCGAGCTTGCCGAGTACCTGCAGATCCCGGTGACCACCAGCATCTCCGGTAGGGGCGTGATGCCCGAGGACCATCCCCTGGTGATGCTCCCCAAGGGCATGGGGGCCCTCATGGCCGAGTCCACCGCGGACGTGGTGCTCAACGTGGGCTGCACCCAGTCGGAGCTGGATTTCTGGGGACAGCCCAACATGTGGGGCGACCCCGCGACGCAGAAATTCATCTACGTGGACATAGATGCGGGCAACATCGGGCTCAACCGGGAGTTCGACCTGGGCATCATCGGCGACGCCAAGAAGGTGTTGCGCCAGATTATCGAGCGCGTTAAGGAGGAGACGGGCCCTGTGGCAGAGAGGGACTTCCTGGCGGGTTACCGCGAGCTTGAGGAGCAGGCGCTGCAGAGCTACGAGGAGATGGCCCGCTCGGAGGCCAAGCCCATCCATCCCCTGCGGCTGATCACGGAGGCGGTGGACCTCCTGGGAAGGGACGGCATCCTGGTCATGGACGGCGGCAACACCGCCCTGTGGACCAACATCGCGGGACGCGTCTACCGCCCCCGCTCCTACCTCTGGGCGGAAGGGACGGGGCAGCTCGGCACGGGGATAGGGTTCGCCATGGGGGCCAAGCTCACCAACCCCGACCGGCCCGTATACATCATCCACGGTGACGGAGCCTTCATGTTCAACTGCCAGGACCTGGAGACGGCGGTGCGCTACAAGCTGCCCGTCATCGACATCATCTCCAACGACAGCGCGTGGGGGATGATCAAGGGGGCGCAGCACGCCTACTTCGGCCGCCGCTACTGCGGCGTAGACTTCGGGGAGACGACGCGTTACGACCTGCTGGCCGAGGCCATGGGGGCGCGGGGGATACGCGTCGAGGACCCCGAGGACATCAGGCCCGCCCTGGAGGAGGCGGACGTGTCGGACCGCCCCACGGTCATCGACGCCGTGGTGGACCGCGAGGCCAACCTGGACGTCCCCATACTCTTCGAGATGATCATAAACCTCTGGCTGAAGGGCTGCCCCGAACCCTACTGCGGCGATTAGCGCCGTCGAAGGCAGATCAAGGGGCTGGGACCGTAAGCGGGCGCCGGGCGGCGCTGCTTCAAGACGCCGCTTCCCCTTCCAGATCCTCCCAGTCGGCGGGGAGCAGCTCGCGCACCTTTTCCCGGATGAGGCGGGTGATCTCGGGCAGTACCTTGTGGGGCCTTCCCTGCAGTTGCGGCACGTGGAAGGGCTTGCCGATGTTGATGTGGTAGTCCTCGCCCTTCCTCTCCTCGATGCCCACCGGCAGCACCGGCACGCCCGTCTTCCAGGCGAAGTAGGCGGCGCCGTGGGTGAAGGGGTGCAGCCTGCTGTCGTCGTGGCGGGTGCCCTCCGGGAAAATGCCCACGCAGTCGCCTTTCTCAAGGTACTGCACGGTGCGGCGTATGGCCTCGGGACCGGGCCTTTCCCGGTCCACGGGATAGGCGAAGAAGATGCGCACCATGAGGCACTCGAAGAGGCCGTTGCGGGGGTCGAAAGCCTCCTTCTTGGCCATGAAGCGCACGGGCCGTTTCAGCGCCAGGTTGATGGCCACGGGGTCCTTGCGGCTGTTGTGGTTGGCCACCACCAGGAGCGGCCCCTTGCGCGGCACGTTTTCGTATCCGGAGCGGCGGTAATGGTAGAAAGCGGCCACCACCCTGAAGATGGGCCACCCGATCATGAACCTTATCATCCCAGTCGCCTCCCTCAAGGCCGCGGCGGGAAACGCCGTCCGAGATCTCCGCCCCGGCAAATGGCCCGTCATGGCACGGGAGCCCTTATCGCTGCCGTGGCGCGAATGGTATCATTATGTAAAAAGGTATCACAGACCGCAGCGAGAAGAATATAGGTGGAAAGGAAGTTTTTTCATAGCCGAAGGGGAGTGTGAGGCGCTTGATAAAGCACAGGGCCTTCTTCTACTACTTCAACCACACCCCCGGGGTGGGGATACTCGCGGACCACGAGCACGAGGGCTGGCGGAGGGCCAACCTCTATGCCTTCGGGGTGGACATGGACACCCTGCAACGCACCATGGAGGGGGAGGCCGGGAAACTCCTCATGGAGAAGGGGATCCTGGCCTCGATCCCGGCGCAATCCAGGGTGATCATAGCCGGTGGCGTGGTCTTCAAGGGGCTCACCTGCCTGGCGGGGGAGGGGCGCGACGGCGGGGAGGTCATAGCGGGGCTGGAGGAGGTGGTCCCCGGCTTCAACGTGGTGGAAAGCGGCAGTTTCGAGCACCCGGAATCCATATCGCCTCTCGAGGTGTACGGCTTTTCCTACCAAAGGAAGGTGATAGGCATAGCTCGCGTGGTGTTTTTCGAGTACGCGACGCAGTTTTCGCTCGCGGGCATCTACCGCGACCAGGACCGCAACCTGCTGGACGAGCTCTACTCCGTGGCCTCCGGCCTCCACGCCTTCATGACCATCCCCAACCCTTTGCGCACCGAGGAGAGGGACCAGAGGGTGGAGGTGAACATGTTCATGCTGCGCCTTCCCCTCAAGGAAGAGCTGCAGGCGGAGTTCGTGCAGGCAATCTCAGGGGTCCCCGGCCTCGCCTTTTACATGGCCTGATGGCCCGCCTCCGGTTCGAGGCACGCCGCCCGGCCGCCCTCAAGCCTCCCGGCCGATGGCCCTCGCCACCTTGCGTATCTTGCTCATGGTGGCGCTGAAGGTCTCGAAGTCGAGTGACTGGGGCCCGTCGCAGAGGGCGGCGTTGGGGTTGGGGTGGATCTCTACGAGCAGGCCATCGGCGCCCGCGGCCACCGCCGCCAGCGACATGGCGGGGATGAGGGAGGCGACGCCCACGGAGTGGCTGGGGTCTACCACCACCGGGAGGTGGGAGAGCTTTTTCAGGGCGGCGACCGCCGAGAGATCGAGGGTGTTGCGCGTGTAGGTTTCGAAGGTGCTGATGCCGCGCTCGCAGAGGATTATTTTCCGGTTGCCCTCCTTGATGATGTATTCCGCGGCCAGGAGGAGATCCTCGATCTTGGAGCTGGGACCGCGCTTGAGCAGCACGGGATGGCCGCTCCTCCCGATCTCGGTGAGGAGGACGAAGTTCTGCATGTTGCGGGCCCCCACCTGGATAATGTCGGCATACTCGCAGAAGACGTCGATCATGCGCGGGTCGGTGAGCTCGGTGACAACCGGGAGCCCCGTCTCCGCGCGCGCCTCGGCCAGGTAGCGCAGGCCTTCCTCGCCCAGGCCCTGGAAGCTGTAGGGAGAGGTGCGGGGCTTGAAGGCGCCCCCGCGCAGGACCGACCCCCCGGCCAGCTTTACCAGCCGCGCGGTGTTGAGGATCTGCTCGCGGCTTTCCACGGCGCAGGGCCCGGCCATCACCACCACCTTGTCGCCGCCGATGCGCACCCCCGCGACCTCGATGACCGTGTCCTGGGGATGCGTCTCGCGCGAGGCGAACTTGTAGGGCTTGAGGATGGGGATGATCTGTTCCACGCCGGGATAGCCGGCCATGGTCTCGACGACCTTGGTCTTGTCGTCGCCGATAACCCCGATGACCGTTTTCAGAACGCCGTAGATGGGGTGGGTCTTGAGGCCGAACTCCTCGATCTTGCGCATCACCGCTTCTATCTGTTCGCGGGTTGCGTCCTGGGACATGACGACGATCATGGTGCCCACCTCTCAGCGTTGTTTGCAGAGAAAATTACCACCGCGCCACCGGGGTGTCAATCGGGGGGCTTCGCTGCCAGGCGGGCGCGTCAGCCGGCCTGGAGCATCTCCGTGAGGGTCTTGATGAGGTCGGTTTCCGTGATGATGCCCACGAGCTTGTCCCCTTCCACCACCGGCAGCCCTCCTATCTTGTGCTCGAGGATGAGGCGTGCGGCCTCCTCCAGGGGGGCGTCGGGGGTTACGGTGAAGGGATCGGGCGTCATGATCCCCCTTACCTGGATGCGGTCGAGGATATAGTCCACGTACCGCCGCTCGTGGACGACCGCGGAGCTGGTATCCGCCTGGCGCACGTCGCGGTCGGTGACGATGCCTACCAGCTTGCCCTCCTCCACGACGGGGAAGCGGCGCAGCCCGTGCTCGTTTATGAGCCGTCTCGCGTCGCGAAGGGTGTCGTCCGGGTGCAGGACCACGGGGTTGCTGCTCATGCGCTCTCTGACCAGCATCGCCTCCTCCTTCCGGGCGCGGGATTGCTGCACGCGTGCCCTCTAAGCAGACATTATAACTCGCCGCGCCTCAATATACCCATCCGGGAAAGGTGCATACCTCCACCGTGCCCTCCACGGAGCGGTACATTTCCAGGTCCTTCCATGGCTCCCCGAGGATACCGTCGTGGATGGCCCAGCTCCTTCCCCGCACCGTCTTTTCCATCCCGGGCATGCGGAAGGGGCTGCTCCCGTCGAGCTTCGCGAGAAGGTCGCCCCCGGGCTGGAAGCGCTGGTGGATGTCCTCCATCTTCTTCCTGCCTCGCATGTAGTTGAACCCGTACTTCTCGAAGATGATGGCGTCGTGGTAGGCGAGGGGTTCCGCCACCAGCATCTCCTGGCCCATGGCCGAGACGAACTGGAGGGCGAGGGGGAGGAAGTCCCTGAGCAGGTGCAGGCCGCGCCTCACCTGGCCCGGCGCCAAGCCCGCCTGCATGGCCCTTATCTCCTCCGGGATGTTGCGGCGCGCGGTGCCGAACTTGGTCCGCCTCCCGGCGTCGTCTATGTCCGTGTTGAAACGCGGAGAACGGGGGTCGTTGACGATGAGAAAAGTGATCTCCACCTTGAAGAACGCGGTGTCCGCCATCTCCAGGAAAAAAATGCAGTCGCGGTCATCGGGGTGTTCCCGCACCTCGATGATGGCGAAGCCGGCCTGGCGCGGGGCGATGACGTTGACCACGCGCTCTCCCGCGGGGTTTCGGAAGGTGGTGGCGTCGATGGAAAACATGCGGAAGACACGTTCCGGTATCAGCAGGGAGTAGACCTTCTCCTTGACCTCGGGGTCCAGCTGGTTGATGGCGTGTATGCTGTGGCGGGGGGCCTCGCCGGCCAGCGCCGCAAGCTCTTCCTCCACTCCTCGCGTGCCGCTCTTCTGCATGGCTGCTCCCTGTCCCTCACGCGGGTTTGCGCACCGCGATACTTGTATATTATAGGATAAGCCGGAGCACGCGCTCAGGGGCGACGTTGAAAATAACACCCGGGTATGCGCGTAGTACGCGGGGATTAGAGGCGGGGTGGTTTTCCGGTGGCTCGGGGCCGCTTGGCGGCTTGTTGTTGAAGGAAAACGTAATGGGGCTTGATCACAGGGACGACGATTACCTGGATACTCCGCGCGGCAGGGTCTGGGTGAGGACGCGGGCCGACCCCACCTTCATCGCTTCCCTGCGACTGGAAGAGGGCATGGGCATCTTCGCCGCGCCCCATTACCCCTCCTCGCGGGAGAAGAAGGCGCTGGAGCGCATCGCCGCCCGGGAGGACAGCAACATCATCATCGCCTATACCGATGACGGGACCATCGTGGGCTTCGTGGTCATCGCCCCTCCCAGCCCGGCGGAACGGTGGGGCCAACTATCGGGGCAGGGGCTGGTGGAGGCCATGGCCATAGAGGTGAGCCGTAACTGGAGATCCCTGGGGATAGCCGACAAGATGATGGAGTGCGGGCTGCGCGACCCCTCCATAGACGACAAGATAGTGATCTGTACCGGCTATACCTGGCACTGGGACCTGGACTCCTCCGGGCTGAGCAAGGACGACTACCGGCGCATGCTCCTCCGTTACCTGCAGAAGGCCGGTTTCATGTACTACGAGACGGATGAGCCCAACGTTGGCCTGGATGCGGCCAATTTCTTCACCGCGCGCATCGGCCCCAGGGTGAGCGGGGAGCTCTACCGCCGCTTCGAGGACCTGCTCTTCAGGGACGCCGGCTGGGCGGAATTCCGCGGCCAGCCCCGCACCATCAGCGAGGTGCTCGGCGAGGGCGCGTCGGGCTTGCAGCCGGGAAAGGAAAATTGACCGGCGGTAGCCTGCGGGGCGACTCGTGGTATACTTTTTTGAAAAAGCGGAGGAAATCCGCTACGGGTTGAAGGTGAGGGATGCGATACCGGGGCCTGGTCATAAGGCCGCCCAGCGAGGCGGACAGCTACATCCTGCAGGTAACCTATGGATGTTCCCATAATGCCTGTACCTTTTGCCCTACCTACAAAGGGACGCGCTTCCAGGCGAGGCCCCTGGAGGAAGTGAGGGAGGACATCGCCGCCGCGGGGCGCCTCATGCCCCTGACGCGCCGCGTGTTCCTGGCGGACGGGAACGCCCTCTGCCTTCCGGCCGGCCGCCTCGCGCGCATACTCTCGTGGCTCCGGGATGCTTTCCCGCGGCTGGAGAGGGCCGGCATTTACGCCAACGGCAGGGACATAAACGAGAAGACGCGCGACGAGCTGAGGCAGCTGGCCGCGCTGGGGCTGGGCATCGTGTACCTCGGGCTGGAGAGCGGCGATGACGAGGTCCTGAGGCGCGTGCGCAAGGCGGACGGAAGCGAGGAGATGGTGCAGGCGGTGGTCAAGGCCAGGGAATGCGGCCTGCGCACCTCGGTCATCGTGCTGCTGGGGCTGGCCGGGAAGGAGGGCTCCCTGCGGCACGCGCGCCTCAGTGCCGAGGCGGTAAGCAGGATGAAGCCCGACTACCTGAGCGCCCTCACCCTCATGGTGGTTCCGGGGACCCCGCTCTACGCGCAACAGGAAAAGGGGGACTTCACCCTGCCGGACCAGAGGGAACTGCTGCAGGAGCTGCGGGAGTTCATCCGTTGCTGCCGCGTGGAAGGCTGTGTGTTCCGCACCAATCACGCTTCCAATTATTTACCATTGAAGGGCATCCTTTCCAGGGACAGAGAGAGGTTGCTGCGGTGCATAGACGAGGGTATCCAGAGGCCGCAGGTATTGCGACCCGAATACATGCGGGGTCTTTGAGCGCTTGATGGGGGAAACTCGATGTTCACCTGTAATTTTTTACCGGTTTTCCTCAAGGCGCGCGGCGAGGCGAACGATATATTAAGTGAGGCCGTTGCAGACAAATGGAGCATGCAAAAATGAAGACGATAGCCTACATTGAGGACGATCCGGACATGATCGATCTCGTGTCCATCATCCTCCAGAAGCACGGCTATCGCGTGGCCGGTTTCACCGAGAGCCGCGAGATCGTCCCCAAGCTGGAGTCGCTCAAGCCTGAGCTCATCCTTCTGGATCTGATGATGCCGCACGTGGACGGGATCGAGGTCTACAGGGAGATAAAGAGCCGCGAGAAGATGTCCGGAGTCCCGGTGATCATCATATCCGCCATGAAGAGGGCGGTGGAGGAGATCGAGAAGGAGGGCGAGGTAAAGGTGGAGGCCTGCCTGGTGAAGCCCTTCACCATCGGGGAGTTGCTGGAGACGGTGAACCGCGTGATCGGCGGGGTTGACTAACGCGGGGGAAGGGAACAAAATGGGGATGGCCCGATCCGAGAGAGGCGGGCTTTTCCCGTAAGACAAGGTACGGAGGTGAACCAGATGACGGAGCACGGAGAGATACTAACGACGGGAGAAAAAGCCCCGGCAGGGAAGTACTATTGTGACAAGTGCGGATACGAGTACGAGCACAAGGACGAGAACGAGCCGCTGCCCGATTGCCCCAGCGAGGGCATATACACCGTTTGGAACCTGGAGAGGATGAAGCCGCGTTTCGTGGAAAGCATCTGAGAGCCACCTTTCAGCGACTTGCGTAAGCCCCGCGAGGGGCTTATTGCTTTGTCGTGCCGTCCCTCTCCAGGTAGCGGCGGTAACGCAGCATCTTAGCGAGGATGGTGGCCGCCTTCTCGGGGGCGGTGAAGATGACCGTTTCCCCGGCCTCCAGGTCGCGCAGGTTCTCCTCCCCTATGAACTGCATCTCCACGAACAGTATGGGCTTGTGGTAGGCGTTCATGAGCTCCTTTGCCCGGGCGAGCAGGCGCAGGTTGCGCTCCCTAAGCTCCATGAAGAAGCTCTTCATGGCGTCCATGCTCATCTCCATGATCAACTGCTGGGAGACCAGGACGTTGAGGCCGATGATAGTGCCCGTTCCCAGTGAGCCCAGCACCACCAGGGCGTCCACCTGGGGGGAGGCGGCCATGGCCTCCATGATGGCCAGGTGCGTTTCCATGTAGATGTTGCCCACCAGGTCCACGGGGTTGCTGTGGCTCCAGTAAGGAGGAAGCAGGCGGTCGCACACCTCCCTCACGCCGTCGTCCAGCTTGGCCAGGCGCAGCCCCGCCATGGCGGCGGCGTCGGTGGCCAGCACCCCCCAGCCGCCTCCCAGGGTGATGATGCCCAGGCGGTCGCCGGAAGGAAGGGGCAACCTGGTGAATGACTTGGCCAGGTCGAGCATCTCCTGGGAGGTGTCGACGCGCACGGCCCCGGCCTGCGTGAAAGCGGCATCGTATATCTCATCGCGACCGGCCAGCGAGCCGGTATGCGACATGGCCGCCCTGCTCCCCTCCTCGCTGCGGCCCGACTTGAGCACGACGACCGGTTTCCTGCGGGCGGTGCGGGAGATCACCTCCATGAGCGCGCGCCCGTCCTCCACGCCCTCCAGGTAGGCCAGTATGAGGGAGGTTTCCTCGTCCTCCCCGAAGTAGTCGATGAAATCCGACGCATCGAGGAGAGCCTCGTTGCCGCTTCCCACGAATTTCCCGAAACCTATCCCTTGGTTCATGGTCCAGCCCAGCATGTTGGCGCCCACGTTGCCGCTCTGGGAAACGAAGGAGATGGTTCCCGGGCGGAGCTGCACCGGCGCGCCCACCGCGTACAGGCGGTGCCCGGCGTTCACCACCCCCATGGTGTTGGGCCCCACGACGGTGAGCCCGTGGCGCCTGCCGATATCCACCAGCCCGCGCTCCAGGGAAGCGCCCTCCTCTCCCACCTCGGAGAAGTTGGAGGAGATGACCACCGCGTTGCGGATGCCCCTGCGCGCGCATTCTTCCAGGACGCCCCCCACCGCCGCGGCGGGCGTGGTGACGACGGCGAGGTCGGGTGCCTCGGGAAGCGCCGAAACGGAGGGGTAGGCGGGGAGGCCGTGTATGGCCTTCTCCCTGGGGTTGACGGGGAAGATCCTTTCCCTGGGGTAACCGCCGGCAAGCAGGTTTACCAGCAGGAAGGACCCCCACTTGGCGGGGACGTTGGAGGCACCCACCATGGCTATGGATTCCGGCTTGAAGATCTTATCAAGGTTCTTGGCCATTTTTCCCTCCTTACGTGAATCGAAACCGATTATAGGAAATCGGCCGAAAGCCCACAAGGAGGGCCGGCCACGGGCCCCCGGCAGGCCCATCAAAAAAAAGTCTTGACAAATCTTGTTTTTCAATTATATTAAAGTTAACAATGTGAAAATTATATAAATTTGTTTAACAATAGTAACGAGGTGATGCGCATGAGAGGGAAGCCGGAGCTGAGTCTGGACGATTTCTACTGGTGTGACAACCTGCACGTGTTGCGGGAGCTGAGGGACAGCGAGAGCTTCGAGCTGAGGGGCTTCAAGGCCTACTGCAGCAAGCTGGGGAAGGACATCGACGATTCCTTCTGCCACCACTGTTTTCTAAAATAGGCTGCCTCATCGCATCTCGTCCTTCAACCGGTCGGGGCGGTATCGGGCCGCCCCGACACCTATGTGGGATTCGGGCGCGGCTTCCTCTTGCGCGGAGGGCGGCTGCGACGCGGTTCGCTGGCGGGAGGGGCGCGTCCGATGCTGTATCGTCTCAGTAGGCGCTTTCCGGGTTGAAAAAGATTGAGAGACCACCCTATCATCCCGACAAACAAA
>OGCI01001048.1_pt1 | contig 25782 bp, 24 predicted proteins | sample 1570021 | NCBI WGS metagenome assembly OGCI01 (sample SAMN06264664, study PRJEB24512) | hot springs metagenome | isolation source: Hot spring water | place: South Africa: Tshipise | collected 2015-06-21 | reverse complement strand
ATAAACACGGAAAACTGTCCGATGATTGTACGACCGTATTTCGGGTTGATTTTTTCTGCAAAATCACCAATAAAACCGCCTAAAAGATTACTGATAGCAGCGCTAACCACCACACCTGCAAAGACTAACGGCGCACTTCCCTTAGGATCAGATAAAGAGATGTCGTTGGAATATCCCAGTTCACGCACCATCCAGTTGATGAAGTAAATCCCCATGACCACCCATGGCATTGATCCGGTAATTCCCTGCAAAATAGCCGCCCAGATGGTAGGAATACGCAGGGTGTTGAACATATCTTTCCAGTTAATCGAATATTGTTTTTCGTCTTCATGTGTGATCAGACCTGCCAGTTCAGGTTCTGCAGAACCGCGAGGTGGCTCTTCCACCAGCAACCAGATCAGGATCCCTGAAAGAATACTTGCCAGTCCTAAACCAATGAAACCCCACCTCCAGAGTTCAGGAGAAGCAACAAACCCCAATGCCAGCACTCCCAGCACGGTACCCATCAAACCCACCAGGCCGATCACACCTAAAGCGCGTCCCCGTTGATTCTGAGGGTAGTGATCACCTAACAAGGAGAAGGTTGCAGGCATCAGACAACCCAACCCCAGGCCTGAAATGGCTCTGATGATCAACATGCTGTAAAAATTGGGCACCAGCCCAACAAGAACTGTCCAGATTCCCCAGACGCCTGTTCCAAATATGAGAACCTTCTTGCGAGAGAATTTATCAGATACATACCCCCAGAAAGGCGCGCTCACCGTTTGCGCTATACTGCGCAGCGTTTCCATAATGCCAATTTGCTGGAAAGAAATACCCCAGATACTTTGAATGATCGGGGAAAGAACTCCCATAGATTGCCCTTCGCCTTGATCAACCAGGTAGCCTAAACCCAGGGCAAACAGGGTTCGTCCAGAATGTTTGTGTTTTCCCATAAAGTCTCCTCACAAAAAGAACTGAAAATAATTTTAGGGGAATTAAGTAATCTGTCCAGTGAATATTCTTCCTAAAATTTTGAAGAAAATAACATGGTTACAAGAGGGTAGGGGAGAACTGGAAATAATCTGTTTAATACGACCTTGCTCTTTTTCAGCGGTAAATCTAAAAAAGACTTTGGATCATTATTTTATAAGTTATCGTTATTTGACTGACCGTCAGGATAAGAGAGGGGGTAGGTTTTTCATTTGTCAAAATAATGTTTTCGATAAGTATTATTATCACAAACTATAAACAGGTCTCTAACAATCTCATAAAAACCATAAACAGAATGAAGAAGCGAGAAAGTCGATCATATGCGAAATCTTTCCGTTTATTAAAGGTCATTTATATTTATCATTTGCGTATCCGTGGATGATATTCTATAGAGTGGACAGAGTAACTATCTTCGCATTCAAATAAAAACTGGATTCTCTTTATTATTGTGTGTCCTGGGAAAAATGTCTTAACCACCGATTTGTTTGTGAGCATTCTCTGGAAGTTGTGTAAAAGCCAAAACTTTCTTATAGCCGATAATTCGTCTGACTACAGAATATCATCTACACGAAATTTTAGTGACATTACTTGTTTTTGGTTAGCCAAACCATTCTCATAAGATATAATTAATTCATGCATTTATTCCGTTCGGGCATATGCTCAAAAGATTTCCAGGGGTATCCCCCACCCTACTTGATATGAAACACCTTTTATGAATTGTCAGACAATTAATAAAGAAATGATTGGAAAAGCGCTACAAATCATTTACCGCAGAATAACTGAGCAAGGGGTAAGGGTAACTTTTTTATGGCTCTACGGGCGTGGATTACCTGCCCTGACGGGAGTACCCCTTTTACAATTTTCAAAAATTACCCCTAATCTTTACGTAGGACCTCAATATCGAAAACAGGGCTTGCGTCTTCTTCAAACCGAGGGAATTCATGCAGTTGTCAATATGCGGGAAGAAAAGGACGATCAAGCCCTTGGATTGGCTCCAGAAGAATACTGCTATTTACCCACACCTGATGATGAAGCCCCTTCTATAGAGCAATTAAGGCAGGGTGTTGAATTTATCCAGAGAATAATTCAAAAAGGCGGCAAAGTATATATCCACTGCGGTGCTGGTGTTGGCAGAGCCCCAACCATGGCAGCGGCGTACTTAATTCACCAGGGCATGCATGTAGAAGAAGCCATTGCTACAATTAGGGCAGTACGTCCATTTATTTTTATCACGCCCCCTCAATTGCAGCAATTGTATCGTTATTATGACCTCATTCAGTCAAACGGGCGTGTTTCTTAGCGGTTCCGCTGGTTTGCTCGAAATTGGATCAACTCTGCAAGAATTGAGATTCCAATTTCTTCGGGGGTCTCTGCCCCAATAGCCAATCCAATTGGAGCGTGTACCCGCTGGATTTTTTCTTCCGGGAAACCTTTTCACGAAGCGTCTGAAAAATCAATTGATTTTTCCTGCGACTACCAATCATTCCAATATAACCAGCGTGAGTTTGTAAAGCCTGCTCCAGCACCTGATAATCTTGCAAATGTCCCCGTGTAACAATCACAATATAATCAGATGCTTTAAATGTCCTGTTTTGAAAAACATCGGTTATTGAAGGCAGAACAAGAATTTCATCCGCCTGGGGGAAGCGGTCAGGATTGGCAAACTCTTCCCGATCGTCAACAACTACAACACGGAATCCGACGGGTTTGGCAAATAAAGCCACAGACTGACCGACATGCCCGGCACCAAAAATATAAACCGTGAACCCCGGCTGGTGATATTCTGAAAAAACGTAGCCCCACTCCAACTGCATGAATGTTGTCCTGGCTTCTGCTCTCCAGACATCTTTTTCCGGAATCCATCCAATTTCCTCCCCTGTCGTAAGATTGATCCCCCCAAACAGACAATTTCCATTTTCCTGGAATCCAGTTATTTCCAGAAAAGTTTCCCCTTTCTCTTCCCAATTTTTGAGTTTTTGCTGGATTTCCATAAAATCTTTCGCCTGTGAAGGGATAAACGTCACCATTACAGTGACTTCTCCCCCACAGATCATATCCATTGACGCGGCATCTTTTCCGGTAAATTGGTAGGCATGGAGAGCACCTCTTCTTTCTTTCAACGCGATGAGACTTTGTTTAATCACATTGGCTTCCAGCATTCCCCCACCAATGGTTCCCATAATCTTGCCATCTGGGAAGACCAACATTTTCGTTCCAGTGGAACGTGGAGTTGATCCCTGATGGGCTACGATTGTGGCAATCACAAATTCGGCATTTATTTCTGCAAGTTTTGTGAGAACATCTCTTGTAATTTCCATGTCCACCTTCCCGGTATTTCCTTCACCAAAGCCCTCATCTTGGGATAAAATACAACCACTTTGAGTAGAGAGGATGGGCGTATATGACCGTTGGCAAAGAAATGGATATCTGGGAACATGTAAACGAACTCCGTAGTCGATTGCTCAAAGCCCTTTTTTCCCTGATCGTCACTACGTTTCTGAGTTTCATGTTTTCCCAATACGCCATTGAGATTCTCGCACGTCCAATTGGTGGCATTAAAAACGTTGTATCTATCGAAGTGACCGAGAATGTCGGTGTCTTCATGCGGGTTTCTTTGCTCAGCGGTTTCATTCTGGCACTTCCTTATATCTTATACCAGATTTTTGCTTTTATTGTTCCGGGTTTATTGCCCCGTGAGAAACGCATCCTGTTCACTGTTATTCCGGTTGCTTCGTTTTTGTTTCTCTCCGGAGTAGCATTTGCTTACTTCGTAATGCTTCCTGCTGCAATTCCATTTTTAGTTTCTTTTTTAGGGGTACAGTCATTTATTCGGCTATCAAACTACATTAACTTTGTAACGAATTTAATGTTCTGGATTGGGGTGAGTTTTGAAACGCCTCTGATCGTATTTGTACTGGCAAAATTCAAAATCGTAAATTCAAAAATGTTATTAGCGCAGTGGCGTTATGCAGTGGTAATCATTGCCGTCATTGCTGCAATGATTACCCCAACCGTTGACCCGGTTAATATGGGGTTGTTGATGGCTCCCCTTTTTGCTTTATATTTATTGAGTGTGCTCTTTGCCAAGTTTGCTTGATTACTCTTCTTCCTCATCATCGTCCGTTTGATTGTACTTATCATAGGTCTGGACTGCAGGAATAGAGGAAGTAGCAGAGCCATCTTTACGAATATTTTGCGGAGTACTCGATGGTTCCAGTGGCACTGATTTTGCCGGGGGATTTAAGTCAAGGTTTACTTCTACTTTTCCGGTTTCTCTGATGGTTTCATTTATCTCGCGGTTAGTTTCGTTAACTGTTTTTTCCAGTTCTTTGGCGGTTAATTCAGTTGATTTCCGTATCTCTTCCAGATCTTCTTCCAGTCCAGTTTCCCGAACAATTTTGGTAGGCAACTCTCGAATTTCTTGAGAATACCCCATGATGTCTCGCCAAATGGGCGATTGGATGACTTTGCGAATCCATGTGCCAATTTGCCTTGCTGTTTTGATCATCCCTTCAGGACCAAGTAATATAAACATGATCAAGAAGATAATGATCAGTTCTAATGGACCAATGTTTAAAATTTGCATAGGACAAAACGGTATCCCTTTAGTCGCTTCAGAATACGCTGACTGATTATAACCCAATCACCCAAAAAAGAAAAAACCTCTCTTTTGTATCTGTAAGAGAGGTTTAGTATATTACTTAATCAGAATCACCCCACGATTTATTGCTGGATAATATCAAACGGCATTTGCATCAGTTCAAAGAGGGCAATCAAATCCTCCATGATGCTTCCATAAACCATAACCCAGTTCCTTCCACTCCCCTTCGCAGAAACCACTTCCAGATAATGGTCAATAGTGCAGTCAGGACGGATTACTGCCTGTGGTAGTCCCTCTACCCATAACTCACTTTCCAAACACATTCCAGACGTGATTAAGGCTTTCCACCCCTCAGGACGGTGCTCCATCTGAAGTAAGGTTACTCTTCCTGATCTTGCAATAAATTCTAACTGAACTCCCCCATCAGGATCAGCGCGGTTACAGTAATAATCTCCACAGACCAGAGAAAGTTTAGGAGCGCTGATGTTGGGGTATTGAAGTCCGGTATGTCCACCCACAAGGATGTTTCTGGCTTTATCCCAAAACCATGCTTTGAACAAAAAACCAACTTGCCCGGTCACAAGACGAAGCAATAAACTCGCCAGGATTGCACCAGGATCCAGTGTGGTTAAGTAAATGGTGTGAGGATTATCTCCCCATTCTGGTGGAAGCCCCGGGCAAATTTTCAATACCCGGCGAATTTCCGGTGAATGCGCTGGTAAGGCAAAAACATCCAGGTTCTTTTGCAAAGCCAGACGGTTTAATGCAACGGATAATTTGGCTCCATGTTGTAACGTAGGAATTGTCACCATGAAATCTGGGACATATTCTTTCAATTGCTGAATATACTCAGCAATGTCCTTACTCGAAACCTTTACCACTTCATCCTGGTATTCAGAAAGAGGGATCCGTTGCAGGTTGACTCCAAGAGATTGAATGGTTTGGGAAATTTCTTCAGTATGGATGCCAGCGTGTTCTAAGACAGCGATTTTTGCATGGCGTAACTGGCTTCTGACTCTTGCCGACTGTACAAAAGAGTCTAATTTTCGTAATAAATCTGTATCCTGAATTGCACCAAAGACGGGAAGATAAGGAACAAATCGCTTACGAAATTCATGAAATGCCACAAACATCGAAGCCGCTCCAGAAGCACGGAGGTATTCCTCGTAAGAGAGCGGTTTAGGCGCCCGTTTCCACGGAAGATAACACCATGCCACAAGCGGTTTATTACCTACAGCATCTACGAGTTCTTGCACATGCAGTTCTTCAACCTGTGTCTGGTATAGCAAGATGACAATGTCACTTTCTTCAGACTGGAATGAACTCACAAAACGGGCAAGATCTTGATTGGTAGACACAACCCAATAAGAACAGATGGAATACTTCTCTGAAAGTTTTTCAAGAATTGCACGCCGGTCAGTCTCTAATTCTTGACGAATGCTTTCAAAAGCGGGCTTATTCAGATGATCTGAATACAGGAATATGATGCTGACCTGGGGCTGAGGTTTCACGGTTCAATCCTCCACTTTCAATTTGGTCAAGAGCATTATCGAACGATTCGAGGGGCTAACCAAATCCCTCGATCTTGCTTCATTTCTCCATTGGCTAACACAGTGAGGATGAAACGCACAGTCTTTCCATTGAGCGGACTGAGATCCACCTCAACACTGTGAAAAGTTTCATCGTAAACCTCATTCCAGTAGGCAAGAGTTTGAATAGGGTCAGAGCCAATCTGGTAATCAAGTTGAAAACGCATATCACAGGATTTGTAGTTGTAACTGCAGCCAATGATGGCTTTGAATTTGTCCCCGGTTTGTACCTTATATCCCGGGAATTTTCCTCTCAGGGTGCCATCGGTGATTGCCTGAGGTTGTGTAATGAGAGCCGGTTCATCATCCACAACACCACTTTCCAGTTGAGGTTTTTGCTGAACTAACACAAAACCTTTTGCATCACCATCTGTTCCGGGACAAGGTAACGTGCCGGCGCCACTACTCCACTCTGCAGAACAAACCATTAAGACAAAGTCAAAGGGATAAGCGGAGGTACCGCTTTTTACCTCAATATCAACATAGAATGCTGAATTCCTGGAACCTAAACCAAATTCTGTTCCATCGGCAGCGCGGAGTTTCCAGTTACTGCGGTATTTCCCTTCAGTAGTAGGAGCCGTAAAGGTAATTGAAATGTCAATGGTTTCTCCTGGCACGACGTTTGCTGTAAGCGGAGTTGGAGAAGCCCCACCCATTCGATCTCCACCAGAAAACACCACAGAGTAATTCGTATTCCAGGTGCAAGTGCCATTATTTTTCAGCCGCCAAACTTTTGTAAAAGTTGCTCCGGGTGGAATGATTGTACCATCTGGAATGGTCACATCAGCAACAAAGCCAGCACGGTTGCATGGAACAGGAGTTGCCGTAGGAATTGGAGTGAATGTAGGAAATGGCGTAAAAGAAGGCAAGGGTGTTTGGGTTGGTGGTAATGTTGACGTGGGCAATGGAGTGCTACTGGGTGGAACCGCTGTAAATGTCGGTGTAAACGTTGCACCCAATAGCGCCGCTTTGGTGGCTATATTTGCCATTTCCGTTTCCATTGCATAGGCCGTTGCAGTGGCTTGTGCGGCTTGCTGGATGATTAGAGCACTTTGAGTGGCAATTTGATTTTCATCTACTTGCGGAGTTGCCAGTAAATTACAACCCGAAAGTAAAAAGATAAAAATCAAAGGAAGTAATTTGTGGGTTTTGTGTTTCATCGTCAATCCTCCCGGTTTGAAGACACATCCAATACCTTGGCTTACGGAAATGCAGTGTTATACTTCTGGCTTAATTATTATGATCCATCTTGCTTACTTTATCACACCTCATGGCTTTGGACATGCCGCAAGGGCTACGGCTGTAATGCTGGCTTGCTTACAAAAACGACGTGATCTATGGTTTGAGGTATACACAACTGTTCCTCAATGGTTTTTCGATGACTCTCGACTAACTAATTATACAATTCATCCGCTGGCTTGCGACATTGGGTTGGTGCAAATCAATTCTTTGCAGGAAGATCTCCCTGCCACCCTCAGAGCGTTGGAAAGTTTTTACCCGATTTCTGAGCCTGTGGTAGTAAAGCTATCTGAAGAGGCAAAGGAAAAAGAAATCAAAGCAATACTTTGTGACATCTCCCCTTTAGGTATTTCGGTTGCTAAACGCATTCATGTACCTTCTGTGCTAATTGAAAATTTTACCTGGGATTGGATTTACGAAGGATATCTTTCGGAAGAACCGGGTTTTATACCCTTTATCGAATATTTGAAAGAATTGTACGCCCAGTGTTCCTTTCACGTCCAGGCAATACCCTTTTGTAAACCTGAACCATGTCATCTGATTGTTGATCCGATAAGCAGGCCTATTTACACCTCAAGAGAGGCGATACGTACTTCCCTTGAGATTCCTCAAAATGCCCCGGTTGTACTCATTACTATGGGGGGTATTGAAAGTAACCGGTTTCCCGTTGAAATGCTTCAGAAAATGCCAGATACCTATTTCATCGTTCCTGGGGGAGCAAGTTTTGCTTCAAAACAAAAAAACTTAATTTTGTTGCCTCACCGTTCCGGTTATTACCATACCGATCTAATGAATGCTTGCGATGCGGTAATCGGAAAACTTGGTTACAGCACACTGGCTGAAGCCTGCTGGACAGGCGTTCCTTACGGCTACATTCCTCGCCTTAAATTTCGGGAATCTCCCCCCCTGGCTCGTTTTGTTAGAGAAGAAATGGGAGGTATAGAAATTCCTGAAGACTTATTCTGGGAAGAATCCCTCCTGGAAAGTGTAAACCAGTTACTCCAATTACCCCGTAGAAAACAGAAAACCAATGGGGCTGATCAAATTGCTGGTTTTCTCATATCTTCTATACTCCAACAGCAATAAAAAAACTCCGCCTTGTCGGCGGAGCCTTCTTATAAAACCTCAAGTTAGTGGGTTTGAGTGGAATTAACCACCTCTAAGAACTGAGTCACAATATCCCTGAGGGCTCGTTCAGGCAACGCTCCCACCTGGCGATGGACAATCTTCCCATTTGAGAAAAACAACAAAGTTGGAATACCCTGAATCCCGTATTTCATTGCCCATTCTGGATTTTCATCCGTATTCACTTTTGCCACGATTACCTTTCCCGCGTACTCTTTGGCAATTTTTTCCAGCACAGGGGCGATCATTTTACAGGGACCACACCAGGGCGCCCAGAAATCTACAATTACAGGTAAGGAAGACTGCAGTACCGTTTTTTCAAAGGCGGCATCGGTTACATGAATAGGTTCATTGATCATAAAAAACACTCCACAGGTTCAATTTCTTACTGCAATATATCAGAAAAAGAATGGGACGTCCAGTGCTGACTTAACCTTGTGCGGCTTCGGTATTTTTACGGAAATCCACAAAGCGATACCCTACCCCTCTTTCGGTCAGAATGTATTTTGGATTAGAGGGGTCTTTCTCAATTTTTTGTCTCAGGTAGTTGATATATAGCCGCACATAATGTTCTTCATCGCGGTATTCATACCCCCAAACCTTGGTCAATAACTGTTCATAGGTCATCACCCAGCCGGCATTTTGCACCAGATGGTAAAGAAGGCGATATTCTGTTGGTCTGAGTTTCACCGTTTTTCCTTCAACCCATACTTCACGACGGCCGAAGTCTATTTTCAAACGATCATCCACCTCTATGATTTCATTTTTTGCTGTCAGGCTGGCCGCTTCTACTCTACGTAATACTGCTCTGACCCTGCTGACCAGTTCGCGTGGACTAAAAGGTTTGGTAACATAATCATCCGCTCCCAGTTCAAGTCCGCGGACACGATCATCTTCTTCTCCTTTTGCGGTCAGCATGATCACAGGGGTATTACTGCTTTCCCGAATCAGCCGGAGAACCTCAAAACCATCTAAATCAGGGAGCATGACATCCAGTAATACCAGATCGGGCATTTCGGTTCGAACTTTTTCTAATGCCTCATATCCACGGTATGCAGAAATGACCTGAAAGCCATCATGCTCCAGATTCAGGCGGATAAACCGCACCATTCTTTCTTCATCATCTACGACAAGAATGCTTCGATTTTTAAATTGGTCTGGCACAGATGCACCACCTATTCACGAATGAAAGTAATGATTTCTTCTTCTTCGCCTGTGGGTAGGACTTCAATGAAATTGATGCGAGAAATGGGCCATATCACCGTAGAAACATTCGGTTCCAGGTAATGAAGGTCTTTACCATCTCGTTTACGGGGGTTTTTAAGAATAATCAGATTATCAGTAGGAGAAGGGAGATGCTCCACCTCACCCGCTACAGGATCTTCGTTCATAATGTGGATTAATACCGTTGGCATAGCACACCTCTATTTTTTGATCAAAATTTGCAAAGCGAATTTCCCCAGAGATATCATATCCCCATGGTTTAGCGGATAATCCACATGAGGAACGATCTTTTGACCATTTACTCTGGTACCATTTGAAGATCCCAGATCGGTAATCACCACACGATGGCTTTGTATTTTCAAAGCAGCATGAAGACGCGATACTCCTTTCGAATAAGCGTCAAAAGGGGAAAGATCAATATCAGGAAGAATAGGTTGACCTTCTGATGTTCTCCCGAGGGTATATTCTGTTTGTCCAGACAACTCAATCACCTTCCCACTGTCAACAAAACTGAGAAAAACCTTGAATTCCGCTTCAGTATCTGGATGAATGCCCGGTTTGGGTGGCATTTGTGAAGGAGGAGTAACCACCAGAACATCGGAGGGATTTCGTTGAATATGCTGGGTTGTGGTCGTTTGAGAAACAACCAGTTGAGTACCACACTCACTGCAATAGAGAGAGCCTGGAAGTTCTTCGTGGTGGCAATTTGGACACTTGATCATAGACTAATGCTCCATCCCTGAAGGTAAAAGGAGTGCTCGCGTTCCATATTTGATTCTTTTATCCCCCTCGCGGCTAAAAGTTCGACTTTGTTGTAAGTGTTCCGCTTCTAAAAGGACAGCATGTGCCAGTTCACGGTCTCCTTGAGAAAGCAATTGAGTTGCCAGGTAATGAAGTCTCCTTGTGGCTTTATCAATTTGTCCTTCCTCTACCTCTTTTTGAATTTTTTCCTGCATGCGATAAAGGGTTAATTTTCCCAGGGCTTCGATTAAAGCAGGAGGAGGTGATTCCGGGTCCGGATTTTCGCTCACCACACGCTTGATCTGAATGGGCAAACGAGCGCGTAGTGATTGGACGGATGGAAGTTCCATTTTAATTTTTCCGGTCATAACTGAGAGGGAGGAAGTTTCCGCAGTAATTGGGTGAATGACAAATTCAAAGAGTAAACTCATACTCTTATGATACATCAGCGAGCCTAACGGAAGGGGATTGGCGGCCGGTAAAGGAGTTGTCTCTGGATGGAGACGAAAAGCGTATTTCAGTTCCACCCCTTCTCCTAGCGTGAACTCCAGAGACAATCCCCGGGCATAGGTATCGCTCAACAACTGCAATTTTTGCTCAAAGAATTTATTGAGATCCTTGGGAGAAGTCACATAAATCGAATTGGCTCCACTGATGGTGGCTATTTTATCCAGCAAATCGTCATTCCACTCATGGCCTATTCCCATGGTGTTAATTTGAATGCCGTCCTGTGCGGCTTCTTCAGCCAGTTGAATGCAGGCTTCATCATCACCATAAGTGTGCCCATCCGTCAGCAAAATCAACTGGCGCATAAAACGAGGATCAATAGAGCGGAGCTGTTCAATACCCAGTTGCAAACCCTGATAAATTTCCGTTCCTCCCCCCACCTGTAACATGCTGATTCGGTGGTCATCTTTTGCAAGGTCGGTCACACGAGTGGGTGGAATGATGACTTCAGCCCTGTCGCTAAACGCTACAACAGAAATCAGATCCTGCTTACGGAATTGTTTAAGCAAATTAATGGCACTGGACTTTACCATGTCCATTCTTGCGCCTTGCATTGAAGTAGAACGATCCAGAACAAGGCAAATATGGAAGGGAGGCGCTTCTTTTACATCATATTCAGCAGTGCAGATTAAATCCACCAGCGCGTAAAACAATTGAGGTTCCTGGATTTTCGGAATGACCATACGACTGGTGCGGACGTTTAAGGTTACAGCCGGACCTTTTTTTATCTCCTCTGGCAACGAAGCATCGTACTTTGCTTTCCGAGAGGGATTCGAAAGCACTTCGTAGGCTTCCTGAATTTCTACAAACCGATCATGTGCCTTGGGATCATCCGTAACATCTGGATGATTCCTTTTGGCTAAATCAAAATAAGCCGCCCGGATTTCTTCCGGCGTTGCATCAATTGAGACCCCCAAAATAGAATAATAATCTCTCAAGGCTTTACTCCGCTAAGAGAGATACTGTGCAAGAATCACGCTTATGTTGTCTGGTCCTCCTGCAAGATTCGCCGATTCAACCAGGGTTTGACAGGCTTGAGAAGGACTTTTAGCAGTATTGACAATATGAGCAATGCTTTCTTCTGGCAAAACACCCCAGAGACCATCACTGCAAAGTAAAAGTGTCCCCGGATGAGGAAATTCACAGGTAATAATATCAGGGCGGAAGGGTTCGGTTTGACCTAATGCCCGATAAAGGATATTTCTTTGTGGATGGGTGGAGGCTTCTTTGTCAGTGATTTGCCCCAATTCTTTCAATCTGTGTACCAGAGAATGATCTTGAGTTTTTATCTGTACGCGCCCATCAGGGTAAATAAAGTACACCCGGCTATCACCCACATGGGCAATCGTAATTTGTTCTCCCAGAGCAAGTACGGCGGTCAAGGTAGTCCCTCCCCCGGGCGCGGCTTTTAATACCGCGCGATGTGCCTCACGGACGCCGCTTTCCATAATTTCCTGAATGCTTTCCCCCGCACCTTCCTGCTCAACCGATAGCATCCAGGACGAAATTTTATCCAAAACAAACTGCGCCATCGTTTTTGCAGCGGCGGCACTGGCAACCTCTCCGCTGGCATGCCCCCCCATTCCATCAGCCAATACAAAAATACCAAAAGGAAGATCCCTTACACCATCAGCAATGGTTGCAGACAGAGCAAATATGGTATCTTCGTTGACCTCACGTTGTCTGCCTACCGATAAGCCCATTCCAATCTGATATTGTGGAGGCGAAACGTGTACCGTTTCAGGTAATACAGATTGCAATTGCTCTTCGGATAATGGAGCCGTTTCGATCCCAATCACAGGCGTTGATGTCGCTGGTTGGGGTTTCTTGCCAATAAATTTCTTCAAAAATTCCAGCACAATTCCTCCCCGTTGGTCGCTTTATGGAATGAGCGCATATAGAATATGATCGGCAGAACCCACGTACAAGATATCATTATACACAATTGGCGCACTGGTGATTGCCCCTCCTGTGCTGAATTTCCAACGCAACCTTCCTGTGCGATACTCCAGACAATAAAGATTTCCATCTGCGGCACCGCAATAAATAGAGTCTCGATAAACTAATGGAGAACCGCTGACCTGATGATCGGTCTTAAATCGCCAGATCTCTTTTGACGTGCCACCATCTACGCAGTAAATAAATCCATCTGCGGAACCTACAATGATGTAACTTTCCACATTGCACGGGGAAGATACCGACCCTTTTCCCATGCGGAAACGCCAGATTGCCCACCCCGTGCGAGCATCAATCGAGTACAAAATCGAATCCAGAGATGTGAAGAAGAGCGAGCCTTTAACCACAAGCGGAGAAGAATAAATGGCCCGCTTGGCTTTAAAGCGCCACTTCACAGCGCCACGGAAATCCATGCAGAATAAATCTCCGGTTTCAGACCCGAAGAAAATCAAATCATTCGCAATAAACGGGGTAGAGCGTACTGGTCCACCGGTATCATATTTCCAGACCAACCTGCTGGAAGTAAGATTGATGGCATAAAGAAAACCATCATCAGAACCCACAAACGCATGTCCTTCTGCAACCTTCGGAGATCCTCGGACCGGTCCTTCTGTAGGATATGTCCAGGCGATTTTACCGCTTCTGGAGTTCAATGCATAAATCCGATGATCTTCTGAACCAAAAATAACCAACCCTTCCCCAAAAGCCGGGCGAGTAACAATTCCACCCTCAGTTGGAAATTTCCACACGAATTTTCCATCGGTAGCATTTACCGCATACAGGTTATTATCATACGAGCCCACATAGATAAGACCGTTTTCAAATGCCGGACCGCCCCGGATTTCATCCTCGCATTCAAATGTCCACAGAGGTTTGGTGTTTTCCTCGCTTGAGATCAGTAATGACTTTGTAGCAATACGCGAAAGCACACCCGTCTTTCGGGCAGCATTGAGCAGGGCTTCTTTCATCTCTTCAGCGCTCTGGAAACGATCCTGAGGGTTATATTGAACGGCTGTGTTGATAATGGCTTCCAGTTCCGGAGAGACAGAAGGATTGAATTTCCGCACAGGACGTTCGTTGAATGTGAATGGTGTTTCAATGCGCGGATCTCGTTTGGTGAGCAGGTGATGAAGCGTTGCTCCCAAAGCATAAATATCTGCCAGGGGTGTGGCTTCCCCACGATACTGTTCAGGTGGCGAATAACCCTCTGTACCGATCATGGTGCCTTTCTGACCTGCACGGAACATCTTCGCAATACCAAAGTCGATCAGTACAATATGCCCATCCTGGTTGACCATCACATTGGAGGGTTTCATATCCCGGAAGATGATCGGCTCTGGTTTGTGGTTGTGCAGGTAAGCCAGTACGTCACACAATTCAATCGCCCAGGCAACTACCTGATCTTCCGGCAAAGGTCCTGGGGACTCAGAAAGGATTTCTTCCAGGTCTTTCCCATTAATATATTCCAGAACAAGGTACGAACGTTCATCATGGGTAAAGTAATCAAAAATCCTTGGGATGGAAGGGTGATTCAGGGTAGCCAGAATATTTGCTTCTCGTTCAAAGTTTTGTACAATGGTCTGGCGGATCTGGCTATCCCTTGCCTGGTTAATCATCTCTTTGACCGCGACCAATTTCACTACATTTGGAAAGTGAAGGTCCCGAGCGCGATAAACTGACCCCATACCACCAATACCTACGACTTCCTGAATGAGGTATCGGTTGGCTAACATGCTTCCTGGTTGAAGCTGTTTATCCTGTCCTTCTGAACCTGGTGTAAAACTTTGTGTTATTCGATGGGTTTCCACAGAATCCCTCTCCCATTCTTTACCCAATTTAACGTTACAATAAATCCGAGAAATCGCCACCCTGATGCTCTGTGTTGTTAAGCAATTATATATTTTAGATTGTCAGAATGCTACCTTTTGACCTTTCAATTTCCTAACCATTGGATGGGTTTACGATGTTAACTAATTATACACTTTACCAATCCCCCTTCAGCTGGCGATACGCCAGCCCCGAAATGCGCGCTATTTGGAGTGAAGAACACAAAAGAATGCTCTGGCGAAAAATTTGGGTATGCCTTGCCAGAGTTCAAGCAGAGTGTGGATTATTTTCCCCGGAAATTCTTGCGGAATTGGAAGAAAAGCAAAATCAAATCAATATCGAACGTTCCCTGGAAATCGAGAGACAAATCCACCACGATCTGATGGCAGAACTTCAGTGTTTTGCCGAGCAATGTCCTAACGCAGGAGGATATCTCCATGTTGGTGCAACCTCAATGGATATTGAGGATAATGCCGAAGCCATTCGACTTAAAGAATCTTTCGATATTCTTATCAGGAAGGTTAATGAATTACTCGCCCTAAGTGCACAGAATATACGTCTTTATGCAGATACCCCAACCCTTGCCTTCACCCATTTACAACCAGCAGAACCCACTACACTGGGATATCGTCTGGCAGGTTTTGCCCAAGACCTGTTGTTTCACAGCCAGATTCTGAACAAACTCAAAAATGAGATTCGCGGAAAAGGATTTAAAGGTGCCGTTGGTTCTGCTTCTTCATACGTTGAACTTTTCGGGATAGACAAATTTGATCGTTTTGAACAGCGCATGAGTACCGAATTAGGGGTACCTTTCTTTTCAGTAACCACCCAGACCTACCCTCGAATCCAGGACTATCAGGTTCTCTCTTCTCTGGCTGGATTGGGATCTACGTTGTACAAATTTGCTTTTGATCTCCGAATTCTTCAATCTCCATTGTTTGGGGAATGGAGCGAACCATTCAGTGAAAAACAGGTTGGGTCTTCTGCCATGCCCTTCAAACGCAACCCCATCCAGGCTGAAAAAATTGATTCATTGGCTCGTTTACTGGCATCGCTGCCACAAGTTGCGTGGGAGAATGCCTCTCATTCACTACTGGAACGGACCTTGGATGATAGTGCCAATCGTCGCTCCATCCTTCCAGAAGCCTTTCTCATCACCGATGAGATTTTATTGACTTCTATAAGGATTCTCAAAGGGCTGAAAGTTAATTTCAATGTTATCCAGCGAAACCTTCAGACATTTGCTCCCTTTTCTGCAAGCGAGCAACTGCTGATGAAACTGGTCCAGAAAGGGGCAAACCGCCAGGAAATGCATGAAATTATCCGGGAACACTCCATGAAGGCGTGGTCTGCAGTGCTTTCGGGAGCCCCTAACCCTCTTTTCAATCTTTTTATTTCCGATGAAAGACTGATAAAATTCCTTAGCCCGGAAGAAATTCTGGCGTGTCAAAATATTGAGAGTTACACTGGCATTGCTCCAGTGCGAGCCAGACAACTGGCGGAAACGATTGAAAAATACCTTCAAGAAGAAGGCGTGTCTTCCCCGTGAATAATTCCCCGGCATTCAGAACATGGACATAAGGCACGCAAATAATGCCAGGTGTAAATCCCGTAATGATGACCATCCTGCCAGTGGATGGTTATTGCATATTGTCCGGTTGCTTCAATCTGATCAATCCTGGTAGCAGGGGAATCAGAAAGTTTTACTGCAAAAACCATAGGGTCTGGTTCGGAACGCATGTTCTCGTGACCTCCCCGACAGGTAGCACAGGGACATGCCGCGCGCAAGAGTGGAAGAGGGTATTGACTGAGATGCCCGTCTTGCCAGAGAATTTCAAGGAAATTTTCTTTCTTGTTAAGAGTAATTCTTTGGGGAAATTCTGTTTGATTCATTGGGAAGGTTTCTCCAATTCTACCGTCACCAGTTTTAGATAATCTGATGCCGCCCAACCACTTCGAGTTTGATCGTATGGGGCAACCAGATACCACCATGTAATACCGTCCGAAAATTTCGGACCGTCTTTCACCTCAAATACTTCAGATTCATAACCCAGGAAAAGGGGAGGAAACTCCTTGCCTGGTCCTGAGCGCAATCTTAACCCGTCTCCCCCGGTACCGGAGATTTGAACATATACCCCAATACTGATTCCATTGATCTCTACGCTGGCAATTTCTGGCGTCTCTGTAATTATAAATAGTGGAGTTGGAGTCACTGTTGGAGCAGGAATGACCGTCAATATGGCTTTCTGTGAAGTATTTTGATGTGATGCCCATCGTTGAGCAAGAAAACTTAACCCTGCAACCAGGAAAAGTGACAGGATTCCGGCAACACCAATTGCGCCAATGAGCATCCAGGGAGTAACAGAAAAACCTGAAAACCGTTTCATGGTGTTATGAAGGCAACAAGAAGAATCCAACACCCAAAATGAGATAAACGCCAATCAATGCCACGCCTTCCAGCCAGTTCGATTCTCCATCAGAAGACACGAGAGCGGCAACAACAACCGCTGCAATAAGAGCAATCAACTCAAACTGATTGAATATCAATGTGAGTGGATTTCCCATTAAGAGACTGACAAAAACCAGTACAGGTGCCACAAAAAGAGCGATTTGCAAACTGGAGGAGACTGCAATTTCCACACTCAACTCCATCTGATTTTTAAGGGCGACCTGAACGGCGACAAGGTGCTCCGCCACATTTCCAACTAACGGGATAAGAATAATTCCCAGGAAAAATTCTGAGACTCCTATATTGCTCACGACATGTTCAACGGCTCCTACCAGCATCTCGGAGAGCCAAACAACCCCGAGTGTAGAAATTGTCAGCAATACCAGTGCTTCGACTTTTGTGAAACCATGGTTTTGAGTATGAGTTTCGGTTGGCGGATATGAAATTGGGCTTTTTGCGGTTTTCAGAGTATAAACCAGTCCCAGAGCATACAGAATCATCAAAACAATGGCAACGCCTATACTCAATGCCTCTACCTGAATGCTGTCATCAGGACCAATCGAATGGCTGAACAAAGAAGGGATTGCCAACCCAATCACAACGATGATGAGAAGAATGGCATGGTTTGAGGCTTGGCGACGGTCAAAGGATTGTACTCCGTGTCTGAGTCCACCCAGAAAAATTGAAGCGCCCAGTACAAGGAGCAGGTTTCCCAGAATTGATCCTGTAATGGAGGCTTTGACCAGTTCAATAAGACCCGCCTGGATGGCTACCAGGGTAATAATCAATTCCGCTGCGTTGCCGAGTGTGGCGTTCAACAACCCACCAATTTTAGGACCGGTATAGACTGCCAGAGACTCAGTTGCTTCGCCAATCAAACCTGCCAGAGGCACTATCCCAATACAGGAGAGAATAAAAATCCAGAAATCTCCCCAATGAAATATTTCTGCAAACAACGCAAAAGGTAAAGCAACGATGAGCCAGTTAATTGGTTTTTGAAAAAGAACAAGGATTTTTCTCATACCATCGAGCCATCCCATGCAGTCATTTTGGTTATTATATCTGATTGCGCACCAATATTTTTGGAATGCCTTAACTAAAAAGTGGGAATCTTGATTGTGATATAATCACCTCTAAATGGGAACTGCAAACTCAACAACCACGCCAATGCTCCAAAACCGTTATGTGCTTGAAGAGACAATTGGCTCTGGCGGTATGGCTGTCGTCTATCGTGCCAGGGATCGCATGCTGGAACGAACGGTTGCCATCAAACTATTACGCCCAAAATATTCAGGAAATCAAGCCTTTCAAGAGCAATTCCGCAGAGAAGCCCGCGCTGCGGCAAACCTTTCACACCCAAACATCGTCACCATTTATGATATTGGTTACGATTCCGGGCGCCTGTTTATTGTAATGGAATACATTGAAGGGCAGAACCTTAAAGATCTGATTCGACAAAAAGGTGTCTTTGAACTCCATGAAGCATTGCCATTAATGATCCAGGCTGCCAAAGGTGTGGGGTATGCTCACCGTGCAAGAGTAGTTCACTGTGATGTAAAACCCCACAACATGCTTGTTACTAAAGATGGTCATCTGAAAGTGACAGACTTTGGTATTGCGCGTGCCATCGCCAGTATTCATCCAGATGAAACGGCGGATGAAATTTGGGGTTCTCCTCAATATTTCTCTCCAGAGCAGGCATCAGGGCAGCCCCCCATGCCATACAGTGATGTGTATTCGTTAGGGGTTGTTTTTTATGAAATGCTTACAGGGCAATTACCATACACCGGAAAAACCCCAGCCGATTTAGCCCGACAGCACCGTGATCCAAATATTCGTCCAATTCCACCAAGGCACCTGAATAGGGATATTCCTGAAAAATTGGAAGAAATTCTGCTCGTACTCCTGTCTAAAGACCCCCGGCAAAGGTTTAGGAATGCAGATATTCTTGCACGCATGCTTGAAGGGCTTGAATTTGCTGCCCCCCAAAACCGGGTTGTAAGCACAACCCCACGGAGCAATACTACCCCTCCACAGGCTTCTCCATCATCAGCCAGCATCCCTGCAGAATATACCCCACCAAAATCAAAACCTTCCCCATCTGAGGCTTTACGCTCCTCTTCATCCACCTTATTCACACCAGATATTATTGTGCTCGCCATTATTGCTCTCGTTCTTGGAGTTGGGTTGTTACCATTTTATTCATATATCCTTAATGTGCTTGGGTGGGTCAAGTGAACGTTTTCCGGTTGTGCGCTTCAGTACTTTCGGCAGATTTCCGCTATCTGGCGGATCAGATAAAACAACTTGAAGACGCGGGCGTCGATGAGATTCATGTAGATGTCATGGATGGTCATTTTGTCCCCAATCTGACCATGGGGCCATTTATTGTATCTACGTTGAAGAAGATTACCCACCTGCCCCTTGATGTTCATCTTATGGTTGAGAATCCGGACCGAATGATCCCCTGGTATGCAGAGGCTGGAGCGCATCGTCTTTCCGTCCAGATTGAAACCTGTCCTCACATTCACCGCACGATTCAAACCATTCATGCTTCAGGTTGTGAAGCAGGTGTCGTGTTGAACCCGGGAACGCCTGCATCCTGGCTGGAAGAAGTAGTCAGTCATGTCGATTTGATTCTGGTGATGACAGTAAATCCAGGCTTTTCTGGACAGACTTTTTTGCCAGAGGTACTTCCCAAAATCAGCAAAGTGCATTCGATGGTAGAACATGCCCGTAGCAAAGCCGCTATTCAGGTAGATGGTGGAATTGACCAGAACACTCTGCCGCTGGTGTATTCGGCGGGAGCGAGGGTCATTGTTTCGGCTACAGCCATTTTTAAGCACCCGAACGGCATTTCCGCTGGAGTAAAGGCATTACGGGAAAGTGTAAGTTAAACAAAAATCACGGCGCCATTGCCGCGATTTTTGCACAAACAAAGAAAAAGAAGGTAAAATCAGGCTGCTTTGACCATTGTACGGATGCATTTTGTGCACAGGACTTTATGGACCTTTCGACCATTTTCAATCACCAGAACTTTCTGCAAATTGGGACGAAAAGCCCGGTTAGTCGCACGCATCGAGAAGCTCCGACGATGTCCAAATACAGTTTTCTTGCCGCAATTTTCACATTTAGCCATAGTCAATTCCTTTCTTCCTTGCGCCAGGTTGCCTGGAGTGTTTCAAAACTCAACGAGCGAAAATTTTACCACACCTCGTATCGAAATACAAGAATCGGGTTATTAACTCAAAAGGGTCACATATGAAGGACAGTAATCCATTAGGAAATATTTATGTCAGTTATCGGGCAATTGCCACGGTCGCATACCAGGCTGCTTTGTCCTCTTACGGAGTGGTTGGATTTGCCGCAAAAAACCTTGCAGAAGGTCTGGCTCAAGTCTTGGTAAAAGACCCTACCCTTGGCGTTGACGTTCGTTATGTTAACAATTCTATTCAGATTGACCTTTATATCATTGTAGAATACGGAACTCGTATTAAAATGGTGGCTTCGAGTGTAGCGGATAATGTTCGCTATCAAGTTGAAAAAGCAATTGGTATTCCGGTGAGTCAAGTGAATGTACACGTCCGTGGTTTACGAGTAAGCAATCCGGATTGAGTTTCAGGCGAAGGGAAGATATTGAGTGTTTTATGTCCATAGATGAATTAAATACGACTCATCCTCATCATAGCGATTCGAATCTTCAGGAAAAGTCCTCAGATAGCCGGATTGATGGGCAAAAGTTGAAGGAATTACTGATCGCAGGGATGACCTGGTTGAAAACTAACCAGCAGGTAGTAAATGCCTTAAATGTGTTTCCTGTGCCTGATGGTGATACTGGTACCAATATGTTGTTGACAATGCAAGCCGCTTACAGTGAGGTAGCAACGTCGGGCGAAACCAATATTGGAAAAATGGCTAAAGCCATTGCTCAAGGCGCTCTGATGGGAGCAAGAGGGAATTCCGGCGTGATCCTTTCTCAAATCTGGCGCGGCTTTGCCCGTGCTCTGGATAACTATGAGACGATGAACGCGGATCTGTTTGTTGCCGCGATGCTTGAGGGGCAGAATACCGCTTATAAAGGGGTGGTGCGCCCAGTCGAAGGCACAATTTTAACCGTGGCGAAAGATGCTGCAGAAGCGGCTCGAAAAGCCAGGGAACGGACCAGCGACTTGAAAGAAATCCTTGAAGCAGTTGTCGAAGCCGCCAACGAATCAGTTAAAAAGACTCCAGAATTGCTCCCAATTCTCAAACAGGCCGGCGTTGTCGACTCAGGGGGGAAAGGTCTGTTTTATATTCTGGAGGGAATGTTGCGTTACATCAACGGGCAACCTTTGGACACCAATTTAAATATAGTACAACCCCTATCCATGATGCAGATTGAACAGACAGTGGAGGAAATTGAGCCCGGGCAAGAAGTTGAGGTGGTCATTGACTTCAGACCTCATCAACCATTAAACCTGGAACGATTTTACGCCGACCTCAGTGAAATGGGAACTTCCATACAGGTTGGTGAGGGCGATGGAATGTACCGCATGCATATTCATGTAAGCCAGGAACGCCAGTATGATCCCATTCAATATATTTCAAAGATTGGCGTATGGAGTAAAATCGCCATGGAAAACCTTCTGGAGCAAATGGGAGGTAGAACCCCCGCTACAGTGGAAGCGCCCCGCTTAGAACTGGCTACCGTTCAACCGGATCAAGTTGCCGTGGTTGCTGTATCCCCCGGCCCAGGAATTTCCCGAGTGTTTGCCAGCCTTGGCGTTTCTGCCATTGTTGAGGGCGGGCAAACTATGAATCCAAGTACAGAACAAATCCTTAATGCGTTTGAAAATTTGCCCACAGATAAGATCATCATTTTACCCAACAACAAAAACATCATTCTGGCTGCCCAAAACGCTGCCAGTGTAACCGTGAAAAAAGTAGAAGTCATCCCCAGCCGAAGTGTCCCCCAGGGATTGGCAGCAATGTTCCGATATAACCCTGAGGGAGACTTAAGTGAACTGGTCGAGGAAATGAAAGAAGCCATCACAGAAGTGCGAACAGGTGAAATTACTACGGCTACCCGTTCTGTCAATCTGAATGGCGTTGACGTGCAGGAAGGGGCTGTGATTGGTTTGCTGGATGGAACCCTTGTAGTCTCCAGCAATACCATTGAAGATGCCTGCTTACAACTTCTTGAGAAGGCTCAGGCTGGTGAATACGATTTGATTACCATGTTTTATGGTGAAAACATCAGTCACACCGAAGCCAATCGAATTGCAGACCTGGTACGGGAGAAATATCCTCAACAGGAGCTGGAACTGAAGGAAGGGGGGCAACCCCACTACCAGTTTATCATCGGAATTGAATAAAACAGAAGAATGGGCAACCTTTGCATTCTCACTGATGCTGCCACTCAATTCACCCACCCTGGATTTCCGGGGTATCAACATGTTTGGATTGTCCCATATGATGTTTCTTTACGGGGATTAGTGTATCCGGAAGGGGAAGGAATTCGATGGAATTATCTTCCCTCATCTACATTGAACGGAATTAAACCCCGCCTCAAAGCACCAGATCCCGAAACCTTTTATGCATTATTTCAAAAACATGCCGCTGAATATTCCCATGTCATTGCTATTTTTTCCTCGTCGGAATTAACCCCAATTTACAAAGCGGCAGAAGAAGCCGCGCAAGCCGCAAAAAACCTGGTGCCTATAACGCTGATCGATTCACAAACCATTTCGGTAGGAGTGGGATTGCTCGTACAAATGGCAGCACAGGAAGCTGCTCATGGGAAAGATCCATTGACTATTGAGCAGAAGATACGGAGAACCATCCCGAAACTTTATACCCTTATTTGTACCGCAGGGCTTTCCTATCTTCACGAAGCCGGTTTTTTGGAGAAACCTCAAGCGATAGCCGGGGAAATGCTCAACATGCTGCCGGTGTTGTCCTTTGAAGAGGGGAAAATCAGTCCAATTGAAAAAGCGAGAAATGTCCGAGGCGCGTTGGATTTCTTTCAGGAATTTCTGGAAGAATTTGAGGAATTAAGACATATTGCGGTTCTTCAGGGCATTTCTCCGTTCAATCACGAAACTCAAATCTTACGGAACTATGTACACGAAATGTTTCCGGATGTTCCATTTAGCGAACACAGTTTGAATCTGCCAACAGCAATTTTATTTGGTCCCCGCACGATAGGAATGGTCATTCTTGAGGGGGATTAAAGTGCGGTAAAATACAGTTATGCAGTCTCCACTGGAAAAATTAAACAAATTTTTAGAACTTGAGCGCGAACAAAACTATGAGAATCGCGCTGTTGTGGGTGGTTTAGATAAGGCTGTCCCATATTGGGAAAGAGAAGCCCGTGCGTATCAGTTACCTGAAGAATTAATTTCTTTCATCGTGGAAAAACTTCAGGAATATCCCCGTTTGCAACCAGAACAACGTAAAGAAATTATTCAACAGATTTTCGCTCAAATTGAAACCTGTGGCGCGTCTAATAAAGCACCTGCTCAACTAGTAGAACATCCTTCCAGACATTCATCCAAAGGCTCACAACAACCTTCGGTGAAGAAAGAAACCCGTGAAGAAGATAATACTCAAATCTCTAAAATTCTTCAGACGCCGCTTGAACGCGTGAGCGGTGTTGGCAAGAAAACAGCCGATGCTCTCGAAAAATTTGGTGTCAGGACGCTTCAAGATTTGTTGTATTTTTTCCCAAGACGGTATGATGATTACAGCCGGCTGAAACCCATCAATAAATTGAAATATGGCGATGAAGTAACTGTATTAGGAGTGATTCAGGCAATTGCATCGCGACCGGTTCGTGATGGAAAAATGCAATTGATTGAAGCCATCATTACAGATGGAACCGGTACTCTCCGTCTTTCCTGGTTCAATAAGTTATGGTATGTCAATCGTTTTCCAAAAGGAACCCAAGTAGCGGTTTCCGGGAAACTGGATATGTATTTGGGAAAACTGGTGATGAAAGATCCGGAAATCGAGGAAATTGATCGGGAGCAATTGCATACCAGTCGAATTGTCCCCGTTTATCCCCTGACCAGCGAGTTGAACCAAAAAACATTGCGCCGGCTGATGTATAAAACCATCATGCAATGGGCACCGAAGGTTCAGGATTTTCTCCCAACTTCAGTGCGCACCTCGCTCAAGTTGCTTGAGCTGGGAATTGCCATTTCACAAACTCATTTTCCGGATAGTCAGGACTCTTTAGACCAGGCCCGTTGGCGCCTGGCTTTTGACGAAATCTTTCTGCTTCAACTGGGTGTTTTACGTCAAAAACTCTCGTGGAAATCTCTCCCAGCAAGGGTATTTGAAGTACCAGACTCCTGGATTGAGCAGAGACTTGCCCTGTTGCCCTACGAATTAACCAATGCCCAAAAAAGAGCCATTCAGGAAATCCGAATAGATCTTGCATCTGGAAAACCCATGGATCGCCTTTTACAGGGAGATGTTGGATCGGGAAAAACGATTGTAGCCGCAATGGCAATTGGCATGGTAACCTACCATGGAGCCCAGGCTGCTGTGATGGCTCCCACCAGTATCCTTGCAGAACAACATTATCGAAATTTAAGCCGCGTGTTGACCCAATCTGGAGATGATTTGCCTGCTATTCTCCAGCCCGAGCAAATCCGGCTCCTCACCAGCGATGTCCGAGGCGCAGAGAGAGAAGATATTTTGAATGGATTGCAAAACGGATCAGTAAAATTATTAATTGGAACCCACGCACTCATTGAAGATCCAGTACAATTTCAAGATTTACAGTTAGTTGTTATTGATGAACAACACAGATTTGGTGTGTCACAACGTGCGGCGCTCAGGAAGAAAGGGAATAATCCTCACCTCCTGGTAATGACAGCCACGCCAATCCCACGTTCACTGGCATTGACGATTTATGGTGACCTTGATTTGACGGTCATGGATGAAATGCCACCCGGACGTCAACCCGTGGAAACACATGTTCTTCATCCACTGGAAAGAGAACGAGCCTATCAACTGATTCGCCATGAGATCAGCAATGGACATCAGGCATATATTATTTATCCAATGGTGGAACAAAACGAAAACGGAGATGGTTTGTCCGTAGTACAGGAATTTTCCCGGTTACAAAAAGAGGTCTTCCCCGATCTAAACATTGGGATGATGCACGGAAGATTAAAACCGGAAGAAAAAGATGAAGTGATGGCTCGATTTAGAGATGGTCAATATCACATCCTGGTTTCCACCTCCGTCATTGAGGTTGGTGTAGATGTCCCGAACGCTACCGTGATGGTTATCGAGGGAGCAAACCGTTTCGGATTAGCACAATTACATCAGTTCAGAGGAAGAGTCGGACGCGGCGCAGCCAAATCGTATTGTTTGCTGATTCCTGAATCTGATGATGCTCTGGAAAATGAACGCCTTTCTGTCATGGTAGAAACAAATGATGGCTTTGTGCTGGCAGAGCGTGACCTGCAGCAACGGGGACCCGGAGAGTTTTTGGGAACACGCCAGGCTGGTTTCACCGAGTTGAAAATGGCGAATTTAACAGATGTGCATATTATTGA
>OGCI01001047.1_pt1 | contig 25805 bp, 23 predicted proteins | sample 1570021 | NCBI WGS metagenome assembly OGCI01 (sample SAMN06264664, study PRJEB24512) | hot springs metagenome | isolation source: Hot spring water | place: South Africa: Tshipise | collected 2015-06-21 | reverse complement strand
CTTAGATGAGGCTGAGGTATATGCCATTCCTGTAACTGAGACTGGAGAAGCCAGAAACCCTGCATATTTCAATCCACCTGTGGTGGGCTTCAGGATGAAAACAGAAGACGGGTTTACGTTTCCTTCCATTTTCTATAGTTGTGGAACTATCTCCGATTTTGATCCCGCGGAATCGTTTACTGCGTGGATTCTATTGGACGGCTTCCCGAATTGACTACAGGGTAATCTTAAATCCCTGTCCAGTTACCCATAGACCTTAAGTCAGCTACTTCTTCACCAGAGCCTGGCAAACTACAGACTTCGCTCACAATCTGACGAAATGTATGCCTTGCCCCGAGCAGTTGCCCCAATGTGCAGACGTGTCTTGTGGATTCTCGCATTTCACCATTTTGTCCCATAGTGAAAACAGAGCAGCTAAGTTGAGCTTTCTTATTGCAGGAGAACACACAGTTTACTGACAATGTTTCTTGTTTCGAATTAAGAGACAGATAGGACACCAGACGAATCTATCTTCATCTCCTTCTAGTTGTAATACCCTTATGTTGCCCCGCCTCTGAAGTCAAATACAGATTTTCATCGAGCATATTCAGCTCTTGTTGGATGCCTTTACCTATAGATTGGTTCTACGAATAAGTTCAACTTCGGCACCTTGACTTTTATCTTCCACTGGTTGAACGCAACGTGATGCAAAGATACCGTATCTGAGCTTTCGTTGAACTAGACCTGCCAGTCTCCGAATGTCTGCACGCTAATCTTTAATATCCTCCTTCACTTCAATTGCAACCAATGGTCTTTCCTCTTCTTCTTTTCCCTCCCAAAGCACCATATCACATTTACCACGTACACGTAACGCTCTCGGATATCGCCTGGTGTTCTCGGAAGATGCCCAGGATTTCGCGAACTGGTTGTTCAAGAGAGAGACCATATGGAGAGCCACATCTTCTCTTGAGTCTAAAGAGTGATTGAAAAATGTAGACTTTCATAAAGTATTCGGGACAGTAGGCTGAATTGAAAATGTGACTTTCCCATGCTTTTTATAGTCTTGCGGCCTGCTTAATCCTTGTGGTTACTTCGTTGATCAAAGCAGGCTTCAGCAAGCCCCGGTTCTAGACGGAGTGCTTTTTTGTATTCTTGAATTGCTTCATCAAAGAGACCGTTTATAGCAAACCTCGCCCCACGATTAAGATGGCATGTCGCAAACATTCTCTTGAAAAGCCTCATTTTCCTTGAGCCGCCCTGGTACAATTGTAACATAGTCCTAAGGGAAGTAAGCCAACAAAGTAGCGGGTTGTTCATCGTTAACATGCCTGCGACCTTGTCCGGAGCAACGTGTTATAATCCCCAGTGGCCACGATGCCTTTGGAGGTTCGTACACCGAATATAGGCAAAAAACAATAAAAGGAGAACGACGATGCGTCAGCTACTGCGATTCATTCAGTCCACAAAAGTACCGGCGATGACTCAAACCTGCTTTCTGTGTGCGAGAGGCTTATCGTCAAAGGGGAGACTTTAGAATACCTCGAGCGTGCCCTAAAATGTTTCCCTACACTGCTGACACTGGAGGATTTTCAGGTACGGCATTGCCTAGCTTCTCACAACAAGCCATTAAAGAAGCAAAGGGACGCGTCCAATGCTTCGATAAACTAGCTGGTACTGCTAAGTATAAATAGTCCTAGGGGACCTCCCAGGTTTGTTGTTGCACACTTGCCAGGTACGTTCAGCTGAGGCATCAATTGTTTGTTTTGCTCAGCGTGATTGCGTTTACACACGGGACAAGCTTTCCGGCAAATTTTTATCCCGTCTGAGGATTTTTTGAAACGCCCGAACCAGGAAGATACCGCAGGTAGAGGCAGATATTTAGAAGAGGCAATTACAACCTGCCCAAGAATTCTAAAACTTGCACCAGGTCCACAGCCCAAGACAAGATGAAATTGAGATGTTTTGTGCAAGCTCCAAATGCAACTTCAAACTATCATCAAGCACAGGCATCTTCCACTTTAGATTAGCTAGGGCTATAATTAAAACGAGGGCTGGAAGTGAAGAGGCTAGTGCTCCTAATTATCCTAGCTGTGCTAATAGCGGTATTTCTTGGCTCGCCTGCATCAGAGATGTCTCCCACTGGTACATCACTTATTGATGACGATGTGCCTGATAGTGAGGTGACGCCCAGCCGAAGTGGTACAGGTAATTCCCCAACAAGTGCCATAATTACGATAACAATGTATGCTGTGGATACCAAGTAGTTCAGTCAAGGCAAATACACATCCTCGAACTAAGGAAAGAGAGAAGGAAAAGGGCTGAGCTTGAGAAGCACCACAAACCACGAACGTGACCAACGGAGTTAGAGATGACTCAATTGTGCCTGGTAGGCATGAAGCTACAGGAAATGGCTATCGTCTCCTGCCTCTGAACCTGCCGACTGGGTTATTAAAACCACTTCTCTGCCACTAGAACAATTGAGGGCAAGCGGAATAGGTACCCATTAGGCATTTTTGTGCAGCGCGCCGCACTTGCCTGTGTTGTTTCCCTGGCGCAACAAAAAGCATTCTGTGATTCCTCAGCTTCAAGTATGCATAGCTCATACATAAACATCCCACCTATCTTACCACGCAAGACATTTCGAAGCAGAGCTTGCTAAAATCTGCCGCTCATCAGTCCCTGTGTAGCCAGTCAAACTACGTTGCCAATAATTCCGGTGGCTTACTAAAATAAAGAAAAGACTATTCAGTCCAGAAGAAAACGTGGCGAGGTGAGGTACGAACCACGAATGCAGAAATGAACCTGATGCCATGTTTTCGCTGTGGAGTTCGCTGCACAAAATATGAGGTGCGCATAAGCTTTCTGGAGACATGCCAAATTGCCGATGGCTTGGGATTTGGCAACGGCGTATGTTTTCCCGAAAGATGTCAGTAATTTAGACCGTCTGCTTGCATGGAATACAATCCCACCTGCACACATGAGATTGCCAAGAGGGATTTGCCAAATATTGCGGACTCAGAGTAGATAACCTGGCTGCCCGGGGGTCCGGAACAGAACCTTAAACGTTTGTATGTTGCGTTGGAAGTATTTTCCTCAGTAGAGAAAGACTCAATCCAGCTTGAGATCGGGTTACGCCACAATATCCACGCTGCTTGACTGCATAAGTCCTTAAGTTCTTATCCCCAATGTCTTCCTTTTTGACTAGAGCGAAGAGAACGGCTAACGTAACTCGGCACAGCGTATACAAGTCTATGAGTTGATTTGCTGGTTGACAGTGCGAACAGATTATCCACGGATGCATTGACACCTCTTTTGAGGAATTGTTACTCTTAGCTGTGTTCACCAGACGCAGCATATTTTCGATTATAGTAGCGCTAATTGCCTGGCATCATTGCCACTTTCCTCTCCCTTGGTGTAAAAGTAAGAAAAAGGAGGACAACTAACCTCTAAACTTCAGAGATGCCCTTGTGTCTGTTTCAGGCGGGCAGACAATAATGATAGGAGCTTGATAACTAGGAGGTGACATGCCGTAGGTTGAGATTTGAGGAAAACAAGGGTTTACAAGAAGGGAAAGGTTCACACACAGCAAAGTCGGTCTCAAAAATTTTATTCTTTGTCGCTCTGGTAAAAATTGTATTGAACCTGTCCTGTACGATTGCCGCAGGCGGGCGTCACACAGTGGGGATTTTGCCCGACGGCAGGGTGATTGCCACAGGAAACAACGACGAAGGACAGTGCAACGTCAGCGGCTGGACCAACATCACCCAAGTCGCCGCAGGCTTCAGTCACACGGTGGAGCTTAAGGATGATGCCACCGTGGTCGCTACGGGAAGGAATATTGAGGGGCAGTGTAATGTCCTCGGCTGGACGGACATCAGCATGGTCGTTGCCGGCGACTGGCACACGGTGGCGCGTAAGGACGATGGCACTGTGGTCGCCACGGGAAAAAGCGACGAGGGGCAGTGCAACGTCGGCGGCTGGATTCTGAAAACGCCGTCAACTGAGCCCCACCGTCTTATCACCTCATCGTTTCCAGCACCGATGGCAGCTCGGTAACCGCTCCCGGGGAGAGCACTTTTGCCTATTGCGACAATGAAACGGTGGCCTGGTGGCTCAGGCTAACCCCTGCTACGAGTTTGTCGAGAGGACCGGTGATGTGGACGCTCTTGGCAATGCCAATGCCGCTTCGACCAGTGTCACCATGAACGGTGACCATTCCATCACCGCCAACTTTGCGCCGATACCACTATCGATCAACTGGCTGCTAATTGGCGGGATCACAGGGCAGTGATAGTAGTGTTGCTGGTGATTTTCTTGGCGCGCAGAAAGCGACCTGCGTCGAGCGGAAACGGCTAATCCAAGCTTGCTTCGGTGGCGCCGGCTGTCCGGGCAGCTAGGTGCGAAAACAAAGGCTCAGCGTATGCTTGAGACCGATATGGCACACCAGTACGCATTGCCACGTTTGTCCCCACAACTCGTCGCCTTGTCATTCTGAGCGGAGCTAAGGGTCTCTCGTCCTGTGCCGAATAGCGTGCGCAGACTCTTCACGGTCCACACAAATCGAGATTGTTCGAATGATACGGCTTTGGAGAGGTGACTGTGGAGAAGCCGCGCTAGGAGATGTAGCCGTCCCGAATGAGTAGCTCGGCGACGAGAACTGCGCCCTTGGCTGCTCCCATCTTGGTGTTGTGGGAGACTAGAAGGTACTTAATGCCATTTTCCAGGACGCTATCCTTCCTGACCCTACCCACCACAGTAGCCATGCCGTCTTCGGCATCACGATCAAGCCGCGGTTGTGGTCTGAACGGGTCTTCGTGGACCAATATGAAATGCTTTGGTGCCGAAGGCAGTTCACTCTCCTTGGCTGAGCCTTTGTATTCTCTCATCGCTTTGATAACGTCACTCACCTCGCAGGGTTTGCACGTGGACACAAAGACCGACTCTGTGTGTCCTTCCCGAACATTAACCCGGGTGCAGGTGCAGCTCACATTGAACCTAGCGGGCGTGATGGAATCGCCAGCAAACTTGCCCAGGATTTTCTGCGTCTCCCGCTGCACCTTCTCTTCTTCCCCAACGATATAGGGAATAATATTGTCCAGGATATCTAGCCCTATCACCCCCGGGCTCCGGCCTGCTCCTGACAGGGCTTGCATGGAAGTCATGATGACAGCGTTTACGCCAAAGGAATCGTAGATTGGCTTCAGGGTTATGGCTAAACCAGTCGTGGTGCAATTGGGAATGGGAGTGATAAAGCCCTTCCAGCCCCGGCTTTTTCTTTGCACGTTAATCAATTTGGCTTGTTCGGAGTTGATGCCTGGAATCAAGATGGGCACATCCTCATCGTAGCGAAACGCCGAAGCCGTGCTGATAACTGCCTTGTCCTTAGCAAATTTGGGTTCCAGAACTTTCGCTTGGTCGGATTCCACAGCCGAGAAGACGATATCCAACGATGATATATCCATTTCGGCAGCATTCTGAACGGGCATCCCCATAACCTCTTCCACCGGAGGCTCCTGGCAATACCAGCGCAAGGCTCCTGTCTGGGGGTCAGTTATAGCTTCTCTATAGGTGCGACCAGCCGACTTCTCCGAGGCAGCCAAGGCAGCCACCTGAATCCAAGGGTGACCTTTCAAAGCCACGAGAAATTGCTGACCCACAATGCCTGTAGCTCCTACAATTCCAGCCTCTAACATGGTGTCCTCCAGTCTGCTTCTAGTAGATTAGTTTAGTTGCTACTTTCCTCATCCAGACTTTTTGTAGTCGCTTTGTTTCACCAAGCATAAAAGCCCAATGGATTGGGCAACCGCAAAAATCGGGGCGAGAGGATTTGAACCTCCGACCTCAGCGTCCCGAACGCTGCGCGCTAGCCACTGCGCCACGCCCCGTCACCTGTGCTATTATATGCTGTTTAACTACGAGGGGCAAGGATGAAGTATTGCGTTTTAATAATTGATGGAGCAGCAGACTGGCCATTGCCTGAGTATGGCGGGAAGACTTGCCTTGAGCTGGCGCATACTCCAAATTTGGATGCTTTGGCTAAGGCAGGTATTGTGGGGCTGGTTCGTACCGTGCCAGACGGGATGGAACCCAGCAGCGCCTGCGCCTGCATGTCCGTATTAGGTTACGACCCGAAAGTATATTACAAGGGACGCAGTGCCATCGAAGCCTATGGTATGGGCATTCCTGTCAATGAAGGTGAAGTCGTTTTTCGCTGTAATTTGGTCGCTGTTCGCAACGGAAGGATGTGGAGCTATAGCTGTGGGCATATCAGCACTGCCGAAGCCCGAGTTCTTATCGCCAGCTTGAACGAAAAGCTGGGCAGCGACGACGTGCATTTCTATCCCGGTGTAAGCTACAGGCATATATGTAAGATAAAGGGGAGAGAAGATACGCTGTTAGCTACCTGCACCCCCCCACATGACATCCCCAACAAACCTATTGCCAAATTTCTGCCCACCGGACCGGGCAGCGACTTGCTCAGAGAGCTTATGTCATGTTCCAAGCCTGTGCTTCGCAACCACCCCATAAATATACAACGAAAGGCGCGTGGCGACATTCCTGCTACCATGATCTGGCTTTTCTGGGGCAGTGGTAAAATACCTGATATGCCTGCTTTCAAAGAGGTTTATCATCTTGATGCTGCCGTGACATCTGGGGTAGATATTTTGCGAGGCTTGGCGCGGATGATAGGTATGGAGGTGCTGGATATTCCCGGCGTCACCGGTGATATAGACAACGATTATGCAGCCCAAGCTAGCGGTGCTTTGCAAGCACTTAAGACATACGACATGGTGGTTATTCACGTAGAAGCCACTGATGAAGCAGCCCACGCTGGCTCGGTTGAGGAAAAAATAGAGGCTATTCAGAAGGTAGATAAGGAAATTGTAGGTCGGATTTGTTCTTGGCGTAAGGATGCTTTGCGGTTGCTGATTTTGCCCGACCATGCCACGCCCATCGAAGTCCAAACCCATGTCGCTGACCCTGTGCCTTTTGTACTCTGGGGAGCCGGGGTTGTTTCTAATGGGGCGACGAGATTCACCGAAGCTGAAGCTAGCCGCACGGGCGTCTTTATCACAGAGGGTTATAATATTATGCACAGACTCGTTGAGTGAACGCAGATAACACGATGGCACTCATAGTTCAGAAATACGGTGGCAGCTCGGTGGCTGACGCTGAAAAAATCAAGAATGTTGCTCGGCGTGTGGCTAAATCAAGAGACGCTGGCAATCAGGTGGTGGTTGTTGTTTCGGCTATGGGGGACACCACTGACGACCTCATTAAGCTAGCTTATCAGATAAACGAGCGGCCAAGCGACAGGGAGCTTGATGTGCTGTTATCCACCGGAGAGATAGTTTCCAGCACCCTTCTGGCCATGGCGCTGGAGAGCTTGGGCTACAGGGCGGTCAGTCTCACCGGCGCTCAGGCAGGTATACAAACAGATTCCAGTTACAGCCGAGCTCGCATTCTCCGTGTTGACCCGAAACGAGTAATCAGCGAATTAGAGAAGGGAAACATTGTCATTGTGGCGGGCTTCCAGGGTGTAACTCAAGAAATGGATATTACCACCCTGGGTCGTGGTGGTTCCGATACTACAGCCGTGGCTCTGGCTATCAGTCTAAACGCCAAAATATGCGAGATATATACTGACGTTGAAGGTGTGTATACTGCCGACCCTCGGCTTGTGCCCGAGGCACGAAAGCTAAAAGAAATCGGCTACGAAGAGATGCTAGAACTGGCGACCTACGGAGCCAGAGTAATGCACAACCGTGCAGTGGAGCTCGGCTGGTTATACAATATGCCCATTTTAGTGGCTTCCAGCTTTAGTAACAACCCGGGTACCATTATCTGTAAGGAGGCTGCCATGGAGGTAAGAAACAAGGTAAGAGGTATTGCTCACGATACCAATGTGGCTAAGGTCACCGTTGTCGGGGTCCCCGACCACCCTGGTATAGCGGCAGCAATTTTCGAGCCTTTAGCCCGAGCCAATATAAGCGTAGATACCATCGTGCAAAATGCCAGTATCAACAATGTTACCGACCTCACTTTCACAGTGGCGCGCAGTGACTTGCTTAAAGCAATGTCCATTGTGGAACCCGTGGTCAAATCTATAGGAGGAAAGAGATGTGTCACCGATTCCACACTGGCTAAAGTCAGCATCGTAGGCACCGGCATGCAAAATACACCAGGGTATGCCGCTAGGATGTTCCGTGCCCTCTACGAGCAGGGCATTAATATCCAACTAATCACCACTTCCGAGATCAGAATCACCTGTATTATTTCTGAAGACAGAGTTAAGGACGCTGTTCGGGCGTTGCATCAGGCTTTTGAGCTGGAAAAGGAAGCTTGACAATCTTGGTCGGACATCGTAAGTATATAAGCCTGTGGAAATGTATATAAACTCCTATCAACAAGAAGATGAAGAGAAGGCTCGATTAAGACAACGGCTGAGTAAGGAAGCTATAGATTTAGCTCTTCAGGGGAGATGGGAGGAAGCTGAAGCAGTAAACAGGGACATAATTGAGAAATTTCCCGGCGACGTCGAAGCCTACAACCGTCTGGGGCGAGCGCTCACAGAGCTAGGGAATATCGAGGGGGCTAACGAAGCCTATCTTAAGGCGCTAGAGCTTGACCCCGACAATGCTATTGCCAGGAAAAACCTATCCCGTCTTACAAGCTTGTCGGACTCGATGGCAACCTTGGGCACCAAGCTTAAGAAAGCTCTGACCTCCAAGGGCAAAGCTCGTGGAGTAGCTCTAGATTTGTTCATAACTGAGATGGGCAAGGCGGGGGTGGTAAATCTTCATAATGTGGCTTCCAGTGAAACTTTAGCCAAAGTAGGGTTTGGCGACCCAGTACACCTGAAAGCCAAGAAACAACATCTTATTGTAACGAGCGAAGATGGAGAATACTTGGGAGAAGTGGAACCCAAACAAGGATTGCGCCTCCTCAAACTGATGCGGGGTGGAAACAAATACGATGCAGCGATTCTCAATGTTGACGACGGCAAAGTACAAGTGATTATTAAAGAGGTATATCAGCATCCCAGCCAAGTTGGGCGTCCATCCTTTCCTGTTAAAGCTACTGAGCATCTCCGTACGCGTCTCAAAGAAAGCCTTCTCAGGCGAGGAATCATTACTGATGAAGGCGAGACAATTCCCGAGCTTGGATATCTGGAGGAGGAAGAAGAGGCTGCCCCTGAAGAGGAAACTTTGCTGGAAGGTTTCACCATCGTTGGTGAAGATGGAGAAAAAGGAACCGAGATTTGACACCACTACACAAATCGCAAGATTTCTTGAGAAACTCATCTAATTTTTTAGGTTAATTTGATGGAAGCTGCAGTCATAAAGCCAATTGATATCGAAGAGGAGATGAAAAACTCCTACCTAGACTACGCTATGAGTGTCATCGTCTCCCGAGCTCTGCCTGATGTCCGTGATGGCTTGAAACCAGTGCAGCGACGTGTTCTGTATGCCATGGATGGGCTGGGGCTACGATATAACAGCCCCTACAAAAAGAGCGCCCGCATCGTCGGTGAAGTTCTCGGGAAATACCACCCCCACGGAGATGCCCCGGTATACGAAGCCATGGTACGGATGGCACAGGATTTCTCCCTGAGATACCCCTTGGTTGATGGACAGGGAAACTTCGGCAGCATTGACAATGATCCACCGGCAGCAATGAGATATACCGAAGCTCGCCTTTCCAAAATTGCCGAAGAAATGCTAGTGGATATTGATAAGAATACCGTTGACTTCGTTCCCAACTTCGATGGCTCCCTCCAGGAACCTTCGGTCTTGCCTGCCAGGTTACCCAACTTGCTAGTTAACGGTTCTTCTGGTATAGCCGTGGGGATGGCAACCAACATTCCACCCCACAACTTAGGCGAGATATGTGATGCCATCGTGTACCTAATTGACAATCCCCAAGCTACTGCAGAAGAACTAGCGGCGTTTGTCCAAGGTCCTGACTTCCCCACTGGCGGCATAATCTGGGGTAAGGAAGGCATAGACAATGCTTATGCCACCGGCCAAGGAAAAATCGTTATTCGTGCCAAAGCCACCGAAGTGATGACCAAGGCTGGCAAGAGACAGCTGCTCATCACTGAACTCCCTTATCAGGTCAACAAGGCAGCGCTGGTGGAGAAGATAGCCGAGCTGGTCAAGGCGAGAAAAATCTCAGGAATAGCTGAGGTGCGAGATGAATCGGATAGGGAAGGCATGCGCGTAGTCATCGAGCTCAAGAAGGAAGCCCAACCTCAACAGGTACTCAATAACCTCTACAAGTACACCGCAATGCAATCTGCTTTCTACATCAACATGGTGGCTTTGGTTGAGGGACAACCTAAACTAATTAATCTCAAAGAGGCGCTCACTTCTTATATTGATTTTCGTTTTCAAATCATTACCAGAAGATCCCAGTTCGAACTTGATAAAGCCAAGGACAGAGCTCATGTACTTGAAGGTTTCAGAATTGCCCTGAACAACCTAGAGAAAGTGATCAAGGTTATCCGACAGTCTCAGACTGTGGAATCAGCTCGTGCTGAGCTAATGGCGGCCTTCAATCTATCACAGATTCAAGCACAAGCTATTCTCGATATGCCGCTGCGAAGATTGGCTAAGTTGGAACAAGACAAAATAACCGAAGAATATGCGGCTGTCATAAAGAATATTTCTTATCTTGAAGATTTGTTAGCCAACCCTCGGAAAGTGTTTTCATTGGTTGCCCAGGATGCTCAAGAGCTCAAATCTAAGTACGGTGATCTTCGGCGGACTGTCGTGAAAGAAGAAGAGGTCGAAGAGTTTCGCACCGAAGACCTGGTACCTCACGAGACAATGGTCGTGACCCTCACCAACAAGGGGTTCATTAAGAGAATTCCAGTCAGCACCTATCGTCTACAGCATCGGGGTGGAAAAGGAGTCACAGGAATGGTCACTCGCGGTGGCGACACAGTAAACCATATCTTGGTCGCCGATACCCATGATAATCTTTTATTCTTTACCAGCTCTGGTAAGGTTTACTGTCTTAAATGCTATGAGGTTCCCGAGGATATCTCCCGTACCTCTAAAGGGCTAGCTCTGGTGAATCTACTGCCTGTGGACTTGGAAGATGAAGTAACTGCCTTATTAGCCATACCAAGCTTCCCTGAGGATAAGTTCCTGCTAATGGCGACCAGGCAGGGGCTAGTGAAGAAGACGCCTTTAAATAAATTTGCTGCCATAAGGAAGAACGGCATTATCGCTATGAAGCTGAGAAATGCAGATAAACTGACTTCAGTCGCCGTGGTAGGTAATGAAGATGAGGTCATTTTGGTAAGTCGCAACGCTAAGGGTATCAGGTTCAAGGTCACCGGCTTGAGGATTGCATCTCGAACCAGCGGCGGTGTTCGTGGTATTCGCCTTGATAACGACCATGTTGTAGGTATGGGCATTGTCTTCCCCGACGCATATGTGCTCACGCTAACAGAAAGAGGGTTTGGGAAGCTAACCCCAACAGCAAAATATCCTATCCACAATAGAGGCAGCAAAGGCGTGAGGGCTTACAAGGTCAGCCAGAAAACCGGGAATTTAGCTTTAGCCAAACTCGTCTCACCGCAAGGCTCTCTGGTCATGCTATCAGCTAAAGGCAATGTTGTGAATATTCCTATGGAGCAGGTACCGATTCAGAGCCGGGGTGGACGAGGAGCTAGGCTGATGACTTTGGACGAAGACGACAGCCTGGTCTCCGCTACTTGGGTTCTCCGCCAGAACGAGAAATCCGCCTCAGCCTCTCCTGAGAAATGAAAATATGAGGTCCAAAGCTTTGATGAGGCTGGATTTTTGGCGCTGAGAAAGCAAGGCTTCAAAGCAAATGAGTGAGTTTGTTCGAGAAGTAGGTTTAACCTTCGTCCCGATCTTTGTCGCTATGGATGCGATAGGCAATTTACCTATCTTTCTGGCATTGACCCACGAAATAGCTGCCAAGGGTCGGAGACAGACAGCCAATATAGCTACGCTTACTGCCTTCGGCGTCGGCGTGGGATTTGTGGCTGTTGGCAAAGCTATTTTCACGCTCTTGGGCATCGAAGTAGCAGACTTCTTAGTGGCGGGGGGCATCATTTTGCTGATTTTAGCTATCAAGGATTTGATCACTGGCAAGATTGTAGAAATCCAGGATTCATCGGCTTCCGAGACGATAGGGGCTGTACCCTTAGGCACTCCCTTAGTTGTCGGACCAGCGGTGCTTACCAGTTTGTTATTGCTCATCGGTCAGTATCGTATCCCCATTGTGTTATCTTCTTTTGTTCTCAATCTAGTTATACAGTGGGCTGCTTTCAGTCAAGCTGGTCGGATTGTCAATGCCTTAGGACGTACCGGTGTGAACGCTGTATCCAAAGTGGTTATGTTACTTTTGGCAGCCATTGCTGTGAAGATGATTCGCCAGGGCATTTTGGGCATTCTTGGCTAAGCTTCGAACGCTAGGGAATTCACAGAGCCTCTAGCGGACTCCGGATACAACAACAGTGAATAGCAATCCCAGCAGTCAAAGACGCAACCTTTGTGATTTTGTATCGCTTGCGAGAAAAGCGGCTCCGTGAGCCCGAGCGCAGCGAGGAATCTTGAGCCAGAAATCCCAGCCAAAAATCTCTTGACTTCGCCAAAGCTTGATAAAAGAAGGCTATTGACACATCTTTAATATGTGATGTAGATTTAACCAAAGGAGGTGAATATGTTTTGCTCTAAATGTGGCGCTGAGAATCCCGACGGGGCTAAATTTTGCTCCAAGTGTGGTGCCGAGCTTGGCGCTCCCACCGGCGCTACTAAGCCAGAAGCCGAGAGCAGCACGGGCTTGTCGGCTAATGTAGCCGGACTTCTTTGCTACGTCGCTACATGGGTAACCGGCATAATTTTCTTGGTGTTAGAAAAGAAGAGTAAGTTCGTTAAGTTCCATGCCTGGCAGTCTATTATGACGTTTGGTGTGTTAACCGTAGCACTCATTGTTTTTCAGGGCATAATAGCGACAATTGCAGTCGCAACTCTTGCGCCAGGCCTTACAGTCTTTGCCACAGTTATGGGCGTGCTCATTGGAATCCTAATGTTTATCTTGTGGATTATCCTTATGGTACAAGCTGGCAGTGGCAAAATGTGGAAGGTGCCTATAGCCGGGGATTGGGCTGAGAGGCAAGCCAACAAATAAAACTCTTCAGACGCTTAGTTTTCTTGACTTAGTCAATTAGGGAGCAACGGTCCTCTGTTCTCCGTGCGAAATCTTGATTTCTGACTGGTGTAAAAGGCTCAGTACCTATGACGTCATAGCGGCAGCTATGCCGTCGCGGGGATCCCTGTTTTCTTCCTAAACTAACCCAAATTCTCCTTTGGGGATTGAGTGGCGGGGTGTATAATAGTGGTGTATGGGCTCTGAGGTTTTCTACCGCAAGTGGCGGCCGCAGACCCTCAGCGAGGTGGTGGGGCAGGAGGCTGTAACTCAGACTCTGCGCCGTGCTGTGGAGAGTGGCAAGATAGCTCACGCTTACCTTTTCTGCGGTCCGCGGGGCACAGGCAAGACCAGCACTGCACGCATCTTAGCCAAAACAGTCAACTGCCCTAATCAAGTTGGTGGCGAGCCCTGCAACACCTGCGAAACATGCCGTTCCATCACGGAAGGCAGAGCCTTGGATGTAATAGAGATAGATGCCGCCAGTAATCGGGGCATTGATGAAATCCGCGGCTTAAGAGAAAAGGTAAATTATGCCCCGAGCCTCGCTCGCTATAAGGTGTATATTATAGATGAAGTCCACATGCTTACTGAGGCAGCCTGTAATGCCTTGTTGAAGACACTCGAGGAGCCGCCCAGTCATGTAATCTTTGTTTTGGCGACCACTGAGGCACACAAGGTGCTGCCCACTATAGTATCAAGATGCCAGCGCTTCAATTTCCATCGTCTAGGACAAACCGCGATAGTGGATAAACTCAAGCTGATATGCAAAAGGGAGCGAATTGACATCGAACCTGAATCTCTAAGGCTTATCGCTCGTGCTGCTACCGGCAGCCTTCGAGACGCCGAAAACATCTTACAGCAGATGATTGCCCTCTATGGTAACAACATTAAGCTCGAACAAGTTCAAATGTCGCTAGGTAGGGGTTGGGATTCTCGGGTCAAACAACTCGCACAATGTATCCTCAACAAAGATGTGGCAGCTGGACTAAGAGTAATAAACAGCCTTAACAGCGATGGTGTTGACCTACGTCAGTTCAATCTGAGCCTGGTGGAATACCTGCGTGGGTTGCTTCTAGCCAAGTCCCAATGTGACGAGGTATTAGATGTTACGAGAGAGGACTTGGCAGAGATGGGCAGCCTTAGCACAAGTGCCTCACTGGACTACTTACTTAGGGCGGTCAAGGCTTTCTCCGCTATAGATTTTCGCACGGATAACTACTCAGCCTTGCCTTTGGAGCTAGCGCTATTAGATTGTGCTTTATCCTCCTCGCCAAAACAGGAGCACATAACCAAAACCAAACCTGGAGTGGTTGTGGATGCTGCCTCAACCATATCAGAGTGTTCAAAGAAGGTTGACGTTCCTGTGCCAGAGGAGCCTGATAAAGTCGAAAGTGTTGTCGATAAAGACGCCCCGCAGGACATTGATTACCTCCGTAGTCACTGGAAGGATTTCATTAAGTCCTTGCGAGGGGAAGGTTCCAGTGGCAATCTGGATGCCTTCTTGCGTAGCGCTTGTGACCCTATCGCCTTGGAGGATGATACACTGGTGCTAGGTTTCTACTACTCCTTCCATAAAGAGAAAATCGAAGACGCTAAATATCGGCATCTAGTAGAGAAAAAGCTCAAGGAAGTCTTTGGGCGACCCTACAAGATACGGTGTGTTTTGGTCGAGTATAAAAAAGAGACTGCCTCCCAAGCGAGAACACAAAATCCTATAATCAAGGCTGCACTGGAAATGGGAGCTAGAATCAGAGAGGAAAAGTGGTAATCCTGAGCCAAGTCGAAGGAAGGGAAAGAGATGGATAAATCAATATTGCGTCAAGCCCAGCAACTTCAAGCCAAGCTAGCCAAAGCCCAACAAGAATTGGGCAACATGACTGTAGAAGCCGCCAGCGGGGGTGGTGCCGTCAAAGTGGTGATTGACGGACACCAGAAAATTCGCTCTGTGCAGATATCTCCTGAGGCAGTACAGGCTGGGGATGTTGAATTACTACAAGATTTGGTCATGGCTGCTGTCAACGAGGCTATTGCCAAATCACAAGAGATGGTCAACAAGCATCTCAGTAGCTTGACCGGCGGGCTCAACATACCGGGGTTGCTTTGATAAGTCATAAGTAATTAACTGTTTATTAGTTCGGAGATATTAGAGCCAGTGTTCCTTCGCTTCACTTAGCAGCATAACTCAGGAGAGAGAAACAAAAAATGAAAATCGTCGCCGAGCCTATAGCCAGATTAATTGAGGAATTGAACAAGCTGCCCGGAATTGGACCAAAGAGCGCTCAAAGGCTAGCCTATCACCTGCTGCGCTGCCCTGACGCAGAAGCTAGAGCTTTGGCTGAGGCTATCTTGACACTGAAGGAGAAAATCAAACTCTGTTCAATCTGTTTTAATATCACCGATTGCGATCCTTGCTTCGTCTGTCAGGATAAAGAGCGCGACCATTCCAAAATTTGTGTCGTGGAAAAGCCTTCAGATATCCTGCCTTTGGAGCGGACAGGAAAATATCACGGTGTCTATCATGTGCTTCACGGCACTATCAGCCCGGCGCAAGGAATAGGTCCTGAAGAACTGAAAGTAAAAGAGCTTCTGACTCGCCTCAAAGATGGGTCAGTAACCGAAGTGATTGTAGCCACTAATCCCAATGTCGAGAGCGAAACCATGGCTATGTATCTGCAGCGGATTATCTCGCCTATGGGAATTCGCGTTACCCGCCTGGCTCGTGGCTTGCCCTTCGGCGCTGAGTTAGAATATGCTGACGACCTGACCCTGGGGCAGGCGCTAGAAAACAGGCAAGAATTCTAATAGGACACGCCAGCTTTGCAGAATCGCTTACTACAGATAGCGCACACATGCAGTCAGGCTGAGGTTTTCTAAAAATCTCAACGTGCCTCTTACTCATTCGATTTAAAGCACAGGAGGAACAGAATATGGCAAATCTAAAACAAATAGACGAAGCATTGACTTACTATGTGCGTCCACAAACTTTTCCACTGGCAATTCGGATGTGCGAATCCGAAAAAGAACTGCCTGACAAGACCAAGACACCTCAAAGAGACGCCGGGGTAACTATTTCACTGTGTCACGCTATCAATATAGCGCGACGCTACGGCTGGGCTATAGCTGTTGATAAATTCCAAAGTTGCTACATTGCAGGCTTGAGCATGGGATTTCTGCCTTTGCTGCCGGATGTCGCTGATGGCAGTTTCCAGGAGTCCATCGGATTATGGGGAATGAACAAACAGCAGGCTGCAGCGGTTATCGAAAATATTCCGAAATTTGAATACGGTAAATACAAGCACATACTTATGGCTCCTTTGGGCAGAGCTACCTTTGAACCACATCTTATCTTAGTTTACGGCAATCCTGCACAAATATGGTTGCTTCTCTCAGGTTACCTTACAGGGACGGGCAAGCGAGGGCTAGACACCACTCTGGCTTCGGGGGGTAGCTGTACAGCTCTTATCACTCGAGCTATCAAGAACGACGAATGTCAATTCTCTTTAATCGGACTTGGTGAACGGCTTATCCCACATACTCAAGATCATGAATGTGCTTTTTCCATACCGATGAGCAAGGTCGAAACAACGACTCAGGGTTTGGAACTGGGCCATAAAATCGGCCTTTTCAGGTATCCACTTCCAACATTTTTGAGATATAACTCGCCGCATCCACCGGGATATGACAAGATGCTGAACCATCTACTGGGACAAGGACCTTAGTGAGTTAACCATCATCTTTCCATACCTGGCTGGCTTTCAGCCCAGACACAATGCGAAAACGTCGGCGGCAAAGATGATATACTATGCAAGATTCCGCGAAAGCTAGTTCATCACAGATTTTGCCATTGATTAACTTCTTAAGGAGGGACAAATGAGAACAAAAGAGCAATATATACAGGGTCTGGCAAAAATGAAAAGAAATGTTTACTACAATGGTGCCCTGATTGACCGCACCGATGAATTACAGATGGACTGTATCAACACCATTGGTACCACATTTGAGGAAGCCGCCAAGCCAGAGAATCAGGACCTATGCACTGCTATATCCCATCTCACAGGCAAACGTATCAGCCGCTTCACTCATATTCACCAGAATACTGATGACTTGCACAAAAAGCAGGACATGACCCGTATGCTTTGTCAGAAAGTAGGAGGCTGTATCCAGCGCTGTATGGGCATTGATGCTGTTAATGCCATCTACAATGTTTCCTACGAAGCTGACAAGATGACCAAAGGCGCTACTCAGTATCACGAGAACTTCAAAAAGTGGCTTGTTCGCTTCCAGAATGAAGACCTAGTAGGCTGTTGTGCCCAGACTGATGTCAAAGGTGATAGGATGCTGAGACCCGCCGACCAGCCGGATCCAGATGCTTACGTGCGTATCAAGGAAAGGCGTAGCGATGGTATCATCGTGAGTGGTTGTAAGCTACACATCTCCGAGGCATCAGTAGCTGACGAGATACTGGTGGTGCCAACACGTGCATTGCGTCCAGAAGATAAAGACTACGCAGTGGCTTTTGCTGTTCCGGGCGACTGGGACGGAGTGAAGCAAGTGGTTTCCATCCGAAACCTGAGACGCAGAGAGTATTTTAAGCGCGGTTTTTCACCGGGCGGAACTGATTCCTACGTCATATTTGAAGATTGCTTCGTACCCTGGGAAAGGGTATTCCTAGCCGGGGAATGGCAACATGGCAGCGTATTAGCTCTACTCTTTGCACTGTTCCACCGCCATTCCTATTCAGGCTGTAAACCTGCTCTGGGTGACATACTGCTAGGAACCGCCGCTCTAGCGGCTGAAGTGAACAATATTCAGAGAGCTCCGCATGTGCGTGAACAACTAGCTGAAATAATCATGGTCACTGAACTAGGCTACGCTGCCGGATACATTGCTTCTGACCTTGGCAAACCGGAGGTCTACATACCAGGCATAGGATTCATGCCTTATGGACCAGGCTCATACATACCCAATTCCATTTACTGCAATGTTGGGCGTTGTCTGACAGGTGAGGCAGTGTGGCGAGAAGCGGAAATACTCTGCAATATTTCAGGCGGTGTACCTGCTACTTTTCCCCACGAAAGGGATTTTGTCAATCCAGAGACCAAAGCCTTACTTTTGAAATACACCAAACGAAATCCCAATATGCCAGCGGAGGACCAAGCTCAATTCTGGCGATATATGGAGGATGTATTAGTTTCTACAGCCTCTGGTGTCGCCAGGTTAGGCTCCTATCATGGCGGTGGCTCACCTATAATGGAGCAGATTGCTATCACGACCCAGTACGATATCGAGTCCAGAAAGAAGCTGGCCAGATACTTCGCCGGAATGAGCGGCGGCGACCGCGACGCCTTGAGTAAAAAGAGAGCTTAGCCAACTTAGATAGCTAATCTTAAATAAGTAAGCCTTTATAGAAAACGCAAAGGCGCTTCATCTCGCTAGGCTACGAGATAACTTCCAGAGTGGCGATACCAAATGCTGCCATGCCAAGCGTAACTACCTTATTCTCCATTGGTTAAATTATGTCAAGTAAATGAGATTGTGAATCACTATACGTACTCAAATATTATCCAGCCGATGAGATACCCTCTCCACTGTTATGCCAAGCCTGGCAGCAATTTCCTGCTTATCGAGCCCAGCGTCCTTTAACTTGAAAATCTCCCTCGTCTGTTTGCCCTTCTCTTTCTTCCTGCTGGCTATTTCTTCTACACCAATAAGGTCTCCTACGTCCTTTGTTTCCATAAGTCCTTTCTCTGCCATGCCAGAAAAAACTTTGTCGCCTTCTTCAGTTCTGACTATCACAGTTGACCATCCTTCTTCCGAGCCACCGCCAATGGCAATGTCAGCAAGCTCGGCAGCGAAGTCTTGGCAAACCAAACAATGTTTAGGAACACAACTCTTGACCTCAATTATCGGCAGAGACCGTTTCTTTCCACTGGTATATATATTGAATTCGTTGGAAACATCGAGCTTCTTTATCTGGTTAACATCCATCCCCAATGTCTGGATTTTGTTCACTAAACACGTATATTCGTAGTTCTCTCGACAAAACAGTCCGACAGCTAGACTTACCGACGATGCTAAGGGCAAGTTTTTGTACTTCAGGTATCTCACCGATTGCATGTGACAGGGACACCCCACGATGCAGATTCGGCTCAGTCCCTGGTCAACAACGGCAGCGCGCAGTTCCTTCAGCACTGGCACCACACCGTATTTGCTACTGGCAGCCCGAATAACCTCAGCTCTAGTCCTAGCGACATAAGCTACCGGGGCCAACCCCTCGCTGCCAACCACAACTGCTCCATCAATGATACCGCTATCAAGAGCAGACTCTAGTAAAGTGGTTACTATTCCGCCATTCTGGCAGACTTTCATGACTTCAGGGTCCTTCGTCCTTGCCACTACCATGTAGCGGTAAAGCCCTATGCTTCCTTTTTTACCCCAGCCGATAGTACTGCTCTCTATGTCCTTTATCAGGTCGTGCCTTAGCATATAGCAAGCTTCGTAACAAATGCTGCAACCTACGCAATCTATGGTCCGCTTGGGACGCTTTGGCCTGTTTTCGATGAATTTGATGTGGGAATCAGGGCAGGCTGTGATACATGCCCCACATACTGTGCACTCGCCGGTATTTATTATTTTGGCTTCTAAATCTTCATAACTCGGCATATGGACACTGCAACTTTCAAGACACTAGCTAGATTATTTATCAACCATAATTTTCAGTGCGTCAAACTACTTGGTTCAAATAAGCCTGAAACTTTGACGCATGCTACTGCTTTTTTGACGGACACTTCAGAACATTCTCTGGTGCTTGGTGCTTTCAGGAACCACGAATATACAGCATAAACCTCCGCAGCGACATTAGAACTCGCACGTATAAATAGATTTTTGATACTGAACACTGGGAGCTATCGGTTCCATTTCAGTTCCCCTTAGCTCTCATCTTGGCTATCTCTTCTTCTCTTAATTGTCTTTTGAATAGCTTTAAAGTAACCGTGAGCGGTAGCTCTTCTCTGAATTCAATGAATTTGGGCACGGCATATGCTGGCAGCTTTTCCCGGCAATGATTGATTATCTCCTCAGCAGTAACTTTGCCCTGGAATTCTTTTTTCAGCCTGACGAAGGCTTTTATTCTTTCGCTGCCCGGGCGCTCCGGGTCGGGAATCCCAATCGCCACCGCATCTCCAACCGCCGGGTGCTCATATAAGACATCATCAACTAACCTGGTATAGACCTTGAACCCAGAAATATTAGCCATGTCCTTTAGGCGGTCGGTGATATAGAAATAACCATCTTCATCCATCTTCATGACATCGCCTGTGGGCAGCCAGCCATCAACAAGCCCTTTGCCCACTTCAGGCCAGTACCCAACCATGACCTGCGGACCCCGCACCCACAATTCACCTTCTCGCCCTGCTTCTACCTCCTTACCCGTGTCAAGATCCACAATTTTGACATCTGTATCCGGTACTGGTACGCCAATCGAGCCAAACTTCTCGAAAGGCATAAATCCTGTGATTTTGGAGAATGAGGAGAGATTTATATGTGTGCCGCCACCTGTTTCGGTCAAACCATAAGCCTCGGTTATGGGGACACCTGTTTCCTGACGAAATTTCTGAGCAATTTCAGGTGCTAGCGCCGCCGTTGTGGACACAAACATCGTGGTAATCTTCCCTAACCCTGCAGCAACAAGCCTCGAGTATTGAGTCGGTACACAGGCACAAAAGAATGGGCGATACTTCATAAGCATCTGAACAAGTGTGTTGATATCCCTGGGATCAGGAAGTAGGTAACACTTAATTCCCCAGTAGACGCAGAAGTGCATCATCAGATGCCCATAGGCATGAAAAAGAGGAATAGGCAGCATGGCAGAGACTTTTCCCTTGATTCCAACCTTCAAAGGCTCGTATGCCCAAGTTGTCTGCATCACCGCCACAACACGATTGTAATGCGTCAGCATCACACCCTTTGGCATCCCAGTAGCGCCGCCGGTGAAGGGCAAGACAGCCAAGTCTTTCAGGGGGTTAATATCCACTTCAGGAGCTCTGGGCTCATGGCTTGCTATCAATTCACGGAACTGGTATGCGCCTGGTATCTTCTTTAACTCTGGCTCTTCCGATGAATAATCCATAAGCGAAGTGACTATTATGTTCTTTAGTTTGGTGTTGTCTTTTATGGAAGTAACGGTTTCCAGAGACATCTCAGCGCAGATGACCGTTTCAGCCCCTGATTCACCGATTTCGTAAGTGAGGTCAGCGGCCTTGTGCATGACACTGCACGGAACATGTGTAGCTCCAGCTTTCATGATCCCAAAATCACTGATCATGAACTGCGGGCAGTTTGGCAGAATGGTAGCTACCTTATCGCCTTTCTTAACACCCAGATCAACCAGCGCTGCAGCTAACCTATCGCTGAGCGACTTCAGCTCCCTGTAACTGATTTCCTTCCCCAAATAGAAGCAAGCAGCTTTATCAGGAAATTCCGCTGCTGTGGCATCGAGAAAATTATGGATGGTTGTCCTAGGATAGGGCTCTTTGGTATGCGGGAGCTTATAAGGACCCATCCTGTATTGTTTCAGCCAGGGTTTGTCAGACACGCTAGCCATAACTTCACCGTCTATATCCTGTCTATCACATAATCCAGACCCAGCTCCTTGAGTTTTTCCGGGGTCGGCTTTCCTGTGTTCTTATCCCAGCCACGAAACTCATAATAGGCATCCAGTGATTCGTCCAACCTTTTCATGGTATGCCCCTGTGCGGCGCCTTCGGGTAATGGATCCTCAAGCAATCGCTTCGGCAAGGTGTCATCCGCTCTGGTCAGTCCTTCCCTGACATTGAAAGCCCTAGCCAGGTTATAAACTCTTTCGCCGATTTTTCGGAAATCGCTGACGCTGAGCTCCCAGCCAACACAATTGGCTATCATATCCACCCAGTCTTCGGCAGCCAGCGCCATGCCCATGAACTTGCACACCCCCATACAATCAAAAACCGTGAGGGCATCCTCAAGGTCTTTGACAACCTTGGCTTCGGCAGGATTTTCCACCATCCAATCTTCAATTTTGCTATTCTCAACGCAGAGGAACGGTGTGTCTACAAAAGCTGGACCTTCAACATAGGCTGTAATGTGATCGCCGCCACGATTAGCCGTGACGAATGCCAGGCCGCATATCTTGGCGGCTCGTGGATCGTAAGCCGGCAACTCCAATCCCTTTACGTGCATAGCAAACCTTTCCGCACCCCTGTTCAGCCTTGCTGCCGCTCTTCTGGTTCCTTCGGCTAACAAGTCGCCGATACCTTCCCTTTTGGCTATTTTGTGTATGAGCTGAATGACAGCATCTGGCTCACCGAATCTCAGTTCCAATCCATCGGTGTCGGACTTGGTCAATATCCCTTTCTCATAGCATTCTATGGCAAATGCTATCGTGCTCCCTGTGGAAATCACATCCAATCCGTATTCATCGCACAAGTTATGTGCCAGCGTCACCGCTTCAAGATTATCTAGCGCACACATCCCACCGAAGGCACCGATCGTCTCAAATTCTGGACCTTCTCCTTTACAGGCATAAGGACCACTCCTGACGACTGTTACCCGACCGCAGCTAATAGGACAGGCATAGCAATGCTTTCTGTCCACCAGGAGGGTATTTGCCATCGTCACCCCGCTTATCTTATCTATGTCCGGAAACACACCAGTCTGCCAGTTCCTGGTAGGAAATCCTCCCCTCACATTCACCAGATCGGTAACCATAGCCGTCCCGTAGGTTTCCAATGTAATCTTCAGCAGGCTTTCATTGACCAGGTCGTAATTTCTCTTAGAGATCTGGCTGAAGGCTTCCTTACTAGCTACTTTGATCTCCTGCGCCCCTCCGGCAGCCACTGCCTTTAACCGCTTTGAACCCATTACTGTGCCGACACCACATCTGCCGGCAGGACGATGAACATCATTGAAGATGCCTGCGTACCTGACCAAGTTTTCACCGGCGATGCCAATGCAGGCAATGTTAAAGGCATCCCCCAGTTCGTCTCTGATTGTTCTGGTAGTCTCACCAACGCCCTTGCCCCACAAAGCCTTAGCATCCTTCAATTCCGCTTTCCCGTCATCTATTACCAAATACACCGGCTGTGGCGACACACCCTCAAAAATAATTCCATCGAAGCCGGAGTTCTTTAGATACACTCCCCAGGTGCCCCCAGAGTTTGCTTCTCCCCACAGACCAGTTAGAGGCGATTTGGTAACCGCACAGTACCTGCCAGCGCTCGGTGATTCCGTGCCCGTCAAAGGACCAGTCATAAGAATTAGCCTATTGTCAGGACTCAGGGGATCGGTGCCCTTGGGCACTTCGTCGAAAAGATATTTCGTTGCCAGTCCGCTACCCCCCAGGAACATCTTACAATCCTGCTCTTTGAGAGCCTCTTTGGATAGCCTGCCGCTTGATAAATCAACCCTCAGTATCTGCCCCATATAACCGAACATGTCTGTCCTCCTTTCGTTCGCCCATAAGGACCGGGGCAACCCAAGTCATTCCTCGAATTTGGCTTTGATAGCGTCCATTCGTCGCACCCGATGGATTGTCTCAAATGGCGCCTGCGTCAAGTTGAGGATTCGCTTCAACAGCTTCTCGTCAGGTGCTTCCCATTCACAGAAATGCGTGTTTCCCTTGAAATCGCAGTAACTGCGTATCCAGGAGACGCCTTCCGGCAAATAATTGGGTGCAGCTTTGGCGCGGGCAATCAACTCCTCCTCGGTGAACGGTGCTTTATGAACGACCATGAAACGTGCCATATTCCTTACCTCCTTGCAGCCCCGGAATCTTCGGAATCAACAACCAAGTTCCAGCGGAGCTAGAAATCTATGCTTTTACCTTCGTATGCATACTGGAAAAACTTCTCAGCTTCTGTAGCATCGGGTATTCTGGGGGAGACGATGAGCGAACCATCAGCCATGACATTATCTATTAGCTTGGGAATAGCTTTCTGAAAACTCTCCGATGGAATACCGGTTTCTTTGATGTTCAACGGTTGATTGATATTGCGAGCCAGTTCCCGTATAGCTTGAACCAAAACTTTACCGGCTCTTTCGCCTTCAGGCACTCGGAGTTTGATAGCATAAGCTATCTCTGACCAGAGCTCCTCACGAGCCTCGCCGATGAACTCAATAGTATAAGGCAAAAACAAGCCTACCGCCCTGCCATGAGGAATATGGAACAAAGCACCCCAGGAATGACCAGCGGCATGAGCCATAGCTGTCAGCGCGTTGATGAAGCCAATACCTGCAATACAAGCCGCATTATGCATCTTTTCCCTGGCTTCCATATCATTTCCGTCTCTCACCGCCCTGGGAAGATATTGGAAAACGAGCTGTAAAGCCTTAAGACAGAGACCATCAGTGAAGTCATTTTTCCATGTACAGATGAATCCTTCAACAGCATGGGTCAACACGTCCATACCGGTGTCCGCTGTGATTTGCGGAGGCATTCCTCTTGCTAGTTCTGGGTCCACAATAGCGATATCGGGCACAATCTCACGGTTGATAAGACTCAGCTTCCTCTGGTCCGTTGTATCAGTCAGCACGATGGCAAAGGTTGCCTCGGCACCGGTACCCGAAGTTGTAGAAATGCAAACAAGCTTGCACTTCCTACCGAGACCCAGGTCTGAAATAAATGGGTTAATCTCCTCGGGTCTGATATCTGGCCTTTCGTATTGCACCCTCATCGCCTTAGCTGCATCCATAACTGAGCCTCCGCCGACGGCAACAACTAGATCTGGCGCACAGCTATTCATCAGGGCTACGCCTTTCTCCACGGTCTGCAGCGATGGGTCAGGCTCAACTTCATCAAAAACCGTAGCTCCTATCCCTGCTTGAGAGAGTTGTTCTTTGACCTTGTCAACAATCCCAAGCTTAACAATGTTCTTGTCAGTAACGATGAATGCAAGTTTACCTTTCAATTGAGCCAGATGACTCAGCGCGTCCTGTCCAAAAACGACCTGAGGAGCAACAAAATACCACATATCTATATCCTTTCAGCTAACTCGTCTTCTCCAGATAGATTGATTGCTACTGGCAGCCCATATTGTCACATGGGTTGAACGGCTAGCTAGGGAACACTGTCTCAAATGCGGTCATACAATTGACCAGCTCCACGGCGGCTCGGGGCATCTTCATTATTTGAGCCATGTCGCCTTTGACCTTGATCTTGCCAGTCATCATGGACTGGACCGGGTCAACTTTCTTGTCCAGTATTTGCTTCATGCTGGTAAACGGGCCAGAAATGCGGTACTTCGGAGACTTTTCATTTTCGTCTGTAATCACGCGAGCCTCACGACACTCGCCATGCCATAGATCCAGATACAGAATGTGCCTATTCTTGTACGCCGCGTCAGGTTCCACAATGATGTACAAATCTCCTTCCCAATTCTTGGCTGCCTCCTTATATGCCTGGCTCTTCTTCAGTGCATCCTTCAAAGCATCTACCCATTCTTGGGTTCCAAATAAAATAGCCATTCTTACCTCCTCCCGTGGATTCTTAGTACTCAATTATATCATTTTATGAAATGAACATTATATCAAAGCCTGCCCCAACGCAGATTGTCCTATTTCAGCACCATTATTTTGGACAGCTTGAGCAGCAGGAATAA
>OGCI01001046.1_pt1 | contig 25818 bp, 21 predicted proteins | sample 1570021 | NCBI WGS metagenome assembly OGCI01 (sample SAMN06264664, study PRJEB24512) | hot springs metagenome | isolation source: Hot spring water | place: South Africa: Tshipise | collected 2015-06-21 | reverse complement strand
CAACTGTGGGAGGGCTACCCCCTCCCTGGCCCTCCCCCGCTGGGGGAGGGAACCGGGCTCCTCCCCTCAGGGAGGGGCGCGGGGAAACCCGGTTTCCCCACCTATTTTTTTTCAAGTTAGAATGAAAATATTATTGTTCTTGGGAGGGCTGCGCCCTCCCAAACCCTCCCGGTGGGGAGGGCTTGCCGCCCCCACAGGCAGGGGGAATGGGGAAACCCGGTTTCCCCATATGTTCACCTCAGGGTTACGAATGATCGCCCGGGCGGCTGCCAGCGATGAATGATGGAGCAATCAGTGAATCTCGTGATCAATGGCCAGACCTACCAGGTTGCCAAGGACCCGCCCCGTGTACTGCTCTGGGTGCTGCGTGACGAATTGGGACTCACCGGCACGAAGTTTGGCTGTGGCGCCGGCTACTGCGGCGCCTGCACGGTCCATCTCGACGGCGTGGCCGTGCGCAGTTGCCAGGTACCTGTTAGCCGGGTAGCCGGCAGGGCGGTCACTACCATCGAGGGGCTTGCCCGCGGGGAGGAACTGCACCCGGTGCAACGGGCCTTCCTTGAAGCCCAGACGCCCCAGTGCGGCTGGTGTATGAGCGGTCAGATGATGACAGCCACGGCGCTAATCGCGGCCAATCCCCGGCCTTCGGAGGAGGAGATCATCGCGGCTATGGACGGCAACTACTGTCGCTGCGGCGCCTACGCGCGCATCCGTCGGGCCGTGGCCCGCGCCGCCGCTCTGGCTCGCGCCGCCACGGAGGCCGTATGAGCCAGCCTCCCGCCCGACGCTGGCGCGTCTCGCGCCGCGGCTTCTTGATCGGCGCCGGGGTCGTCGGCGGCGGTCTGGCCCTCGGCGCCACGCTCGGCCTGCCCTGGCTGCGCCTCGCCCTCGCCGATGTCGTTGATGGCGCCGCGCCGCCCACGATCGTCACCACCGATCCGGCCTTCTGGTTCGAGATCGCCGCCGATGGCCGGGTGCGCCTCGCTATGCCCAAGGTCGAGATGGGTCAGGGCATTCACACGGCCCTCGCCCAGATCGCCGCCGAGGAGCTGGAACTGGCCTGGGAGCAGATCGAGGTTGTCCCGAGCAGCTCAGCGGGTCCGGTGGCCGACAACTTCGGCACCAATGCCAGTAATTCGGTGGCCTCGCTCTTTGCCCCGTTGCGCGAGACCGCCGCGACGATGCGCGAGTTGCTGCGCGCCGAGGCCGCCGACCGCCTCGGGGTTGCGCCGGCTGCGCTTCGTGTTGCCAACGGCGCGTTCTTCGTCGCCGACGACCCGGAGCGCCGGCTGAGCTACGGCGAACTGGCGGCAGACGCCGCCAGGCGCGAGGTGCCCGCCGAGCCGCCTGTCCTCAAACCGAGCACAGCCTGGACGCTGATCGGCGCCAGTGTGCCCCGGGTGGACCTGCCCGCCAAGATACGCGGCGCGGCCACCTACGGCTACGATGCCCGGGCCGAGGGCATGCTCTACGGCGCGGTTGCTCGCCCGCCCAGCCTCGGCGCGACCCTGCGCCGGGCCGCCCCCGGCGAGGCAGCCCGGCGCCCGGGAGTGGTTGCCGTGGTCGCCGAGCGCGACTTCGCCGGCGTCGCCGCCGAGTCGCGCAGTGCTGCCGCAGCCGCCGTGCGCGCAATGGACCTGGAGTGGACCGAGGGGCCGCCGCTCCAGCAGGAGCAGATTGACGCCCGGGTACGCGCCGTCCCCGGGCGTGGCGTGGTCATTCAGCGCGCCGGCAATGCCGCGGCGGCGCTGCGTGGCCCCGGGGTGATCACGGCGGAGTACCGCACCCCCATGGCCGCCCACGCCCACCTGGAACCCCAGGCCGCGCTGGTGGACGTGCGCCCCGACCGGGTGCTGGCCCGGGTGAGCACCCAGTACCCCCTCGGGACGGCCCAGGCCATCGCCCGCGCCCTGGGCCGCGACGCGCGCACGGTCGAGGTCGTGCCCACCTATCTGGGGGGCGGCTTCGGGCGGCGCATGGTCAGCGAGGTGGCGGTGGAGGCGGCGCGGCTCTCGGCAGCCGCCGGGCGGCCCGTGCACGTCGGCTGGAGCCGGGCCGAGGAGTTCCACCACGGCTTTGTGCGCCCGCCCACCCATCACGTGCTGCGGGCGGCCCTGGGGCCAGACGGGCGCATCGTGGCGCTTGAACACTCCCAGGCCAGCGGCGGTGTGATCTTCCCGTTCATCCCTGCGCCCCTGCGCGCCCTCTTCGGAGCCGACTTCGGGGCCTGGCGCGGCGCCTGCATCAGCTACGCCGTGCCGCATATCAGCGTAAGCGCCGAGCACGTCCCCCTGCCCATCGCCACCGGCGCCTGGCGCGGCCTTGGCCTGCTCGCCAACATCTTCGCCATCGAAAGCTTCATTGACGAACTGGCCCACATCGCCGGCGCCGACCCGCTCGCCTTCCGCATCGCCCACACCGGCGACGATGAGCACGGGCGGCGCCTGCGCGCCGTGCTCACCACAGTCGCCGAGCGCGCAGGTTGGGGCACACCCGCGCCCGCCGGCCGCGCCCGCGGTGTAGCCTGCTCCATTGACGCCGGCACCGTCGTGGCCCACATCGCCGAGGTCTCGCGCAAGCCCGAAGGCGGCGTGCGCGTGCACACGGTCTGGGCCGTGGTTGACCCCGGGCTGCCGATCAATCCCGACGGGGTGGCGGCCCAGACCGAGGGCAACATCTGCATGGGGCTGAGTTCGGTGCTCTTCGAGCGGCTGAGCGTGCGCAACGGGCGGATCGCCGCCGACAACTTCGGCGCCTACCCCCTGCTGACCATGCGCGACGCCCCGGCGATCGAGGTAACCGTGCTGCGCAGCGGCGACGTGCCCTACGGCGCTGGCGAACCACCGATGGGACCGATCGGCGCGGCCGTAGCGAACGCCGTGTTCGCCCTCACCGGCCAGCGTCTGCGCGAACTGCCGCTCACAGAGGTGTAGCGCCGCGAAGGCGTCGACGACGGACGGGTCTGAAAACGCCCGGCCCTCCCCCGTCTGCTGTGGAAGGGTCGCCAATCCTCAACCCTCCCCGCAGGCAGGGGGTTGGGGAAACCTGGTTTCCCCATGGCCCAACCGCTGGTGGGAGCGCCTGGCGCCCCTCCAGGCAGGGGCCTGGGGAAACCAGGTTTCCCCGTATGTTCACCTCAGGCCCCATGCGCGGGCACACAACACCGCGATGAACATGGGGTATCTCTGGGAGGACCGCCCCCTCCCTGGCCCTCCCCCGCTGGGGGAGGGAACCGGGCGCCTCCCCCCAGGCAGGGGGTTGGGGAACCCCGGGTTCCCCATGTCCCAACCGCTGTTGGGGGGGCCTGCGCCCCTCCAGGCAGGGGCCTGGGGAAACCCGGTTTCTCCGTATGTTCACATCAGGCCCCATGCGCGGGCGCACAACACCGCGCTGAACATGGGGTATCTCTGGGAGGACCGCCCCCTCCCTGGCCCTCCCCCGCTGGGGGAGGGAACCGGGCGCCTCCCCTCAGGGAGGGGGTTGGGGAAACCCGGTTTCCCCATGTCCCAACCGCGGTTGGGGGCGCCTGGCGCCCCTCCAGGCAGGGGGGCGGTTCGACAAGCTCACCACAGGCGGGGAAACCCGGTTTCCCCGTATGTTCACCTCAGCCGTCCATGCGGCCGCGCCGCACAACGCAAGAATGAAACTATTAATAGTTCCTGGGAGGGCTGCGCACCGCCAAACCCTCCCCCTGGAGGCTGGTTCCCGGGAGGGCTGCGCCCTTCAAATTAGCGCGCATCCCTGGAAGGCCGCCTTGAGCATTCGTTTATTCGTTTCCCATTCGCTGGCCCATTTCGTTTCCCATTCGCTGGCCCATTTCCCCCCACGTCCCAGGAAGCCCATCCCGGAGCAGGTGAAACCCTTTGAAGGGCTGCGCCCTCTCAAACCACGAAATCCATCGGCAGGCGTTTTTTAAAAACCTTTTCGCCAATCCAGGTCCCGTGACAATTCCTCGTTCAAACCGTCTGATTCCTGAAGCGCCTGACCCCATCGATCAATAAAAATAACGTCTTTAACAGGCAGACGAGATTGCCAACCAACTGTTTCAAGTTCAGGGTTGCGGAAAAAGAAATTCACAAAACCAACGCACAGGTAGGCGACAGGCGTGACATTTGATGGAATGCCCAGGATTTCCTTCAGGCGTTCCTCATGGAGAATGCTCACCCAGCCAACACCAAGACCTTCAGCACGTGCCGCTAACCACAGATTTTGAACCGCACAGACGCAACTATACAGATCCATAATGCTCATGTGTGTTCGACCGATCACTACCGGACCCGCGCGCTGGTGATCGCACGTCACACAAATATTTACTGGAGCTTCACGAATGCCCTCTAGCTTGAGCCTTTGATACATAGACCGACGAACCGGATCAAACATCTCGGCCGCTTCGTTGTTAGCTTGCACAAAGTCATCGTAAACCAACTGTTTTGTGGCGAGGTCTTTGATTACAATAAAATTCCATGGTTGCATGAACCCAACCGAAGGCGCGTGATGTGCGGCTGTGAGAATTTTACTCAGCACATCGTCAGGAATGTCATCTGGCATGAACTGTCCACGCACATCCCTGCGGCCAAAAATCGCTTTGTACAGGCCCCGTTTCTCCTCAGCAGAAAAGGACCCGCCGGCCTGAGTCTCTGGATCTTTCCTGTTCATTGGCATGTAGACTATCCGGCTAATCGCCTTCGGATATCTCAGGTTTTACGGGAAGCTAATAGATTATACCATTCTTCGCAATTTCCGCGTCTGCGACTCCAGCCGGGAGAGATAGGAATGGAGACACCGCAGAGTTCAGATCGTCCCCACGGCTCTACAGCTCCACACAGGATTTTGTGGAACGGAATGTTTTTCCACGACCCTCATTCCACTGCCCGTCCACTCCATACGGATAAACAACGAGAAACCCTTCACGATCAGCGATGGAATTCATCCCTGTACGCCTTGCCATCTCGTGTGCATCGGCGCCGCCTCCACCGTGCAACACGAAGACGACAGGCTTTGCCTCCGTCGCCTGGCGGTTTCGGGGGTGATAGACGAAATACGTTCGCTCTCTGCCTTGCAGCAACAACGTATGCTGTTCAAACGAGCCATTAGCCTGTCCCGAGGCCAGAGCCACAATAAACAGGCCTGCAAGAAGCAGGCCTGCAAGAGCAAGACTCATCACGAGCTTTGCGATTGGTCGCATATGTATCTCCTTCAACCGTCTGCCTGCCGCCCAGCATCAGCAGCGGGCGGTCGCCCGTTTTGCCGCTACCGGGCGCCGCTGCCATAGTTGTCGTGCCGATATCGCGGCCAGGCCGCTGTGCCGTACCCATTTAACCCGCTATTGCGGATCGCCGTGAGCCATCTCCAGCAATAATAACTTCGCCAGCCACTGCATCTTCGTCGTTTTGCCCTACGCCGGTGTTGTGACAGCCGGTGTCGCCAGGGTCAAACCATGCCACAATGTTCAACTGTGCGTCGAGCTTGACCACAGAGCAACCATATCGGTCAAATCACCACAACCGCCTCGCCACTGATGTGCGAGGCCGGGCTGGCCAGGCGCAGCACCACTGCGGCCACCTCGTCGGGAGTGATGGCACGGGCCTGGTTGCCCGCCGCCAGCAGCGCGGCGCGGGCCTCGTCCACCGAGCGGCCAGTCTTCACCACCAGGTTGGCGATGGCCTCCTCCAGCATAGCGGTGGCCGTCCAGCCCGGGCAAACGGCATTGACGGTGATCCCGTAGCGGGCCAGCTCACCCGCCAGTGAGCGGGTCAGGCCGATCAGGGCGTGCTTGGAGGCGCTGTAGGCTGCCGAGTAGGGCATGCCCTGGAGTCCGCCGATCGAGGCGATGGTGATGATGCGGCCCCAACCGGCGGCGATCATGTCCGGCGCCGCGGCTTTGCAGCAGTAGAACGGCCCGCTGACGTTGATGCGCATGATCTGCTCCCAGAGCGCGTCTGGTGTTTCGATGAGTTTCATGCTGGCGGTAATGCCCGCGTTGGCCACGAGGATGCTGACCGGACCAAAGGCGGCGCGTGTCGCCGCAAAGGCCGCCCGCACCGCCTCCGGGTCGCCACTGTCGCCGGGGAGGGACAGGGCCTGACCGCCCGCGGCGCCGATTGCTGCCACGGTCTCCTCCAGGCTGCCGGCGCTGCGCCCCGTAACCGCAACCGCCGCCCCGGCCCCGGCTAGAGCCAGAGCCACCGCCCGGCCGATCCCCCGCCCGCCGCCGGTGACCAGCGCCACCCTGCCCCTCAGATCGTCCATACAGCCTCCTGCTGGTGTGCCGGCTGACCCGGCGCTGCTGGTGAACATACGGGAAAACCGGGTTTCCCCACCTGTGGTGAGCTTGTCGAACCGCGCCCCTGCCTGTAGGGGCGCCAGCCGCTCCCAACCGCGGTTGGGCTATGGGGAAACCGGGGTTCCCCACCTGCGGTGAGCCTGTCGAACCGCACCCCTGCCTGTAGGGGCGCCAGCCGCCCCCAAGGGCGGTTGGGACATGGGGAAACCGGGTTTCTCCAACCCCCTCCCTGCGGGGAGGAGCCCGGTTCCCTCCCCCAGCGGGGGAGGGTCAGGGAGGGGGTTAGCCCTCCCACGGTTGCATGCTGGCGTTGTGCGCCCCGCGCATGGGGCCTGATGTGAACATACGGGGAAACCGGGTTTCTCCACCTGCGGTGAGCCTGTCGAACCGCACCCCCGCCTGTGGGGACGCCAGCCGCTCCCAACCGCGGTTGGGACATGGGGAAACCGGGTTTCCCCATTCCCCTCCCTGGGGGGGGGGAGGGTTTGGGCGTAGAGGCGCGGCGGCGGCGCGCCTCCGCGCCCTCCCAAGAAAAACCCATGTTCATCTCGTCGTTGTGCGGCGCAGCCATATGGATAGCTAAACGATAACATAGCGTAATTCAACCATGCCGGCGCCGATCTGGCGAACGGAGACCAGGCGCAACACCGGATGCAACAGCCTGCGAGGGAAAAGCGGCTTGCCTTTACCGAGGGTAGCTGAGCCGATCTGAATAATCAACTCGTCCAGCAGACCGGCATCGTAGAACTGGCCAGCGAGATCACCGCCTCCAACAATCCAGATGTTCTTACTGCCGGCAGCAGCCCGCATCTCAGTATGGACGGGGCGCACATCCCCATTGACAAATCGGATGTTCGCCCCTTCGACTGCTGGAAGCTCGCGACTGGAAAACACCCAGGCCGGTTGCGTGTATGGCCAGACAGGGCCAGCCTCAGGGGAGTCCTTTGCTGCATTGCGTAGTATCCACTCGTAGGTTGTCGATCCCATAGCTAATGCGCCCACGTCCGCGATGAACTCCGGGTAGCCAGAGCTATTCGGGTCGCCCAGAGGAAAAAGCCAGTCCAGCGAATCATCTTCTGTTGCGATGAAGCCGTCGAGGCTCGTAGCGGTGTAGTACTGCGTTTTCATAGTTCGACCTGCTCGCCCATCGCACGGCCCGACGCTCTGCCCTTCAACCGCGCGCGGAGCGGCATCGGGCGCAAGCACGGGGTGAACCACGTGTCGTTCTATCAAAGATAGGTACATCCCCTGGAGCACGGTCTATGTCCGAGCCGTCCATCAGAGGACCACCCAGCGCATCCCAACGCCATAACGCCCGTCGGCGCCCATAGGTTCTGTCCGCCCCTGAACGCGCAGGAGAGCAGGTCGAGGCAGCGCCCTGGCCGTGACACAGGCCGGGGCAGCCACGCCTCCAGCGCATGGTACAATGGGAGAGGTTGTCTTTAGCTTACCACATCATGGTGCGTATGCCTGTCGGGTACCAGGAGTTGACCCAACTTGCCTGTCCTGCCTGCAACACCGCTTTTGAGGCGCTCGTCTGGCTGATCCTCGATGCCCAGGAGTCGCCCGAGGAGGTTGCAGCCCTGTGCCGGGGCGAGTTGAACATGGTATCCTGCCCGAGTTGTAGCTACCGCGGCCCTGCCGGCGCGCCGTTGCTCTTCCACGATGCCCTGCGTCGCCGGGTGATCTTCGCGCCCGCCCCCGGCAGCGCCGAGCATGCCTGGCGTGACCAGGCTCGTGACCTGCACGCGCTCCTGGTAGGCTCGCTCGCCGAGGACCAGCGCCGCCCCTACCTCGGTGAGGTGGATATTGTCCAGGATCTGGCCGGTATCGCCCATCTCTTGCAGCGCATGGAACGCCGCCGGGCCGGGGACGCCGCGCCGCGCTCAAACGCCAGGAGCGCCGGGGAAGCGGTGACCGGGCACAACGCGCAGCCGCCATCCGGCGCCGGTAGCGCCCCCGACGAGCCGCCCCCGCTGCTGGTCGCCGTTGAGGCTCTGCTGGCCGCAGATACCCCCGAGGATCTGAAGGCTGTCCTGGCGCGCCATCCCATCCTGCTCGACCCGAGCAGCGACACGGCTCTCGCCCAGCTCATTGACGTGGCCCTCGAACAGCGTGAGTTCGCCATCGCCGATAGCCTGCGTAACGCGCGCGCCTTGCTGGCCCGCCTGATGGCGACCTCGGAGCGCCCCGCCGAGCCGCCCGCGCCAGCAACGCCGCTCGAGGACCTGCCCGATGCCGCGGTGCACGCTCTGCTGCGGGCACACACCGAGACTGAGCTGGAGGCCGTCTGCGCCCGGTACCCTGCCCTGCTGCGCCCGGAGGCCGATGGTTTGCTGGCTCAGCAGGTGGACCGGGCGCTCGATGAGGGCAACGAACATCTGGCCCATGCCCTGGAGGAGCGCCGCGAGGCCCTCGCCCGGCGCCGCCCCGCCGCGCCTCCGCGCGCCAGCGACCCGGACGCCGCCAGCCTCGATGAGGCCATTGAGGCGCTGCTCGTCGCCGATGGTGAAGAGGCGCTGCTCGAGGTGCTCGAGCGCTACCCCGCGCTGCTCGAAGATCCCGCCGCCGACGCCCTCTGGCAGTTCGCCGCCGAAGCGCGCGCCAGCGGCGATGAGGAACTGGCCCGCTACGCCATTGCCTGCCGCGAACTGCTGCGTCGCGTCCGCGCCGATTTGCAGGAGTAGGCGCCCTTGCCACCGGAGGTCCTATGCTTAAACGTACCCCCCTCTTCGAGGCCCATCGCGCCGCTGGCGCGCGCATGGTCGAGTTCGGCGGCTGGGAAATGCCGGTACAGTACAGCGGGATTATCGAGGAACACCACGCGGTGCGGCAGGGCGCCGGCCTGTTTGATATTAGCCACATGGGGCGCTTTATGGTCCGCGGCCCCCACGCCAGCGCTTTCCTCCAGCACGTCGTCACCTGTGATGTGACCGCCATTCCCATCGGGCAGTCGAACTATGGCTTGCTCTGCAAGCCCGACGGCGGGATCGTTGATGATATCTTCATCTACCACGTCCCCGATGAGTTTCTGGTTGTGGTGAATGCCGCCAATCGCGACAAAGACTGGGCCTGGCTGCAGAACCACGCCCGGGGCTTCGATGTGGAACTGGAGGATCGCTCCGACCGCTGGGCCATGCTGGCGTTCCAGGGCCCCAATGCCGAGGCGCTGCTGGTACACGCGGAGGACGCGGAAACGTCCGAACTTGGCAATCTGCCGTTTCACGGCGTGGCGCTCACCAGCATGTTCGGGGTCAACGTGCTGATCGCCCGGACCGGCTACACCGGCGAGGATGGGTTCGAGTTGTTCTTCGACGCTCCCAACGCCGAGATGATCTGGGCGCGCCTGCTGGCGCTGGGGGCGCCGGGGAGCGTGAAGCCCTGCGGCCTCGGCGCGCGTGACAGTCTGCGCTTCGAGCCCTGTCTGGCCCTCTACGGCCACGAGATCAGCGAGACGATCAACCCCTACGAAGCCCGCCTGGGCTGGGTGGTGAAGTTCGATAAGGGTGACTTCGTGGGGCGCGAGACCCTGGCGGCGATCAAGGCCCGGGGGCCAGCGCGCCGCCTGGCCGGCTTCGAGATGGTCGGGCGCGGAATCGCTCGTAGCGACTATCCGGTGCACGCCCTGAGCGGCGAGCGGGTGGGGCATGTCACCTCGGGGATGCCAGCGCCGACCCTGGGCAAGCCCCTGGGGATCGCCCTGGTGCCCACTGCTCTGAGCGCCGAGGGCAGCGAGTTCGATGTGATCATCCGCGAGAAGCCCGTGCGCGCCCGGGTGATGAAGATGCCGTTCTACAAGCCGCGCTATAAGAAGGCGTAAGTCCCGACAACCCTGCGGAAGGGCAGGGGGAACCCCGAGTTCCCCTCTGTTCATATCCGACGCCCATGCGGCTGCGCGGCGCAACGCCAGCATGAAGTTATTCCTGGGAGGGCTGCGCCCTCCCCGACCCTCCCCGCTGGCGGGTTGTTGCTGAGGGGGCTGCGCCCTCCTCTCAGGGAGGGGTGTGGGAACCCCGGGTTCCCCTCTGTTCATATCAGGAGTGCACCATGAGTACCATTCCGGCGGATCTCCGCTACAGCAAGTCGGACGAATGGGTGCGGGTCGAGGGTGATGAGGTGGTGATCGGCATTACCGACTATGCCCAGGAACAACTCGGCGATATCGTCTACCTCGAATTGCCCCAGGTGGGCGCCACCTTCGCCCCCGGCGAGAGCTTCGGCGTGATCGAGTCGGTGAAAGCCTCGTCGGACCTGTACGCCCCTGTTGGCGGCGAAGTCACCGCCGTGAACAGCGCCCTGGAGCACGATCAGCAGCCAATCAATAGCGACCCCTACGGCGCGGGCTGGCTCGTCCGCATGCGCCCTTCCGGTGAGGAAGAGGAATTGATGGACGCCGCCGCCTACGCCGCCTACCTCGAGGGGCGTAGCCATTAGCCGCCGGCCCGCCGATCGTCTGCCGCGGGCGCTCAGGTTAACCGCTCCGGCGGGTCGAAGGAAGGAGAAACTTCAGATCTCCACGCCCCTCCAACCCGACGAGCCTGGACGCGGGGAAGCCGGCTTCCCCACGGATCTGGCAGGGTGGCCCCGCGTGGGCCGCGCCCTCTTCGCGCTTTTGTGATGGATGTTCAAGATCCTGGATCGCATCGCTATGTCGCACTATATTTCGATCACCGAAGCTGAACGCGCCGAGATGCTGGCAGCCATCGGCGTCGCCTCCATCGAAGACCTGTTCGCCGATGTGCCCGCCGCGTGGCGCTTCCCACGGCTTGACCTGCCCGAGCCGCTCTCCGAGCCTGAGCTGATGGGCGAGCTGCGCGCCCTGAGCGACGCGAATGCCAGTGCCCACAGCTACAGCATCTTTCGGGGCGCAGGGGCCTACAACCACTTTGTGCCCGCCGCAGTTGACCAGATCCTCCGCCGTGGCGAGTACTACACCGCCTACACGCCCTACCAGCCCGAAATCAGCCAGGGGACGCTTCAGGCGATCTTTGAGTACCAGAGCCTGATCTGCTCGCTCACCGGCATGGAGATCGCCAACGCTTCGCACTATGACGGCGGCACCGCTATTGCCGAGGCGGCCATCATGGCCCTCAACGTGGCGCGCAACCGGCGCAAGATCGTGGTCGCCCGCGGTGTCAACCCCCAGTACCGGGCCGTGCTCCGCACCTACCTCCAGGCCCTCGATGTGCGCATTACCGGCGACGAGACCCCCAACGCCAGCATCGAGGACGCGCTCGCCCTCGTGGACGAGCAGACCGCCCTGCTGATCGTGCAGAACCCCGACTTCCTCGGACGGCTGCACGACCTGCGCGGCCTGGCCATGCAGGTGCAGGCCCGCGGCGCGTTGCTCGGCGTACACTTCGATCCGATCGCCCTGGGCCTCTTCCAGACCCCCGGCGAGGTCGGCGCCGACATTGCCACCGCCGAGGGGCAGCCACTGGGCATCGGGTTGAACTTCGGCGGGCCGTACCTGGGCATTTTTACCACCAGGCAGAAATATGTGCATAAAATCGCCGGGCGGATTGTCGGCGTCACCCGTGATGTGGACGGGCGCCTGGCCTATGTGCTTACCCTGCGCGCCCGCGAACAGGACATTCGCCGCGAGCGGGCCACCAGCAACATCTGTACCAACCAGGGCCTGATGGCCCTGGCCGCGACGGTGTATATGAGCCTGCTGGGCCGGCAGGGTATGCGGCGCGTGGCCGAACTGTGTTACCACCGGGCGCACTACGCCGCCGCGCAGATCGCGGCATTGCCAGGTTACTCCGTGGACAGTGGTCCGTTTTTCAAGGAGTTCGTGGTGCGCTGCCCGCGACCTGTGGCTGAGATCAACGCCGCCCTGCGCGAGCAGCGTATCGTCGGCGGCTATGATCTGAGCGAGGACGAGCCGCACCTGGGCCACGCCATGCTTCTGGCCGTGACCGAGATGAACAGCAAGGCCGAGATCGATCGCCTCGTGGCGGCCCTGCGGGAGGCGGCGTAAGGAGCAGGGAGCGGAAAATCCCGGGCTCCCCGCCCTCCAACCGCTGCCGCGGGCACAGCCCTCCTGGAAAACAACCTACCAGCGGGGAGGGTTGGGAAGGGCGCAGCCCTCCCGGAAAACACCCCGCCAGCGGGGAGGGTTTGCGAGGGCGCAGCCCTCCCGGAAAACACCCCGCCAGCGGGGAGGGTTTGCGAGGGCGCAGCCCTCCTGGAAAACACCCCACCGGCGGGGAGGGTTGGGGAGGGCGCAGCCCTCCCGGAAAACAACCCGCCAACGGGGAGGGTTTGGGAGGGCACAGCCCTCCCGGAAAACAACCCGCCAGCGGGGAGGGTTGGGGAGGGCACAGCCCTCCTGGAAAACACCCCGCCAGCGGGGAGGGTTGGGGAGGGCACAGCCCTCCTGGAAAACACCCCGCCAGCGGGGAGGGTTGGGGAGGGCGCAGCCCTCCTGGAAAACACCCCGCCAGCGGGGAGGGTTGGGGAGGGCGCAGCCCTCCTGGAAAACACCCCGCCAGCGGGGAGGGTTGGGGAGGGCGCAGCCCTCCCGGAAAACACCCCACCGGCGGGGAGGGTTTGGGAGGGCGCAGCCCTTCCAAGAATAGCTATGTTCATTCTGGTGTTGTGCGGCGCAGCCGCATAGACGGCTGAAGTGAACGACCCGGCATGCTCATCACCGACGCACAACTCGGGCGCCTCGTCGCCCACGCGCTGCCCGGCGCTCGCCTGCGCGAGGCGGAGCCGCTGGGCGAGCGCACGCTGCTGCTCGACCTGAGTGAGACACGGCGGGCCGTGCTGCGCCTGGGCGCGCCCCCCGATCCGGGCGCGGGTGATCCCCTGGCTGCCGAACTGGCGGCCCTGCGCGCTCTGCGCGCGGAGATCGATCTGCCCCTCCCCGAGGTGCTGGCCCACGACCTGCGCGGCGAGGCCGGTATGCCGTACCTGCTGCTGAGCTACCTCGAAGGCACGCCGCTGATCGAGGCGCTCGGCGCCCTCGACGAGGAGCAGCGCTACGGCGTGGGGCAGGCCCTCGGCGCGCTGCTGGCGCGGGTGCACCAGTACACGGCTCCAGCCTATGGCGCCCTCGACCCCGATGCCCCACCGGGCTACGGCGCCGAGAGTGGCCCCACCCCCGACGCGCGCGCTGACGAGGACGTCCGCTACTACCAGGCGCGCCTCGCCGCGGCCCTCGAGGCTGCTCAGGCCGCCGGTGAACTCGACGCCCGCGGCGCAGCGGCGCTGACCGCCCGGGCCGCTGAGAACGTCGTTACCACCGGGCGGCCTGCCAGCCTGACCCACGGCGATCTCCGCCCTGCCCGCGTGCTGGTGCGACGGCGCGAACGCCGCTGGAGCCTCGCCGGCCTGACCGGCTGGAGCTACGCCCTGGCCTGGCGACCCGCCTGGGACCATGTCGCGGTTATGGAGCATTTCGCCGGCCAGGATTATTTCAGCATTCGTGTTGGGTATGGCAATGCCTACGATACCACCACCGAGCGCCGCTACGATCAGGTGCGCGAATTCGCTCTGATCCCCTACCGCCTCGTCCTGTTCCTGGAGGCGGGGCGCGCCGACCTGGCCCTGGCATTGTCGCAGAACCTGGAGGAACTATGAGCGCCACCACGAGCCCCTTGCTCACTGTTGAAGAGTTCGCCGCGTTGCCTGCCAGCATCGCTCGGCGCGAGCTAGTGTGTGGCGAGGTGGTTGAAACGATGCCCCCCGGAGGTATACACGGTATTCTTGCCGCTCTGATTACCGCTGCTCTGATCCAGTGGAGCAAACAGCGCGGCGGTGGCTATGTCGGTATCGAGTCGGGCTTTGTCATCGAACGAGATCCTGCCACAGTACGCGCACCCGATGTGTACTATGTGCGCGCCGAACGTATCCCGGCGACAGGAGTGCCCGAAGGCTTCTGGACCATTGCGCCCGATCTGGCCGTGGAGATTGTCTCACCGTCGGATACTGCGGAGGGTATCCACGAGAAGGTCCGCGACTACCTGGCCGCGGGTACGGCTGCCGTCTGGGTGGTCTACCCCCGCAGCCGCAGCATTACTGTGCATACGCCCGACGGCCTTGCCCGAACCTGGGGGCCGGAAGGCTCTCTGGAAAGCCCGGAGCTGCTGCCGGGGTTCAGCCTGAGGATCGCTGATCTGTTTCGCTGAAGCCCGGCAGTCCGCGCTTACGGTACCCGGAGCGCGCGCCCGGGCATCGTGGGAAGCGGGCGCGAGAAAAGCAGGCGCCCTCGCGCCTCTCGCAATGTGGCGGGGCCTGGGGCGCGACCCGACAGCATCGGTTCATTGGCAATCAATAGCACGCGCAGGATTCTTCAGCACAGGCAAGATCTGCTGGTCAGAATCTCTGTTTGGAAACCGAATGACCTGGAAGGCATACAGCGATGGACACCTACGAACCGCACATCTACGAACTTTCTGCGCCGGGCAAGCACGGCGCCAACCTGCCGCGCCTCGATGTGCCCGAAACGCCCCTGCCAGCAGCGTTGCTGCGCCAGGACGATATGAACGACTTCCCCAGCCTGACCGAACCCGAGGTCATTCGTCACTACACCCGTATCAGCCAGCGGAACTACGCCATTGACACCGGTTTCTACCCCCTGGGGTCGTGTACTATGAAGTACAACCCCAAGATCCACGAAGAAGCCGCGCGGCTTCCCGGCTTTGCCGCGGCGCATCCGCTCCACGACGCCAGCCTGGCCCAGGGGGCGCTGCAACTGATGTACGAACTCCAGGAGTACCTGGGCGAGATCTCGGGCTTCGACGCTGTCTCGCTGCAACCTGCTGCCGGGGCGCAGGGCGAGTTCGCTGGCATCCTGACCTTCCGCGCCTATCACCTGGACCGTAACGACCCGCAGCGCACCGAGGTGCTTGTGCCCGACGCAGCCCACGGCACCAACCCTGCCACTGCGGCCATGGCCGGTTTCAAGGTCGTCGAGGTGAAGAGCGACGCCCGCGGCAACGTTGACCTGGAGGATCTCAAGTCCAAACTCTCCCCGCACACAGTGGGCATGATGCTCACTAACCCCAACACTCTGGGGTTGTTCGAGGAACACATCGTCGAGGTTGCGCGCCTGGTCCACGAAGCCGGCGGCTTGCTGTACGGAGATGGCGCCAATTTTAACGCCATTCTCGGCATTGCCAGGCCGGGCGAACTGGGCTTCGATTTCATGCACTACAACCTGCACAAAACCTTCACCACCCCGCACGGCGGCGGCGGCCCCGGTTCGGGCGCGGTGGGCTGCACGGCCGCCCTGGCCCCGTTCCTGCCCGGCCCGCGCGTGCGCCGCGCCGAGAACGGCGCCTACGAGCTGTTCACTCCCGAAAAGAGCATTGGCCGTCTGAAGGCCTTCCACGGCAACTTCGGCATGCTGGTGCGCGCCTGGACCTACATCCGCAGCCTTGGCGCGGCGGGCCTGCGCGAGGTCAGCGAGACCGCGGTGCTGAACGCCAACTATGTGCGCGTCATGCTCAAAGATCTCTACCCGCAGGCCGTGGACCGGATCTGTATGCACGAGACGGTATTGAAGGGTCAGGTTCCCGGCGCGCAGGGGGTGCGCACGCTCGATATTGCCAAACGGCTGATTGACTACGGTTTCCACCCGCCGACGGTTTACTTCCCCTTGATTGTGCCCGAGGCATTGATGATCGAGCCGACCGAGACGGAGAGTAAGCGCACCCTCGATAGCTTCATCCAGGCTATGCGCCAGATCGCCCGCGAGGCGGTCGAGACGCCCGACATGCTCCACGAGGCGCCGACAAAGGCGCCCGTGCGCCGCCTCGATGAGGTGCGCGCCGCCCGGCAGCCGGTGTTGCGCTACGATGCCGAGGCGTTCGCCAGGATCCGCGAGGAAGGCGCCCGGTGAACGGCGCAGGTGTGAGTCTGTTCCTCTCCTGTTGCCGGCCTGCCAGGAGGGAAGTGGAACCCCCGCGTTCCCCGCCTCCCTATTGGAATGCCCCCGCGCCCGGCTCTGGTCTCCCCGCTTCGACAGGCTCAGCGCAGGCGCTCCAGCTTCGCTGGAGAGATACCTCTGCTGCCGCTGCGCGCTGGAACGTTTACCGAACAGCGCAGGCGCTCCAGCTTCGCTAGAGGGGGTAGGGGGTGAGGACCAGCAGCGCATCAGGACGCCATCACGCCCCTCGGCGCCCATACATTCTGTCCGCCCTTGAACCCGCTCAGGGAGAAGGGAGGAGAGGGGTGAGGACCAGCAGCCCGGAGCTACGCCCTCTTTCCCCGGCCTGCGTCGCGCGAGCATCGCGATCGGAGCAAGCGAGCCTTATAGCAATTTCACTTGAACTCTCCGCAAGCAGCGTTGCGTCAAAGCGCACCTGGACGCCTTGCGCGACAATCTGCAATCCAAAATCTACAATCTGAAATGATATCGTATGCGTCATTACCTGTGGCTTCCGGCACTCCTCCTCGCCCTGACCCTTACCGCATGCGCTCCCGCCCCGCCGCCAGATGTTCCCACTTCTACGACAACTGGCGGTATGACCACACCGACCGGCGTCAGCAGCGCGCCGACCGCCACGCTGCCCTCGTCTCCCACCACTCCACCAGCATCGCCGCCATCGCCCACGGGCACACCGGCGTTGCCCACCACTCGTCTCGACCCGGCGACGGCGGGCCGGATCGCCCGGGTCGGCAGCGTGGGCCTGGGGGGCTTCATCAGCCTGGCTGTGCATGGCGATACGCTGCTGGCAGGCACGACCGCCGGCATCGCCTGGCTGCGCCTTCCCGATCTCGACCTGGTGCGCTTCGAGGCTGTAGGCCCCGCCTATGACCTCGTCCTCTCGCCCGACGGAGCGCTGCTGGCCCATAGCGCTCCTGCCGGCACTGACCAGGGGCGCACCATCTTGCGCCGCGCCGCCGACGCCGCGCCGCTGGCCGAACTCCAGGGAAGCGCCCCGCGCTTCGCTCCCGATGGACAGACCCTGACCACCAGCAGCCCCTTCTACGAGCTAGCGGGTGCCACCTGGTTATGGCGCGCCGCCACCGGCGCGCCCATCGCCGAACTGGTCGGCAGCGCGCCACGCTTCAGCGACGATAGTCGCTACATTGCCACGGTTGAGACCAGGCTCGAAGATCCGTCTACGACACGAGTCTACCCGACGGGTGGCCAGCAGCCGTTGCTGGAAGCCGAGGGCGGAACGCCGGCCTTCAGCCCCGACAGCAGCCTGGTGGCCGTGGTTCAAGACGCGCAGGTGGCGGTGTACCGCTTGCCCGACGGCAAGCGGACGACGGGACTGCCCGGCAGCTTCGTGTCGGCCGTGGCCTTTAGCCTCGATAGCCGGGAATTGCTCAGTGTCGAAGGCCCGGATCTGATCGTGTGGGACATTGCTACCGGGCGCGAACGGCGCCGTCTCCCAGAGGTGAACCGCGCTGGCGAGTTGCCGCCTTCCGAAGAACCGCGCTTCGCTCCCCGGCGTGACAGCCTCGCCACCCTGACGCCGCTCCTCGGCGATTGTCCGCCCGGTGGCGCGCGCATCAGCGCCACCGATGATGGCGCCGTGCTCTACGAGGACGAAGCCAGCGTCAGTGTCGCCTACGCCCCCGATGGCACGCGCATCGCCCTGGGGCGCAACGGCCAGGCGCGCGTGGTTGACCTGACCAGCGGCGCCGTCGCGGAGCGCGACCTGCCGGAGTACACCGGGATCGCGTTTGGCCCCGACGGCGCGACGCTGGCCCTGACAACGGTCGTCAGCGATGAGCAAAGCCGGCTGGTGGGTCGGGTGGAACTGTGGGACCTCATCACGGGCGCGCGTCGCGCGGTGCTGGCAACGGCGCCCGAGGATTTCGTCTTCGACCTGAGCCGGCTACGCTTCAGCCCCGACGGGCAGCGCATCAGCGCCCTGGCGCGCTACGGCTGCGCTGCCATCGGCTTCAGCAAAATCATCACCTGGAACACGGCAGACGGCGTGATGGTGAGCGAGATAGCCGACCTGCCACCCGTGGTTGACGAGACCGGCGTCCCGATTGACAGCGCCCCGACGGTGCTGGCCTTTGCCCCCGATGGCTCGACGGCGGCCTGGCGCGACCCGGAGGGCAAGCTGGTGCTGCGGCGCCCGAGCGGGGCAGAACAAACACTCGAGACCCCAACCGACCCGACGGCCCTCGCCTTCACAGACGACGGAGCTACCCTGGCGATAGGCACGGCCGCAGGCGACGTGTGGCTGCTGACCGTTCGCGATGGAGCGCTACGCAGCATCGATCGCGTCGGGGGATCGGTGGAGGCCCTCAGCGTCAGCAGCGACGCAACCCGCCTCGTCGGCCTTGCCAGGGGTGAAGCCTGGATCTGGGCGCTTGAACGCGGCGCCCGGCTGGCCCGCTGGTCGGTAGCCCGGGACGCCACCGACCCGCACCTCAGCGCTGACGGGGAATTGCTGCTGGTAAACACCCCGGCCGGCCCCGTCTTCTACGCAGCGGCAAACGGCCAGCCAGCAGGCGAGCTTGAGGGCCCGGCCAGCGCCCTGGCGCTCGATCCGGGGCAGCGCCTCGCGGCGACCATCAGTGGAGGGCGCGCGCTGCTCTGGGGCGTGCCGTCACGCTGAGGTGAAAATACGGGGAAACCGGGTTTCCCCATGCCCCTCCCTGCGGGGAGGAGCCCGGTTCCCTCCCCCAGCGGGGGAGGCCAGGGAGGGGGCGGCCCTCCCAAAGATACCCCATGTTCATTGCGGCGTTGTGCGCTCCGCGCATGGGGCCTGATGTGAAAATAGTCCTCGCGCGGGAGGGTTTGGGAGGGCTGCGCCCTCCCAGGAAACAACCCGCCCGCGGGGAGGGTTTGGGAGGGCTACGCCCTCCCAAAAATAATTATGTTCATTCCGGCGTTGTGCGGCGCAGCCGCATGGATGACTGAGGTGAACATACGGGGAAACCGGGTTTCCCCACCTGCGGTGAGCCTGTCGAACCGCACCCCTGCCTGGGGGGGGCCAGCCGCTCCCGACAGCGGTTGGGAAATGGGGAAACCGGGTTTCCCCACGCCCCTCTCTGAGAGGAAGATTTGGGCTATGCTCACCGCAGAGGAGCCTCCGGCCCCGCTCCAACCGCGCCCCCATCTTTCCGCCGCGAGTTGCGGTACAATAAGGTGTTGCCTGCTGCGGGCGCCACCTCATTGACCATCGGGCGGAAAGACGATGAGCCTCTACAAAAGCCGCCATGTTGCGGCCCGGTTCCTTCCTGGCCTGTTTGTGCGTTTTGTGCAGATCTATGTGCGGCCGCACGTTGAGGGACGTGAGCACATTCCCACCGAGGGCGCGTGCATTATCGCCGCCAATCATTGCAGCCACGCTGATACGGCAGTGGTCTTCGCCTCGCTCCCTCCCCATGCCCGCAAACGCTTCGTTGCCGCTGCGGCCCAGGACTACTTCTTCCAGGGCGGGCCGCAACAGTTCGCCTCACGGGTACTCTTCAACGCCATTCCTGTTGCCCGCGACCGGCGCGGGGGCCAGGATCCGCTGCGCCACGCCGCGCGCGCGCTCCGCGAGGGCTATGTTCTCCTGCTCTTCCCCGAAGGCACCCGCAGCCCTGACGGAACCATCGGGCCTTTCCGCGCAGGGATCGGCAAGCTGATCGCCGAGTTCCCCGGCACGCCGGTCATCCCTACCTGTATCGAGGGCACGCGCCGCGTGATGCCCAAGGGCAAGCTCATTCCGCGCCCCTTCAAAGTCCACGTCTCCTTCGGCGAGCCGATGTACCCCAGGGCCCATCCGAAGCTGCGCGGCACCTGGCAAAGCGCCGCCGATGAGGTGCGCGCGGCGATCATTCGCCTCGGCGCCCCCGAACCGGCTGTAGAGGAGTGATACCATTTTAGATTTTAGATTTTAGATTTTGAATTGTGGATTGCCACGCTGGGCGGCACAAAGCCTGAAACCGCTTCAAGCAATGCGGCATCATCAACGGTAGTTGGTACGATACCATACGCGAGGCGCGCAACGCCCGAATGAACATATTTGGGAGGGCTTCGCCCTCCCAAACCCTCCCCTCCACGGGGAAACCCGGTTTCCTCGATGTTCACAGGGGTCAGGCGCCCCCAGCACTGGTTGGAGGACGGGGAAACCCGGTTTCCCCACTTGCGAGTCTGCTGGCCAGTTCCACGAAAAACGGCAGCAACTCCGGATTGCGCAGCGAGTCGGGGTTAGCCGCGCGTTCCACCGGCGCCCCCATGAGGATCTTCTTGACCGGCACTTCCAGTTTCTTGCCCGAGAGCGTGCGCGGCACATCGGGAACAGCAAAGATCGCATCGGGCACGTGGCGCGGCGACAGCGCCGTGCGGATAGCATCCTTAATCTTGCGCTCCAGGGCCGCGTCGAGGCTCACCCCTTCACGCAGCACAACAAAGAGCGGCATGTACGATGCGCCACCCAGCCCCTCCAGGTCCACCACCAGGCTGTCAAGCACTTCGGGGAGGCTCTCGACCACCCGGTAGATCTCGCTGCTGCCCATACGCACGCCCTGGCGGTTGATCGTGCTGTCTGAGCGCCCGTAGATCACCACTCCCCCTCGCTCGTTGATCACCACCCAGTCGCCGTGGCGCCACGTGCCGGGGTACATCTCGAAGTAACTCTCGCGGTACCGCCGTCCATCCGGATCGTTCCAGAAATAGATCGGCATCGAGGGCATCGGCTCGGTGATCACCAGCTCGCCCATCACGCCGATCACACTGTTGCCGTCGGTATCGTAGGCCTGGGCATTGACCCCCAGGGCGCGACACTGGAGTTCGCCGCTGTAGACCGGCAGGATCGGCGCGCCCGCCACGAAGCAGCCGCACACATCGGTGCCGCCGCTGATCGAGGCCAGCCACAGGTCAGACTTGACGTGCTCATAGACCCACTCAAAGCCCTCGGGCGGCAGGGGCGAGCCGGTAGAACCCATCCCCACCAGGGCGCTCAGGTCGTACTGCCTGCCCGGTTCAACCTCGCTCTTCATCAGTGCGGTAATGTACCCGGCACTGGTACCGAAGAAGGTCATACGACTCTCCTCGGCGAAACGCCAGAGCGCGCCCATATCCGGGTAGGCCGGGCTGCCGTCGTAGAGCAGCACCGTCGCTCCCACCAGCAAGCCGCCAATGAGCAGGTTCCACATCATCCAGCCGGTGGTGGTGTACCAGAAGAACCGATCACCCGGCTTGAGATTGAGGTGCAGGTGCAACTCCTTTAGGTGCTGGATGAGAATGCCGCCCTGGCTCTGCACAATCGGCTTGGGCAGGCCGGTCGTGCCCGAGGAGTAGAGCACCCAGAGCGGATGCTCAAAGGGCGCCATCTCGTAGCGCAACTCCCCCGGCGTCGCCAGGGCCGTGTCCCAGGCGAGGATGCGTCCGGCGAGACCCTCCGGCGCGGCCCGGGGGTCAAGGTAGGGTACAAAGATCGTCGCCTCAAGGGTTGGCAGAGCCGCCTGGATCTCGGCCACCACGGCGCGCCGGTCGAAGGGCTTGCCACCGTACTGATAGCCGTCCACCGCCACAAGCACCTTCGGCTCGATCTGCTTGAAACGGTCAATAACGCTGGGGCTGCCAAAATCGGGCGAACAACTCGACCAGACCGCGCCCAGACTGGCAGCGGCGAGGAAGGCCACCAGGGCCTGAGGAATATTGGGCACATAGCCGACCACCCGATCACCCGGGCCAACGCCCAGACCGCGCAGCGCCGCAGCGACACTGGCAACCTGACGCTCCAGGTCGGCCCAACTGATGGGCGTCAGCGGCTGGCGCTCTGACTGAAACAGGGCAGCGGGATGCTCGGGCGTAGCCCGGCGAAAAACGTGCTCGACGTAGTTCAGCGTCGCGCCCTCGAACCAGCGCGCGCCGGGCATAGCATGGCTGGAAAGGACGCGGCTGTAGGGCGTAGCCGAGCGGATCTGAAAGTACTCCCAGAGCGACTCCCAGAACGCCTCGAGTTCGCCGACCGACCAGCGCCACAGTTCGTCGTAGGTGGTGAACTGGAGACCGCGGGTGGTCGCCAGCCACTGCATATAGGCGCGGATGTTACTGCTGTCTTGCAACGCCTGCGGGGGTGTCCAGAGCAGGCGTGGAGTCAAAACGTTCGTCATTGAACACCTCCTGTATACCGGCCTTCCCTACCCATGGATTCCGCACTCGGTCTTGGCAAAGCCACTCCAGCGCCCGGCGCGGGGATCGTCGGCGCTGGCCGGGCGCGTGCAGGGCGCGCAGCCAAGACTGGGGAAGCCCCGGTCGAGCAGCGGGTTGTACGGCACATTGTGGGCGTGGAGATAGGCCCACACCTCTTGCTCGCTCCAGGCCGCCAGCGGGCTGAGCTTGAGCAGACCGTGGCGGGCGTTCCAGGCCACCAGATCGGTCGTGGCGCGCTGGGCAGTCTGCTCGCGGCGAATGCCGCTGATCCAGGCCCGGTAGGGTCGCAGGGCCTCGGCGAGTGGGGCAACCTTGCGGATGGCGCAGCAGCGGTCCGGGTCGCGGGCGTACAACTCCGGGCCGTGCTGGCGCGCCTGCTCCTCCAGGCTCAGGGCGGGGCGTTGACGCCTGACCGTCAGCCCGTAACGCCGTTCAACTTCCGCGGCCAGAGCGTAGGTCTCAGGAAAGAGCAGGTCGGTATCAAGAAAAAGGATCGCGATTGGCAGGCGCAGGCGGGCCACCAGGTCGAGCAGTACCATTCCCGATGCGCCGCCGAAACTACAGGTCAGAACCGTCAGCTCACCGAAGCGCGCAGCGGCCCAGGCGAGCAGCTCCTCGGGCGGGCGATCGCGAAAGCGCGCGTTCAACTCGGCCAACTCCGCAGCGGACCAGGGCATCGAACGGTCGGGGTTCACTCTCATCGCTGCACCACACCTGGCAGTACTCCGGGGTACGGGACTGTATGCTACCCCTTCCGGGCAGGTTCGTCAAGGAGCGGAAGCCCTGTTTCCTCTCAACCCCCGCCTGACAGAAACGTTGTACACCTCCACACCTCCACAGCTCTCCACCTCCACACAGAGAACCCCGAGTTCCCCTATCAGGCTCGCAGTAAGGCTCACCCCGTCGTAGGATGATCAGGCTATTGCGTTCAACACTGGCGTGGTCAATCATAAGGCGAGAGCCATGTACCTGCGTTCGCCAGAAAGAGAGCGCTATGCGACAGACAGGGGTCGATCTTCAGCAGCGTGTATCCTTCCTCGAAGCGCCTGTGACCATCGAGGCCCGCGCCATTCCCGACACGTTCATTCCCACCGACGATCCCGAGGCGGCGCTGCGTTTCTGTCGCGCCCTGGCCGCGCTAACCGACGCCGGGCGCACGTTGCGCCCCGCTACCGCCGCGACGCCCCCGGCGACCGGGCCGGCCCCCGATAGGGCCGTGGAACTGTCGGTCGTCATCCCGGCCTACAACGAAGAAGACAACCTCCCGACCCTCTATGCGCGCCTGACCGCGGCCCTCGCGCCGCTGGGCCTGGACTACGAGATCGTCTTCGTCAACGACGGCAGCCAGGACCGCACCCTGGCCCTGCTGCGCGACCTGGCCGACCGCGACCCGCGGGTCGTCGCCGTTGACCTGGCGCGCAACTTTGGCCACCAGGTGGCGATCAGCGCGGGGCTTGACCACAGTCGCGGCGCTGCGGTGATCATTATGGACGCCGATCTGCAGGACCCGCCGGAGGTGCTGCCGCAGTTCATCGCCAAATGGCGCGAAGGCTACGACGTGGTCTACGCCATCCGCGAGCAGCGCAAAGAAGGCCCCCTCAAGCGCGCCGCCTACGCCCTCTTCTACCGGCTACTCAAGCGCATCGCCCACATTGACATTCCCCTCGACGCCGGCGACTTCTGCATCATGGACCGGCGCGTGGTGGACCTGCTCAACGGCATGCCCGAACGCAACCGCTTCGTGCGCGGCATTCGCACCTGGGTCGGCTTCAACCAGACCGGGCTGGCCTACGAGCGCCACGCCCGCCATGCCGGCAAACCCAAATACACCTTCAAGAAACTGATCTACCTGGCCCTCGACGGGTTGATCTCCTTCAGCTTCGTGCCCCTGCGCATGATCTCCCTGGCCGGCCTGGCTGTCTCGTTACTATCCATCCTGATCGCGATCGCCTACACCATCCAGAAGCTCACCATCGGCCTCTCGCCGCCCGGCTTCGCCACCCTGGTAGTGGCGATCTTCTTCCTGGCCGGCATTCAGTTGATCACCATCGGCGTGATCGGCGAATACGTCGGCCGGATCTTCGAGGAGGTCAAAGCTCGCCCATTGTACGTGACGCGTCAGGTGTATCGGTATCACAGTTAGGCAAGCACATGCGCATTCTGATGCTCAACAATGAGTTTCCGCCCCTGGGGGGCGGCACGGGCACGGTGAACCGGGCCATCCTGACCCGTCTGGCGCAACAACCTGACCTGGAGATTGATCTGGTAACCTCGGCCCTGGGCCGCCGCGCCGAACAGGAGTCTTTTGCCGGGCAGGCGCGGATCTTCAAAGTTCCGGTCAATAACCGCAACATTCACCATTCAAGCAATCGCGAGCTGCTCACCTACGCCGCACGATCGTTGCCCTTCGCGCTGCGCCTGCACCGGGCCGCGCCCTACGACCTGGTCTTTGCCTGGAGCGCAGTGCCGGCAGGCGGTGTGGCCCTGGCCCTGCGTCGCCTCGCCGGCCTGCCCTACCTGGTGCGCGTCTGCGGCCCCGACATCCCCGGCTTTGAGCAACGCTACGGCGCGCTGTACCCGGTGCTCACCCCCGTCATCAAAGCGATCTGGCGCGATGCGGCGCGGGTTATTGCCAAATGCCAGGGCGAAGCGGCAATGATCCGGGCTATCAGCCCGGCAGTTCAGGTACATCTGGTGCCCAATGGGGTAGACCTGGCAGCCTTTCCCGCGGCGCCAATCGCCGACGGCGGCCCATTGCGGATCATCTGCGTGGCGCGACTGATCGAGCGCAAGGGGCAGGCTCACCTGATCGAGGCCCTGCATCGCCTGGTGGCCGAAGGGCATGCGATCGAGCTTGAACTGGTCGGCGAGGGCGACGTGCGGCACGCCTACGAGGAACTGGCCCGCCGTCTGGGAGTCGCTGAGCGGATCACCTTCGCCGGCTACGTGCCGCGCGAACGCATCGCCGCTCGCTACGCCGCCGCGCACGTGTTCGTCCTTCCGTCATACAACGAAGGTATGAGCGTGGCGACGCTGGAGGCCATGGCTGCGGGATTACCCACCCTGGTCACCCGTACCGGCGGCGCGGAGGAACTGGTAGTGGAGGGCGAAACCGGTCACATCTTCGAGTGGAGCGACGTGGACACCCTCAGCGCCCATCTCCGGCGCCTGGCCCTTGATCGCGCCCTGGCCCGACGTATGGGCGCAGCGGCCCGCGAACGCGCCCGCGCCTTCTCCTGGGACCGCGCGGCGGCGCAGTACATGGAACTGTTCGCGGAATGGGGCGCCCGCGGTTCTCCCCACCCCTCCCTGACGGGAAGGTTTGGGAGGGCGTAGCCCTCCCAGGAATACGCATATTCATGGCCAACGTGGCTTATACCGCATTAGAACGCCCCCGCGCATGGCTCTGGTCTCCCCGCTTCGACAGGCTCAGCGCAGGCTCTCCAGCGAAGCTGGAGCGGGG
>OGCI01001045.1_pt1 | contig 25827 bp, 24 predicted proteins | sample 1570021 | NCBI WGS metagenome assembly OGCI01 (sample SAMN06264664, study PRJEB24512) | hot springs metagenome | isolation source: Hot spring water | place: South Africa: Tshipise | collected 2015-06-21 | reverse complement strand
GGTAATTCACTAACTTGATATTGTTTAAGTGATTTGATAAATCTTTTCGCAATCTGAACATTAGTTAGTCGTCACTGAAAAAACATATAAAGCAAAAGAATAAAAAGGTTTACGAAGATAAAAAGAATTAATAAATTGCAAGGGAAAGAATAAACAACAATAAAAGCTTGAAAATTTATCAGCCTAAGGATGAAGATGAAACCAAAGAACGAACAAAAGACACTGGAAATCTTCAAAGTAAGGTTAGAAGAAATAATCAACAAATCACATCCGTTAGTAAGACTAACAGAGTCAATTAACTGGAAATCGCTGGAAGAAAAACTATCGGTAAAGTACTCAGATGCGAAGCATTGTTTAAAGAAGATGGATGCACCAGGAAAAAGAGATCCGGTTAATGGTAGGGTTACAAAATTTAAAGTATATGTACAATGAAAGTGATGAGATGATAGTTCAGAAGTTTGTGGAAAATCCATACTATCAGTATTTCTGCGGCAATGAATACTTTGAGCACAGCTTACCAATAGACTTAAGCAGTATGACAAGATTCAGAAAAAGGATGGGCATAGAAACAATAGAAGAATTGTTTAAAGAAACAGTAACAAGTGCAGAAAGAAGTAATCAACTAAAAGAAAAAGATTTTGAGCAGTTAAATGTAGATACCACAGTACAGCAGAAAGCGATCAGTTTTCCAACAGATTCAAAACTGTATTATAAAATGCTTGAAGAGTTAGTAGATCAGACACAAAAGAGAGGGATAGTACTAAGACAGAGCTACAAGTTTGTATCAGAAAGCATTAACCAAACAAGCCGGATATTCACATGCAAAGCAGATCAATCGGGCAAGAAAAATGACTTGGAACTTGGAACAATGCTTCGCAAATGCTTCGCAAAAGAAGCTAAAGACATATTTGGGTCGAGTCTATCGGGAGCTAATAAGAAAGTCAGAATCAAATGATGAAGATTTGACAGAGAAATTATCATTGGCAGAGAGATTACTAACCCAAAGCAAAGACAGCAAGAATAAACTATATAGCATAGACTCACATGAAGTAGAGTGTATCTCAAAAGGCAAGGCACATAAGCGATATGAATTTGGAAGTAAAGTAAGTATGGTAACAACGAGTAAAAACAGTTGGATAGTTGCAATTAGTTCACATCACGGTAATCCGTATGATGGTCACACATTAAAGGCAGCGATAGAAAAAGCAGAAGAAATGACGAACTGGAGTGCAAAGAATATTACAGTGGATTTAGGTTATCGGGGACACGATTATGATCGACAGGCACAGGTAAATATAGCAAACCGAATGACGATGAAGAACAAATCAAAGAGTTTAATAAAATGGTTGAAAAGAAGATCAGCAATTGAACCAATCTTCGGCCACTTAAAATCAGAAAACAGACTTGAAAGAAATTTACTTAAAGTCAAAGAAGGTGATCATATAAATGCAGTTTTGGCAGCTTGAGGATTTAATTTAAGAAAACTTTATACAGTTTTCTTTTTGCCGATTTTGAATTGGTTGAAAAATCAGATTATTGAAAAATATTTTTTCTTTTATCAGGAATTAGACTATAAAATTTTTGTATTTATAGAAATATATGACTTTTTCAGCGAGGACTAATTATTTTTTATTCTCTCCTGAGTCTTTCATTATAAAAAGTGCAGCTTTATCATCTTTTCTCGAAAGCATCACCTTAAAATCTTTTACATTTTTCCACTGAAGCAATACTGCTCCGAACATACTCATTTCGGAAAAATCATTTCCGTAAATTTTTACTAATTCTTTTTTGAATATTTCAAATGCTCTTTTTGATTCAGCCTCATTCTCTTTTCCGTTCAAAAGCATTCTACCTCTTTGCTTGCCATCTTTATCAAATATGTATCCGACTTTAACCGAGATAGGATTAACCCAATCATAATAGGTTATCGACTTACTTTCTTTATACTCTTTCTCTTCAATTTTCTTATCTTTGATTGTTTCTTTTACAGAAACAATATCATTATCATAAGAGCCATTGATAAACTGCTCAATGCTAATTTGTGCAAATGAATCCGATATTAGAAAAATGCTTAAAATTAGAACCAATTTCTTAGTTAACATTTATACCTCTATTACGTTTTAAATTATATAACTTAAATAAACCTTACTACAAATTAATTATAAATTTTATAAACTGAATTATGAAAATTTTAATCATCAAACTTGGCGCTGCAGGTGATGTTGTAAGAACAACAACTCTCCTTCATCTGTTCAAAAACGAAACGATTGATTGGATTACCTCCAGAGAAAATTCAATTCTACTCACTGGTAACAAATACATCTCAAGAGTTTTGATATTAAATGAGTTCTCTTATCAAATATTGGAGGAATATGATTTGATAATAAATCTTGAGGATAATGTCGAATCAGCTGAGATAATTTCTAAAACTAAGTTCAATGATTTGTACGGATGTTATTTGGACAAAAATGAAAATCTTTCGTACACAGAAAATTCCTCTGCTTGGTTCGATTTAAGTTTAATTAGCAAATTTGGCAAACAAAAAGCTGATGATTTGAAATATGAAAACAAACTTTCTTTTCAGGAATTAGTTTTTAGTGGACTTGGCTATGAATTTAATGGAGAGCCATATATTCTTCCCGAAACACATCCAACAGATTTAATTGGTGATATTGCTATTTCTCCTAAAGCTGGAAATCGTTGGCCAATGAAAAATTGGGCATACTTTGATGAACTTTCTGAAATATTAAAATCGAAAGGTTATGCTGTAAATTATTTACCAACCCGACCAACTATGCTGGAACATCTTGCTGATGTACGAAATCATAAACTTTTAATTAGTGGAGATAGTTTACCAATGCATTTTGCTCTCGGTTCTAATGTAAAATGTCTTACCTTTTTTATTTGCACAAGTCCAGCAGAAATTTATAGTTATTCTCTTCAGACAAAATTAATTTCACCAAATCTTAAAGAATATTTTTATCGAAATGACTTCGATGAAAAAGCAGTTAAATCTATATCTATGGAAGAAGTTGTAGAAGCATTGAATCAAATTGGTTTTTGAATTTATACTGCTCAATATTAACCAATAATCTACTATTCGCCACATCATGGTCTTTATTCTTTCACTGAAGTGATAAATAATAAATATTAAAAAATCCAATTCTGCATTTTTCTTTAATTTTTTAATTAATCTGATTATTTAATAAAAAGAGCTACAAACCTTAGAAAAAATTTTTTCAAAATAATCTGGTATGTTTTTGGCAAAATATGATAAAAAAATTTTTTATGAAAATAGCAGCATTTTTACCAGCAAAAGGTAGTAGCAATAGAATACCAAATAAAAAACTTATTTTAAATGATGTGGCAAAAGGTATCCATACAAATGAGTTAGTAAAAAAATACGGTTTATTTTGATGAGTAATCCTACAGTAATAATTTGCTCTTTTCTTCCTTTGAATGAAGAGAATAAAAATTTATTTAATAATCTTCATCATAAACTCAAAGAGAAAAATCTTGATTTATTATTCCTAACCTCATCAGAAGGTTATGATAATATTGAATTTCCCTTGATAAAAATTCCATTTTCACTTAAAGGGTTTAATGATTTTTATGGTCATTCTTTTTTTGGAGAAAATCTTACAGATGAAGACTACTATTTAATTGAAAGAGATATTTTTTGGAATAATGACTCTCCAAGTGAATATGTAAACTATTTACAAGGATTTTATAATTGTAAATCTTTCTACAATCATCTTATTGAAAAAATTAAACCTGCTTTTGTATTTGTTTGGGGTTTTTACTTGCCTCAAATGATAATCTTCAAACAAGCTTTAAAAGAGAAAAACATTCCTGTTTATTCTTTGGAACGAGGATTTTTCTCTGGCTCTTTGATGATTGAAGATTTAATTTACAGTGATTTGAGTAATCCTGAATTTTTATCATTCCAACCAAATGATTTTTCAAACTATGAAAAACTTCGAGAGTTCTATTTTAATAATCAATTATCAAAATATCCTGAAAACCATGACTATGATTTGGAAAAATTAATTCTCGCAAAAAAAGAAAGTGGTCATAAAATTATAACTCTTCTTGGCTCACACGACACACCGTTATTTCCACGTGAAGCAAAACTTTCTCAAGAATTATCTCAATTGTTTAGTTCATCACTTGAGGCTGCAATTTCGTTTAGTGAAAATCTAAACTGTATTGAAAAATATTACTTCATAATAAAACCTCATCCAAATGATCCAAGTGATTTTTCATTTCTTGAGAATGAGGATGTTATTGTTACAAAAAGACTTTTTAACAGGCGTTTATTTGAATTATCTGATGTTTTAATCGCTGGAAATACAACTTTACAATTTGATGTTCTTTTTTATGAAAAACCATTAATTCTATATGCAAAAAGTGGCTTAAAAAATTCTAATGCAGTTTATAATATTGAAGATTTAAATCAGCTAACCAATACTTTACAAAAAGCTGTCAATAAAATAGATTTTCCTACTAAATTATCTGAATCGAAAAGAATAATTGAAAATTCTCTTCGAAGTTATATCTATTTTTATACTAATGAAAAACTTGGGAAAAACTTAAATGAACTTGTGAGTATTATATATAATAATGTAAATAAAATGAATGCTGGTGTTGATATAAGTATAAAGATCTTAGAGTTTGAGAAAGATCTCCTCATTCAAAAAAATATTTCTGAATATAAAAAGATTAATAATCTGATTTTTGCAGTTCTTCCAAAAATTAATATTCAACATGAAATTCAACTAAAATCAAAAGTTGATGCCTTAGTTGATAAACTAAACAGATTTTATTTTTCTGGTGAATACTCACCACTTCATCAAAAACTTACAAAAGCAGAAGATTTAATCTTGAACGAAAAATATAATGAAGCTGAGACTATTCTTATGTCACTTATTGATAACAAATATTTTAAAGTTTTAGCCTTAAATGATTTGTCGTATATTCAAATTCAGAGAGGAAATTATAAGCAAGCTTTAGAACTAATTTTTGAAGTATTGAAAATTGATAAATCAGAAGAAATTGCATTAAATAATCTGAACTTTTTAATTGATAATAATTTAATTGATAAAAATTACATTAGATTGAAAATTCAGGAACTTACCTTTCCGAAACTTAACTTAAAAAAAATCAATTCTTTTGAGGAGTTTATTGAGCACGAAAAATTAATGAGAGTTGAATACCAAAACCGCTACAATTTTGAATTAAGCCTCTTACCTCAAAATGAAGTTTCATTTACTTATAAAGGAATTTGTATTAACTGTTCAATACAAGTTGATTTTTACGTTGATTTTTGGAACGCTTATCATAATGAAGGTAGAAAAATTCCAAACTGGCGAGAAAGACTCGTATGCCCAAGCTGTAGTTTGAATAATAGGATGCGGTTTACCTTTCATCTAATAAAAGAATTATTAAATAACTCTGCTCCACCTAAGATTTACATTACAGAACAAACGACTTACTTCTATGAATTCTTAAGAAGAATTCATTCAGATTTGATTGGAAGCGAATATCTTGGTAATTCAATTGAACTTGGTGAGATGAATCAAGCAGGTATTAGAAACGAAGATTTTACTCAACTTACTTTTGATGATAAACAATTTGATATGATAATTTCTCTCGAAGTTTTAGAACATATCCCAAATTATTTAAAAGCGTTATCCGAAAGTTATCGAGTACTCAAAAAAGATGGGAAATTTCTTTTCAGTGTACCTTTTATTCGAAATTCAAAAAAGAATATTGTTAGAGCAACTGTTGATTCGGATGGAAAAATAAATCATATTCTGCCACCAGAATATCATGGAGACCCACTTAATAGAAATGATAGTTGTTTGTGCTATTATCATTTTGGTTGGGAGTTATTAAATGAATTAAAATCAGTAGGTTATTCAAGTGCTTACGCTCTTTTAGGTTACTCTACTGAATATGGTTATCTTGGAGGAGAGCAGATTATCTTCGTCGCTGAAAAATAAACGGTTAAACAGTTCCCAAATAATTAGTGAAAAAAATATAAAATAAAGATGAATAAAGAAGAATTACGACATAGCTTACAGAGTTTTTTAAATAATAATGAATATAAAAATGCAATCAATTATTTAAGTGATTTAGCTGAGACTGATGATAGAGAGATTAAAATAGAGGCTCTTTATCAATTAGGGAAAATACAATATTTTGAAAACGAACTCGATTTGGCAAAAGAATATTTTTACAAAATTCTCTCTATTGATCCAGCACATTTTTACTCCAAAATATTCCTTGCAAAAATTTACGAGAAAGAGAATAAAATTACTTCATCAATTAAATTTCTAAGACAAGCTTACAATGAAAATCTATCTCATAAACAAATTGTATATTCAATAAATTCTTTGGTTGATAAACTTGAATTTGATGATCAGAATGCCAAATCATTTGTGGAAACTAAATATGAAGATTTCACATACAAAAATGACTTCCCTAAAATTTCAATAGTTATTTTGTGCCACAATAAAGTTGAATACACTGAAAAATGTCTTGCTGCACTATTCAAAAATACGAAGTATCCAAACTATGAAGTTATTGTATTGGATAATGCATCTGTTGATGATACTCCAGGATTATTAGAAAGTTATGGTACAAGCATAAAATTTCTTCATTCAAAAGAAAATCTTGGCTTCGTGGGTGGAAACAATTTTGCAGTCGATTTTGCTGAGGGCGAATACATAGTATTTCTCAATAACGACACTGAACCTCAGGAAAATTGGCTCATAAATCTTCATAAAACTTTCATCTACCATAATGATTGTGGAGCTGCAGGTTCAATGCTAATTTATCCTGATGGCAAATTGCAGGAAGCAGGTGGCGTCATTTTCAGCGACGCAACAGGATGGAATTACGGTAGAAATATGTCCATTCAAGATTCACGATTCACTTATTGTAGAGAAGTTGATTACTGTTCAGGAGCGTCTTTAATGATTAGAAGAGATTTGTTTTTTATTCTAGGAAAATTTGATATTCAATTTGCTCCGGCATATTACGAAGACACCGACTTATGTTTTAGCGTTAGAAAAGCTGGATACAAAGTTTACTTTAATCCTTTTTCGAAAGTGATTCACCACGAGGGTGCTACTGCTGGTACTGATTTAAACTCTGGTTTCAAAAAATTTCAAGTTATTAATCATCCTAAATTTATTAATAAATGGAAAGATGAATTAAAATACCAATATCCTAATGATGAAAAACTTCATTATTTATTTTCTGATAGAAACAAAGGAAAAAGAATTTTAATCATTGATGATATTCCCCCACTTCCTGATAGAGCTGCAGGAGCATTGAGACATTATCATACTCTGATTCAAATGATTGAACTTGGCTATAAAATCACATATGTGCATTTGATGGGCAAACAATACACCGATGAAGCTGGGATTAAATATCTTTCGGATTTTAAAATGAAAGGTGTTGAATTTATCTGGCTCAATTACGAATATTGGTGGAGTTTCAGAAAAACTGAACAAGCAAAAGATTACATTAAAACTTTGATTGATTCACTCGATTTAAGAAAGAGACATTTTGATTTTGTCTATATATCATTTTGGTACATTGCAGAATATTTTGTTGATCTTATCAAATCCCAAATTCCTGATGTACCTATTCTAATTGATACGATGGATTTACATTATCTGAGAGAATTAAGACAAGCGGAAATTTCCAAAGATAAAAAATTATTGAGCACTGCATTAGAAAATAAAAAGCTTGAACTAAATGTTTATTTAAAGGCAGATTGCGTTACCACCGTAACTCTGAAAGATAGAGATGAATTACTAAAAGAAATTGATAAACCAGTTTTTGTCCTTACTGATGTTCACGAAATAAATGAAACCATTCCTGATTTTGATGAAAGAAAGGACATCGTTTTCGTTGGAAATTTTAATCACAATCCAAATGAAGATGCAGTACTTTATTTTGTAAAAGAAATTCTTCCAATTGTTAAAAGTAAAATCCCTGAAATTAAATTTTACATTGTTGGGAATAATCCAACAGAAAAGATAAAATCACTTGCTTCAAAAGATATCATAGTCACGGGCTGGGTTCCTGACGTAAAAGAATATTTAAATAAATGTAGATTAGAGATTGTACCTTTAAGATTTGGTGCTGGCAATAAAGGTAAAGTTGGGGAAGCTTTAGCTAATGGAATTCCTTTAGTAACTACAACAATTGGAGCTGAAGGAATGGGAATAGTTAATGAAGAACACGCTTTTGTTTCTGATGATCCTAAAACTTTTGGGGATTACATAGTTAAGCTCTACAATGATAAAGCAATTTGGAATAATTTTTCTGTTAAAGGGAAAGAGTTAGTTAAATCTCAATATTCATCAGAATTGATGAGAAAAAGATTGAAGTATATTTTCAGTTACAATAAGCGAACATTAAAATCATATCAAGCAAAGAACTATCCAGAACCACCGCTTGTCAGCATAATACTAATAGCATTTAATCAATTTTATTATACTTTAAAGTGTTTGAATAGCATTAAAGAAAAAGTAAAAGTAAGCCACGAAATTATTCTTATTGATAATGCATCATCCGATAAGACAAAAACTGCCTTTGATACAGAAATTAATTTCGTACGCTATTTCAGAAATGAAGTTAACCTTGGATTTCCTGCTGCGGTTAATCAAGGCATTACTAAAGCTTTGGGAAAATTTATTTTAGTTTTGAACAACGATACAATTCTTACTGATAATTTAGTGGAACGAATGTTAGAAATAGCTGAAAGCGATGAAAAGATTGGTTTAGTTGGACCTTTAAGCAATGAAGTCAGTGGCTTACAAAAGGATGATAATGCAAAGTATCAATCAATCGAAGAAATGCACAAATATGCTGAACGATTAAGAGAAACAAATAAAAATGAATTACTTTATTTTCCAAGGTTAGCATTCCTATGTACTTTGATTAAAAGAGAAGTAATAGAAAAAATCGGTGGTCTTGATGAACGTTTCTCTCCTGGTAATTATGAAGATGATGATTTCTGTCTGCGAGCACAATTAGCTGGTTTCAAAACTGTAATAGCAAAAGATACATTCATTCATCACTTTGGTTCAAGAAGCTTTAAAGCTGATGGAAATAAAGTTTATCAAGATAGATTAGATAAAAACAGAAAAATATTCTATAATAAATGGAACGTAACACCAGAAGATGTTTGGCTGAAAAACATGCCTATTAAAACCCGACAATATTATTACCCAATTGAGATAGATAAATTTTCACAAAGTTTCAATCGAATTAAATTTCATCTGGCTGATAATGAAATTGACCTCGCAATTCAAGAACTGAATTCTGCTTTGGAAAATTATCATCAAAGTAATTCTAAAAATTTAACTTACGATAAGCTGCTTGAATTAGCTGGAGATATTTACTCGGCAGCCAACCAGATAGATAAAGCTCAAGAATATTATGAAAATTTACTTAAAATGTTTCCAAATTCTTCCAATGCTTGCTTTGGATTAGCAAAATGTCTTTTAATAAATGATAATATTGAGGCAGCGAAGGTTATGCTTCAATATGCCGTGAAACTTGATAGTAATAATTTAAAAGCTGTTGAGCTGTTAGAAAAACTCAATAATTCTTGAGAGGATATTTTGCCCCAGATTACTCTATCAATGATCGTAAAGAATGAAGAAAAACATTTGAAAAAATGTTTAGATTCTGTTATTAGTTTAGTTGATGAAATAGTAATTGTTGATACAGGCTCTTCCGATAAAACTTTAGAAATAGCCAAATCATTTAATTCTAAAATTCTCCACTTTGAATGGATAAATGATTTTTCTGCTGCAAGAAATTTTGCTTTAAAAAAATCAACCGGCGATTTCATTCTATATTTAGATGCAGATGAAATATTATCCGACAAATCAAAAAACTACATTAAAAACCTTGTTAAGAATAAAGACAAAATTGGTTATCTCTGTACGATTACAAGTATTGATGAATTCAGCAAACAAAATAATTCAATTCAGTATGTTAGATTTTTTAGAAATTCAGATAATATAAAATTTGTTGGAAAAGCTCACGAACAAATAACCGATTCATTGATAGAAAGTGGTTATAAAATTCTACCTTCTGAAATTGAAATAATTCACTACGGCTATAACATTTCAAAAGATGAGAAGAAAATTAAGGCAGAAAGAAATTTGAATCTTCTACTAAAAGAATATGAAACAAATAAATCTGAATATATTGCTTTTCAAATTGGTCAGTCATACTTTATTCTTGAAAACTTCGATGAAGCTGAAAAATATTTCAAACAAGCTATTTCAAATGGCAATTTATCAAAGGATTTACAAGCCGAAAGCTATTCTTACTTGGCTCAAATAAATCATTTCCGATTTGATATTTCAAGCACTGAGGTTAATATCAAAAAAGCTCTCTCTTTGAATAACAATCAACCATTTTACTATTATCTTTATTCAAAAGTGCTTCAGAGAAAAATGGATTATCAAAATTCTTATTTGAACCTCAAAAAAGCATACGAGCTAAATAATTTCTTAAGCAAATTAAAAAGAAATAATATTCAATCTGTTCATCTTAATAATTATGAAGTACTAATCTCTTTGATAAGTCTTTCAATAAAAAATAATGATAGAAAAAGTTTGAGTTTTTATGGGAATGAATTGTTTAAAGAAGTAAAGAAAAATAATTATGAAAATAAAGAACACTACGGAATGCTTCTAAAAATATTATCGGGAAACCATAATCCAAGCAACAATGATTTAGTAAAATTAATTGAAATTATTGATGAGATTAACCTTGAACTTTTTCTTCTTATTATTGACTCCATTTCGGATGTTCAAAATAAATTAGAGGTCGTCCTAAGGTTAAATAAATCATTTCCGAATAATGTCGAATTATTAAAGAGAATCGCAATCATTTTTAATAGCGATAATAAAACTGAACATGCTATAGAGATTCTTGAAAAGAATTTTGACAAAATTCAATCCGATCCTTCTACATTATTTTATTTAGCATCATTTCATATCAAAAACAATAATTTCAGAAGAGCATTAGAGATTTTTGATTTAATTGAAAATAAATTTCCTCAAATCTCTGCGTTAAACTCTAAGGTTAATGAAATTAAAGAAAAGATAAAGCAATATATTTGAGGTGATTGATTTGTTGTCCCACCAGGGTTCGAACCTGGACTCTTCTGATCCAGAGTCAGACGTGTTGCCAGTTACACCATGGGACAATTTTCTATTGCAAAAATAATTAGCTGAAACAACAGAACAAATATTATTTTCATTTGATTTAAAATCGCTTCTTTATAAGTTTTAATCAAAATTTGAAATAAATATGAAAATTCTATCCTTCTTCATTTTGAATATTTATCTCTTTGCTCAAGTAAAAACTAATTTTTTATATGAGTTCGGAAATTTTTCAAATGCCTCTTCGTTTACAATTTCGTCGAACGGATTCATTTATGTTACAGATATAGGCAGAAATGAAATTAAAAGTTTTGATACACTTGGAAATCAATTAAAAGACATTGGTGGTTTTGGATGGCAGAGTGGATTGTTCGACCAACCAGTTGATGTTTTTGCGAATCCACTTTCTGTTTTTGTGGCTGATAAGAACAATCACCGTATCCAACAATTTGATAGAAACTTAAATATTGTTGGAGCTTTTTCGAATCGCAATGATGAAAATCCGGAATATAGTTTTGGTTTTCCGCTTTCTGTCACAATTTCAAATCAAGGAGATATGTTTATTCTTGATGGTGAAAACTTCAGAGCTTTAAAGTTTGATATGTTCGGAAATTTTTTAACTAGTTTTGCTGGTATTGATGCTGGAAGATTTCGAATCTTAAGACCTTCCTCGATGGCAATTGATTCCAGAGGCTTGATTTTCATCGCTGATGAGAAGGCAATCAAAATCTATGATTCTTTCGGAAATGGATTGAATAAAATTGATCTCAAACACAAAATAAAAAATATCAGAATACTATTTGATGAATATACAATTGTAACTAATGACTCGATTTACAAATTATTTATTGATAATGATTCGATAAATATTATTCCAATTGAAATTTCTCTCAATGAAATCTCTGACATAAAATCCGCTTTCATTTTCAATAATAAATTATATTTACTGCTTTTTAATAAGATTCAGGTATTCAGTCTTGAACCATAAAATTGATTATAAAGTTTTTTCTGTCTTAATGTTGAAAATGTTATTTATCACGTTTTCTATAGTTTGGTTTGCAGGTATTTTAATTCCAATGTTATTAAATGAAAATCAAATTGACTATTATTATTTCTTGAAAATGCTCTACAGTCCTGTTTGTCATCAAAATCCGGAAAAAAGTTTTTTTTATAATAACTTTCAATTACCAGTTTGTGCGAGATGTTTTGGAATCTATCTTGGACTAATAATTGCAATAATTGGAGTTCAATTTAATCTTAGAAATAAAATTTCTCTTAGATTTCTTTCTCTATCACTTCTTCCAATGGCAATAGATGTTGCACTGTATCAACTAAAAATTTATACTTATAATAAAATTGTTTCAGCATTCACTGGAATTACTTTCGGTTCAATTTTATTTCTTTTTATTTTTGAATCAATAACAGAATCAGTTATGGAAAAAAATAAATGAAGAAATATTTCCCGATGTTGATTGCAGGATTTGGTGCTGCAGTGCTTTCGGTAATTCCAATTCTTAAAGGATTTAGTTGCTGTCTTTTAATCCCTTTTGCATCAGTGATGTCACTTTTTTTAGATATCAGAGTTAACAAAAATTTAAATAGAATCAGTTTATCAAAAGCAATCTTGTTTGGTTTTTTAACAGGATTATTCGCAACGATTTTTATTGTTAAGTTCGATCTAATAATTACATTTGTTGCAAAAACAAATGACTTTGTAGAATCTCTGCCTCAGTCAGAAATTATTATTAATCAAATGAATTTAGGAAGTTTTACCGAAGAGCCGATGAAGTTAATGAAATCAATGGCAGATGAAATCAGAACAAAAGGTTTTTCATCATTATATGCTATTATGATTTTCTTATCAAATTTTATTACAAATTCAATCTTCGGAATAATTGGAGGATTAGTCGGAATGGGAATATTCAATAAAAAAATTGGACATTTTACTGAATGATATCAGGTTTAATTTTTGCCATTCATATCTTTTTTATGTTGTTTATTTTTACTAAGAAATGGCAGGAAGAGTCTCTTACTAATGCTTTTCTAAATCTTATTTTGATAATAATTTTATTTACTGTTGGATGGTCTGTTTCTGGAATGATTCTCAAAATTTTTCTTGAACCTCAGGGTTTTAGTCTTGAATTGAATAGAGATACATTATCCCTGATTTTTCTGACGATTGTAGAATATTTCTTTTATAAATTTTATTACAAAGATGAATTTATCTCAGACGATAAGGAAAAACAATCTGCGCAGACTGATCAACCTGTCTGACATTCTGTGGAAGCGGTTCAAATCTCCATTGCCAAAGTGAGTTAATTGCTGCTTGTTCTAACTTTGTATCGGCTTTTGTTAATAATGTAATTGAGCCAACAGTGCCATCTGGCTTGATCAAAAATCTTAACTTAATATCAATTTCTTTTTGAATACCTTCGGGATATTCGGGTAAGATATAAGAATAGATTTTTCTTGTTCCCATTCCACCCCAGTCAATGTCAAAACCTAGACTTCCCTTTCCATCTGTTAAATTTCCTTGTCCTTTAGTATTAACATTTGAATTCTCTTTTTTAATTGTTTCAGTCCGATTTTCTTTTTTTGTCTCTTTACTTTTATCAGCAGGATTTATTGTATTGGTTTCGTCAACTGATTTAGCTTTTGCAAGATCAACTTCTTTTACTTCTTTATTTTTAGTTTCTTCAACAATTTCTTCTATCGGTTTTGCATTTTCTTCAGTTTTGTTTAACTGATCACCGATGGCACCCGAAGATCCGGTTTGACCAGAATTACCAAATGAAATCTCAACAAAATCCTGCTGTTTATATTCCATAGATATATTTATGAACCAAAGAAGTGCAATTATCAGTAGATGAGCTGATAAAGAAATAAGATAAGAAAGATTATTTATTTTCTTGTTGCTTAACATAATCACAATTTTTCTTTTTCGGTTTCAATTGTAAACTTCGAGATTTCAACAAGTTTAGCTGCATCAATTACTTTGATTACCATTTCAATTGGCACTGACTTATCTGCTCTGATAATTAAGTTATCATCGTTAATCAGAGTTTTCATTTCTGTAAGTTTGGAAGGCAACATATCAATACTTACCTCATCTTTTCCGGCATAAACTGCTCCACCTTGAGTGAGTGTAACAATCATTCTTGATGGCTCTGACGGTTCATTTGTCTTCGAACCGGGTAGTTTAACTTTCACGCCTGTCTGAATAACAAATTGCGATGTCAGAAGGAAGAAAATTAGTAGCAACATCACAATGTCTGTGAGTGATGAATAAGCAAAAATACTTAATGGCTCTTTTGAAGTTTTGAATTTCATATTCCGCTCATCTATAATTCAATTTCATCGTCAATTTCAGCTTCAGTAAAATTCTCTTCCTGAATAACTTCAACAACATCATTGGCAACAACTTCAATCTCACCAACCAATCTTTTAATAGCACTTAAAAAATAATTATAAAAAGCAAGTGCCGGAATTCCAACAATTAAACCGAAAGCTGTGGTAATTAATGCCTCCCATATACCGCCAGCTAAATCGCTTGGATTAGCAGCACCAGCTAAATCTTCAATTTTCATAAATGCCTGAATCATACCTGTAACAGTACCAAGAAAACCTAATAAAGGAGCGATTCCTGCAACAGTCGCTAAAATAGTTAATCCTTTTTCTAATTTTGATATTTCCTGATTGCCAGCATTTTCAATTGCTTCTTTAACTCTATCGTGACCGAATTTATATTTCTTGAGACCTTTTCTCACAACATTCGCAACAGGAGATTTTTCTTCCATACAATGGCTTATTGCTCCAGATATATCTTTCTTTTTTATAAATCCTCTAATTCTTACCAGAAATGCCGGAATGTTTATTCTCGCTTTTCTTAAAACAATAAATCTATCTATAACTACTGCCAATCCAATAATTGAGCTAAATAGTATCAGCCACATTATTATTCCACCTTTAAGGAATATTTCTAATAAATTCATATTTCTCCTTTATTATACTTTACTTGAAAATTCTTGGCTTCATCAACTGATTTGAAACCACTAACTTTAACTCTGAACCAAGTTCCACGATTTGGTATTTCAATTTTCTCGATGAAACTTGAATAACCTTTTGACTTAATCTTATCTACTTCTCTTTGTGCAACAGATTCACTTCGAAAAGAAGCGACCTGAGCTATGTAGTTATCTCCTGATTTTGATATTGTTTCTGAAACTTTTTCAACGTTCACATTTTGTGTATGAACTTTTTCCTGAATTGGTTTTTCAATTTTGTTTGATGTATTATTTTCTTGAACATTTTTTACATCAGACGATTTTTCAGGTGAATTTGTTTCGATTTGAATTTTACTTTCAATTAAATTATATACTTGCTCTTCTTCAATCGGAGGATAAGGATAAGTAACTGGAATTTCAAAACTTCTTTCGATTCTGTTGGTGTTTTTGTCAGAAACATTGTAGGATATTTGTTCTCCTGCCCGATTCAAGAAATTAAAATATTGTGGAAAGAGATAATAAAGTATCGATACATTTATAGCCACAATTAAAATGACTGCTAATATCCAAACTTTAGAAGATTTTCTTGGAATTTCCTCTTCTGAAACTTTAGAAGTTGAAAATTCTCTCGATTCTGATTTGTGCAGTAGTTCTTCTTCAACAGTCTCTAATTCTTCTTCATTAAATATTTCATCTTCAAATTTATTTGCAAACTCAACTTCATCTACAATGTCATTTTCATCTTGTATTTTTTCTTCATAAGATTCTTCAGTTTCAAAAGCTTTTTCAATAACTTCATCCTGCTGATATTCATTTATTAAACTTTCAGAAACTGATTCTTCTTCTGTTTCAATTTCTTTTATTACTTCTTCTAATACATCTTCTGTTAATTCATCTTTAAGTTCAATACTTTCTTCAACTATATTTTCTTCATTAGGTGCAATGATATTTGTTGTGTCTTTATCATTGATTTCATCTTCAGTTAATTTCTCAACTTCCATTTGATTTTGGAAAAAAGAATCAATTGAAATTTCCTCATCATCAGAGCTTATCTCAGAAATAATTTTATCCCATGAGATTTCATCAGAGATTTCTAAATCCTCATCAATAGTTTCTTGTTCAGAGTTAATTTCAGTATTTGCGTAAGCTAATTCAGATTGGAATGTGTTATCTTTTTCTAAAAAAGATTTATTATCAACAGTTTGCTCTTCAATCTCATCTAATTTTAACAATTCATTAAAAATAGAGTCATCTTCTTTTTCTGAAGGAGGCAAATCTAATTCAGTAAGTTGTGTTAATGGTAAGAATTCCGCTTCATTCTGAGGTTGCTCCAAATCTATTATTTCATTTTCAGCTTTAGAGATTGATTCAGAACTTTGATCAATTAAAAGTTCAGTGAAATCAGCTGCGATTATTTCATCATTTGGTAAATCATTTCCTTCTGCTGTTTTTTCAGGGTATTCTTCTGCAATAATATTATTGGTTATTTCAATCGCCAATTCTTTTTCTAAATTGATACTCAGACAAGGTATTTCTATTTGATTGTTTTCAGATATAACAGAGGAAGAAATCAATTTTTCAAGCTTTGAGTCAAACAAATCGTAATTTTCATTTTGTGAACTTGGAATAGGAATTATGTCTGACTGAACTAGTTCATTACTTAGAAAGTCTTTTTCAGTACTGAGTGAAAATAAATTATCGAGCGGATTAAATTCAAATTCAAATTTTATAGGCTCAAAAAAAATAAATTCTTCATTTATTGATTCGTCTAAATTCTCCGATTCAGAAAACACAATAATATTTGAAAGAGTCTCAACTTTATGATTGTTTTCAATATTTCGGTTTGATGAAACTTTAAAGTTAATTTTATGGAAAAATCCAAGTTCATCGATTTTTATCTTCTGACCCGGATTCAATAATTCAAATAGTTTAGCAATTAAATTATCAAGCAGAAATGACTTATAAGTTCCCTGACCGCCAATAATTCTAATCAGTTTTTCTTGAAGCTTTTTTCGATTCATTAAAAACCTAAAAATTTAACATAAAAATAATCATCAAAGTTTATATTTTACACCTAAAATTACATCAAAAGGTTTCTCCAAGTAATTGCTCCAAATGTAATTTGAATTGTTAATTAAATTTTCTAAACGTACAAAAAAGTCAAATCGCTGATCAAAATTGTAATCTAAAGAAACTCCCAAATTGATAAAATTGTCAATTTTGCTCTGATTATTTAAATCAGTAAAAGTTCTTCCCGAATATGTGAAATTTAAAGTTGAAGTCAGCACTTCACTAAAAGTGTATCCATAATTTGCATTGATTTTGAAGGACGGAACATAAGGAATAGTTTTACCAGTGTCATTCGGTGCTGCATTAATCTCGATTGATCCAAAGAAAAATCCTAAAGGTCCCGGATAAAAATTAAAGTTCATAAACGGAGTTAAACTTTTCACATCAGAAAACGCTAAAGAAAATTTTCCTTTCTCCTTCTCATAAAAGTAAGGAAGAGAATCCGAACTGAAATAATTAACACCTCCAATGATTTCGAAAAATTTTTCATACTCATATTTTACAGATAACTGATACTGCAAGGTCTTCGTCACCATCAGATTTGTTGCCTTTGTAATGTTAAAGTAAGGATTTCTTGAAAGAAAATCTGCAGGAGTAAAAAACTCAGCTGTAGGATTGAATTCTCCTAAAAACGTAAAATTAGGAGCAAGTTTAACTGCTAGTTCAGCATATGGCATGATAAACTTGTTCTTAGATGATTTTGATATAGTAAATCCGAAAGAACCTTTAGCAAGTGAAGTAAATTGAAAACCTGCAGTTGGTCTAATAAGATAATAATTTGATTCATTATGATCAGAAGTATCATTTGATATTGAAGAATTTTTATATATACCTGATAATCCAATATTGAAAAAAGATAATCTTAAAAGTGTACTAATATTTAAATCAATAAAATTTTCTTTGAAGTTCTCAGCGCCTAATGAAGTGAAATTATTACTTGCATTTACTTTAAACAAGAATGAAGAGTTGTATTCATTTTTTATGTTAAGATTGCCGAAAAGATTTGTTAAACTTCTTTTTTCTAAAGGATTATTTGAACCGTAAAATTTGTAACCTTTTGTTGACAAATCAGCATTAAATCTGAATTGAGTTCCGGGCAGGAATGAAGAATTTATGTCAGTCCAGTATATTAAATCTGCCCCACCAGATAATCTATAGTTATCACTATTATCAACAAATTGTCTGCTGTAAATTCCATTTAGTTTTGATCTGAAAATTCCATTTTCAATTGGCGTAGCATAAAGAACATCCAAATTCGGAAGTGAATATAACCCCAAAGCTCCGGATACATAACCTTTATAGAATTTTGTTGAGGATAATAAATTCAAATCATCTCTCACGGGCAATGAAATTTCCTTAACTGGAATTTCTTCTGGTGAATAAACTGGTAGTACGAATTTCTCTGAAAATGTACTTATTAGAAAAGGATTTAATTTTTCAGACTTTTTAATTTTTATAACTTCTTTTCCTGTAATTACGAAATCAGGTAATTCTACCCCGGCAGAAGTTTTACCTTCTTCTTGAGAAAAAGTAATTGATGTAAATAAAATAAATAAGAATAAAAAATTGAAAACTCTCATTTTAATTTCCTTAATTTATCCTGAGCTTGTTTAGCGTAATGAGTTCCTTTGTATTTAGTTATTATGAGTCTGTACATTTCTTCTGCTTTTCTTTTATCTTTTAACTCAGCATAACAATCACCTAAAAGCATCACAGAATTTAATACCCATTCCTCATAACGAGAGAAAAAGTTTTTTACACGATTAAGTTCTTCAATTGCTTGTAAATATTTTTTCTGTTCGAATAATGAAACTCCCAAAAAATATTGAGCTTTAGCGCCAATATCATCAGTTCTGTTTTTCGAAATATTGCGTAATATTTCTTCGGCTTTATCGTATTTCTTTAATGTTAATTCAATAATTCCAATTTCCAACTTTGATTTCTCGGCAAAAATATTTTTTGGGAAATAAGAGATGACATCTGAAAATGATTCATAAGCTCCCTGAATATTTTTCATCTCTGCAAGGACTAAGCCTTTGTTAAACATAATTTCAGGTAGTTTAAGAGAATTTGGTAATTCATTGATACCAAGATTATAATTATCCAGAGCTTTTTGAAACTGACCAATTGTGCGATAGATGGCTCCAATCTCTAAAATAGAAGAAGCTGCAAATTCGGAAGTTCTGTAAAGATTGAAAACATTATTGAAATTTATAATTGCTTCTTCATTAAGGTTCAAATACTGAGCGCTTTTACCAATCCAATAATAAGCGTCCGCAACTAATTTGCTCTTAGGATAACGAACTATAAAATTTTTAAAAGCTTCTTTGGATTCGCTATACATTCCTTCACTATAATAGATTTCTCCCTTTTTGAAAAATATCTGATCTGAAAAACTTAAAGAGGGATATTTTAATACAAACTCATCAATATAATTTATTGCTTGAGAAATCATTCCTTTAGCAATATAACTTAACTGAATACCGTTTACTGCATCAAAAACAAAAGGTGAATTTGGAAATTCAGCAGTAACTTTATCATAGTAAAAGATAGATGAATCATACAAAGCCATATTAAAGTAGGCGTCACCAATCGAGTTATAAACATTAGGTATAAGATCAGATTTTGGATACCTGACAAACATCTCTTTGTATTTTGAAATTGCATCGGTGTATTGAGCATTTTGAAAAAATATCCACGCAATTGTGAACAAAGAAGCCTGTGCATATTCGGAGTTTGGTGCCAGCTCCAGAATTCGATTATATTCTAGAATGGCTTGTGATGACTTACCAGATTTATAAAGTGCTTCCGCATATTGATACCTTGTGTAAGGGTTATCTAATTTACTTCCACCAATTCTGAAAATATCTTCATAAATTTTGCTTGCAGATTGAAAATTTCTGCTACCGAAATAACTATCTGCAATTCGTAAATAAGCATCATTATAATATTTACTTTTTCGAAATTTCTTCACAAAATCAGAAAATGAAGCTGCTGAATTATCATAATCTCCAAGGTTAAAATGACAATACGATTTCCCATACATACTCAATTCGTTGATTTGTTCATCCGAGCCGAATGCATTTTGAAAACGATTCAATGCCTCCTTGTAATTTTTCAGAGCAAAGTAATTTTCAGCATAGTAGTAATTAACTTTTTGAGGCTCAAAGTTCCGATTAGTTTTTTCAATTTCAATCAAATCACTTAATGATGAATTATAATCATTAGTCCAGAACTTAGAAATTGCTAATCCAAGCAAAGCTCTTAATCTTGTCTCTGTTGAAATTGATTTAATATTTTTTACTTCATTGAAATAGTTAATTGCTGATTTATAATTACTTTTATTTAATTCAATTTCACCGAGCGATGTTAAAGCTTTTGCACGAACTTCCAAATTTTCCTGTTTATTTGCAGAGACAAGAAATTTACTCGCCAGATCAATATTTCCTTTTGATAAGTAAATCAATCCGATAGAAAATTGAGCATCTTGAGCAAGTTTTTCATTTGGATATTTATCTAAAAATGATTTAAAGATTTTTAATGCTTCATCTTCTTTACCAGCATATCTTTTAGCCTCGCCTTTCCAATAATAAGCTTTAACAGCAATCGAATCATCCCCATTTGATGCAAAATCGAATATTCTAAAAGCATCATTGTATTTTTTTTGCTGAAAATAAGACCACCCTAATCCATATTGAGCTTCCCTGAAAAATTCTGATGAAGGAAAGAACTCCATTAACTCAAGAAATTTTTTCTCTGCGTTTTTGTAATCTTCAATTCTGAAGTAAGCATTTGCAAGTAAATATAAAACTTCGGCTTTGCTATGTGCATCAATATTATCCAATGATGGATTACTAAGTTCAATTATTGAAGTTTGATAATCTTTTAATTTGAAGTAGCAAACGCCTATTCTGATTTGAGAATTGGTTATTAGTTTTGAATTAGGATAAAAAGAAAGTAATCTGTCGTAATAATTTACCGCATTCTCATAATCTCCAATTTTTTCATAAAGATTTGCAAGTGAATAGATTGAGTAATCAATAAATTTATTTCTTCTTTTATCATTTATCGCGTTTTCCAAAAAAAGAATAGCATCTTCGATTTTATTTTCTGCAGCAAAAGTTTCTCCAATCCAATAAAGAGCACTTCCGGTGTATTCGCTATCAGAATAATCATCAAGCAACTGTGTCATTCTATGCCTCGATTCTGAGTAATCGCCTAAATGATAATAAATTAATCCAAGCTCAAAAAGTGAATGTTTTCTAAGATTTGTCCAATGAAAATTATCAGCTAAGAAAGCAAAATTAGTTGCTGCCTCATTAATCCTATTTAAGTTCAATAATGATTTTGCCTGATAGTATTTTGCTGATGCATATTTTTCATCAAGTAAATTATATCCTTTGAAAAAATCAGCAAACAAGATTGATGATTCGGTATATTGACCTTGATTGTATGCTTCAATTGCTTCGGTGTACTTATCAGAAATATTTTGTGTAAATGAGATTTGATAGAGAAGCATACAAAATAAAAGTATTTTTTTCATAGATATTCCTGAAATTCAAAATTAGACTGTAAAAAGAGATAGCATTACTGTATTAAAATAGTGAAAATTATTCCGAATAAATTCAATAAGTTTTAATAACATTAAATATTTTTCTATTTAAGACGAATGAAATAAAAAAAAGTCTGACCATCAATTAAAATTTCAGGACAGACTTCTTTAAATCAAAAAAATTAAAAGAAACTATTTCAATAAACCTAATTGATATTCAGCAGTGCTTTTATAAGTAGGATCGGTTTTAGCAAGATTTAAATACTCTTTAGCTTTCGTTATATCTCCTTTGTTCTTATAAGCTAAACCAATATAATAATTAGGTCCGCCCTTACTAATTTTATTTCTGTATTTAAGAGCATCTTCAGCAGCTTTTATTGCTGCATCATAATTGCCAAGCTCGACATTCAGTTGTGCAAGCAAGAGAAAAGCTGAATCATACTTATCTAATTCAACAGCTTTGTTGAGATATTCAACTGCTTTAGCACCACTTCCACCCTTCATAGCTTCATTACCTAATTGAGTGTATGCCAAGGACATATTTTTTTTGACTTTATCTTTGAATGAATTATTCTTTGAAACATTTAAAACTTTTTCGAAAGTTTCGATGGATTTTAAATAATCTTTCATTGAAAAATAAACTCCGCCAAGAGCATTCAATGCAGCTTCATTGTTTGGACTTAACTGAAGGGATTCTTCTAATGCGCTTTTGGCTTCAGCAAGTTTATCACCTTTCCTTAAAGCAAGACCTTTTTGATAAAGAATTCTAAAATCTCTACTAATTTTAAGAGCCTCATCATATTTTTGAATTGCTCCGTTATAATTACCAGCTTTTAATAATGCATTACCTTCATTGTACAGTTTCCCAGCATCAGGATTCATATCCTGTGAGAAGACTAAAGAATTAAATAGTATTGAAAGAATAAATAGAAATACAAAGTTTTTTTTCATCTGAGACATCCTTTTTTTTGTTTTTTATAAAAGGTGTGCGGAAGGCGGGACTTGAACCCGCACGCCTACGCGGCGCCACCCCCTCAAGATGGTGTGTCTACCAGTTCCACCACTTCCGCAAAAAATCGTGCGAAAAATAGTTTTGTTGCAGATGAAAAACAATACTTTTTATATTGATGTTTATCGAGGTGGACTTCTTCTCTTTATTATCAAATCTCTGATTTCTTCTCTGAATCTTCGTTCAAATAATAATAACTTGCTAATTTGTTCAGTTGAAAGTATATCGTTTAATGAAAGAATAAATTGCTTGCGTTTTGTTTCAATTTTTTCACGATTAGTTAATATCTCTTCATTTAATTTTTTCAAAACAGATTCTTTAATTTCTCCACTATTTAATATCTTATCAATTTCTTCCATCGTCTCATCAATTCTTTTTTCGAGAGCCTCTATCTCTTTTCTATGTTCATTTCTTCTTGCAAAAAATCTTAAAGATTGATCTTCAGTCATATCAACAGATTCAATAAGTTTAATTCTTTCTAATTGTTCTACCCTTGGCATTCTTTGCCATTCCTTTCTTCTCATCTCCTGTGCATTTACATTTTGAAAGAATAGGATAATCGTAAATAATAATAATAATTTCATAATTACCTCAGAGAATTTTTTTTGTTATTAGTTCCTGATAAATTTCTTCAGCTTCTGTTTCCGGAAGTACATTAAAATTGTTATCTATATAAAAATAATTTTCTAAAAGACTTAACCTATTTTCTTTATCTGTCATTTCTTCAATAAGCAACTCATCTATAATCTCTTTGTCAATAAGTGAAGCCATATTTTCAAGATCATCTTGCTGAACGAAACTTAGTTCATAAACATTATCGAATTCATCATTTTCACTAATAATATCTCTTTTTGAAAAGTTTAATAAATAAATGATGGCGATGGTAAAAATTATTACCAAACCTGATGCAAAAGCCGGTTTAAAAACAATTGATTTTTTTTGACTCTTGCTTCTGAATCTCGGAATTATATTTTCTAAATAATCTTCAGAGGGTTTGAACTCTTTCGATTTACGAAGCAAAGAATATAATTGATTAAAATTCTCATATTCTTTTTTTAAATCAGCGTTTTGATTGATTTCTTCAAATAATTTTTCCTTTTCGGATTCATTCAAATTTCCTTCGAAGAAATCAATAATGTTTTTATTTTTTTTCATATTTCACCAGAAGTTCTTTTAATTTATTAACAGAATGAAAATAATTAGCTTTTAGAGCACCAACAGATTTGCCGGTTATTTCACTAATTTCTTCATATTTCAATTCTTCAAAATTCTTCAATATAAAAATTTCTCTTTGTTTTGGCGGAAGTTTTTTAAGTAACTTTTCAATTCTATCAAATTGCTCTTTCCCTTCAAGCATATCTAAAGGATCCAATTGATTAGATTTATTTTTTCTCAATTCGAAAATCGAAAATGCATTTGTCAAATTTCGTTTTCTTATATAGTTAATTGCTCTAGTCATAGTAATTCTATAAAGCCATGTTGAAAAACTTGATTCGAACTTAAATGTATTCAATTTTTTGTAAAGAACCATCAAAACTTCTTGTACAACTTCATCAGCATCGAGGTGATTACCTAACATTCTTCTTGCAAGCATATAGATTTTTTGCTGATGTTTTTTAATTAATAAATTAAAAGCTGACTGATCTCCTTCCAAAAATTTTTCAATCAAATTAAAATCTTGCTGCTTTTCGTCCATACCTTATTTTTATCATTTTTGACACAAAAACCTTACAATTAGTTTAATCAAAAATAATTTAAACCTAATTGAATCTTCGATTGTCGAAACATTAAAATTTAATCAATAAAAGAGAGGTTCGAAAATGAAATCCAAAATAATTTATTTGATAATATTTTATCTGATTTTTTCAGGTCTAAATTCTTTTACAGATGCTCAAAGAAGATTTAATAAATTTGAAATGCCTCCTCCACCGCATTTATTAGAAGAGCTAAAACTTACTGCTGCTCAGAAGGATAAAATTGAGGAACTCATATACAATCACCAAAAACAAATGATTGAGCTAAGGTCTGAGCTTCAACAAAAACTGCTGGAGATGAAAAAATTAAGAAGCAGTTCTGAATTAAGCAGGAGCAAACTAATAAACATAACAAAAGAAATTAACGAAATTCGAAACGAAATTTCATTAGCCAGAGTTAATCATCAAATGGATATTTACGAATTACTTGATGAAACTCAGAGAAAAATCTGGAATGATAATCGTCCATTTAATTTTGGCAGAAATTTTGGAAAATTTAGAAATTGGAGAAACTGCTGGTAACATAACCCTCTCGAGTGCTTTTGTTTACATAATCAAGAGCACTCCCCCTCCCTTTTATTATTTTCAAAATAAATCATTTGTCGTATTTTTAATTCATCTACATTTAATATCATTGCTAAGTAAATAACAATCAATAAACTATGGAGTAAATTATGAAAAAAGTCTTCTTTTTTGTTTTGTTCTTCGTTTCAAGTTCTTTGGTTTTTTCACAATCTTTAGATGAAACTCTCGCCAAAATAACTGGAGATGCGAGTAAAAGTTACGTTTCTCCGATAATTTCAGCATTCGGTTCTAACTTAAACACAGGCTGGGTTCATCGATCACCACAAGCTAAGGTTTTCGGAATTGATATTGAGTTTGGTGTTGTAGGTATGGCTACATTTTTTAGTGATGAAAGCAAAACTTTTTCCTCCAGAGGTTTTTTCAGATTTGACTCTTCCCAAGCTGCTAATATTGCCGCCGGCATTTCACCAGAGATTAGAAATGCAGTAATAGATTCAATTAGAAGTCGAGACTTTATGGTTGAAATTTCAGGACCGACCATTGTTGGATCTAAAAATGATTCAATAAGAGTAATTTTCCCAGGGTCAGTTATAAATGGACAAACTTTGGGCAGAAAAACAATTGTGCTTCCTGTTACCGGTTATCTTGAAGAATTACCTGCTTTACCGCTTTTTGCTCCTCAGTTAACTTTGGGAACAGTCTA
>OGCI01001044.1_pt1 | contig 25858 bp, 17 predicted proteins | sample 1570021 | NCBI WGS metagenome assembly OGCI01 (sample SAMN06264664, study PRJEB24512) | hot springs metagenome | isolation source: Hot spring water | place: South Africa: Tshipise | collected 2015-06-21 | reverse complement strand
TGACTGGGCCAAGCGGCGCCCACTGGACGCGTGGCGACACGTGCAGGTCAGGCGTGCGCACAGTCGAGGGCTTCCCTCCACTGCCCCGAGCAGCGGGGCACTGAGAGGTTACTGGTTACGTTCGTTGATCGATCTACGCGCGTCAGTTGGTAGGGTAGGACATCTGCTCTATGCCACGGGTGTGTGTTGAGCGCGGTGGTCCCACCCCGTCCCATCCCGAACCGGGTCGTGAAACGCCGCAGCGCCGATGATACTGGGGTTTGAGCCCTGGGAACGTAGGTCCACGCACCCTGACCACACCAAGCCGACCCTCTGAACGCCGTGTACCATTCCTGGTATGCGGCGTTTGTGTTGGTAGGGCTTGCCGGCACCACAGGCAGGGGGATGGGGAAACCCGGTTTCCCCGTATGTTCACCTCAGCCATTCATGCGGCTGCGCCGCACAACGACAAGATGAACATGAGGTTTTCTTGGGAGGGCTACGCCCTCCCAAACCCTCCCTGCTGGCGGGTTGTTTCCTGGGAGGGTTGCGCCCTCCCAAACCCTCCCGGTGGGGAGGGCTGCCGCCCCACAAGCAGGGGGATGGGGAAACCCGGTTTCCCCGTATGTTCACCTCAGCCGTTCATGCGGCTGCGCCGCACAACGACAAGATGAACATGAGGTTTTCTTGGGAGGGCTACGCCCTCCCAAACCCTCCCTGCTGGCGGGTTGTTTCCTGGGAGGGTTGCGCCCTCCCAAACCCTCCCGGTGGGGAGGGCTGCCGCCCCACAGGCAGGGGGATGGGAAAACCGGGTTTCCCCATTTCCCAACCGCTGTTGGGAGCGGCTGGCGCCCCACAGGCAGGGGGATGGGAAAACCCGGTTTCCCCGTATGTTCACCTCAGCCGTCCTGCAGCTCCGCTGCGCACCAGGGGGGCATAGCCTTTCATTCGGATGGCGGCGGTTCGGTCAGCGGGCGAGGCGCCCAGCTCCCGCGCAGCAGGGGCCAGGCTTTCCACAGATACTCGATCCCTGAGGCCAGCGTCCAGAGAACTGCCAGCGCCATCGCCACCCACCAGAACTGGAGCAGGGCCACCAGCGCTCCGCCGCCAATGGCGCCCAGCAGGCCACCCTGGGCCGCGTTTGCCGCCAGTAGGGACCAGACCACTGCGACGACCTGTATCACCAGTTTCTGCTTGCCTAACTGCCCCGCGGAAATCACCACACCCTCGGCCGCCGCGAATGAGCGCAACCCGGAGACGATGAATTCGCGCACGATGATAATAAAGGCAACCCAGCTTGAAATCAGGCCGATTTCGACCATAGGCAGCAGAGCGCCGGTGATGAAGATTTTATCGCTGATGGTGTCGAGAAAAATGCCCAGTGGCGATACGACCTTCAGGCGACGGGCGATCTTGCCATCGGCCATGTCGCTCAAAGCCATGACGATCAACAGGAAGACCGCCCACAGGTAGCCGGCGGGCTGTTCGAGCAGGATCAACCATACCAGGAGCGGAGTGGTGACGATGCGGAACAGGCCGAGGAGATTGGGGACACTGCGGGCGCTCTTGTGCATAGCCGCTTCCTTGAACCCTGGCCGGGTAGCGAGGTTATTCCATTTCTTGTCAGACGCCTATGCGGCGGCGCCGTACAATGATACGATGAACACACGTTGTTTCCCGGGAGGGCTACGCCCTCCCGGACCCTCCCCGCAGGGCAGGTCCATGCGGCAGCGCCGTACAATGATACGATGAACACATGTTGTTTCTCGGAAGGGCCACGCCCTCCCGGACCCTCCCCGCAGGGCAGGTCCGTGCGGCGGCGCCGCACAATGATACGATGAACACACGTTGTTTCCCGGGAGGGCTTCGCCCTCCCGGACCCTCCCCGCAGGGAGAGGCGTGGGGAACCCCTGGTTCTCCCCTGTCTCCGGCGGGATTATAGCACAGGCTTCTGGCGCGCCCTTAAGCCTGAAACTGGCGTGTGGTATAATCCGTAACAAGCTGCTTTGCCCTACGACGAGGCTTCGCTGGCGGACGGAAACTTTCCAGAGCCCGGGAGCCAGGAGTTTCTAGCACCTCTGTTCGCAAGCGCCTTTGCTGCAACCCTGAGCACGGCTGTACCTCCGTGGCCGCTTGAACAGGGTTTCTTTCTGGTATCCATCGTCGAATTGGGAGCAGATCGCGCGGTATCTATGGTAGCGATTTTAGAGCAATTGAACCAACTACTCGCCGCAGCCGTGCTCATTGTGACCTTCTCGCTGCTGGCGTACATTCTGATGCAGAACCGGCGCAATGACATTGCCCGTGCCCTGGTGGTCCTGCTGTCGGGTGTGGTTATTGTGTATGGAGGCGACCTGCTCCTGGGACGCACGGACCGCGAGAGCACAATGGATTTTCTGGGCCGGGTGCAGTGGCTGGGGATTGCGGCGGTACCTGCCGGCTACATTCATCTGGCCAATGGGTTGCTCGCTCTTGGCAACCACCGCAGCCTGGCGCAGCGTTACCGCTGGCTGGTGTATGCGGCCTATGTGGGCAGCGCCGGCTTTTTTGCCCTGGTGGCTCTCGGAACCGACCTGGTGGTGCGCGGCGGGCTGCCCAGCGGTCCGATTGCCCAGTTTCAGCCTGGCCCGCTGTTCTGGGTGTATAGCCTGTTTTTTCTCACCGGCGCAACAACTGCCCTGGGAGCGATCATTCAATCGCAACAGAGTGCGCTGACCTTTACGCAACGCCGCCGTCTTACCTACCTGGGGGCCACGTTTGCCGCGCCGGGCATCGGGGTGTTTCCGTTTCTGGTCATTGCTGCACCGAATGTTGCGCCGATAAGCGCCATCCTCGTGCTCCAGGCGCTTGCGAGTCTCATCGTGATTGTGATGCTTACGGTGATGACTTACAGCGTGGCCTTCCAGGGTGTGCTGCTCCCCGATCGCCTGATCAAACAGGATTTTCTGCGCTGGTGGCTCTACGGTCCCTTCATTGGCGTGACGATTATCCTCTTTATGCAGGCAGTGCCGTTCCTCGAGCGCGTGTTCGGGTTGCCGAAGGATACGCTCCTCACCTTCGGGGTGATGCTGATGACGGTGCTGATGCCACTTTTTGTCAACCGCGTCAAGCCGTATCTGGACGCGCTGGTCTACATGCAGGATCACGAGGAGATTGACTACCTGCGAAACCTGCCGCGCAGCACGTTTACGCGCGCCGATTTGCGTACCCTGCTGGAGAATGCGCTGGTGGCTGTCTGCGGGGCGTTGAAGGTGGAGACGGGGTTCGTCATCGCGCCGGGAGATGGGGGCTACACCATTCGCGCGGTGTGCGGGCCGCGCAACCAGGTGAAGCGCTTCGTGGCCGAGTATCCGTTGAGCGAACTGGTGCCGCAGCTCGAACAGTTGCCGGCTCACTCGCGCAACAGTCTGTCCAATACCGATGCGTTCCTGGCGTGTGGCGGGTTTTGTCTGCTGCCGTTGCATAGTCCCGATGGGCAGTTTCTTGGTGCGCTGGCGGTGGCTGCCCCTCCCGAACTGCTCAGGCGCGACAGCGACCTGCCCGCGGAGACGCGGCAGTTGATCAGCGTGCTGGCCCATCAGATGGAACTGGCGCTCTCGACGGTGCAGATGCAGCAACGTATTTTTGATACGCTGCGTGGCCTTGGCCCGGAGATGCAGTCGTTGCAGCAACTGGCAAGCCGGCTAGAGCAGGCGACGCCCGAGACGCTGGCCGAGATTGACGGCGATATTGTGATGCAACCGGAGTTTCCGCAACTGGTGAAGGAGGCGCTTACCCAGTTCTGGGGGGGGCCAAAACTGGCCGAAAGTCCGCTGCTGGAGATGCGCTCGGTACGACGGTTGCTGCAGAGCCAGGGTGGCAGCCCGACACGCGCGCTACAGATGGTGCTGCGCCAGGCGATCAATAACCTGCGCCCTGATGATCAACTCGACCCGTCGGCGCAGGAGTGGCTGCTCTACAATTTGCTCGAAGGCCGCTTCCTCCAGCGGAAGACAGTGCGCGATGTGGCTAACCGCCTGGCAATGAGCGAGTCAGATTTCTATCGCAAACAGCGGGTGGCGATCGAGGAGGTCGCTCGCCAGTTGGCGCTGATGGAGAATAGCGAGCACGGTGTAACCCACAAGGGTTAACAACGGCCCCCGGGGCCGGTAGCCCCGCGTAGAAGACCGCCCGCCTCTTCGGGTGATCGCGGTCGGCAGGAACACCGTCACACGGGCGTCGCGCAAAACATTGCGCCACACCCCATTGCTACACGCATTTGACACCCTCGGGGCAATCGAGTATACTCCGCGTCGCCGGGTTAACCTGAAATTAAGAAGCACAGCGGCGTCGCTACAGTAGGGCATGAGGCCCTGTCCGTAGCGCGGCGCGCCAGGATCTGCATTGAGCGCGAATAGCGGCGACGGAAGCCGTTGTTCGCGCTTTGTGTCGTTGCCCACAGATACCCGAGGAGGAACGCTATGCGACCGTCTCACCACTGGCTGCTCGCGCTGCTGTTTGCCGCTGCCCTCCTGGCGGCGTGTGGTCAGCAGCCGGCTGCCCCACCCACCACGGCCCCTGCCGCCGAACAACCTACTGCTGCGCCGGCTACCGCTGCGCCGTCTCCAGCGGCGCCCGTCGCGACCCCGGCTGCCACCACCTCCGCACCCGGGGAGTATGTTTTTGGCATGGTGCTGGTTGGGCCGATTAACGATGGTGGCTGGAACCAGGCCCACTTCGAGGGCGCCAGGTATGTTGAGACGAAGGTGCCGGGCACGCGCCTGATCTACATTGATAAGGTTAATCCTGCTGACCGGCCGAATGTGCAGGTGGAGCAGGCAATCGAGGAGTTGATCAGCCAGGGCGCGAAGTTCATTATCACTAATTCGGCTGAATTCGCCGATGGCACCAACATTGCTGCCGAGGCCCACCCGGACGTCTATTTTCTGCACGCCTCCGGTGACGCTGTGCTGCGCGGCGTCGCCCCGCCTAACGTGACGAACCTGATGGGCCGGATGGAGTATGGCAAAATGATGGCCGGCTGCGCCGCCGCCCTGCAAAGCGAGGCAGGCAAGATTGCCTACCTCGGCCCGTTGATCGACCCGGAGACGCGCCGGCTGGTTAACTCAACTTACCTGGGAGCGAAGTACTGCTGGGAAACCTACCGGGGGAAGCCTGCTGATAGCCTCGCCTTCAAGGTGACGTGGATCGGCTTCTGGTTCAACATTCCCGGCGTGACGCTCGACCCCACCAGGGTAGCCACCGATTTCATTAATGAGGGCTACGACGTGATCATTTCGGGTATTGACACGACCGAGGGGATCGTCGAGGCTAACAAGGCGTCACAGGCCGGCAAGACGGTCTGGGCGGCGCCCTATGACTACCGCGAGGCCTGCGCCCAGGGTGAGGCAGTCTGTCTGGGAGTGCCCTTCTTCAACTGGGGGCCGCGCTACGCAGAGATTATCGCCGATGCGCGCGCGGGCAAGTTTACGCCACAGTGGGAGTGGATTGGCCCCGACTGGAGCGATATCAATAACCCCGAGACGAGTATGATCGGCTTTGTGAAGGGGCCAGCGCTCACAGCGGAGAACGCCGCGACCCTGGACGAGTTTATCGGGAAACTGGCCGATGGCAGCCTGAACCTCTTTACCGGTCCACTGAACTACCAGGACGGGACGGTGTTTGTGCCTGCCGGCCAGGTAGCCGACGATAAGACCATCTGGTACACCGAGCAGTTGCTCGAGGGCATCGAGGGGCAGAGCGCGCCGTAGCGCCCGGGGTATAGCGCCTTCGGCAGCTATGCACCACGAAGGTGCAGAGGTAACGAAGCTGGCACAAGGGCCGGGGGGCGTTGTCCTCCCGAGCCCTTTGCACGACGCAGGCCGATGCAAGTCTCTGTGCACAATCTGAGCAAGTCGTTTGGATCGGTGCGGGCCAACGACCGCCTGACGCTGCGCTTTGAGGCGGGGAAGATCCACGGCGTGCTGGGGGAAAATGGGGCGGGCAAAAGCACGCTCATGAAGCTGGTGGCGGGCTTCTTGCGCCCCGATGAGGGGGTGATCCGCTTCGATGGGCGCGACGCGGCGCTGCGCGGCCCCGGTGACGCCCTGCGGGCCGGTGTGGGTATGATCCACCAGGACCCGCTGGACCTGCCGGCGTTCACCGCTCTGGAGAATCTGCTCTGCGCCACGCCGCGCTCAGCGATCGCCTCGTGGGCAGAGGGCCGGCGTCTGCTGGTCGAACTGGCCGGGCGCCTGGGGTTCACGGTTGAGCCTGAGATGCCCGTGGCGCGGCTGAGCATTGGCCAGCGCCAGCAACTCGAGATTATCCGGCTGCTGGCGCGCGGCGCTCGCGTGCTGATCCTCGATGAACCGACAACGGGGATCACCGCCGAGCAGACCCGGGCGCTCTTCGCGGCGCTGCGCCAATTGGCGGCCGCCGGGAACACGGTGCTCTTTGTGTCGCACAAACTTGAGGAAGTGGCTGCGCTCTGCGACACGGTGTGCGTGCTGCGAGCAGGCCGGCTCGTGGGGGAACAGATGGGTATGCCTGTGCCCCAGGCGGTGCTGCTGGGATTGATGTTTGACACCGCCGTGGCAGCAGTACGGGGCGCGGAGGCGCCTCCAGCAGGAGATGGCGGCACGCTGGAGCCACCCGTTACCAGACCTGTGGCGGGAGAGGTGGTATGGCGCCTGGAAGGTGTCACGGCGCGCGAGGGCGCGGTGACGCTCCGTAACCTGAACCTGGAAGTTCCGGCGGGCCGGGTGCTGGGCCTGGCGGGCCTCGACGGTAGCGGTCAGCAGCTCCTCCTGCGGCTCCTCGCCGGGCACGCCCGCCCGGACACGGGGCGCGTGCTGGTCGGTTCAACCGACCTGACCGGGGCGGGTAGCCGGGCCTACCGCGCAGCCGGGATCGAGTACCTGCCCGCAGATCGGCTTGCCGAGGGAGTGATCGGCGCGCTCTCGTTGAGTGACCACTTCGCCCTGCAACAGACCGGCAGGCTGGTAGACCGCCGGCAGGCGGAGCGAGCGGCGCGGGAGGCGATTGCCGCCTACGGGATCAAGGCGACGCCTGTCACTCCCATCAACGCGCTGTCGGGAGGTAACCAGCAGCGGGCCATGCTGGCCCTGGTGCCGCCGCGCTGCCGGGGATTGGCCTGCGAGCAGCCGACGCGCGGCCTCGACGTGGCCTCGGCACGAACGATCTGGCACAGCTTGCTGGCGCGCCGCGCAGACGGGTGCGCGATCGTGTTCGCCTCGGCAGACCTGGACGAGCTTATCGAGTACAGCGATGAGGTGCTGGTCTTTTTCGCCGGGCAGATCTCGCCGCCGCTGCCGCGGGCCCAACTCAGCGTGGCTCGTCTCGGCGAGCTGATCGGAGGGGTGGGGTTTGCTGAGGGGGGTACTACGTGACGAGGAATGCTGCTGGGAGGGCTTGCCACCCCCCTGGGCAGGGGTATGGAGAAACCCGGTTTCCCCGATGTTCACGGTAGTGTTCTGGACAGCGAAGGAACTCCAGCGAAACAGGACCCCCATGCAATCAACCGAGATCAATCGTCCACGCGAGCCGCAGCAGCAGCCAGCCATGCACCAGTGGTTCGAGACGCTGCGCCTGCCACTGCTGACGCTGACCGGGGCGCTGGCCCTCACGAGCCTGGCGCTGTTGAGCACCGGGGTCTCACCGCTCCAGGCGTACCGCATCCTGCTCTTCGGCGCCTTCAGCAGCCCAGGCCGCTCTAGCGATATGATTATGCTGGCGGCGCCGCTGCTGCTGTGCGCCACAGGCCTGATACTGACCTTCAGGACCGGGCTGTACAACCTGGGCGTTGAGGGGCAACTGGCGCTGGGAGCGGTGGCGGCTATGCTGCCGCTCCGGCTGCTGCCGGACTTGCCGGCGCCCCTGCTCTGGACGCTGTGTTTTGCCTGCGCGGCCACCGGAGGAGCGTTGTGGGCGTTACTGGCGGCAGGGCTGCGGCTGTACGCGGGGGTGAGCGAGATTTTCGCCGGGCTGGGGCTGAACTTCCTTGCGAGCGGTCTGGCGCTCTACCTGGTGCTGGGGCCATGGCGGCGCAGCGGCAGCGCTTCGATGTCGGGAACGGAGTTGTTGCCCCGCGACCTCTGGCTGCCGACCATAAACACATTGCGGCTGGCGCCACTGGCGCCGATCATAGCCATAGCGGCCCTGGCGATAGTCTGGTGGGTCGTGCGGCGGACGCGCTGGGGCCTGGAACTACGCGCGGTGGGGCTCAACCCCGGCGCCGCCGATCGCCTGGGGGTGCCGGCCCATCGGCGCATCGCGCAGGCTATGGCTGCGTGCGGCTTCCTGGCGGGTATGGCGGGGGCCATTCAGATCCTCGGAGTGTTCCATCAGCTTATTCCGAACATCTCGAGCGGGGTAGGGTTGCTTGGCCTGCTGGTGGCCCTGCTGGTGCGCGCCGATCCGCGCTGGGTGCTGCCGGTGAGCGTGGTGTTCGCCAGTTTCACGGTGGGGAGCGTGCAACTCCCCCTGGCCCTGGGGGTAGACAGCAGTATCGCGGGGGTGTTGCAGGGAGCGCTGGTGCTCTTCGCCCTGCTGGCGCGTGGGCTGCTCGCCAGGCCGGGTTGAGGGTGTCGGGGAAACCAGGTTTCCCCGTGTCCCGGTCTCAGGCGCGTGTCGGGCTGCGCCCCCCATTGCCGGCAGGCTGTTTCCTGGGAGGGCGTAGAGACGCAGCGGCGCTGCGTCTCTACGCCCAAACCCTCCCGCCAGGGAGGGGGAGGGGAAACCCGGTTTCCCCATGTCCCAACCGCTGGTGGGAGCGGCCGGCGCCCCCACAGGCAGGGGGTTGGGGAAACCCGGTTTCCCCGTATGTTCACATCAGTAGACAAGGACTATGGACCAGACAACCATCTTCGTGGCAGCGGTGCTGGCAGCGGCAGCGCCGCTAATCTTCGCCACGATGGGCGAGACGCTCACCGAACGGGCAGGTGTGGTCAACCTGTCGCTGGACGGGACCATCCTGATGGGGGCGATGATTGCCTTCGCGGTGGCGCTGAACACGCAGAGCGTGCTGCTGGGCTTTGGGGCAGCGGCGCTGACCGGTGCGCTGATCGCGCTGGTGTTATGTTTCCTCAGTCTGAGCCTGCGGCAGTCGCAAACGGCAGTGGGGTTTGTGCTGGCGTTGCTCTGCACGGAGCTTTCGTCGTTTCTGGGGGCGCCGTTTGTGCGGGTACCGGGGCCGGCGGTGCCATTTCTACCTGTTCCCGGGTTGGCCAACCTGCCGGTGATCGGGCCGATCCTGTTTCGGCACGACCTGGCGATCTATACGAGCTTTTTGCTCGTGCCGCTGGTGGGATGGTTGCTCTTCCAGACGCGGGCGGGGTTGACCCTGCGCGCCCTGGGTGAGCGGCCCCAGGCCGCTTACGCCCGCGGCGTGCCGGTGGTGCCGATGCGCTACCTGGTGACGGTGGCGGGGGGCGCGCTGGTGGGTATGGCGGGCGCGGTCTACTCGCTCGACCTGAAGCAGGGATGGAGCTATCGTCACACCTTTGGCGCCGGCTGGATCGCGCTGGCAATCGTCATTTTTGGCGGTTGGCGGCCCTGGCGCGTGGCGCTGGGCTGTTATCTGTTCGCCGCGCTGGAGATCATGGCCCTGCGTATGCAAAGCGTGCTGTCGGGCCTGCCGACGCAGGTGTTTCAGGTAGCGCCCTTCGCGCTGATGATCGCGGTGCTGGTGCTGGTCAACCTGGCCGGGAGCACGCACATGAGCCGGCGCATCGGCGATTTGCCGCCGAGTCTGCGCCGGCCCGCGCAGGCACTGGTCGATCGCCTGGCGGCGCCGGCGCCCGCCGCGCTGGGGCAGCCATTCGAGCGACCATGATGGCGTGGATGAAAACAGGTGAATGTTTGGGAGGGCTGCGCCCTCCCAAACCCTCCCCTCAGGGAGGGGGTTGGGGAAACCCGGTTTCCCATTTCCCAACCGCTGTTGGGAGCGGCTGGCGCCCCCACAGGCGGGGGTATGGGGAAACCCGGTTTCCCGGTATGTTCACCTCAGCCCTACGCCTCGTTGATTGTAAAGGTATAACTAATATCTACCGTTGGGCGCAACATGGCCCAGACGGGGCAATAGCGGTCGCGCGAGAGTTCGATGGCCCGCTGGCAGGCAGCCGGGTCGAGGCTGGTGCCGGTGAAGCGGTAGTCGAGGCGAATGGCGGTGTACACGCGGGGGTACTGGTCGCTGCGCGTGCCCGAGGCGATGACCTCAAGACCCCGCAGATCCTGGCGCTTCTTGCGCATGATCGAGACCACGTCCATCCCCGAGCATCCGGCCAGGCTCATCAGCACGGCGGCCATGGGCGATGGAGCGACGCCAGCGCCCTCGCCAGGGCTATCAAGGTCAATCGTTCGACCGGCGCGATCTTCGCCGATGAAATGCATCCCCTCGGCAAGGCGCATGGTGACCGTCACTTCTTCGGACATGCGGACATCTCCTTTCAACCTGGCACGGGTTCGGGGAGGCGCGTCGCCGGGCAGGGTCGCCGACAGCAACGCGCCGCTGCGCGTCATTCCTATCTTTGATGCTGTTCGACCAGCGAACGATACAACTCCAGAGTCCGGTGGGCGATGGCGTCCCAACTGAAATGCTCCTCAACCCGTCGGCGCCCGGCCTGGCCAAAGCGCGCTTGCAGGGCGGGATCGCCGGCAACCCGGTTGATGGCCGCAGCCAGGTCGGCAGAAAACTGCGCCGGGTCAAGCGGGTCGAAGGTGCCGGGTTTCAAGCTGAGGGGCACGAGGAGACCGGTTTCCTCGGGAACAACGACCTCTTTGATCCCTCCGACCGCCGAGGCGACCACGGCGGTTTCACAGGCCATCGCCTCGAGATTGATGATGCCAAACGGCTCGTAGACCGAGGGGCAACAGAAGACCGCGGCGTGCGAGTACATCTGGATCACATCGGGGCGGGCAAGCATCTCGCGGATCCAGATCACGCCGGGGCGTTCCGCGCTGATTGCGGCCACGCGCTCCTCCATCTCGCGGCCAATTTCGGGAGTGTCGGGCGCCCCGGCACAGAGCACCACCTGGAGGTGCGGGCTGATCTGAGGGATGGCGTTGACCAGGTGGATAATCCCCTTCTGGCGCGTTATCCGCCCGACGAAGAGCACGTAGGGCCGCGACGGATCGACGCCGTAGCGGATGAGGGCATCGGTGGCGGTGACAGGACGGTACTCAGCCAGATCGATGCCATTGTAGATAACATGGACCTTCTCGGGGGCGATGGAAAAGAGGCGCAACACATCTTCGCGCGTCTCGCGGGAGACGGCAATCACTGCATCGGCCTGTTCAATGGCGGTACGTTCCATCCACGAACTGAGGTGATAGGCATTGCCAAGTTGCTCGACCTTCCACGGGCGCAGGGGTTCCAGGGAGTGGATGGTGAGGACATAGGGCACGCCCCAGAGCTTACTGGCCAGCAGACCGCCCATGTCGGTATACCAGGTATGACAATGGACCACGCTGGCATCGAGGTTGTCCTTGGCCATGAGGAGCGAGCGGTTGAAGGCATCAACCGCGCCTACGAAACGCGGATCGGTATTGCGGGTCGTTTCCTCCCAGCGGGGATAGCCGCGCACGGTCAGACTCGGCGCGTCCACACGCTGGTCGCCGAAGCAGCGCACCTCAACCGGCACCAGTTTGCTCAAGGCCCGGCTCAGGTACTCCACATGCACGCCGGCGCCGCCATAGACATACGGCGGATACTCGTTGGTGAACAGGGCGACTTTGCGCAGCTCTGGCATAGTGTTTCCTGTTGTCAGGCGTCTATGCGGCTGCGCCGCACAACGCCGGAATGAAGATCATTATTCCCGGGAGGACTTCGCCTTCCCAGACCCGCCCCTGGGCAGGGGCATGGGCGGCTGCGCCGCACCACATCGGAATTATGATTATTCCCGGGAGGGCTTCGCCCACCCAAACCCTCCCGGTGAGACGGGCGCTCAGCGGGGGGCCATGCGGAGCGCGCCGTCCAGACGGATGACCTCGCCGTTGAGCATAGGGTTCTGGATGATATGTTCGACCAGGGCGGCGTACTCCTCGGGCCGACCCAGGCGCGCAGGGAAGGGCGCCTGCTGGCCCAGCGAGACACGGGCAGCTTCGGGCAGACCGGCCATCATCGCGGTGTCGAAGAGGCCCGGAGCGATGGTCATCACCCGGACGCCGATGCGCGCCAGTTCGCGGGCCGCGGGCAAGGTGAGCGCCGCCACGGCGCCCTTTGAGGCAGCATAGGCAGCCTGACCGATCTGGCCATCGAACGCGGCAATCGAGGCGGTGTTGACAATGACGCCGCGTTCACCCTCGTGGTTGGGCTGGTTGCGCGCCATAGCCTCGGCAGCGTACATCAGCATGGTAAAGGTGCCCACCAGATTGATCTCCACCGTGCGCCGGAAGCGGTGCAGGTCGTGGCGACCCTCTTTGCCGAGGATACGCTCGGCCAGAGCGATGCCGGCGCAGTTGACCAGGATGTGCAGGCCATCGCCGTGCTCCAGTGCCGCAGCCACCGCCGCCGCGCAAGCGGCTTCGTCGGTCACATCGGTGTGCACGAAGCGACCATCGGCCATATCGGCAACCACCTGGTGGCCCAGATCAGGGTTGAGGTCGGCGACCGTCACACGGGCGCCAAGGGCCGCCAGGCGCCGCGCCGTGGCGGCCCCCAACCCCGAAGCGCCGCCAGTGACCAGCGCACCCGTTCCGCGAATGTCCATCGTCAGGCTCCTCTTGTGTGATCAGCCGATCCGGAGCATATTGTACACTGGCTGCTATGAACGTGGGGCAACCGGGATTCCCCATGCTCCTGCCAGGGAACGGTATGGGAAAGCTGTGCCTCCCACACCTCGCGCGAACTGCCGGGGCGGGAGGATTGTCCTCTTCAACGGGCCGTGGCCCATTCGAAATGCATCCCATCGGCGGCGCCTTTGCCGTCGAAGTTCCAGTGGCCGCCCCAGTAGAAACCGTGGGCATTGGCCAGGGGCACCAGTTCACGCACCGATCCGGGTTGCCCCACCAGGGCCGGCACGCGCAACATGCCGTTCCAGGCGGCGTTGATATCGAAGGCGGTACCGTAGGCGTGGTTGCTCAAGACGGTCGGCTTGAGGCGGATGGTGCGCGGCACCCAGGCGCCGTCGAAGGTCCGCAGCAGATGCAGTAAGCCGGCAGCCTCCCAGGCGGCGAAGAGCCGGCGCAGTTGTTCGGCGGCAATGCGGTGGAAGAGCAGCCGCCCGCCGTTCCCGCCAGGCACGCGGGCCAGTTGGGGAATGAAGACCTCGACAAGGTGCCGGCGATCCCAATCGTTGGTAATGCGAATGAAATCACCGCTGGCTCGCACCCACTCGATCCGGCCAAGGACGCGCTCGCGGGCGCCGCCGTGATCGGTGAGGATGGAGAAGTCGGGGCGCGGCGGCCAGGCAGGGTCGCCGGCTCGGGGCGGGCCAGCCTGGGCAGGCGGCTGCGGCGGAGGCAACGGATTGGGCGGTGTGGAAGGAAGCGGCGGCGGAGCGGCCGGCTTCGGCTGCCAGGCCTGCACCTGCGGCGGCCCGGGTAACTCGCTCATACGCCGGATCACCCCATCGGGGCCGGCGTAGAGCGTATCGAGGGCCCAGACCTGCACCTGGTAGCGGGTGTTGGCATGGCTGGTTGCGTAGACCCCGGTGAGCGGCGCGCCGAGCTTCCATTCGATGGCGCGCTGGTGGAAGGGCGAGTCTGGATCGAAGGCCGCGCCGGCGACTTTGTAGGTCTCGCGCCAGATCGTCGCGTAGGCAGGATCGGCAGGGGCAGTGGCGCTCAGGTAGCGACAGCCGGACGGCTCGCTCATCGGGGTGTACAGGGTTTCACCGGCAAAGACCTGCACGGCGTATGCGCCATCGGCGGTGCGATAGTTGCCGCTGAGGGGCGGACCGAACCCGGCATGAGTTGCCACCTGATGAAAGCGCCAGTCGGGCCGCAGGCCCTCCACGCCGATCAGCGGGCCACGGGCCTTGCTGGCCTGGAGCGTCACCCGGTAGCTGGCTTCGAGCAACTGACGCGCCAGGCCGCGCGCGGGGATCTCGAGGCGCTGAGGGTCAAACAGGGCGCTCAGGTGCTGCACGGCGGCGTAGTCGGCGCCTTCGTTGAAGATCGTATCGCGGGCAAAGGGCTGAAAATTGAAACGTCGCCCCTCCACGATCAGGGGCACAGGCTCGTTGGGACCCACCGGCGCGCCGAGGTGGTAGCGGGCTGCGTGCAGGGCAAAGGCCTGGTTCAATTTCAGCGCGCCGCCGCGGGGGCGGTAGGTTTCGCCAAGGAGAAAGACGAAAAGCTCCTGCTCCGGGCTGAGCGCGCTACCCAGAGTCAGCCACTCCTCGGCCATTGCGGGCGCCGGGGGCAGGTAGGGCACAACCCGCCGACCGCCGGCGGGAGTGGGAGCAAGAGTTACCAGCGCAGTCGGGTCGAGATTGTAACGTGTCAGCAGCGTGTGGAGCAGGAGGTGCAGACTCTCGATCTGCGCATCGCCGGGGCCATCGGGGTGCGGCTCGAGGCAAACGCTGAGCGCGATGCGATCGAGGCGGCGGCGCCGGCCGGCGTGGATGGCCATACCCAGGGCCGACCCGGCGCGCATGTCGGCGACGAGGTGGAACACCCGCCCGGAGCGGTCGAGGGCGTAGTTGGGCAGCGCAGCAGGCGCGGCGCGGGTCGCAGCAAAGATCCGACGGTTCGCAACAACGGCGATCAACTCAATGCGCCGACCTGGATGCGCTATGCCGGTAAGCTCGGGAAGGCCAACGGTCTCGATCACATTCGTGGTACGGCTCATGCCTGGCTCCTTGACGGCTGCGAGGATGATACGACGGCGATACGGTTGCAGCAGGGGCCTGCGGGGCAATGCTGGAGTTATCAGGTATGGTAGCACAACAGGCGAACCAGGGCGTGGGAGGAGGCGCGCGGGCACGATGTGCGTTGCCCCCCGAGGCGGCGCGACGGCCTCCGCGGTGCGCAGGTGTGCAGGAGCATTGTCACGCGGGCGTCGTGCAAACCATCACGTCACACCCCGTGCATAGGGACGCGACGTAATAGTTTGCACCGCGCGCCCCACGCCGCCCCCGCGCCGCCCCGGGGCCATGCCGCCGCCCCGCGGCACCCCGCGCCGTCCGGGAGTCGCCCCCATGCCGCCCCGCGGGCGGTCGGCGCCGCGGGGTTATTGCGGCGCCAACCGCAGGGCCGAAGCATTCGCCCCCATCCCCGCCGTGTTCAGGGGCGGACAGAACGTATGAGCGCCGATGGGCGTGATGGCGTTGGGATGCGCTGCTTGGTCCTCACCCCCTCCCCCTCTCCAGCTTCGCTGGAGAGGGGAGACCAGAGCCATGCGCGGGGGCGTTCCAATGCGGTATAAGCCACGTTAGCCCGGATGTTCTGTCCGCCTTTAAACCCCGCCGTGGGGGCGGTGGTCGCGTATGCGAATGCTTCGGCCTGACACCCGCCACGGGCACGCCGCGCGCCCCGGCGCATCATCCAGCGCCCCACGCCGCCCCCGCGCCGCCCCGGGGCGCCCCGCGAAACCGCGGACCTGCACGCCTGCACGGCATTCCATTGACAGGCCAGGCTCGCGGGTGTATACTCGGCGGAAACCGCTTTCCGGTTCGTGGCGGCGCGCGATAGTTGCGCCACCACTCCGCGGAGCGGGTTACCGCCGGCCTGCACCCTCCCCTTGCGCAGGAGCGGCGTGAGACGGCATTGGCAGCGAGAAGCGCCCGATGCAGGGCCACCCCAATGATGGGTATCTACGATGCCGACGATTGACGATATCGCGCGTCTGGCGCAGGTCGCACCGAGCACGGTCTCCAAGGTGCTCAACAACCGTCCGCACGTTAGTCGGGCGACGCGGGCGCGGGTGGAGCAGGTGATCGCGGCAACCGGTTTTGTGCCAAGCCAGCGCGCCCGTCGCCTCGTCACGGGCCGTTCGTGTATCCTCGGCCTGCTCATCCCCTACACTTCCGATCAACTCTTCGCCGATCCACATTTGCTCGAGATCATGCGTGGGATCGAGGCTGAGGCCACTGAGCGTGAGTACAATCTCCTGCTCACCACGGCGCGCACGACCCTCGACGCAGCCAGCGCCCTGGTGCGGCTGCTGCGGAGCGACGTGATTGACGGCGCGATTGTCGTCGAGACCCACGATGTGCAACCCTTCGCCGAGACCCTGCAGCAGCGCCCCGCCCCCTGGGTGGTGATCGGTTATGCCTCACCCGGCGTGGTTCCGGCGGTCCACGCCGATGACTTCAGCGGCGCGCTGGCGGCCACGCGCCACCTGCTGGGGCTGGGCCACCGGCGCCTGGGGGTGATCAGTAGCCTGCCGCGCCCATTCGCGCTTGATGAGCGACTGCGCGGTATCCGCACTGCCCTGGGCGAGGCAGGGCAGCACCTGGACGAACACCTGATCGTCACGGGTGATTTCTCGCCGGCCAGCGGCGAACGCGCTGCCCATTGCTTACTTGAGCGGCCCGATCCGCCGACCGCGATCTTCGCCCTGAACGACCGTATGGCAGCCGGCGCCCTGCGCGCGGCTGCCAGTCGCGGCCTCCGGGTGCCGGAAGACCTCTCGGTGGTCGGGTTCGATGATATTGCCCTCGCCAGCCTGCTCACCCCGCCCCTGACCACGGTGCGCCAGTCCGGGTACAGCCTGGGCCGGGCCGCGGCGGCGCTCTTTTTTCAGTGTCTCGATGGCCAGACGCCGGAGGCGCCGGCGATCATTCCGACAGAACTGGTGGTGCGCGACAGCAGCGGTCCAGCGCCACAGGACAGGAGGCCCGACAGGGCGGCCTCGCCTTCTGACGTGAACAGAGCGGAACCCGGGTTGCCCCGTTCCTCTGCACGTTCAGGGGCGGCCAGAACGTATGGGCGCCGACGGGGGTGATGGCGTTGGGATGCGCTGGTTGGTCCTCACCGAGACTAGTGGTCTGCCACGATAATTGTGATGAACGTGGCGGGAGGGGGCGTGGGAGGGCGAAGCCCTCCCCGCAAAAAACTATCCATCACAACCTGGTTGACAAACCACTAGAGCCGCGCGCGGGGGCGTTCCAATGCGGTATACGCCACGTTGGCCCGGATGTTTTGTTCACCCTTAAACCTCTGCACATGGGGATGAGACTGTGCAGCGATACCGGATAACGAAAGGACACGACCTATGAACCGCAGACTCCCCTGGATGATCAGCCTGCTGGCGGCGATGAGTCTGGTACTGGCCGCCTGTGGAGGAGCGCCTGCCGCGCAACCGACCACGGCGCCGGCTGAGCCGGCCACGGCTGCGCCCGCACCCACGGCGGCGCCCACCGCCGCGCCGACTGCCGCGCCCACGGCAGCCGCGCCCACTGGTGAGCAGATCACCCTGCGCTGGCGCACCCGGCCCGATAACCAGGCCGAAATTGACGTTTACCAGACCATCTCCAACGACCTTGACGCCGAGTTCGACAATGTCACGCTGGTGTACGAGCCGGGCGGCTCCGAGACAGCGTCGTACCAGGACGTGCTCAAGACCGAACTCTCCGCCGGCACTGCGCCCGATGTCTTCTGGATCCCGGGGACCGACATCGCCGACTTTGCCACCCGTGGCCTCATCCTCAACCTGCGCGAGCTGGCCGATGCCGACAGCGACTACCGCGACGCAGATTTCTACCCCGGCCCCATGTTCCACCTGACCTTCAACCCCGAAACGGGCAAGACCGGAGAAACGCTCTGGGGTCTACCCCGCGACGTTTCGACCTTTGTGCTCTACCTCAACCTGGACCTGCTGGAGCAGGCTGGCGCGCCCGATCCCCGCGAACTGGCCCGCGAAGGCAAATGGGACTGGGATGCTTTTGTTGAGACGGCGGTAGCGGTGAACAATCTGGGCGGTGATATCAAGGGCTTCGGCATGAATGCCTGGTGGGCCAACCCCGGCCTGTTCATCAACTCGGCGGGCGGCAGTTTCTTCAATGAAGAACGCACCGCCTGCGCCCTTGACACCGACGAGGCGGTCGAAGGCGTGGCCTTCACCTCCCGGCTGTACAACGAGCTTAAAGTCGCCGTGCCCTACGGCGAAGACTCGGAACCGCCCTTCCTCGCCGGTAACGTCGGTATGTTCCTGAACGGTCGCTGGGCCACGCCGGGTATGCGGTCGGGCGCGAGATTCAACTGGGACGTAGTCGAAGTGCCCGCCGGCCCCGACGGCGCGCGGAGCTGGCTGTTCTGGGGCGCCTACGTCGTCAACGCCAACACGAAGCATCCCCAGGAGTCCTGGGAACTGATCCGCGCTCTGACCCGCGCCGACGTGCAGGGCAAGATCTCCGAACTGGGCGCAAATATCCCCTCACGGGTCTCTGACGAGGCGATTGATGCGTTCCTGACCTTTACCCCGCCGGAAAACAACCAGGCCTTCATCAACCTGCTAAAGAACGATCCGGCGGTGGAAGGTCCACTGTGGGCCGGCTCGTGGCCTGAATTCGACAAGGCCATGGGCGACAAGATCACTGCCGTGTTAAATGGGGACCTGTCGATCGCAGATTATCGCGCAACGGTCTGCGACGAAGCGAACCTGGCCTTCAAGTAACCGGCGCCACGATCAGGGCGGGGAGGCGCGTGTCTCCCCGCCGCTCAGGAGGCGGCGATGGCAACAACTACGGCGCAACGGCCCGTACCGGCGGAACGTGCCACGCTGATCGCCCGGCTGGGGGCGGCCTGGCAGGGTCTGCTGGCCGCCGGACTGGCGCTGGCCGCCTGGGGGATGAGTCAGGCCACCTGGGCGCAACGCGATGGCCTGCGACTGGTGGCGGTGGCCCTGATCGGGCTGGGTGCGCTGAGCAGCTTACTGGCGGCCGGGCTGATGTTGCGCCGCAACCGGCGTGGACGGCTGCTGGGCCTGGCGTTGAACTACGTGCTGGCCATAGGCTGCCTGCTGAGCCTCCTGGGCACGCTGGGTGTGTACACCGGGCTCGACGAGGTCGCGAACCGCTTTTATCCGCGGGCCTGGCTGTTGATCGGCGTGCTGGCCGGCTTTCTGATCGCCAGCTCTGGTGACCGCTTCGCGGACGCGCCGCGCGTGCAGGCCGCTTACCACCGCACCGGGCGCTGGGTGATGATCGGCAGTGTGGTGGTGCTGGCGCTGTCAATGGGCGCGTTGCAGGGCCTGGTCACGCTGCTACTGGGGCTGCGTCAGCCTGTGGCCCTGGCGCTGCTGGCCGGCGCCTCGCTCTTTGGCGCGGCCTTCTGGCTGCTCTGGCGGCCCCAAACGGCCCGAGCCTTCGGCGCTGGCGAGCGCGACGCAGTGGCGATCAGCGGTTATCTGTTCATCGCCCCCAACCTGCTGGGCTTCCTGCTCTTTTTCGCCGGACCGCTGCTCTTCTCACTCTACCTGAGTTTCACTAATTCCGACGGCTTTCGGGCCGAGTTCGTAGGTCCGCGCAATTATGCGACCATTTTCAGCCTGGAGGTAGTCAGGCTGGAGAGCAGCAGCCAGCGCGCCAGCGAGGTCCTCAGCCCCGGCTTCGTAGAACTGAACCGCATCGGCAACCTGGTTATTGGCGCCCGCGATCGCCTGTTCTGGATCGCGCTCTGGAACACGGTGGTGTACTGCTTCTGGGTGACCATCCTGTCGGTGGTTCCGGCATTGCTGATTGCGACCATCCTCAACAGCAAGATCCCGGGTATGACATTCTTTCGGGCGATCTACTTCATTCCCAGTATTGCTGGCGTGGTGGGTGTAGCGGTAATCTGGAAATGGCTCTACAACTCGAACATCGGCTTTCTCAACTACGGCATCAACCAGGTGCTCGGGGTCATCAACCTGCTGCCAGGGGTGGAGCTCGGGCCGGTGAACATTCCCTGGCTTGCCAGTCAGCAGACGGCGCTGGCCTCGATCATCATAATGGCCGCCTGGCAACTGCTGGGCTTCAACACCATCCTCTTTCTGGCCGGCCTGCAAGGCATTCCGAACGACGTCTACGAAGCCGCGACGATTGACGGCGCCGGCGCCTGGCAGCGCTTCCGCTCGATTACCCTGCCCCTCCTGGGGCCGACGACCTTCTTCGTGGTCACCACAACGCTCATCACGACTCTCCAGGTCTTCAGCGAACCCTTTGTGATGACCCCGCCGCCGGGCGGCGGCCCGAACAATGCCACTCTGACCTCGGTGCTCTATCTCTACCAGCGCGGCTTTAACCGCTTCGAACAGGGGTACGCGGCAGCAGTGGCCTGGGTGCTGTTTCTCTTCATCTTCGCGGTGACAATTGTGCAGTTCCGTATGCAGCGGCGCTACGGTGAGATGTGATGGCAATGACGCTCGTCACTCAGCACCGGCGCCTTTGGGGAAGCCGGGTTTCCCCACGCCCCTCCCTGAGGGAAGGGTTTGGATAGAGGTGGCACATGCGCCGATCGCCGGGTTACCGTCTTCAGAAACTGCTGATAAACGCCGGCGCGTACCTTGTGCTGGCAGTCTTTGGCTTTCTGATCATCTTTCCCTTTCTGTTTATGTTCTTCACCGCGCTGAAGCTGCCGACCGATGTGTTTCGCTCGCCCCCCAGGCTGCTCCCAATGAGTCCCCAAACGGTAACGATCGATGGCCAGGAGTTCCCGCTCTACCTGGTAGAAACCGAGGCCGGTGTCGAACGACTGGCCAGAGTGGCCCGCGGCGCCCCGGTGGTAATCTTTGCCAGCGTGGAAGACCCGAGCCAGACGTTTGAACGGGCGCCTCGCGAGGCGCGGCCCGTGGGTGGCTTCACCAATCAACAAACCGCGTTGATTGATGGTCAGGAGCGCAAGCTCTGGGAGATCGAGGAAGCCGGGCGCACCATCCGCGTCTTTGAACTGAGCCGCGCCAATCTGGGCCGCTTCGCCGACCCGGCCAACCCCGAGCGCACGCTTGATCGCAGTCTGAACGACGCGCGGCCGCTCGAACGCCTCGACCCGCAAATCGCCAACTATCAGCGTGTGCTGGAGCTGCAGAACATAGACCGGAGCCTCACCAATACGATGCTGGTAACCATCCTGGTGGTGCTGGGGCAGGTAACCACCTCGGTGCTCGGTGGTTACGCCTTCGCGCGGCTGGCGTTTCCCGGGCGCGACTCGCTCTTCCTGGTTTACCTGGGGACAATTATGATCCCCTTCGTGGTACTGATCATCCCCATGTACCAGTTAATGGTGATCATCGGCTGGGTCGATCGCATCAGTTCGCTCATCTTACCGTGGATCTTCACCGCCTACGGCACCTTTCTGATGCGCCAGTTCTTTTTGAGCATCCCTAAAGATCTGGAGGAAGCGGCATTGATGGATGGGGCCTCACGGCTGCGCATCCTGTGGCAGGTGTTCGTGCCGCTGGCGGGGCCGGCCATCGCCACACAGGCGACCTTCACCTTCCTCTACGCATGGAACTCGTTCGTCTGGCCCCTGGTGGTGATCAACACCGGCAACTTTAACAACCAGGTGCTAACGCTGTCGCTCATGGTGTTGCAGGGCCGCGCCGCCGATAGCCCGAACCTGGTGATGGCAGGAACCACCATTGCCGTTGCCGTGCCGTTGCTGATCTTCGTGCTGGCACAGCGGTATTTCGTGGAGGGGATTGCGACGACGGGGATCAAGTGAGTGGAGGGGGCGACAACCTCGTTCCGCCATCCCGGCGCCTGGTGGGAGGGCTTGCCGCCCCCACAGGCAGGGGTATGGGGAAATCTGGTTTCCCCATATGTTCACATCAGCCGTCCATGCGGCTGCGCCGCACAACGCCGGAATGAAAATACGTGTTCTTGGGAGGGCTACGCCCTCCCAAACCCTCCCTTCTGGCGGGTTGTTTCCTGGGAGGGCTTGCCGCCCCCACAGGCAGGGGTATGGGGAAACCAGGTTTCCCCATATGTTCACATCAGTCCTCCATGCGGCTGTGCCGCAAAACGACAGGATGAAAATAGGTTTTTCTTGGGAGGGTGTAGCCCTCCCAAACCCTCCCTGCTGAAAGGTTGTTTCCCGGGAGGGCTTGCCGCCCCCACAGGCAGGGGTATGGGGAAACCAGGTTTCCCCATATGTTCACCTCAGATTAGCTATGAGCATACCACTGACAGGACACAGGCTGAGTTACGAGGAGGCCCTGCGCCGGCTGGAGGCGATCGCGGCAAGCGAGGCAGCCCTACCGCTGAACCCGGTGGGGCACAGCTTCGCGCTGAACCACGGCGCGCAGGCTGATCGCTGCTTCGTGCTCATTCACGGCTACACCAACTGCCCGCAGCAATTCCGCGCCTTTGGCGAACTGCTCCATGCGCGGGGGCACAATGTCTACGTTCCGCGCCTGCCCTACCATAGCCTGGCCGACCGGCTCAACAACGAACACGGACGCATGGATCGAGCTGCGTTGTTGCACTATCTCGACGATGCCCTGGCGGTGGCGCGAGGACTTGGCCGGCGCGTGGGGCTGATTGGCATCTCGGCGGGGGCGGTGCTGGCCGCCTACGCGGCGCAGTTCCGCGCCGAGGTGTACTACGCTATGCCCATCGCGCCAGTGCTGGGCACGCCGTCTATCCCACGCTGGTTTACCCTGCCGCTGGCCACTGCGGGCAGTGTGCTGCCCAACCGCTTTCGCTGGTGGGACCCGGTGCACAAGGACTCGCGCCGCAGCCCGCCGCACTGTTACCCGCGCTACGCCACCCGCGTCCTGGCAACGGTTACCCGGATGGGGTTCGAGGTCCTGCGGGCCGCGGCGCGCCGCCCTCCCTGCGCGCGGGTGATCGTGATGGTGCTGAACGAGGCCGACGAGGCGGTGGACAACGCGCCGAATGAGTTGCTGGCCGCGCGCTGGCATGCCCACGGCGCCAGGGTGCACCTGCACATGTTCCCCGGCGAGCGCCAGGTGATCCACGACTGCATTGACCCGGCGCAGGAGTTACAGCAGGTGGATTATGTCTATCCGATCCTGCTCGATCTGGCGGAGTGGGAGGGGTAATACCATTTTGGATTTTGGATTGTGGATTGCCACGCTGGGCAGCACAACGCCTGAAATCGCTTCAGGCAATGCGGCATCATCAACGGTAATTGGTATAAGGTTGTGCCTTCTCTCGCTCGCCGCGTTCCTCTTCCACAGGGGGCGCCATTCGCGGGACGTACCACGCCGGAATGAACATAATGGTTTCTGGGAGGGCGTAGAGGCGCGGCGCCGCGCCTCTACGCCCAAACCCTCCCGCGCGCGGGCTATGTTCACCTCAGGCCCGGCTGTGGTCGTGACTACTCTGTTGCAACCGCAAGCGTCGCTGAGGGGACGGGAGGAGCGGCATTGGCGCGGGCAAAGCCAGGAACATCAACGCGGATCACCAGCCAGACGCAGACCGCCAGCCCCACGGCCTCGAGCAGAAACACCGTCGCATAGGCCACTGTGAGCGAACCCGTCGCAACCAGGGCCAGGTCGCGGACGAAGCCGCCTAGAAAGATCCCCACCCCGCGAAAGACGAGCTGGGCCACCGTCCACAGGCCCAGGTAGGCCCCGGCGCAGCGATCGGAGGTCATAGCCATGAGCAGTGACACTGCGCCGACGGTGTAGATGCCGAAACCCAGGCCGAAGAGCACCAGAACGGGAATCAACAGGGCGCGGGCCTCGGTAAGCGCCACGACACCCAGCAACGCCAGCGGCAGAGCGGTCAGCGCCAGCCCGAGGACGGTGGTGGATGTTTGCTCGTGGGCCATGCGGTTGCGGGTGATGACAATCGTGGCGATCAGGCTCACCAGCACCCCGACGCCCCAGTAGGCGTTGAAACGTGTCGTCTCACCGGCGGGCAAGCCGAAGACATCGCCGCCGAAGGGTTCGAGCACGGCATCCTGAGCAAAGGCGCTCATCGCGCCGAGGGCCAGAAAGAGAAAGAAGCCCCGCGTGCGCCGGTCGGCCCACATCTCGCGCAGGAGGCGCGGCAGGGGCAGGCGCTCCCCGCTCTCGCCGGCCACAATCCCCTGGCCCGGACGTTCGGCGCGGAAGAGGGCAAACATAAAGAAACCGAGGGCGATCGCCATGCCGATCAGCGTAATGCGCCAGAAGGTAGCCGGGTCGTAGACCGGCATCAGGGCGCCGTAGACCACCCCGGCGATGGGAAAACTCACCACGAGAAACGTCTGGACAATGCTGAGGGCCTGACCGCGCCTGGCGGGTGGGGCGCTATCGCGCACCAGCGCCAGGTAGGTGCTTCCCGACAGGAGCGTGCCGACGCCGTACACCAGGAACGCCAGGGTAGCCAGCGTCCAGCCGAGGACTGAACGGGGATCGGCTGCCAGCAGGACGGTGACAATCGGCAACAGCGGTAGGGACAGGACCATCGGCAGTCGCCCGGCCCAGATGTAGGGCAGCCGATGCAGCCCGAATATCGGGCGGGTGTCGGAGCGGTAGCCGGCCCAGATGCTCAGGGGCGCAAGGAGGTAGCGCAGGGCCGAAAGCAGCGCCACCGGGGAGGCCCACAGGCCCAGGTCGGTGATCAGCACCCGGTTGAGCACACCCGACGTCAGCAGGTCAACAAACGACGAGCCGATATGAAAGGTCCCCAGGCGCATGGTGCGCCAGACGCTGAAACGCTCAGAGGGAGGCGTCTCCACGGTCACTCTCCTTTAGACACCCATGCGGCTGCGCCGCACAACACCAGAATGAAAATATTATTGTTCCTGGGAGGGCTGCGCCCTCCCAAACCCTCCCCGCTGGCGGGTTGTTTCCTGGCAGGGCTGCGCCCTCCCAAACCCTCCCCGCTGGCGGGTTGTTTCCTGGCAGGGCTGCGCCCTCCCAAACCCTCCCCGCTGGCGGGTTGTTTCCTGGCAGGGCTGCGCCCCCCCAAACCCTCCCCGCTGGCGGGTTGTTTCCTGGCAGGGCTGCGCCCCCCCAAACCCTCCCGCGCGGGCTGTGTTCACGTCAGGACGCTTGCTGGTAGGAAGCGGCCACAGCCAGATGCACCTCATTGGCAACCCGGCTGATACGGCGCAGCAGGCGCGCGCTGGCCTCGGGGCGCAGGTGCGCTTCCTCGGGCAGGCCCATTGCCGCCTCAACCAGCGAATCGCGGAAGAACAGCGCGGCTTCAAGGGCAGCGGTGAGGGGCATCCCCGCCTGGCGGGCGCGGGCTGCATATTCGCCGCCGAGGCGGCGCGCCTCACCCAGCAGATCTTCATCATCGTGGGGGCTGTTGATGTAGTGTAGCACCACCCCCATTAGTTGCTGGCCAATCCGGCGCCAGGCCGCGCGCTCCTCATCGCTGATGCTGGCGAGCCAGGCCGGGCGACCCGCAGGCGCAGCGAGTTCGTGGCGCGTCTGGGCCAGGGCCCGCGCAGCCCAGGCGTTCCCGAGGACCTGGGCGCTGACAGGCCGGCGCGCCGCCAGGGCCTCGATGTCTCTTCGGGCAAAGCGGCGGTGACCGCCCGGCGTGACATACACCGGCACCGCCCCCTCATCGGCCCAGCGCCGCAGCGTCGTGCTGTGAACGCCGAGGAGCTTGCTGGCGGCGGAGAGGGAGAGGTACAGCGCATCGTCTCCCATACAAACCTCAACAAATCTGGGCAATCTTGAGTCATTATAGGTTGCATTGCGGCAGGCTGTCAACCAGCCCGCGAGCGGGTGGGCATAGTCAGTGGCGACTGACGCTCCTGACGCGAACATAGGGAACCCGGGGTTCCCTCCGCTCCTGTTCACGGGGATGCCAGGCGCCCCCACCAGCGGTTGGGACACGGGGAAACCGGGTTTCCCCATCCCCTGCCTGTGGCGGCCAGCCGCTCCCACCACCGGTTGGGAACGGGGGAAACCGGGTTTCCCCACCTGCGGTGAGCCTGTCGAACCGCACCCCTCCCTGTGGGGGGGCGCCAGCCGCTCCCACCACCGGTTGGGAACGGGGGAAACCGGGTTTCCCCACCTGCGGTGAGCCTGTCGAACCGCACC
>OGCI01001042.1_pt1 | contig 25894 bp, 24 predicted proteins | sample 1570021 | NCBI WGS metagenome assembly OGCI01 (sample SAMN06264664, study PRJEB24512) | hot springs metagenome | isolation source: Hot spring water | place: South Africa: Tshipise | collected 2015-06-21 | reverse complement strand
ATTTCAGCGAATATATCCGAAGGAATTAAGACCTGAAGAAAAAGGGATTGCGACCAGAAACGCCCCGTCACACCGCGTGTAACGGTGGCGAAGGAATTAAGACCTGAAGAAAAAGGGATTGCGACCCAACAACCCTCGTTCGCATAGAACGAGATGTGGGTCGAAGGAATTAAGACCTGAAGAAAAAGGGATTGCGACGGCACGCCGTTGGCGTGGAGTGAGCGAGGGAATAGTGGGTTAGGGGGAGGGGAGACCTATAGCGGAGATCTTTTCACGTTCGATTTTTGCTTTCGGTTCTGCGAAGCCGTTGTGTCCTGCCAAATGGCTATATGACTAATCTGAGATAAGTTATCATAGTAAATGCTTTGCAAAAGGCGCGGCGGCCGGCATTGGTCGGATGGGGACTGACGGTAATGCTGACGCACTCGTGAATATGAGGCGGAAATGTATCGCATTGCTCTGACAATGCTCATGGGCGACAGGGGGAAATATTTTGGCCTGATCATGGGCCTGACTTTTGCCGCCTTGCTCATCACCCAGCAGTCATCGATCTTCACAGGGCTCATGACCCGCACGTACAGCTTCATCGATGATCTCTCGCAGCCTGACATATGGGTCATGGATCCGAAAGTGCAGTTCATCGACGATGTGAAGCCTCTCCAGGACACGCAGCTCTTCAGGGTCCGCGGCATCCAGGGGGTGGAGTGGGCGGTGCCGCTCTATAAGGGACTTCTCAAGGCCCGGCTCGAGGATGGAAATTTTCAGATCATCAATCTGCTCGGCCTCGATGACGCGACGCTCATCGGCGGACCGCCGGTAATGCTCGAGGGTTCGCTCCAGGACCTCCGGCGGCAGGATGCGATCATCGTGAACGATGTCGGCGCGAACACCCGCTTGGCAAAGAAACCGAGGGAACCCGGAGGGAACCCCGTTCCGTTGAAAGTAGGCGAGGTGATAGAAATCAACGACAAAAGGGCTATTGTCGTCGGCATCTGTCAGGTCAAGCGTACTTTCCAGTCGCAGCCTGTCATCTACACCACCTATTCGCGCGCAACGACGTTCGCGCCGAGAGAACGTAGGTTGATGTCGTTCGTCCTCGTAAAGGCAGCACCAGGGGAGGACCTGAAGGTTCTCACGGAGCGTATCAGGGCGGCGACAGGCCTGGCGGCCTACACCGCGCAGGAATTCAAGGATCTCACCTTCGACTACTACATGAAGAACACTGGGATCCCGATCAATTTCGGCATCGCGGTTATGCTCGGGTTCTTGGTCGGGACGGCGATAGCGGGTCAAACATTCTACAATTTTACTCTCGAGAATTTGCGCTATTTCGGCACTCTCAAGGCGATGGGAACGGGAAACGGGGTTCTCCTGCGTATGATCCTTCTGCAGGCGATCGTGGTCGGGGGGATCGGGTTCGGTCTCGGCGTCGGAGGCGCCGCTCTTTTCGGGTACTTCATGAAAGGTACGGAACTCTCGTTCCACTTGACCCCCGAGATTCTGCTCCTTACGGGGTTCGCGATTCTTATCATAATCGTCTTTTCGGCCATCATCAGCATTCGGAAGGTGATGAAACTCGAACCGGCTATCGTATTCAAGGGGTAAGCGCACGTGGCCCAAAACGGCGTAGCCGTCCAGTTACTGAACGTGACGAAGACATTCGTGACGGGGCAAACGAGAGTTCAGGCCCTCCGCGGTGTGAACCTGAATATCCGCATGGGTGAGCTCCTCATGCTCGTGGGACCCTCGGGATGCGGGAAAACAACGCTCATCTCCGTGATTGCCGGAATCCTTAACCACGACGAGGGCGAATGTCTTGTCCTCGGGCAGAACCTGAGAGATATGTCAGGGCAGAAAAAGACTTTTTTCCGCGGAACGAACGTCGGCTTTGTCTTCCAAGCCTATAACCTGATTCCGACCCTGACGGTGGCGGAGAACGTGGCGGTTCCCCTCTTGATATCGCGGAAGTCCCGCAAGGAGGCCCTTGCGAAGGCACGCGACATTCTCGAGCGCATTAATCTCGGGGACAAGCTGAACGCCCTTCCGGGAAACCTTTCCGGCGGGCAACAGCAGAGGGTTGCGATCGCGAGGGCCCTTGTGCACAGCCCGCGCCTGATCGTGTGCGACGAACCGACGAGCGCGCTGGACGCCGATACGGGGAGGCTCGTTATGGACGTTCTCAGAAGCACGGCGCTCGCTTCCGACAGGGCGATCATCGTCGTGACGCACGATAATCGGATATTTAACTTTGCGGACCGCATAGCCAAGATGGACGACGGGCGGATCGTCCTCGTCGAGCCACAGGTGGCGACTGCGTAGGAGGGAATGTGATCCGGAAATATCTTCTTCCGTTTCTCGCCGTCATCGGCCTCGTCTTTGCCGCATGGATGGTGAAGCAGGGATCGAGGCCGGTCGTACCGGCGCAACCCGTTGCGGAACCGCCGCGCGTCCTGTTCGAACACAAGATCTCGGGAGCGGGCATCGTCGAGGCCAGCACGAGGAATATCTCGGTGGGCAGCCACGTTTCGGGAATCGTACAGCGTGTTTACGTGCGTGTTGCGCAGAGAGTGAAAGCGAGTGACGCCCTCTTTATGCTCGATGACCGTGCAAAAAGGGCGGAGCTGGGTATCCGCGAAGCGAGGGTGTCGCAAGAGGCGGCCAACCTGAAGGACCTTGAGGCCCAGCTCTCGCTTGCGGAGAGCGTCAAAGATCAGCGTGCCATAAGTTTGGAGGATCTGAACAAGAGGAGATTCGCGGTGCAGGTTGCGGAGGCGCGGCTTGCAGCCGCGAAGGCCGAGGTCGAGGCTGCGAAGGTAGCAATCGACCTCCTCACCGTTCGTTCTCCCATCGATGGCGAGGTGCTTCAGGTCAATATCCGTCCGGGTGAATTCGCCCCGACGGGCGTGACAGAGGTGCCGCTTATCCTCCTCGGCAATCTCGACAGGCTCCACGTGCGCGTGGATATCGATGAGAATGATGCGTGGCGCTTTCGGCCCGGGACGCCAGCGGTCGCTTATGTGCGCGGCAATCCCGAGCGAAAGACCGACCTTCGGTTCGAATACATAGAAAAGTATGTCGTGCCGAAACGGTCTCTCACCGGGGAGAGCACCGAACGCGTCGATACGAGGGTGATGCAGGTTGTTTACAGTTTCGACCGGCGTAATTTATCCGTTTTCCCCGGTCAGCTCATGGACGTCTTCATCGAGGCCCAGACCGCTGAACAACAGAGTTCGGAAAGGGACAAGAAGCGAGCCCAGTGAATAGGATCATTATCGTACTTCTCTTCTTCGTCTGTGTGATGCCGGCGTGTGTAACGGTCGGTCCCGATTACGAGAGGAAGGATTATCCCGTCTCTCCTTCTTTCGCTTCACTCGAGTCGGGCGTTACGACGGGCGCGGAGCCCGACGCTCAGCACCTCTCTTCCTGGTGGACGGTCTTTCGTGATCCCGTCCTTGAAGGTATCATGGCGAAAGCCGTGCGGCAAAATCCCGACCTGCGCATCGCTGCCGCCCGTGTTCGGCAGGCTCGGGCGCAGGCGATGGTAAGCTCCTCCGGGTTGCTCCCTGAAGGCGAGCTGAAAGGTTCCTACCGGCACATCAGAAAGCCGGAATCTCCTCTCGCGTCTATAGAGTTCTCAACGGATGGATCGTCCTCGCTGCAGGGTGTGAATGCGGGCAGGGAGCAAAACCTCTATGTGACGGGGTTTGATGCATCCTGGGAGGTCGATATTTTCGGAGGCATTCGCAGGGAGATCGAGGCCGCCTATGCGACGCTCGAAGCTCACGAAGAAGGTCTTCGGCACGCCCTCGTGACGCTCCAGGGAGAGGTTGCGCGAAATTATGTCGATACGAGAGCGCTACAGCTCCGGCTCGACATCGCAAGACGGCAGGTGCAGGTCCGCAAAGATTACGCGGAAATAACCGAAGCCCGTGCCAAGGCCGGTTTGGTGAGCGAACTGGATTCTGCCCGAGCGCGCGGTGAACTGGCATCGGCGGAGGCGATCATCCCTTCTCTCGAGCGATCTCTGAAGGCGGCCATCCATCGTTTAAGCGTGCTGTTGGGCGAGGAACCGCCGGGCATCGAGAAGGAGCTGCTCGTCTCTTCGCCGCTCCCCAATATTCCTGAGGATCTGCCGGTCGGGTTGCCTTCGCATCTCCTGCGCCGGCGGCCGGACATCAGGAAGGCCGAGAGGGAACTGGCAGCGGCGACCGCGTCCGTAGGCGTCTCGATCGCGGACCTCTTCCCGAAATTTTCGCTCACCGGTTCTTTCGGATTCCAGGCGGCACGGGGAGGAAGTCTCCTGCATGATGAGAGCAATTTCTGGTTGATCAGCCCCTCGGTCAGGTGGCCGGTACTGAATTTCAAGAGAAGACTTGCCCAGATCGATTGGTCGAAAGCGGCGCGTGACGAGGCACTCGCGCGGTATGAACAGACGGTTCTCTTGTCGCTCGAGGAGGTCGAAAATGCGCTCGTTTCCCTGTCGCGCGAGAAAAGTCGATCGGCGGCGCTCGCGGAAGCAGTTCGGGCGAACGACCTCGCCGTCAAATTGGCCCTCGAGCGGTACCTCGCCGGACTTCAGAGTTTTCTCGTGGTGATCGACGCGCAGGCCGCGCTTTATGCGGCCGAGGACCAACTGGCGCGGAGCATCGAGAACCAGGCGATCGCCTTTATCAGTCTCTATAAGGCGTTGGGCGGTGGCTGGCAGGAAGGGTATCCGTTCAATGATTGAAAACCGTTGTTTTCGGTTCTTCCGATTTCTGGGAGGCTGACGGAAGACCTTACTTTATGGAGGGAGAAGGAATGTTTCACCTTATCCGGTTTTTTGCTGAACCCTCTCCTTTGAGTGCAGAGGCGATGGAATATCCATTTTTGGTTATGCCCTCGCCCTCGAGGGGAGAGGGGAGGGTGAGGGTGTGCAATGAATGATTCCCACAAGCATTCTGTTGCAAAAACGCTCCGAAAGGACCCGACGGACGCCGAGAGGTTACTGTGGAGACATCTTGGAGCGAGACACGTGGAGTGGTACAAATTCAGGAGGCAAGAGCCAGTTGGTTCCTTATACACTGTTAAACACCCTCCCCTGACCCCTCCCCTCGAGGGAGGGGAAACAGAAGGAGTAGAAGAGGTACCCCTGTGGAGTAGAAGATCCGTCAAGGGACCGGGAAAAGCCTCGCCTCCCGGATGCCTCCGATCGAGGCAGGGGAAAAACTACATGAGTCGTAACCGGGCAGTCTGAAGAAGGTTATTTTTCGACTGCAGGGGTTTGTTGGACATGTCCTCTCCAGCAAAGTGATACCTTCTCTTTTGAGTATTTGTTGTAAGCTTTTTCTGAGAGGGCGCGAACAGCGGCCCTGACAATCTCTTAAAAGGAGGATTACGATGGTTCGGGTTGGCGATACTGCTCCGGACTTTGCTGCGCAGGCATTTCACGTGGGCGAGGTGTGGGAAATCTCTCTTTCCAGGTACCGTGGGAAGTGGGTGATACTCATTTTCATCGTGGGGGATTTCACCTGTGTCTGTCCGACAGAAATAGCGGCTGTTGCCGTCAAATATCCCGCATTTCAGGAACTCGGGGCCGAGATATTAGTGATCAGTGTTGACAGTGTCAGCACGCATAGGGAGCTGCACGAGAAGGTGATGCCGTGCATGATCGCCGGCGGCGCCCCTTTCCCGCTCATTTCGGATACGGACGGAACAGTCGGGAGGCTTTACGGGGTATTCGACGATGAGAAGAAGGTTCACCGGAGGAGCCATTTTTTGATCGATCCGGAAGGCGTCGTACAGTCAACCGAGATGCTTGCTGCACCGATCGGACGGAGCGTCCCGGAGCTGCTCAGGCAGTTGAGGGCGCTGACGGAATACAGGGCGACCGGCAATTTCATCCCCTGTGGGTGGGAACCCGGGAAACCCACGGTTGCAGAAACCGATAAATCCGGCAATGTGATAAAGGTGTGGGAGTGCTGGAAGCCGAGTAAGGCCTTTTAGTGTCTGGAAATGGACGAGGCGGTCATCGTATGTGCCAAATAACCCCATGATCGTCATCCCGCTCTCGGGAGAAGTCGAACAATCTTTCTGCTCGAGGACAAGCGGTATTTCTTTGATTTTCATTTCTCCAAGAAGAGGCTCGTCCTCCACATGGCGTCGATGCGGGCCTACCGGGACAGACCGATGACCCCGGGGGTACGACGATCACTACGTCGATAATCGAAAAGGGCGTGAGTCGGACGTAGTGTTTCAGGAATTGCGGTAGAGAGGGATTGCCGTCGTTCATATTGCCGAGGTGGACGATCGCGAACGTGACCGAAGATACCATCGGTACGCACGGCGGAGGCATTCCTCGAGCGCCTCGGGGCAGATGGAGACTGATACGATTTCACCCAACAATTTTTAGTTTTGCACAGAGCTTTGCCGTTTGATCGAGCATGCTGAAAATCTCGTATCCCACGTGTGAGATTGGCGGAAGGCTGCACGTGCCCTGCCACGCGGTGTGGGACGTCCTGACCGATACAACGCGCTGGCCGCAGTGGGGTCCGTCTGTTACCGCGGTCGATTGCGCGGAACGATACATAAAGAAAGGTTCCCGGGGGAGGGTGCGAACGCCATTCGGCCTGTGGGTTCCGTTCGTCGTAACGGAGTACGAAGAATACAGGTACTGGTCATGGCGAGTCTGGGGCATCCCTGCGACAGGCCACAGAACGGAACTTGGCAACGACGAACGTTGCGTTCTCGTCTTCGAGGTGCCGACGTTCGCGGCCCCCTATCTTTTCATCTGCAAGATCGCAATCGGCAGAATAGCGGATCTTCTCGAACGCCCTTGATGAAGCTCGCTTTCGCGCGTCGGGTACGACCCACCCGCAATTTTCACGGGCGCAAAGCCCGCCGTTCCATGAGCGGGACGGACGTCGAGGGGAGGCGTTTGTATTGTCGCTGTGGGGGGAGTTTTATTCGAAAATATAAAGGATACCTAAAAAGCTCAAGCCGAATATCACATGGAGGAGAAACTGCTCAAACCACGTGAAGGCAGACAACCTTCTGCCGACAAGACCGTGCCCCGCTATCGGCAGGGCTATGAACAGCATCGAAAGCCAGAGCACGAAGATGTAAACGGCAACCGACGAGATATTCGTCGGCACCACGTTCAGCACCTGCGTCAGAACCGCATAGGCGATTCCGAAGGATACACTCGTCGCCAGATGGACCGGAACGCCGAATAGAACGGCGCGTCGCTCGTCATATGGAAGGCCGAGGACTTTGAGCGCGAACGACCCGTCGATGATGAAGAGGCTCGACTTGAGGAAGCCTTCTCTGTACCCCGCGTGCGACATCAGTCCCATCGAGAGACCTGCAATCAATCCCGATAGAAAGCCGGCAAATATCATGATGACATCCGAAACGATTTATACTCTGTCGCCCGCTGTTTGACAGTCCGAGAGGAATTATTTTTCGATACTGTGGCGCTTGTCCTTCCGAAGCTGACACAGCCGTTCTGCATTCACCGTATGACCTCTACCCCCATGTACGGGCGCAAGACTTCCGGCACGATGACACAGCCGTCTCTTTGCTGGTAGTTTTCGAGAATTGCGGCGACGGTTCTTCCGATGGCGAGGGCTGAGCCGTTCAACGTATGCACGAACTCCGTCCCTTTCTTGCCCTCTCTCTTGAACCTTATGTCGGCCCGCCGAGCCTGGAAATCGGCAAAGTTCGAGCAGGACGAGATTTCCCGGTATCTCTGCTGGCCGGGCAGCCACACTTCGAGATCGTATGTCTTCGCCGCGGCGAAGCCGAGGTCGCCTGTGCACAGCGCGACGACCCGATAAGGGAGATCGAGCCTCTGGAGGATGTCTTCCGCATCGCGGGTCAATGATTCGAGTTCGTCGTAGGAATCCTCGGGCTTCACGAATTTCACGAGTTCGACTTTGTTGAACTGGTGCTGCCTGATGAGTCCCCGCACGTCTTTGCCGTACGAACCGGCCTCGCGCCGGAAGCATGGCGTGTAAGCGGTGTAGTAAAGGGGGAGATCTTTTTCCTGCAGGATCTCCTGCCGGTGGATGTTCGTGACCGGAACTTCCGCAGTCGGTATCAGGTAATACTCGGGGTTGCAGGTTCTGAAGAGTTCCATCTCGAATTTGGGGAGTTGCCCGGTTCCTTTCATGCTTTCTCGGTTGACGATGATGGGGGGGAACACCTCCCGATAGCCTTTCGCCGTGTTCAGGTCGAGCATGAAGTTCATGAGCGCCCGCTCGAGCCTCGCGCCGGCGCCTTTCATGAGGCAGAAACGGGCACCTGCGATCCTGGATGCGCGCTCGAAATCCAGAATATCCAAAATGGCTCCGATGTCCCAGTGGTTCAAAGGCTCGAAGTCGAACTGTCTCGGTTCCCCCCACCGACGCACTTCCACATTTTCGGTCTCGTCTCTCCCGATGGGGACCGAATGATGGGGGATATTCGGGACGTTGAGCAGGAACTCGCACGTGCGTTCCTCGAGGGCTTTCAATTGGGTATCGTATTCCTTTATCCGGTCCGAGACCCGTTTCATTTCGTCGATCATATGCGCAACGTCCTTCTTCTGGGTCTTCTGCCGGGCGATCTCTTCAGAGACGACATTTCGCCGGTTCCGCAGCTCTTCCGCTTCCCTCAGGAGGGTGCGACGCTGTTCTTCGGATGCGAGGAACTCGTCGAGCGAAAGGTCGTAGCCTCTATTTTTGAGGGATTCCTCGACCACACCGAAATGTTCCCTGACAAATTTCGCATCGAGCATCTATAACTCTCCTTTGACCCCTTTCCCCGGGAGAAGAAATCGGGAATCCTGTCGCAGCCGTCTATTTCTACCGTCTTGTTTTTCGAGGCGAACCCGCTCACGATCCTGACCGCGCTTTTCCTCGCGCGGAATGCAGCCGTCGGAATTTTAATGAGTTCCTCGTTCGCTTCTCCGCCAGCGGGCGGCGCATTCACACGTATTTTCAACGCATCCCCGATCGCGCCCGAAATGCCCCGGCTCGACGATCGGGGCTCCACCCTTACCCGAAAAGAGATTCCGTTCTTCGTTTTCCGGAAAGGGATCTCCATGACGCACATAATGTTAACATATCCGGGCGTCAATTCCGCCCTGTGTTGACAGGGACGGGGCGTGTTGTTACGCTAAAAGGGACGCGATTGGCGGGCGCGTGAGAATCAATGCGACAGAGGGCATACGAAGCCCTCGAAGAAGGAGGTTTTATGAAGAAGGTTGTTGCGATAATTCTCGTTCTTTCCTCTCTCACCTTGCTCGCGGGCTGTACGCAGTACCACGCCCAGGGCGCGAGCGCAGGTGCCATCATCGGAGGGATCACGGGTGCAATCCTGGACAACAGGAACCCATGGCGGGGCGGTGTTCTTGGCGCGGCGCTCGGCGGGGTCGCCGGCGCCACCTTCACGGATGTATCGATGAGAGCTTCCCAGGAAGCGGCGGCCGCCGGCAAGCCGGTGGCATATGTCACGGAGGATGGGCGTGGACTGTATCGTGCCGATCCGATCGAATACGATGCGAAGACAAAGTGCCACAAGGTCCACGAGAGGGTCTGGGAAGATGGGAAGCTCATCAAGGATCAGGTTCGCGAAGTGTGTGAAGGCGAAAAGGTCGAGAGGAGGTATTAGTCATTTCTCGAGCACGCTGCGGGAATCTTTCCTGCAGCGTGTGATCACAGTGCATCGGCCTACGTTCCGATCTTCCGTCTCGCCGCGAAGAATTTTCGTACCTCTTCCGCGTTCTTCAGGGGGTCGTAGCATACGTCTCCGAGACAGGGAATGACGCACCCGCGTTCGGCCTCGTAACGATAACTTACGTAGGGGTAGAGGACGCTGCGGGCCGCCTCGGCGAGCGGATTGTTCGGCGCTGTCTGGACAGTCAGCGTCACCATGTGAAAATAGGCATCGAGCGCGCGAAAATAGGATCCCGCATGGATGCCCATTGCCTCGGCCTGTCCCGCGAAAAGTTCCAGTGACGTCTCCGCATACTGTTTATATCTCCGTTCGCCCGATGCGGCGTGCAAGGTCAGCAGTACGTGGATTGCGACGCCGTTCGCGGACGGGTGGGGGGTATCCTCGATGGTTTTGAGCCGCATGCCGATGACGTCAGAATCGGTGTCGAAAAAGCCCCCCTCACGTGAATCCCAGAATTTCTCGATGCACGAATCCATGATGGTGACCGCGAGCGAGAGAAACGAATCGTCACCCGTCATCCCGTAGGCGTCGATCAGTGCCTCGGTCAAGAAAACGTAGTCGTCGAGGATGGCATGCACCCTCTCTGTCCGATAGAGCACGCCTTCGACGTAGTGTTCGGCGAGAACCCTCTTGAGGCTCTTCAGTGCGAATTCACCGAGGCGAGGATCTTCGAGGACGCCGGATGCCTTCAAGAAAGAAGCGATCAGGAGTCCGTTCACCGAGGTATAGATGGTCCCGTCGATGAAGGGCGACTCCCGTGCTCGACGCGCGGCGAGGAGTTTCTCTTTGCCAGATTCGATGAGGGCGATGACGCGCCGTGGGTCGATGCCGAGGTGGCGCGCGATGTCTACCGTCCCCCGTGCAACGAACAAAACGCGTTTTCCCGGATCATGGTGCATCGCGCCCCGTTCCCCGAGGAAATGGAGAGAGAGCACGTCGTATTCTTCCGGGGTCAAGACTCCTTTGAACTCGTCTTCCTTCCACGTGAAGTAGCCACCCTCGTCGTCGGGTGTCACATCCGCATCCTGGCTTGCGAAAAATCCACCTTGTGGGGCCGACAGGTCATCCTTGAGGAAGCGAATGATTCCTTCGGCGACCTCCCTGAAAAATGTGGTCCCGAAGACGCGATACCCGTCGAGGTAGGTGCGGAGCAACCACCCGTTGTCGTCGGCCATTTTTTCGAAATGCGGCACGACCCACGCTTCGTCGACCGAGTACCGGTGGAATCCGCCGCCGAGCTGATCGTGAAATCCGCCGAGCGCCATCGCTTCGAGCGACTTCTTGACGACGGAACCAGCGGGATCGTCGCCCTCGAGGATGTATCTGGACAAGAGGAATTGGAGGGCGCCCGGCATCGGAAATTTCGGGGCTGATCCGAACCCCCCGTGGACGGCGTCGGCCTGCGATACCATCGTTTCCGTTGCCGAGTGCAGCATATCGGGCCGAATGCTCCCGGGGCCGAACGTTCTCTGGACGAGCGCCTCCGTGAGTTTTTCCGCGTAATCGTCGATCAGTTCCCGGCGGGTCGCGTAGTATTCGATGACCGCACGGAGGACTTTTTTGAAGCCTGGCCTGCCGAAGCGATCGTCCGGCGGGAAGTAGGTGCCTCCGAAAAAAGGCTTCTTCTCGGGCGTGAGGAAGACCGTGAGCGGCCACCCGCTGCCGAATCCCATCGCCGCGACCGCGTTTTGGTACCGGCGATCGATGTCTGGCCGTTCGTCCCTGTCGAGCTTGACACTGATGAAATGATCGTTGAGGATGGCCGCGATTTCCGGGTCTTCGAAGCTCTCTCTGGCCATGACGTGGCACCAGTGGCACCAGACCGCACCGGAACTCAGAAAGACCGGTCTGTTCTGCTCCCGTGCACGCTCGAATGCCTCTTCGCTCCATGGGAACCAGTCGATCTTCTGGTGGGCGGCGTGTCTCAGGTAGGGAGATCTCTCACCCGAAAGCCGATTCATCGTTGGCTGCCCTTTCCCCTCCGGGCGGGGAGGATTTCACGACTTGATCTTCTTCATGATCTCCCTCATGAAAGCCGGAAGATCGTCAGGTTGTCGCGAGGTGATCAGGTTGCCGTCCACGACGACCTCTTTGTCTTCGTAGAGGACGCCCGCGTCCTTCATTTCGCCGGCGACCGATTTATACGATGTGGCGCGTCGCCCCGCGAGAAGCCCGGCGGAAATGAGCGTTTGAGGTCCGTGGCAGATTGCCGCGACGGGCTTCTTCTTCTGGAAAAAGCGCTTCGCGATCGAGAGCGCGTGCTCGTTCCGCCGCACCGCGCCCGGTGCTTTGCCGCCGGGGAGGATGAGGATCGCGTAGTCTTCAGGATCCACGTCCGAAAGCGCCTTCCGCGCGATGACTTCGTAGCCGTGTTTTCCTCTGATCGATCCCGCCTTCATGGACGCGATATCGACGTCGATCCCCTCTTCCTTCAGCCGATAGTAGGGGACGAGAAGCTCCGTGTCTTCGAAATTGTCCGCGCTGATGATCAATGCTTTCATGGCATGCTCCTCTCTTTTTTAGAGGTCGAACGAGGACTGGAGACGGCGAATTCGCCTCGCGAGTTCCCTCAGGGCGTCAGCGAGCGTCATCCCCTCGTCCATGAACTGTCTCACCGCTTCCGCCTTCGAGAGGTCGTCGATAAGCTTCTCGCTCGTCTCGTCGCTGAGACACACGTTCTTCCCCGTTTCCAACTGGTCGCTTATGCAGCGCTCTATCTCTTCCGGGTTATATCTCTGTGCGATCTCGCGTATGTGCCTGATGTCCATTTTCGGAAATATTCGGTACAATATGCACAAGATTCCGTCGTCTGGGGAAAGGCGTGTGACGCTCCTTTCATATTATCGAAAAGCGACCGCAAATGCAAAGCGGCATCGGCGGACGAGGCGACAGCTCACAGTGAGCGGTAACGACACACGGGAAGAGCGAGGACTCGTCGTCGTCCTGACGGGACACGGCAAAGGGAAAACGACGGCCGCGCTGGGGATCGCGTTGAGGGCGGCCGGATACCGTATGAAGGTTTGCATCGTGGGATTCATAAAAGGCGACGCCTGCGCATCGGGGGAGAGAGAGGGCATCAAGCGGCTCGCACCGGATGTCGAACTGCACCTTTCGGGGAAGGGGTTTTGCGGCATGAGAGGAGATCGGTATCCTTTCGAAGAGCACCGCGCTAAAGCACAGGAGGCGCTCCGCCTGGCGCGGGACAAGATGCTCTCCGGGCAGTTCGACGTGCTGGTTCTCGACGAAATCACGAATGCGATTCAGTTGGGCCTCGTCGATCTCTCGCAAGTGCTCGATCTCCTCGATGAGAAGCCGCCTGCGGTGCACATCGTTCTTACGGGGAGGGATGCTCCCACGGATCTCATCGAGAGAGCCGATACCGTTACGGAAATGAGAGAGATCAAACATGCCTATCGGCAAGGTGTGGGCCCGCGAAAGGGGATTGACTATTGAGGGAGGAGAGGTCAGCCGATGGCGCGCGTCATTCCCCTCGTCTTCCTCGAAAGCGCGACGGCGCACCGTGACAAGGTCGCATTCACGCATTTCGACGGCACATGGAAATCCGTAACGTACGCTGAGTACCGCTCGCGGGTAAAAAGCCTCGCATCGTATCTCGCAGAAATCGGGGTGGAGAAAGGCGACAGGGTCGCCATCGTCGCCGAAAACAGGCCGGAGTGGTGCATCGCGTATTTTTCCATCTCTCTCGCGGGCGGGGTCGCCATTCCCATCGATGTCCAGCTCGGTATCGACGAGATCGGGAATCTCCTTTCCGATTCGGAGGCAAAGGCGGTCTTTTGCAGCGAAAAGACGGCGGAACAGGTGCGAAGAGCCGCCCACATGGCAGGGGGGGGAGGCACCCCAGGTCCGTGGATAATCGATGTCGATGCGCCCGATTTCGGAGAGAAAACTGCTTTTCCAGCGGCGGAGCGGTATCCCGAGATTTCAGAAGATGATCTTGCCTCCATCATCTATACGTCGGGAACGACGGGAAAGCCCAAAGGCGTCATGCTCACGCACCGGAATTTCTGCTCCGATGCAGAGGCGGTAATATCTGCGGGAATCATCTCTCCTGACGATTGCGTCATCGGCATTCTGCCCCTCCACCACACGTACCCGTTCATGGGGAACTGTCTCATCCCTGCATTCCTCGGGATTCCGGTGGCGTTTCCCCCGAGCCTGAAAGGCCCCGATATTATGGAAACCATGAGGAGAAATGAGGTTACCATTCTCGTGAGCGTTCCCCAACTCCTCGAATCGATTCGGAACGGGATCTTTTCCCGGATGGGACGACTGCCGGGGCCGCTCCCGGTGGTGGTGCGGCGCGTCATCGCGCTCTGTGGTTTCCTGCGACGTACAACCTCGATCAACCTCGGCAGAATTGTCTTCGGATCGGTCCATAAGGCACTCGGTCCGCGGTTCAGATTTGCCGCATGCGGAGGAGCGAAACTCGATCCGGAAATCATGGAAGACCTCGAAGCGCTCGGGTTGACCGTCCTCGAGGGCTACGGTCTCACGGAAACGTCTCCGATCGTTTCTTTCAATCCAATCGGGAAGAGGAAGCCGGGTTCCGTCGGCAGACCGCTCCCGACGGCGGAAATCAGGATCGTTCGTCCCGGAGAAGGAGCGGAATGCGCCTTCATGGAAGAAGGCGAAATCGTGATCAGGGGCCCTATGGTCATGAAGGGGTACTATAAAAATCCCGAGGCGACCGAGGCGGTGCTGAAAGAAGGGTGGTTCCACAGCGGAGATATCGGCTTCATCGACCGTGAAGGCTATCTCTTTATCACGGGGAGGCTGAAGGAAGTAATCGTCCTGAGCTCCGGCAAAAAGGTGTATCCGGACGAGGTCGAGAAGGCGTACCGGTCAATTCCCTTCATAAAAGAGATGTGCGTGATGGGCCGGGAAGAAAAGGGCACCGTCGAATCCCTCGAGGCGCTGATCGTTCCCGATGTGGAGCGCGCGAGGCGCTCAGGTGTCTCGAATATCGGAGAGGCACTCAGGTGGGAGATCAGCGCTGTTTCATCGCGCCTTCCGAGCTACATGAGAATAAGGGGATTTTCCCTGCACCCGGGACCTTTGCCGCGAACGCCGCTCGGGAAGGTGAGGCGATTTATGGTGAAGGAGCTTGCGAGCTCGATCTCCAGGAAGGAGGAATCGACGCAGGACGATCCGTCGCTCACGGGAGATCTCGTCGGTCGGCGGGTCGTCGAATGCGCTCGGGCCGTCCTCAAAGAGCCCATTCCGATTTGCTCGTCGGATAATCTCGATCTCGACCTCGGTCTCGATTCCCTCGCGAAGATCGAACTCATCGTCGCGCTCGAAAAGGCTTTTTCGACCGCGTTTCCGGAAACGTTCTTCGATGAAATCCGTACGGTCGGGGAGCTCGTCGATCGCATCAGGGCCGTCGTTGCGGACCGCGTGAGCGAGGTGCAGGCGGCTCCGGGGTGGAGGGAAATCCTCTGCCGAGATCCGGATCGAGAAGAGAGGGAGAAGGTCCGTCTCCCCGATGGGTTCCTCGACCGTGCAATCGTCGCCTTTGGCTTAAGTGTTGTGAAGGGTGTGCTCAGGGGATTTTTCCGATTGAGCGTGAGGGGGCTCGAGCATATACCCGATGAGGGACCGTTCATCATCGCGCCGAACCACGTCAGTTACCTCGATGCATTCTGTGTCGCCGCCGCTCTGCCGGCCGAACATTTTGCGCGCCTGTACTCCCTCGGCACCAAGAAGTACTTCACGGGGAAGATCGGGTCATGGTTTGCGAGGCGTGCTCACGTCATCCCAATCGATACGGAACGCCATCTCGATACCGCGCTCCAGCTCTCGGCCTTCGTGCTGAGAAACGGCAAAGCGCTCCTCATTTTCCCGGAAGGAGGCAGATCCTTTGACGGCGATCTGATGGATTTCAAGAAAGGGATCGGCATACTCGCCGTCGAGACGGGCGTGCCCGTGGTTCCCACATTTATCCGGGGCACCCATAAGGCTCTCCCCCGTGGCTCCGCCGTGCCGACGTTCGCGAAGGTCTCCGTGACGTTTGGGGAACCTCTCCGTCCGACTGCGCTGGATCTCGAGAAAAAACCCGAAAGCAAAGACATGTATCAATTCTTCACCGATCAGGTGCGGGAGAGGGTAGCGGCGCTCGGAGGAGGAAACGTCAGAGAAAACGGAGAACGGCCCCCGGGTCGGAGAGGTCCTCGACGACGAGATCGGCTCCTGCCGTAATCAGAGCCTCGCGCGGGTACGGTCCTGTCGCGACAGCGATGCAGAACGCGCCGTGGTTGTGCGCGCATTCGACGTCGCGCGGAGTGTCTCCGACGACGATGCATTCTTCGCTCTTTATCGGGAAGCCAACCAATCTTCGGAACCGTTCCACCGCGATCGGGAGGAGCTTGTTCCTGTCTTCGTCATCGCTGCCGAAGGCGCCGCTCGGGAAGTAGCCATTCAGACGGAAGGGTTCGAGCTTGATGCGCGCTCCCCTTTCGAGGTTGCCCGTGAGAAGGCCTGTGGCGACATGGGCGAACGCTTGCAACGCGGAGAGCACTTCGTAGATGCCGGGTTTCACGTATTTTCTGTCGTTGCGGATCTCCTCAGAGAGGTAGGAGAGATAGGCGTCCACGACATCGCCCGTTTTCTCCGATGGGAGCCCGTGCTTTCGCAAGCCGTCTTTGATGATCTCGGTGTCCGTCCTGCCGGCCATGCCGATTCCCGCGAATGCGTTCTCGATCGCGAAGAGATTCTGCATTGCCCGGTTGAGGGCCCGCACACCCGCACCGCCCGAGTCGATGAGCGTTCCGTCGATGTCGAAAAGGACCAATCGCATACTCTATTTTACCCGATGGCCGGTTGCGCGAGAGAAGTTGACCCGAAAAGCGCCGTTCGGGGTGAGAGCGGGCCGTCGCTCCACCCGTCACGCGAGGGATAGTGGGCGGATGTTGTATTCCTTGTCGAGACTGAACGCCATGACTACGGCTTTGTCGATATCTTCATAGGGGAAATTTGGGGCGCCGAGCACGAGATGGGGCGCCTTGTCGTCGAATTTGAGTCCGTACTCCGTGCTTTTTTCGTAGAGGACCGTGCCGGGCAGCACGTGCAGGATGCTGAAGACAATCGTCGAGGGCCTCATGCCGACGATGGTCTTAACGGATCTGACGAATTTAAAAAATGTGTCACCGGGCAACCCGATAATCAAGTCGCTCGTCACTTCGATCCCGCTGTCCTCCAGCAGGCGCACGCCTCTTCGGAACTGCTCCGCCCGGTAAAAGCGGTTCACGTTCGCGAGGGTGTCTTCGTTCACCGTTTGAGGGCCGGTCTCGACGCTCCGGACGCCGGCTTGCTTGAAATACTCGATCGTCTCCTCGTCGACGAATTCGGCGATGATCTCGACCGTGCGGAGCGTCGCGCCATGACGGTTCGCCCGTTCGAGCATACGCGCTATTTTCGCGAGGCGATCCTTTCTGAAATTGAAAATGGTGTCCACGAAGTGAAAGGTCTTGATGTCGGGGCGGCTCATGAACAATTCGATTTCCTTCTCGATCCGCTCATCGGGGAAGAACCTGAGCCTGGGAAGGTTTTTCCCTTCGAAACAGTAGTGGCACCGGAAGATACAGCCCCGGTACGTTTCGATGTAACTCACGTTGTCCCGCGGGACGAGAATCCCCTCAAGGTAAGGGGACGGTATGTCGCCGAGATTTTCGATGGGCGGTCTGTCCGGATTGTCCATGACCTGTCCGTTCGCACGATAGCTGATGCCGGCTATCTCCGAGAGTCTGCTGCGCCCGAGGTACTGTTTCAGCAATTCCGCGAAGGTGACCTCTCCTTCCCCCTTGACGATGACGTCAATGAACGGATATTCGCCGAGATACTTCGATGCGATCGGCCCCACCTCGGGACCGCCGAGGACGATCTGCGTGTCCGGATAGATCGTTTTCAGAATGCGCGCCGTATCGAGAACTTTCTCGATATTCCAGCAATAGCACGAAAAGCCGACGATCGATGGACGGCTCTGCGTGAGGTAGTAGACGATCTGCTGGACGTTCAATCCTTCGGTATCGAAATCGAGTATCTCGATATCGGCATGCCGCCTGATGAAGTCGTCTTTCAGGCTGAATGCTTTGACGTACCCGAGGGCGAGAGAAAAATGCTTCGCCCAGTTATAGGAGATCAGCGCGACTTTTTTCTTCATAGAGCGCCTTAATTTCCTCAGCACGTGCCCCGGATCTCACCGGCGTCAATTCCCGGCCGCCGAATCGCTCGACGTGCTCCGCCGCGGCACCAGGGCAGAGCGTGTCGTAAACGCATTCGGTACACCGTTTATGTTTTCGATAAGCCGTTGCGGTGAGGGACTCCCATCCGACGAAGAGTTCTCCGACGTGCTGTTCGAGTCCCTGCATGAGACAGAAAGGAATCCCCTCCGTCGCAGTCCAGACCCGGTTGAAGATGCCGATGTTGATGCCGTTTGCGATATGCGGCCGTACGGACTCAAAGGAGAGGGTATAGTCCCGCATCGCCAGAATGATCCGCTGGACGCCCACATTCAGCGCGGTCACAACGGTCTGTTCGAGGTCGGATATATTCTCTCGGCAGAGAGGGATGCGAACGGAGATAAACTTTTCATAGGGCGCACTCGAGAGGTTCTGCAGCCCGCTCATCGTCTCGCGGAAACTATCGGGGACTCTCGTGAGACGATCGTGGAGGTGGGGATGCGAACCCCACAGGGTGATGTCGAAGAGGGAACACCCGGCTCTCATCACGTCGTCGAGGTAATAGGGGTTTGCGAGGGCGCGACCGTTCGAGCGGAGTTTGATTCTCCTGTAGCCCTCATCGCGGGCAGTGGTAATGAGTGCGCCGAGATCGCTCCTCAGAGTTGGTTCCCCGCCATAAAACTCGATGTTGTCAGAGTCTGTGTTCTCGATGAGTTTCCTGATCGGCGCAAAATCAACCTGGGGGGAATCTTTCCATCCGGGCAGACAGTGGGTGCAGTCGTTATTGCAGGGACCGCCGAGGAATATTTTCTTATATCGAAGCAACGATAACTCTTCTCTGCCCGCCGGTGCTCGTCGAGAGCCTGTTGACTCAATTATACCACACGTATCCGCTGCGCCTTTCGTTGAAGAACCCGGAAAAAATCTTCTATAGTACAGGTGTGTACAGGGAACGCGACTACGACGTCATCGTCATCGGCGCCGGTCACGCAGGCTGCGAGGCAGCCCTCGCCGCGGCCCGGCTCGGCTGCTCAACGTGCCTCCTGACGATCAATCTCGATACGATCGCGCAGATGTCCTGCAACCCCGCGATCGGAGGGCTCGCGAAAGGGCATCTCGTCCGGGAGATCGACGCGCTCGGCGGCGAGATGGCGAAAGTGACCGACCGCGCCGGCATCCAGTTCAGGATGCTCAATATGTCGAAAGGTCCGGCGGTGTGGTCTCTCCGTGCCCAGGCGGATCGGGTGTTGTACCGTATGACGATGCGGAAGGTGCTCGAACATCAGCCCCGGCTCGATATCAAGCAAGCGCTCACCGAGAAGATCCTCGCCGACGGCGGACGGGTTATCGGGGTATTGACCTCGCTCGGCGTATGGTACGGTGCCCGCGCCGTTATCGTCACCACGGGGACGTTCCTCAAAGGGTTGATCCACATCGGCCTCGAAAGTTTTCCCGCGGGAAGGGCGGGAGAGTTTCCGTCGAACGCGCTCTCGAACTCCCTCGCAGACCTCGGTCTCAGGATGGGGCGCTTGAAGACGGGAACGCCGCCGAGACTCGACGCGAAGACCATAGACTTCTCCAAAACAGAGCCGCAGTTCGGAGACGATCCCCCGGTCCCCTTTTCCCACTGGACTGAGCGCATCACGAATCCGCAGCTCCCCTGTTTCATTACGTATACGAACTCCGAGACCCACCGGATCATCCGTGGGAATCTCGACCGTTCGCCCCTCTACAGTGGGAAGATAAGGGGGGTGGGGGCCCGTTACTGTCCTTCGATCGAGGATAAAGTCATGCGTTTCGCGGAGCGCGAACGGCATCAGGTGTTTCTCGAACCCGAGGGACTCGAAACGAAGGAGTACTACGCGAACGGGATCCCCACGAGCCTGCCCTACGACGTGCAGCTTCGATTCGTGAGAACGATTCCTGGACTCGAAGAAGTCGAAATCATGCGGCCGGGCTACGCGATCGAGTACGATTTCGCGTACCCCACCCAACTCAAGCAGACTTTGGAAACGAAGGCGATCGAGGGCCTTTACCTGGCCGGTCAGATCAACGGGACGTCCGGGTACGAGGAGGCCGCGGCGCAGGGACTCATGGCGGGAATCAACGCCGCACTGAAGCTCCAGGGCAAGGAGCCGCTGGTTCTCGGGCGGCACGAAGCGTACATCGGGGTCTTAATCGACGATTTGACGACGAAGGGAACTCAGGAGCCTTACCGGATGTTCACCTCCCGGGCGGAGTACCGGCTTCTCCTGCGCCATGACAACGCCGACCTCCGGTTGATGGACAAGGGGTACAGGGTCGGCCTGATCGACGAGGGCGCGTATCGAACGTTTTGCGAGAAGAGGAGATTGATCGATGACGAGATCCGCCGGCTCAAGACGACGCGCGTGAAAGTGGACGAGACGAAGTCGGAGACGCTCGAGCAGCTTTTGAGAAAGCCGGGAATGTCGTATGCGGTCATCAATGAGCGGGCGCCTTCGGACGAGCGTTTGGCCGCGGAGATACAGAGGCAGGTGGAAATACAGATCAAATACGAAGGCTACATCCTGCGGCAGATGGAAATGGCCGAGCGGCTCAAAAAAATCGAGGGAAAACGCATTCCCGGGGATTTCGACTATCGGTCGGTGAACGGGCTTTCGCGCGAGGTCCTCAGCAAATTGGAGGAGGTCAGACCGGCGACACTGGGGCAGGCGAGCAGGATACCGGGGATTACTCCGGCAGCGCTCTCGATTTTGATGATCGCACTCGAGAAGGCGCAGCGAGAGCGGCTCGCCAGCTGAGGGTCACCCGAGATTCACGTGAGCATCATCGATTCTCGATCGGTCGTCACAGTCGAATTTACGGTGCGGTGGCAAAGCGTGCATGCATCGCATACGGAACAGTATTACGCGAAACGGGTCAACTTCTGGAGGGATCTTCTGCCCCCGATCTTTCGGGAAAACTGCATGGGGAAAGAGGCTGGAACGACGATCTTCGCCGGGAATGCGGATGAATTTTTGCCGCCCTACACGCCGGAGAAAGAATTCGACATCTCGTTCGAGCAGTTCGATGTGCGCTACGATGAGGCGGTCTCGCGAGGTCCGCGATTTGGAAGGTTCTATCCGAAGGGCCTTTTGAGGGGAATTCCGGGGGTGTTTCGCGGGAACCCCGAGCCGTTTCGGTGCGTTGGGTTGGCCGAAAAAGAGATCATGGTCGACTTCAATCACCCGCTTTCGCACTATTCCGCGCAATTGAGCGCGGTTATTGAATCCGTCGGGTCGAAACAGGGCGATGTCGGCGGTCAGTGCACGGACTGGGGCGAGGTGCTCTTGCAGGGGCCGGGGATGCAAGCTCGCCGCAGGGGATTCGCGACCGATTTTTTCTCCGACAGCCCGTTCAGGAGGGACGACGAGAGTGACGACGCGGTATTCTACAGGGTCCCTCGCCTTGTGACGCACATCGATGATGAAGCTGTCGGGGTCATTCGTGCGATCTACGGTTCACACGTGAGAAGCGGTATGCGGGTGCTCGATCTCATGAGCAGTTTCCGGTCTCACATTCCCGAAGACGTGCGCCTTCAGGCCCTCGAGGGGCTCGGCCTGAACGGGGAGGAGATGGAGAAAAATCCCCAGTTGACGGGGTTCGTCATCCACGATCTGAATAGGGACCATCGGCTCCCTTTTCGCGATCGTTCTTTCGATGCGGTCATCTGCACGGTGTCGGTCGAGTATCTCGTCAAGCCATTCGAGGTTTTCGCGGAGGTCGCCCGCGTCCTCGAACCGGGAGGGATCTTTATCGTCACCTTTTCGAATCGGTGGTTCCCTCCGAAGACGATCCGCGTGTGGAGGGAACTCCACGAATTTGAAAGGATGGGTCTGGTTCTCGAGTACTTTCAGCAGACCGGACAATTTCAAGATCTGCACACGTACTCCTCGCGAGGGAGGCCGAGGCCGTTTCACGATAAATATTTTCTCGAAACGCAGCAGTCGGATCCGGTGTACGCGGTTTGGGGGAGAACACCGAAGGAGGTCGCAACGTCATGAGCGAACGGTCGCCTGCCGAGAAGCTCCTCATCGATTTCGCTGATCCCGGCGAGCGGAGCCGATGGGAAACCGTCAACGATAGGGTCATGGGCGGCATATCGCAGGGAACGATCACGATCTCCGGCGACAAGACGGCGATTTTCCAGGGACTCCTTTCGCTCGAAAACGACGGAGGATTTGCTTCGGTCAGGACGCTCCCCAGGCAGTTCGATCTCGCCGAACACGATGGGCTCCTCCTGTCGGTGCGGGGCGACGGAAAGACGTATCGCGTCCGCCTCCGGACGGATGACTCGTATGACGGGGTGGCATATCAGTCCCTGTTCCGGACCGAACCGGGCGTGTGGCTAACCGTGCGGCTGCCGTTCAGCACGTTTGTCCCCGTATTCCGCGGCATGCTTGTGCCGTCGGCTCCGGCACTCGATCCCGCGCGTGTCAGGCGTATCGGATTCATGATTGCCGATCGCCAGGAGGGATCATTCCTGCTGGAAATCGCCTGGATCAAGGCGTACGTGGAACGTTAAGCCGTCAACGTTTGTCCGTCTTCAGGTTATGCCGCGCCGAGCGGTTCTTCGCTTTGTGCCCCGGTCAGAATCGCCCTTCTCAGATCGATCCCCCTCCGGGTGGTACCCCGCAGATCGGCATTGCTCAAATCCGCTGCGGTGAACGTCGTTTCGATGAGGCTCGCGTTCCTCAGGTTAGCGGAGACGAGCGTGGCCCCGCTGAGGTCTGTCCCGTGGAGCATCGCTTCGCGCAGGTCGGCGCCCGAGAAATTCGCGCCGATCATGCTCGCCCGGTAGGCCTTCGCGCCTTTCAGGACCGCGCCGGGAGCGCTGATGAGAACGGCTTCCGTCATTTGGAGGTTCGCCCCCGTCAGATCGGCCGAGCCGAAGTGTGCCGCCGAAAGTTTCGAATTCGTGAAGTCGGCGCCCCCGAGTCTCGCTCCGCTGAAATCCGCTCCCGCAAACGATGAAAATGTGAGGTCGGCCTTTTCGATGAGGACATTTTTAAAGTTGGCGCCGATGAAATTCGCGCTGCTCAGGTTTGCCCCCGAAAGATCGGCTCCTTCGAAGTCGGACATGCTCATGTTCGAACTGCTTAGGTTCGCGCCCCGCATGACGCAGTTTCTGAAGCGGACGGCGATGCATTCGATATCCCGCAGGTCGAGCCCTGACAGGTCGTATCCTGACAGGTCTCCCCGTTCGGCCGCCAAGAGAATCGCCTGTTGCCTGGAAAGCTTTTCCATCTTCTCCTCCCGAAGAGAGTGTCGCATTCAGAGTTTGTTCATCCCGGATTGCTGACGCGTGACCGCGCGCTCACGTGCGACGGAATGTGCGACCCGTGTGGTCTAGTCTATCACCCCGCACGGTATCTTTGCTATGATGGTGAGCATGGCGGCGCGCGAGAGCGATGAGATCAATAAAACCTTACGGGATGGGCTCCTCTTGCTTGGCCTCACACCGCCCCATGAGTGCGTGGAGGCCTTTTCGCTCTATCTGGCCGAACTCAAAAAGTGGAATAAAGCCTGCGGTCTCACGAGCATTCGGAACGATCGGGATATCATCATTAAACACTTTTTCGATTCTCTCCTCTATCTCCCTTACCTTCCGCGCAGCCCAATTCGCGTCGCCGACGTGGGCACCGGCGGCGGGTTCCCGGGGATACCCATCAAGATTGTGCGGCCGGACGTGCACATGGTCCTGATCGAAGCGGCCGAGAAAAAAACGATTTTCCTCCGCCACGTCATCAAGCGATTACATGTCGACGACGTCGACGTGATCGCCAAACGCATCGAGTCGGTCAGAATTCCCGATGACGTGACCGAACCGGTCGATGTCGCTTTGACGCGGGCAGTGTTCGGCGTGCGAGAGTTCTTCTCGAAAGCGGCGCATATTGTGAAAGATGGAGGGATGTTCATTCTCGGCAAGGGGCCAAAGGTTCACGAAGAGCTGAAAGAGGCGGAAGGTATTCCCTGCGAGGTGCACGCGGCACGCCTCCCTCTCACGTCCATAGAACGATATTTAGTCGTGATGAGGAAAAGCGAAGGCAGAGGGTGAGGGAATCCTCGTCAACCCTGGCGGAGGAGTTTTGCGGTGCCCTCGGCGATCACGGTTTGATCCGGTTTTTTGATGATAGCTGATGCCTCGATGATTTTCCTGTGCGTTTTCAGCACGGAGGCTTCGACGATGCCCTTTTCGCCGATGAAGAGCGGATGCCGGAACCGCACCGTCATTTCGGCAGTCACGGCGGGCGTTCCCTCCATGAGTGCCGCTTTCACCATCGCTTCGTCGAGGATCGCCGAGATCAACCCCCCGTGGACGATATCTTTGTATCCCTGATACGCCTTGTGAAGGACGAATTCACTCGCGACTTTCCCGTCGCGGAGAGAAAAACTGAGACGAAGGCCGGATGCGTTCTTTTCGCCGCAGACGAAACAGTGGTGGTCATCTTCGAGAGGGTACATCGACAGCTCATTTGTTCATCATTTCGAGGAAATCCTTATTGCTCTTCGTTCCCATCAGTTTGCCGAGGAGAAATTCCATGCTCTCCACGGTGCTCAGCGGCGTGAGAACTTTTCTCAGGATCCACATCTTGTTCAGGACGTCCTTGTCAACGAGGAGTTCCTCTTTTCTCGTCCCCGACGCGTTGATGTCGATGCTCGGGAATATCCTCTTGTCGACGAGTTTCCTGTCGAGGTGGAGTTCCATGTTGCCGGTGCCTTTGAATTCCTCGAATATCACGTCGTCCATTCTGCTGCCCGTGTCGATGAGAGCAGTCGCGAGGATCGTGAGGCTGCCGCCGTCTTCGATGTTGCGCGCCGTCCCGAAGAACCTCTTCGGCTTCTGGAGCGCATTCGAATCGAGTCCGCCCGAGAGGACCTTGCCGCTCGCCGGGATGACGGCGTTGTACGCCCGCGCGAGGCGTGTGATGCTGTCGAGGAGAATGACCACGTTCCGCTTGCACTCAACGAGGCGCTTCGCTCGTTCGATCACCATCTCCGACACCTGGCAATGCCGCTGCGGCGGCTCGTCGAAGGTCGAGCTGATGATTTCCGCCGTGGGAACCTGCCTCTTCCAGTCCGTCACCTCCTCCGGCCTCTCATCGATGAGCAGGATGATGAGGTGAATGTCCCGGTGATTCTTCCGGCAGGCTTTCGCGATGGACTGGAGGAGCATGGTCTTCCCGGTACGCGGAGCGGCCACGATCATTCCCCGCTGCCCCATACCGATCGGCGTGATGAGATCCATCACCCGCGTCGAATAGTCCTGAGGATCGTATTCGAGCTTTATCTTCTCGGTAGGGTAGTAGGGAATGAGGTTGTCGAACAACGGACGATTGATGTTGTCTTCAGGAGACTCGTGATTGATCGCCTCCACTTTGAGCAACGCAAAGTACCGTTCACTCTCCTTCGGAGGCCGTATCTGCCCCGATACGAGGTCACCCGTCCGCAGGTTGAATCGTCGGATCTGGGACGGCGAAACATAGATGTCGTCGGGGCCGGGGAGGTAGCTGTAATCGGGCGACCTGAGAAACCCGAACCCGTCGGGGAGGATTTCGAGCACGCCCGCAGAAAAAACATACCCGGTTTTTTCGGTCTGCGCCTGGAGGATTGCGAAAATAAGGTCCTGTTTCCGCATGCTGCTCGCACCTTCGACGTTCAGCTCCCGGGCGACCGTCGTGAGTTCGTCGATCGTCTTCTCTTTCAGTTCGGCAATGGAGATATTATCGGAGACAAAATTCTTCTTGGGGTTATCCATCGTTAAACTCCTCTTGGATTTACGTTTTCGGTGGTTTTATATACCCGGAAGGTCTTCGCCTATCCAGGAAGGTTTGTACAGTTTTTAACGCAGAAAATAACTGCTCATACGTTAGCGGATACGAAAGTGCTTTGTCAATAGGTCAAGTCCTATTTCTCCTGTAAAAAGGAGAAGGCTTGGTATCATGCAGTGATTGTCTCTTTCACCTTTTTCTTTG
>OGCI01001039.1_pt1 | contig 25926 bp, 22 predicted proteins | sample 1570021 | NCBI WGS metagenome assembly OGCI01 (sample SAMN06264664, study PRJEB24512) | hot springs metagenome | isolation source: Hot spring water | place: South Africa: Tshipise | collected 2015-06-21 | reverse complement strand
GCGCAAGGCGGTCGACGATGCGGTTTGCGACCTCGTACACCGTGATGCCCTGTGCCTCAGCCTGCTCCTTGAGAGGGGAATATTGGATGTGGTGTTCGAAGGTGTAGTCAATCAGCGCGCCCGCTGCCGATTGCCCGCCCTCGTTCATCCACATCCTAGGAAGCACCGCGCCGTTGTAGGGACCCCACACGCCGGGCACGAAGTGGGGGTCTTTCGTGATTGCCATCAAGACGGCAGAGGTGCCCCCTATCAGCGCCATCGCATGTTCCAGCACGTCCAAGTCGGGCGTTTCGCTTTCGTGCCATATCGCACCCAATAGCCCAATCGTGCCTGCATGCGCGTCCACAATCCCTATCGCAACTTGCGTGTTGGTCGTCAAGCCCAAGTGTTGTGCGGATTCTGGGGTCAGATAACCTGCTGAGGAACCTACAGGCAGGATAGCCTCGCCCGCACGCCCCCGCTCCAAAATCGATTCGATACCTATTGCTTGCAAGAACTGGGTATCCCATCGGTTCTCGGCGGGCAGGTAAGTCCATTTGCATCCCATCGTGCATTCACTGCGCAGGTTTTTGCCCGTGCTTTGGTACACGAGGTAGTCGGCTAAGTCGAAGAACTTGCCAGCGTTGGCGAACACATCGGGCATATGGCGCTTCAGCCAAAGCAGTTTGGGCGGTTCCATCTCAGGCGAGAGCGCGCCACCCGAATAGCGCAGCACTTGATAACCCCCTGCGTTGATTTCTTCCACCTCAGCAATCGCACGGTGGTCCATCCACATAATGATGTTCCATTGAGGGTCTCGGCTGGGGGAGATGCTGAGCGGTTGGTCGTTGGGGTCTAACAGCACCAGTGAGCAGGTGGCGTCGAAGCCGATTCCCCGCACCTGCTCGGGAGCCACTTGCGCTTGTTGCACCACTTGGCGCACCACTTTGCCCACCGCGCGCCAGATGTCTTGCGAGCTTTGTTCGGCGTATTCCGCCTGCGGGCGATGAATCTGGATAGGCTCGGAGGCAATCGCTAAGCGGTTGCCTTGCAGGTCGAACAGCCCTGCGCGTGCGCTCGCAGTGCCCACATCCACACCGATGACACAGCCCTCCATCGCCATGTCTCTTTCGCTGTGTAGCGCATCATTCCTGCTGTTTCTGGAGGAATGCTCTACAGTTCAGAGAATAGACCTGCCGTGTCTGAACAGCAGTCCTCGCTCCCGACACCAGATTACGATACGCTTTGGAAAGAGGTGGTACAGAAGCTCTTTCCTGATATGTTGGCGTTGCTGTTCCCCGAAATCCATCAGGCAATCGATTGGGGTCAGCCCTACGAGTTCTTGAATGTGGAGTTGCCCAAGCTGTTGCTGGAGGCGCCCGGGGGTTCACGACGCCCCGATATAGTTGCTAAGGTGCGCCTGCAGAGTGGGGAACCGATTTTAGTGGTGTTGCATGTTGAGATACAAGTGAGCCAAGACCCGAACTTTGCCGAGCGGATGTTCATCTACTTCTATCACCTGCGCGAGCGAGACCGATTGCCTGTGCTAAGTTTGGCAATCTTGGCGGACGCCAACCGCAACTGGCATCCGAAACGCTACGAGTATCGCTTGTTCAATACTTCGGTGCAGTTTGAGTACGAAACGGTGAAACTGCTGGAACTGGACGAGAACCAGCTCCGAGAGAGCACGAATCCCACAGCGCTGTTCGTGCTGGCTCACTTAGCGACGCTAAAACATCGGGGCAACTACGAACTGATGGCGAACGAGAAGCGGTGGCTCTTCCGAAAGATGCTCGAGGGCGGGTATAATGCTACTCAGATACGATACCTTTTCAAGGTGGTGGATTATTTTATGAACTTGCCTCCTGAACTAGAGCGTGAGGTTGATGCGATTGTGGAGGAAGTGCGACGCAAGCAGAAGCGTTCGTGGCTCTCTCCATGGGAGCGTCGCGTGCTGGAACGGGGCGCACGAAAGGGTCTGATGGATGGTCTTCAGCAAGGACTTCAACAAGGGATTCAACAAGGGCTTCGGAAGGCTATCCAAGCAAATCTGGAAGTCCGTTTTGGGCAGATACCAGTGGAGGTACTCAACTTGATACAGCAAGTCTCCCGGGAGAGCGAGCTGGATAAGCTCCTGCGCCAATCGATTCAGGTTGAGAGCTTAGAACAGTTCAAAGCGCTTCTACGAGAGGCTTTACAGGCTCAATCTTCTGGCGAGAGCCAACCCTAATCAGGTGTGCTCTCAGCATTTTCTGCCGTGTTCAGAATCTGCGCCACATGCTGGACATCTTTGTCGCCCCGACCTGAGAGGTTGACAAGAATCACCGAGTTCGGCTCCAGTTCCTGCCCAAGCGTTTGCAAGTAAGCAAAAGCGTGAGCACACTCCAGTGCGGGGAGAATGCCCTCGTGCCGAGTGAGCCACAGGAACGCCCCCAACGCTTGCTCGTCAGTCACGGCGACATACTCGGCGCGCCCGATTTCTTTGAGATAGGCGTGCTCGGGACCTGAACCCGGATAGTCCAAACCTGCCGAGACCGAGTGGGTGAGCCGTATCTGCCCGTCTTCGGTCTGCAACACGAGGCTGGCAGAGCCGTGCAGGATGCCGTACTCTCCAGTGGTGAGGCTGGCGGAATGCGCGTCGGTGTCCAGCCCGTGCCCCCCTGCCTCCACGCCAATCAGTCGCACGCCCTCGTCCACGATGAAGGGATAGAAGATGCCAATTGCGTTGGAACCTCCGCCCACACTGGCGACAATCGCATCGGGCAAGCGCCCTGCGTAGGCGAGAATCTGCTCCCGTGCCTCCTGACCAATCACTGACTGGAAGTCACGCACCATCATCGGGTAGGGGTGTGGTCCGACACAGGAGCCGATGATGTAGTGGGTGGTGCGCACATTTGTCACCCAGTCGCGTATTGCTTCGCTGGTGGCGTCTTTGAGCGTGGCGGTTCCACTCTGCACGGGGATGACCTTCGCGCCCAACAGGTGCATGCGGAACACATTCAGAGCCTGCCTCTGCATGTCTTCCGCGCCCATGTAGACCTCACATTCCAGCCCCAGCAGGGCACAGGCGGTGGCGGTGGCGACCCCGTGCTGACCTGCGCCCGTCTCGGCGATAATGCGCTTCTTGCCCATACGCCGAGCGAGCAAAGCCTGACCCAATGCGTTGTTGATTTTGTGCGCCCCCGTGTGGCACAGGTCTTCGCGCTTGATGAACACTTGGTGCCCCAGCGCATAACTTAGGTTCATCGCATAGTAGAGGGGGGTCGGACGCCCTGCGAAGGTAATGCGGTAGTAGTTCAGTTCCCGCTGAAACTCCTCGTCGTTTTTGTAGTGCAGGTACGCCTCTGTCAGCTCGTCCAGGGCGGGGATGAGCGTTTCGGGCACATAGCGCCCCCCGTAGCGTCCGAAATAGCCCTTCTCGTCGGGCGCAAGGTAGTGCATAATTGAAGTATACCTGCTTGGTGGGTTTCACGGCAGAGATGCCCGTGCCACGAGGGAGAGTACATAACTGAAGTTTACCTACTGACTAAGATTGGCACCTAATTCGTTGAGTTCAAGTTTCCGAAACGCCTTCCTACTAATAATTATGCAGGCGGAAACTCCGAGCAGAGAGCGTCGGTTCCACCCGAACCCCCACCCTGTCACCCTGAGCGAAGCGAAGGGTCTCTGATAGGGTTTTGTTGAGATTCTTCGCTTCGCTCAGAATGACACTCCTGCAGGCAGACTGACAACCCCCACCCTGTCACCCTGAGCGAAGCGAAGGGTCTGAATTTTGGGTGGCGTCGAGATTCTTCGCTTCGCTCAGAATGACAACAAGGGGGCGCGGGGGCTAACGAAGGGGGGGCAAAGTATGGGCAAGCTGGTGTGATTTTGAACCCAGCGAATGCACCCTCATCAGCCCTCGATTAGCCCACGATTCGTACCTGAACCTACTCCTTGGGCAGTGGGTCGCCCACCGCCAGCTTGAGTTGCAACTCGGCAATCACCGAGTCGTACACCGCTTGCACGAAGTTTGTCTGCGCTGTGACGAGTGCGAGCTGCGCCGTGAGCACCTCCACAATCGTGCCCACACCCTCTTGGAACGAGTCGCGCGCCGCCTCAAAGTTGCGCTGAGCGGCGTTGAGTGCCAAGCGCGCCGCTTGCAAACGCTCTCCGCTCTCGCTATAACTTAGGAACGCGCTCTCCACCTCGGCGTAGGCGTCGCGTTCGGTCTGAAGCAATCGGAACTGGGCACTACGGAAATCGGCTTCGGCTTGGCGTAGGTTCGCACGGGTCAGTCCGCCATCGAACAGGGGGTACGAAGCCAGCAGTTGAAGTGAGCCTTGCGTGCGCGTCGTGGGGTCGAACTCGCGGAAACCGCGCAGGCTCACCTGCACCTGAAGCAGGCTGTTGTTGCGGGCGATGTCCACGCCCAACCGACTCACTTGCGCGCTCAGCTCGGCGTTGCGCAGGTCGGGGCGTTGCGTGCGTGCGCGTGCCCAGAGGGTATTCAAATCTGCAACAGGAGGGAGTTCTTGAGGCGTCTCTATTTTCACCAGTTCGGGCAAGGGGCGTGTCGGTTCCCAGCCGATGAGCCGTTTGAGCTCACTTTGGGCTAAACGCAGGGCGTTGCGCGCCTGAATCTGTTGAACGAGCGCATTTGCTAGGTCGGCTTCCGCTTGGAGTACATCTTTGGCAGGGGCAGTGCCCACCTCCGCCTGCGCTTTTGCCACTTCCAGCAGGGTACGGGCACGCTCCACTTGGGCATCGGCAACTTGCAGAAGCTCCTCACGGCGCAGGACATCATAGTAGGCGCGTGCGGTGCCGAATATCACCCGCCGTACGGTCTCCCGCGCCGATTGGCTCGCCAAATCGGCACTCCGTGAGGCTTGGCGCAGGCGCAAATCACGCTGTCCGTTATCCAGCAGGAGCCAATCCACACTGAGCGCACTTTGGCGTTGGGTGCTCTCATCGGTCAAGCCACCTTGCTCGATGCGTGTGGTGGTGGAACTGGCGCTGAGGTCAATCGTGGGGAACAGGCTCGCACGGCTGGCTTCCAAGCGGGCGCGGGCGCCCGTGCGCTCCTCCAAAGCCGAACGCACCGTGCCGTTGTTCTGCAGTGCGAGGTCTATCGCCTGCTCCACAGTCAGTGACGATTGGGCATCAAGGCTCACGAGGCTCAGCGCCGTAAGCCCAAGCGCACACACCAGCCGAACTGAACCGCTCAAACAGTGTCGTCTCATAGGCATAATCATACTCTACTCCTTTCGATGACGCCCGTTGCGAAATGTTCTGTGGAAGACGCAAATTGGGCGATTCGGCACTGAACATCATCGTATGCACTTCGTCAAAAGCAAGTGGAGGATGAAACGAATGCGAACAGCGTGGATAATGAGCGGTTTGCTGGCAGTGGTGTTGGCGGTCTCTGCCGTCGCCCAGCCTGGTGGACCTCGAGGCGAGGGACGCCCACAGCGCGGGCTTGGTGCGTTCGGTATGGGCGGAGGAATGATGGGGGGAATGCTTCTCAATCGCCCCGATGTCCAGCGCGAGCTGAACCTGAGCCAGCAACAAATCAACCAGATTCGACAGATGCAAGAGGCACAGCGCACCGCGATGCAAGAGATGCGCAACCTGCCGCCTCAAGAGCGACGCCAAAAGATGCAGGAACTGCGCGAGAAGAACGACCCGACCAAAGTGCTCAACGAGAGCCAGAAGAAACGACTGCGCGAGCTGGAACTCCAAGCGACCGGACCGACCGCCCTGATGAACCCTGAGGTGGCGAAAGAGGTCGGACTGACCGCCGAGCAACAGTCCAAGATTCAGGGCGTTATGATGGAACAGATGCAGGCGATGCGCGAGCAGTTTCAGGGCGGTGGCTTCGGACAGGGTCAGGGTGCGCAAGCCTTCCAACAGATGCGCGAGCAGGTCGAAAAGCGCATTCTGGAGGTGCTAACGCCCGCCCAGCGCCAGAAGTGGCAGGAGATGCAGGGCAAACCCTTCCAGTTTGAAGGTGGACGCCCGATGCCCGGCTGGGGTGGTGGCGGTGCCCAACGCGCTCCACGCGGTGGACAAGGATTCGGTGGCGGACAAGGATTCGGCAATTAGTGGCATCGGCTTACCTCCTCAAGCGAACACCGGCAGAGTATGCCTCCCCGAAAGGGGGGGCTACTCTGTTTATAAACTACTGAACAGCACACCCAGTGTCCAAATGGAGAGATAGCCGACGATACCGAATCGGAGCCATCGCTGAACAAAGTCGGGGTTCTTACGACGATACCACTCGGCAAACACCAGCGCCAAGCCGAGCGTTGCCCCTTTCACCGCAAAAAAGGCGAACCAACTCAGCCCGATGAACCAGTCCATAATCGGGTTCGCTTCGGTCGCTAAGCCTGCACTGATTAGCCAGTAAGTGCTGAAAGTGTCAGCGAACACAATCAGAACCAGAATCCAGCTCTCTCGTGTCAACATACCCTAAGCACAGCACACGCCGTGCCAATCGGGCGAGAAAAATTGACAGGCTGAGGTGTACACCCCTACATCACATCCCGAACCGCCCCGACCAGCTCCCTTACAGTGCCAATCTCATTCTGGGTAAGGTAGTCCGTCAGCGCGCCGACGAGGTCAGTGCTGAGGGTAGCACACAAGTAGTTGCCTGTGCCCACCTGCACTGCTGTAGCGCCCACCAGCAAAAACTCCAGCACATCGTCCAGCGAGGTAATCCCTCCCACGCCTATCAGGGGCACTTCGGGAAGTGCTTGGCGAACCTGCCAGACGGCACAGAGCGCAATCGGCTTGATAGCGGGCCCCGTGAGATGCCCGACGCGTGAGGCGAGCCGAAATCGGCGCGTGTGGGGGTTGACCGCCAATCCAGCGACGCTGTGGATGAGCGTCAAGCCGTCCGCACCTGCCTCTACGGCAGACTGCGCTATCGGCACAAGGTCGCCCCCATTCGCGCTGAGCTTGGCGAACAGGGGCAGGTCGGTCGTCTGGCGCACGGCGCGCACTACCTCCGCCGTGAGCTGGGGGGCGGTGTCGAACGCGCGATGGGATGGGCTGGGACACGCCAGGTTGAGCTCCAAGCCTGCAAGCCCAGAGGTACGCTGGAGACGCTCGGCGACTTGAGCGTACTCTTCGGGGGATTCTCCGGCAATGCTCACAATCAGGGGCACTGAATAGGCGCGCAAGCGGGGCAGGGTCTCCAAGATGAACGCCTCTACGCCCTCGTTCTGCAATCCGATAGCGTTGAGCATTCCCGCAGGCGTCTCCGCCAGACGCAGGGGCGCATTGCCCACCTGAGGACGCAAGGTGAGACTGCGGACGACCAACGCCCCCAACTGGTTCAAATCCACCAATCGCTCGTATTCCAGCCCATATCCGAAAGTGCCCGACGCCACCATAATCGGGTTCGGCAGGCGGAGCTGTCCCAAGTTCACGCTCAGGTCGGGGCGACTCATTCCCAGTCGACCTCCTCCGCACGGAACACGGGTCCGTCGGTACAGGCGCGCTTGTACCATATCGCGCCGTTCGGTGCACGCACCTTGACCGCGCACCCCAAGCAGGCGCCCACTCCACAGGGCATCGGCGTCTCCACCGACACTTGGCACGGCACACGCCCTACGAGGCAGATTTCACACACCATCTGCAACATCCGATTCGGACCGCAGGCGTACACTGCGCTGGGCAGGGGTTCACAAAGCGCCTCGCTCAACAAATCGGTCACGCGCCCAGCGTAGCCCTGCGAGCCGTCTTCGGTGGCGATGCGCACCTCCGCGCCGAGCGCACGGAACTCATCCAGCCCCACCAGCAGGTCGCGTCGGCGTGCGCCCGCCAAGATAAGAATCTGTTCATCGGGCGACAGCGCGCTGACCAGACGCGAGGCGAAGAAACTCAACGGCGGGGCGCCAAAGCCCCCAGCAACCAAGATATGACGCTGAACTCCCTGCTCGCGTTGGAAGCCATGCCCCAGCGGACCCAACACACTCATCTGGGAACCCAACGGTTTCAGCGAGAGCAGTTCGGTGAACTGGCTCTGAACCGAGTAGAAGATGCTGATGACACCCTTGTCGGGATTGGCGCGCAGAATGCTGTAGGGGCGACGCCAAAGCGGTGCCAGCGTCTCCATCGGACGCACCAGCACATACTGACCAGGCTGTGCCGTCTGAGCAATCGGGGGCGCGTGCAGAATCAACTCGTATTGATTGGGGGCACGCTGACGATGCTCTACCACCACGGCTTGGAGTTCCCAAGATGCCATCAGCGTAGAGTGTACCCATTTTCGGGCAAATTCCCCTAAATCTCTGTCACAGAAGCCTTAGGAGCATCCTATTTCATAAACGGGACTCAGCACTCCATTTGGCGCTTTAGGAGGTACTGCTGGGTCTCCCTGCCGATTGGGAGGAGCCCCCCACATGCTCCTCCCAAATTTTAGGGGCGGGTTTGGAGTGGGTAGGGTCAAAGTCAGAGAGCGGGAGGCAGGAGCCTGCCTCCCACAATCACACCGACAAAAACTTACGGACAGTGTCAGAGTCCTCTGCCAAAGTTCATCAACACAATCAACAGGTCGCCATCATCAATCGCTCGGTCGCCGTTGATGTCCCAAGCACATCCTGCGCAGGAAGAGCCGAATCGGAGCAGTATCTCCAGCAGGTCGGCATCGTCCACGGCGCCATCCGCATTCACATCGCCAGCCAAGCGTGCCTCGAAGTTGAAGTGGTACTCTACACCGTTGCGGAAGCGGATGACCACATTGTCAATTGCGCCCACGAAGCGCCCTGACCAACCGGTACCTGCTCCCAAACTGATTCCGTACACGACACTGTCTGCGTTCCAGTGCACGCCTATCCGACTGCCCTCACGCGGTTGGTAGCCTTCGGGCGACTTCCACACCGAGAACGGCTGGGCGTCGAAGAAGTTGCCCTGATTGATAGGGTTTTGCCACACGCGCCTGTTGGAAGCAACCACCTCTTCCTGTATCCACATATCGGTCGGTATGGGCACAACCCCAAAGTTGACCGAATGCTCATAAATCAGGTAGCCGGGGTCTACAATGCGCCCGTTCACCCAGTTGCCCACATAGATGCGAATAGGCACATGCAGGTGGCTGGGAGCCGTGCTCTGAGCGTCGCGATAGTACTCATAAGAGAGCCACTCCAAATCTCCCAAGCGTCCCCAGTATGGGGGCGAGCCGACAATGTCATGGCGATACTCAATATCCGACTTGCCCAAGCCAGTTGGAGTCTCAAAGTAGACCGACCCGTTGCCTGAGCGCGGGTAGCGCGCGTTGATGCCCACGATGCCATGATACTGTACATGCCCGTAGTACCAGCCCAACGGCTGAAAGAAGAGCTTGAACAGGTAGTTGGAACCTGCATGGGTGAACAGGTCGCCCGGTTCAGGTTGGATGGAGAAGATACGCGTCTGCGTTTGTGCATAGAACGCAGTGGACACAGAAAAGCATATCAGAATCGTCAGAACGCTTCTCATCAGCTTGCCCTACACTGCTGATTATATCCAATGCCCACGATAGTCCTAATCACCTTCCGACCCTGCACTGCTTTCGGGTGTTGAAGACACACTGGACACTCCGCTTCCTACAAGCCAAACTGCCAAAAACCGCAAAATTACGGGGTTAACCTGTCCGCTTTAGGGCAATTTTGGGGTCATAATTAACGGGAGCTTTTTCGCTCCCAAGGAGGCTATACTGAGATGATTGGAAGAAAGGTCGTGACCTTATTAGCACTGACCGCGTTGGCTGTGGGCATCGCAAACGCCCAGCAGTTTGTTCATCTACGAAGCTACACTTTAGCCAGCCTCTTCGACGGCGCATCGGGTGGAATTGGTAGCAACATCGGCGATGTCGCCTTCGACGGAACCAACCTGTATGTGGCAGGCTATCACACTAGCAGTGGGACTCAGTCTGTAGGGATGGCGCGCATCAGCAACCTCTACGATGGCGCGAACTTCGTCGCCAGCAACACTGCACTGACCACCGCTTGGACGGTCTCCCTTTCGCAAGATGGAGGCTCGCGCGATACTCGGCTAGTCTACTCCAACGGCTCGTTGTTTTTGGGAACAGGATTAGGTAGTGGAACTGCTGGGAATACCGGCATCCGCAAGTACGACACGAACGGCACGCTTGACGCAAGCTGGGCAGGCGATGGCTTACTGAGCCTGTCGGAAGCAGGTGTGAGTCGATACGACACCATCGAGTTAGATACCGGACACGGCAGTTCTGGACCTTCCCTTGCCGTGGGCGTGTTCGGCAGTACCATCATCCGACGCTTCGATCTGAACACGGGAAGCAACATCGGCAACACTGCGGCGGTTTCAGGGGCACCCACCTCCTTGCGCGACATCACCTTTGCCCCGAACGGCGACATGTACTACAAGTGGAATGGTGGTACAGGCAACGCCGCGGGGGTGCGCTTCTTCGGGCGCACGGGGGCTACCACCTTTACCGACGGTGGCAACATCGTATCGCTCACAGAGGGCGCCCTGCAACAGTCAGCAGTGATGTATGTGCCTGTGTCGCAGGTGCTGGGGCATCTGAGCGATATTGTGGTGCACAACCTGCGCGTGTCGGGGCAAAACTCTGTGTTTGTCCGCGACACCTCGGGCAATCTTATTGCCACTTTAGATGGAGCCGGTCCGACCGTAGATAGCTTCACACCAGGCGCCTATGCCAACACCCTGCTGAACTTCAGCTACTACATCACTGGCGACGGTCGGCTGTTCCTGTTCGTGGTGCAGGGTGGCGGGGCATCGGGCACCTATATTGACCGCCTCGATGTCTACGAAGTCGTGCCTGAACCCAGTAGCCTGCTGGCGCTTGGTGTTGCTGTGGTGTCGGCAGTAGGTCTGCGCCGACGCAAGCGATAACGGTTCGTGACATCCTGTCCACAATTGAGGGTGTATGAATAACTCCCTCCCTAACCCTCCCCCTGGTGCAGGGGGAGGGAACTCATTTTTGAAACCCTTCAATCTTGTGGTATAATGGGAATATGCGACGGTGGAAGAGTGGTTCTCGGTTATGGGCAAGTGCAACGATGCTATGCCTGCTATGGATGGGTGCCTTTGGCGACGAGCATCTGTTCCCTGGTGTCTACCGCGACTACCCTGCGGGCAAATGGGACGACTGGTCATGGGCGAACCGCGATATGGCGAACGCCAGCCCCGTGCGTTCCGGACAACGCTCCATACGCGCCGACCTTTTCCCGTGGTCGGCAGTGCGTTTCCACTGCTGGGGCGGATTTGACCCCACTGGCTTCACCCATTTAGAGTTTTGGGTACACGGGGGCACACAGGGCGGTCAGCGGTTCTCGGTGATGGTGGCGATTGACGGGATAGACCGCGCGCCTGTGCCCGTCACGAACTATGTGAGTGCGATCCCCGCCAACCAGTGGGTGCAGGTGCAAATCCCGCTCACGGCGCTGGGGGTTGCGCCCGGCAACCGCATCAGCGACCTGTATTTTATTGACCGACGCGGGGTCACCGAGCCGACTTTCTACTTGGACGACATCCGCTTCACGCGCCCCCTGCCCAGCACCACCGTGAGCGTGCAGGTGAACACCACCCAAACGCTGACCCCCATCACGCGCCTCAAACTGGGGATGAATGTGGCGGTCTGGGACTGGTACATGACTCAGCCCCAGCGTATCAGTATGAAGCGATCCGCAGGGTTCGGTGTGCTGAGGTTTCCCGGAGGCTCCATTTCCGATGAGTACGATTGGCGCAATAACCGCAGTCGGCGCCACGGCAACAGTTGGGGCACGGACACTCAAGGCTTTCTGAATGTGGCAAATAGTATCGGTGCCGAGAAGATAATCTGCGTGAACTACGGATCGGGCACGCCCCAAGAGGCACGCGACTGGGTGCAATACGCCAACATCACGCTGAACGGCAGTGTGCGCTACTGGGCAATCGGCAACGAGAACTATGGCTCATGGGAGTACGACACGCACCCGCACCGAAACGACGCCCACACCTATGCCCACTTCACACGCGATGCCATCCAACTGATGAAGGCAGTAGACCCCACTATCAAGGTGGGCGTGGTGGGCACTTGGCTGGAGACCGACTTCACCCAGCGCATGAGCGTCACTAACCCCCGCACGGGGCAAACTGTGAACGGTTGGTCGCCCGTCCTGCTCAGCACGCTCAATAGCTTGGGGGTTGTGCCCGACTTCTACGACATCCACTACTATCCCCAAGACCCCGGACGCGAGGACGATGCGGGGCTGTTGCTTTCCACGCGCGACTGGCAAGAGATTATGAGCCGGGCGCGTCAACTCCTGCGCGACTACTTCGGGAGCGCGGGCGACACCATCCCGATTTTTATCACCGAGAACAACTCGGTGGCGTTCAACCCTGGCAAACAGACCACCAGCATCGTCAACGCGCTCTACTTAGCCGACTCGCTGTTTCAGACGCTGCTGAACGGCGCCGAGGCGTTCGTTTGGTGGGACTGGCACAACGGCACGGAGGTGACCAATAACAACTCGCCCTTGCTGTACGGCTGGCGCAACTGGGGCGACTATGGGGTGATTGCATCGGGCTACCCATCGGGCGTGGGCGACCCCATCAACACGCCTTACCCGACCTATCATGCCTTTGTGTTGATAAGCCGATTCGCCAAGCCGAACGATGTGCTGGTGTCAGTGCAGAATAGCCATCCTCTGCTGTCGGTGTACGCGGTGCGCACGCCCAGCGGGTCGGTGCGCTTGCTGGTGCTGAACAAAGCGCGCACCACCACGCTGAACGCTGACATCCGCATCCAGGGGATGACGCTCAAAACCCGCGCTCGTCTCACGCAATACGATGCAACGCTAGACCTTCAGCGCAAAGCACCCATCACACGCTCCCTGACAGTACGGGGGACAACCATTCGTCAATCGTTCCCACCGTTGTCTATTAGTGTGATTGAGTTGTGAGTAGAGCTTCAAAACAAGGGGCAGGCTGAGGTGTCTGCCCCTTCAGAGATTCTTCGCTGTCGCTCAGAATGACGAGAGGAGATGCCAGAATGACCACCCCCACCTTGTCACCCTGAGCGGTAGCGAAGGGTCTAACTCCCCTTTCCCTCTGCATCGGGGGTGAGGGCAAGCCAACCCCCCGCCCCCGCCCTCCCCCTAAGGCAGGGGGAGGGAGCCGACTGCTCTCCTCGCCCACAGCACTGAGAGACAGGTCGTGATGAGGGCTTTGGAGATTCTTTCGCTCGCCAGCTTCCCCAAATACAGGTATAATCCCGCTATTCCGATGGAGCGGAGGTCGCAGGTTCCGACAAGCGATTGGGCAACTCGCACCTTGTGGTTGCTGATGGTGCTGGCTCTTGTGGGCACAGCGCTCTATGTGGTGTGGGCGGTTCGGGAAATAATCAGTTTGCTGTTCATCTGCGGAGCGATTGCTTACCTGCTCATCCCCCTCGTGGACTGGCTGATGCGCTGGCGACCCCGATGGGTATCGGCGCTGGGGTGGCGTGCGTTTATCAGTCTGGCAACCGTTTTGGGGTTTATGGGGTTGGTCATCTACGCCTCGGTGGCGTTCGTCTCTCCCTTTGTCCGAGAGGCGCAACTGTTTGTGAACGAGTATCCCAACTATCAAGAGCAGGTCAATCAGACCATCGAGGCGTGGCTGGCGACCTATCGGGAATGGTATCAGGGGCTTCCGCCCCAAGCCCAAGCGTGGATAGACCGCCAGCAGGAGTCGCTGGTTCGTTCTTGGAACCGCTCGGCAGACGAGCTTCAAGCACGCCTTCAAGGTGCTTTGCAACGCACGGGGGTACTTGTCACCTTGGCGGTGGAGGTGTTCCTCATCCCTGTGGTGGTGTTCTATCTGCTGTTCGACTCGCATCGCCTCAAGCGCGAGACCTTGCGCTGGATGCCCCCTCGCTATGTGCGCACGGCTCTTCGGGTGATGACCGAGACGAATCGCGTGATGCGGGGTTACATTTCGGCTCAGCTCATTCTCGGCGTGATTGCTGGGTTGGCGACTTGGGCGGGGCTTCAACTGTTCGGCATCAAGTATGGGGCGACGCTGGCGCTGTTTGCGGGCGTCGCGCGTGCCATCCCAGTGATTGGCGCGGTCGTGGCGGTGGTTCCGATTGCGCTGATGGCGCTCCTGCAGGGGGGTATCCCGCTCACCCTCAAAGTGATTGTGTTTATGACCGCCCTGTTCGTGATAGAGCATAAGGTCATCCTGCCCAAGATTGTGGGCGACCGCGTGGATTTGCATCCTGTGTTGGTGATTGTGGTCCTGCTGGTCAGTGGCAAATTTTTTGGACTGATTGGGATGTTTTTCGGCGTGCCTGTGGCAGTGATTGTGCGCAATGTGGTCGTCGCCCAACGCACCCTCGCACGACGACGCCCGAAAGTCCACCGGCTGACGGTAGTAGAACCGTCCGAAGCGACCACGGCAGGTAGCACAGGAGGCACCTAAATGGACTTGTTGCAAGCAATCTGGCTGGGCATTCTTCAGGGGTTGACCGAGTTCCTCCCGATTTCCAGTTCGGGACATCTTATCCTGATGCGCTATTGGTTCGGTTGGGAAATCGGCGACCCCCAAGTAGAGCTGATGTTTGACTTAGCCCTTCATGTAGGCACGCTGGTGGCGATTGTGATGTATTTCTGGCGAGACCTGGTGCGCATCGGCTCTTCGGTCTTTTCAAACGACCCTGCCCGCGTAGTGGATAGGCGTTTGGCGTGGGGGATTCTCGTTGGATGTATCCCCGCCGCACTGGTGGGCGCGCTCTTTGACGATGTGATTGAGGAGTACTTCCGCTCGCAATACGCGCTGATCGCGGGACTGTTGATAGGGATTGGCATTCTGATGGCAGTCGTGGACCGACTGGGGCGCAAGACCCGCTCCATTGAGTCGGTGGGCGTGATTGACGCCTTTTTAATTGGCATGGCTCAGTCGTTTGCGCTGATACCGGGCTTCTCGCGTTCGGGGATAACGATTGTCGCAGGGCTGATGCTGGGTTTACAGCGTGAGGCGGCGGCGCGCTTCTCGTTCCTGTTAGCGACGCCAATCACCTTCGGGGCGGCGGCTTGGTCGTTCCGCAAAGCTTTCAAGGAGGGTATTCCCGCCGAGATGGTCGTGCCGATGCTGGCAGGAGGCGCCGCGGCGCTGGTGGTCGGTTGGCTCTGTATCGCTTTCTTGATACGCTACCTGCGCACCCGCTCGCTGATGCCGTTTGTGGTTTATCGTGTCATCATCGGGGGGGCGACCCTCGTGCGCTTCTTCACGGGAGGTTGAGCGGTGCGGGTGCTTATCACGGGCGCAGGGGGAATGTTGGGCGCGGAACTTCGGGAACTGTGTACCACGCTGGGCTACGAAGTGGTCACTACAGGACGCAAAGCCGACTTGGTGCCGATGGATATCACACACCCTGAGCAGGTGCGTACGGCGTTCGACCAATATCGTCCCGAAGTGGTGTTCCACTGCGCTGCGATGACGAATGTGGACGCATGCGAGCGCCAACCCCAGCTGGCTTATCGTGTGAACAGTTTCGGCACGGAGCTGATTGCCTCGCACTGTCATCGGGTGGGGGCAATCTGTGTGGCGATTTCTACCGATTATGTTTTTGATGGCACCAAGCAGGCTCCCTATCACGAGTACGACCCCGTGAACCCGCTCAGCGTCTATGGGCGCTCTAAGTGGTTGGGCGAGGAAGGTGTGCGTGCGCTCTGTCCACGCCACTATATCGTGCGCACGGCTTGGCTCTATGGCAAGCACGGCAAGAGCTTCCCGCACTTCGTGTTGGAGCGGGCACGCGCGGGCGAGTCGCCCACCGTGATAGTAGACCAGATAGGTTCGCCGACCTACACCGCCGATGTCGCCGACCGCCTGCTCCAGCTGGTTCAGACCGACTGTTTTGGCACTTACCATCTCACCAACCGCTTGCCCGTTTCGCGCTACGAGTTTGCCGAGAGGCTTCTGGCTCGGCTGGGCATATCGGTGCCACTGACGCCTCTGCGTTTTAGCGAGTGGCGCACACCCGCTCCACGCCCACCCTACTCGCCGATGACCTCTTGGCGGCTGGAATGGGCAGGGGTTGACCCGATGCCTGACTGGATGGATGCCCTCGAGCGGTTTGCACGAGTCCTTACAGGGTGAGGAGATTCGGGCATTTGCCGATAATTAGCCTGAAATCGGGGGCAGCCCCCTTGACAAAATTACAATTTTTTGCTATAATGTGGGGGATGCACACGGATGAGCCTCAATTCGGCGAGAGCGGCCTAAAAGGGCGTTCCCGCACCTATCGCAGGAAGCGAACGAGTGGGTTGCAGGAACATGCGGTGTTGGGTGGAACTCTCTACGAGTGGCAAGCGTATAACCCTATGAGACGAGCCTATAAATAGGACTATGGGGCTGATTGTGAAACCGTTCACAAAGTCCCGAACCGACTATCGGAGGTGACGAAATTGCCGATATTGGATGAAGAGATGGATATTTTGATGGAATCGCAGGCAGGCACGCGCCTCACCAAGGTGGGGCGGGAAGCATCGCTTTATGACGACCCCCTAGGGTTAGAAATGGATACCACAGAGTTGGATGAACTGGAGCCGATTGAAGACGAATTGAACGCTATCGGCTTAGGCGGATTAGGTATCGGCGACGAGATTGAAGCCGAAGAGGAAGAGATCGATTTCTGGGGCGGTGTCGGTGAAGAGATTCCCCACGAAGAAGATAGCGTTGAGATAGAGCTTTGGATGCTTCAGAGCCGACGCTCGCAACTGCTGACGCCTGAGGAAGAAATCCGTTATTCCCACCAGGTTCAGGAGGGAGAGCGACTGTTCAAAATCCGCAAGGACCTCGCTCACAAGCGGAAGGTTGATATTGAGGCAATTAGTGAGGAAGATTGGGCATCGGCAGCGGGCCTGCCTCCCTACGAGCTTGCCTTCCGATTAGAAGAGGCGGAGGAGGCAAAGCGTCGGCTGATTGAGTCCAACTTGCGCCTTGTGGTGAGCATCGCCAAGCGCTACGCGTCGCGCGGTATCTCGCTCGCTGACCTCATCCAGGAGGGGAACTTGGGGCTCATCCGCGCTGTGGAGAAGTTTGACCCCGACCGTGGGTTCCGCTTCAGCACCTACGCCACTTGGTGGATCCGACGCGCCATCGCTCGTGCCGTTATCAACAACACCCGTACAATTCGCATCCCCGTCTATGTGGCGGAGCTCATCAACAAGGTCATCAAGACCGAAATGCGCCTCCAGCAAATCCTTCAGCGTGAGCCGACCGATGAGGAGATTGCGCAGGAGACCCGCATGTCGGTCGAGCGCGTACGCGAGATACGGCGCGCCGCGGTGGAACCCATCTCCATCGAAAGCCCCGTCGGTGAGCGCGACAATGCCACCTTAGGCGAGTTCATCCCCTCGCACGACATCGTGCCGACGCCCGAAGATGTCACGCGCCAGATGATCCTGCGCGAGGAGATTGATATGATCCTGCAGAAGCTCCAGCCTCGTGAGCGCGATGTGGTGCGCCTACGCTTCGGTCTGGACGATGGGCACCAGCGCACGCTGGAAGAGGTCGGGGCGGAGCTCAAAATCACGCGCGAGCGCGTGCGCCAACTGGAACTGCGCGCTATGCGCAAACTGCGCCTGATTGGAGAGCGCATCGAAGACCTCCGTAAGAACCGAGGGCTTGAACTGGAAGAGGCGCTCGCCCTCATTGAGGAGATTCAGTAAACCGAACACCGAGGGGGCGGGCAACCGCCCCCTTATCGCTGGAGAGGAGCATGGTAGAGGTCCAAGTACCGACGCCCACGCTGGAACGCTTAGCAACCTACCTGCGTGTTTTGCTGGATGCGCACGAGGCAGGTATTGAGACCATCTCGTCTCAAGAGATGGAGCAATACTCTGGCATCAGCGCAGCGCAGTTTCGCAAAGACCTCTCCTACTTCGGCGAGTTTGGCAAACCCGGCGTGGGCTACTCCGTAGAGCAGCTGATTCGGTGTATTGAGCGCATTCTGCACTTAGACCACGACCAGCCGATGATCCTGGTCGGGGCAGGGAACTTAGGTGCGGCACTCGTGGGCTATCCGAACTTCCGTGCGCACCGCCTGCGCATCGCCGCCGTGTTAGACAACGACTTCGTCAAAATCGGGCGGCTGTTCGGCGGGCTGGTTGTGGAAGACATCGCCCGCGTGCACGAAGTGAACGAGCGCGTCGGCGCCAAAATCGCCATTATCGCCGTGCCTGCCAGCAGTGCCCAGACGGTCGCCGACCTGTTGATAGAGGCTGGGATTACAGGCATCTTGAACTTCGCTCCCACCGTCTTGCGGGTGCCTCCGTATGTGCATGTGCGGAATGTGTCGTTCCTGCAGGAGTTAGCCGTCTTATCGTATCACATTGCTGAGGCGCTTCCCTCTGTCCAGTCGTGCGAACCGCAACCCGTCGGAGGCGGGAATGGGCGTGCAGCATTATGACTACCTCGTGTTGGGCAGTGGGATTGCTGGGCTGACCTTCGCCCTGCACACCGCCGAGCACGGCAGTGTCGCTATCCTGACCAAGAAACGGCGCTCGGAGTCGAACACGAACTACGCTCAGGGCGGGATTGCCGCAGCGATGGGCGCCAACGACTCGTGGCGCATCCATATGCAAGACACCCTGAACGCTGGGGCTGGACTGTGTGAGCCAGAGGCGGTCAAGGTGCTGACCCAGAATGGCGCGCGCCTTACCCACTGGCTCGTTGAAATTGGCGCACGCTTTGACCACCACTCCGACGGCGCCATCGCGCTCGGACGCGAAGGCGGGCACACCTGCAACCGCATCATCCACGCCGCTGACCACACAGGCTACGAAATCGAGCGCGCCCTGCTGATTGCGGTGCGCAATACGCCAAATATCAGCCTGCTGGAACACTACCAAGTGCTGGAGCTGGTGGTAGAGGAGGGTGAGTGTCGGGGCGCACAGGTGCTGGACACGCTGACAGGCGACCTGTTTGAAATCCGTGCGCGTGCGGTGTTGTTAGCCACAGGCGGGTGCGGACAGGTCTATCTCCATACTAGTAACCCCCCGATTGCCACAGGCGACGGAATTGCGATGGCGTGGCGTGTGGGTACTGTGATTGCGAATATGGAGTTCATCCAGTTCCACCCGACCACGCTGTACCATCCTGAGGCACGCTCGTTCCTGATTTCGGAGGCGGTGCGTGGCGAGGGTGGTCTGCTCAAGCGTGCCGATGGCTATCGCTTCATGCCCGATTATGACCCGCGCGCCGAGCTCGCCCCTCGCGATATTGTCGCGCGAGCGATTGATGCCGAACTCAAAAAAACGGGCGACCCCTGCGTCTACTTAGACATCACCCACTTAGACGCCGACTTCATTCGCCATCGGTTTCCGACCATCTACAACACCTGTTTGGAATACTCCATAGACATCACGCGGGAGCCAATCCCTGTGGTGCCTGCCGCTCACTACACCTGTGGCGGTGTGTGGACAGACCTGTGGGGGCGCACGACCGTGCCGAAACTCTACGCCTGTGGCGAGGTCGCTTACACGGGCGTGCATGGCGCCAATCGGCTGGCGAGTAATTCTTTATTGGAGGCGTTGGTGTTCGCCGAGCGCGCTGCACACCACGCCACCGCACGTCTCGAAGAGCCTGCGCCTGAACCCGACTATCCCTGCCTGCCCCACGAACCGTTCGCTCCTGAAACTGAGGCGACGGACGGGATGCCGTTTGACTGGGCGGGCGCGCGTCAAAAAATCCGTACCCTGATGCAGAAGCGGGTGGGCATCGTACGCCAGCGCGCCCAGTTGGAAGAGGCGGAGCGCGAACTGTACGCACTCGCCCGTTCTATTGAGACCGCCTATCGCAACACCCCCCCAACGGTAGAGACGGTGGAGACGCGCAACTTGGTGACCTGCGCCCTGCTGATTACTCGGAGCGCACTCCTGCGTCGCGAAAGTCGGGCGCTTCATTATATTTTGGACTACCCTGAGCCTGACCCAGCGCAGGCGAGTTGCCCCACTTTGATACGGCGTTATGAAGAAGGTGGATTGTATCCTGCGCCCGCACAAGTTGGAGGAAGTGAAGACCGCCCTCAGTGAGCTGGGCGTTGCGGGCATGACGGTGAGCGAGGTGCGCGGGTGCGGGAGCGCACCGGACACGACCAGCGCCTTCGGAGACGAGGTGTTGATACGGCTCCCTTTACGCCTGCGCCTTGAGATGGTTGTGCCCGACGAGATGGTGGAACCGATTATTGAGACGATTTTGCGCCACGCCACCACAGGTCAGCCTGATGATGGCAAGATTTTCGTATTGCCTTATCTGGATGCTATTCGTATCCGCACTGAAGAGCGGGGCGAGACGGCGTTGTAGCATTCGGCAGTACCCACTAACGATTAGGACCGACCGTCCCTACACCACTTCCACCGCCCCGCCAAAGTGGGGCACAGCACTCTCGTAGACCACACGCTGAGTGGGGGGCACGAACAGCACGATGCGGTACTGGTCGCCGTACTGCTGCACCAAGCGGGGCAGTTCATCAAGTAGGGAAGTTTGGGCAACAGGCTGGAGCAACGCCAACTGCCGAAGGAACTGCCGATACTCGTTGGGGTTGTTCTGGTTGAGCGTAATCGGCTCACTGCCGGGCAGGTACACCATCAACCGCACGGCTTGGCGCGGCGCCTCTAACACGAGCCAGGCGATATGGCGCAACGCTTGGTCAAATTCGGGATGGCTCTCGCCCTCGGCGCGCCAAGTCGGGGCTAAATCCAAAGCGATGAGCACGGGCGCCAACTGGCTCGACTCGAACTCTTGCACATGCCAAGTGTGGTGGCGTGCAGTGGCGCGCCAGTTGATGCGTCGGAGCGGGTCGCCGGGCACATAAGGGCGTGTGCCGTGCCAGTCCGTGCCCTCACCTCGCTGACCGCGATTCACCGACGAGGCGGTGTAGCGCCCTCGTCCGCCGCCCTCCCAATGCCAGTTCGGGAGCGCAATCGGTCGGGGAAGCACCATCAGCTCTGTGTAGACGGGCACGCTCTTGCGATGGAAAAACAGCCCGAACGGGTCGGATAGCACCACCTGCACGGGTCCCAGACGGTGCAGTCCGCGTCGGCGGGCGGTGAGGCGATAATGCTGGGTCTGACGGTCATCGGTAGGAGGGAGCGGTTCCACCTCAAAGGCGGGCGGGATTTCGTCCTGCGCCTCGCTGAGCACGCGTGAACGGAGCTGGAGCGTCAGCACGACCTCGGCGCTCTCGCCCTCCATCATTTCGGCGGGTGCTTGGCGTTGGACGCTCAGTCCCTGCGCGCTGTACCGAACCAGCAAATACGCGCCCCCCATCAACAAACCCAACACGCTCGCCATCCAGTACATCTGGCGGTTGTTGGTGATTAGCCCAGAACAGAGCAGGAACGAGGTTGCTGCCATCAGCGCCGTGAGCTTGAACTCGCGCATCAGTCGTCTCCAGTGATAGGCACGGGCACCTGTTGCAGGATTTCGCGCAGAACCGTCTCCGCACTGACCAACCTGCCGGTGGGGTCCGAGCGGGTCATCAGGCGATGTGCTAACACGGGCACCGCCATCCGCTGGACATCGTCGGGCATCACATAGTGGCGGTCGGACAGCACGGCGAGTGCCTGTGCCCCCGCTAACAGCGCCAGCGAGGCACGAGGACTGGCGCCCAGCGCAATATTCGGGTGGTGACGCGTCGCCTGCACTAAATCCACCAGATAGCGCCGAACCCCCGAACCGACATACACCCGCCGAACCTGCTTCTGCATCTCTATGAGCTGTTCGGGGCTTAACACTGGTTGTATCTGGCTGAGGGGCGATTCGACCTGATGGGTCGCCAAGATACGCATCTCCACCTCGCGCGAGGGGTAGCCCAGCGACACCCGTGCGAAAAAGCGGTCTAACTGCGCCTCAGGAAGCGGGAAAGTGCCCACCATCTCGATGTTGTTCTGAGTAGCAATCACCAAGAACGGTTGGGGAAGCGAATAGGTGGTACCCTCCGCCGAGACGGTGCGTTCTTCCATCGCCTCCAACAGGGCGGACTGGGTTTTCGGCGTAGCACGGTTGATTTCGTCCGCCAGCACGATGTTGGCGAAAATCGGTCCGGGGTGGAACTCAAACTGTCCAGTGCGCTGGTTGTAGATGACCGAGCCTGTCACATCAGCGGGGAGCAGGTCGGGCGTGAACTGGATGCGTCGGAACTGTCCGCCGATGGCGCGGGCGATAGTGCGAGCGAGTGTGGTCTTACCGACGCCAGGGATGTCTTCAATCAGCAGGTGCCCCCCACTGAGCAGACCGATGACCATCATGCGCACGGTCTCGGTCTTGCCCAACACGACCTGTTCCACAGTTTGGATGAGCTGGCGGGCGGATTGAGCAATCTGCTGTGCCTCCTCTTGACTCAGGGCAGGAATCGCTGTGGTCATTTGCTGAAAGTATACCTGAGTGAAGGGGGTAAGGTGCTTGATTTGTTGGGGAAGTTTGTTGTTCTGTAGCGAAGGGTCTCTGCTTGGGGTTTCGTGGAGATTCTTCGCTTCGCTCAGAATGACAGCAGGGGGTGTCTTTCGTGGCTTGGGCATCCTTGACCAAGAGACTCAAATAAGGCTGGGGAGGGGTTAGGCAGAGAATCAGCATTCCACCATGCCCACTCCGTAAATCTTGTAGGGGGTCAAAAACTCGCCACAACAGGTAGGATTAGCAGAGTATCATAGCGAAAAAATGCGAAAAAAGCCGTTTTCGTCCGAAAAAATCTCCTATCTGGCTATGGTAGCTCCCCAATTTCCTTAATCTGTTCTTAACCGATGGTGGAGTTGCAGGAATCGGGTGGGGCGTGTGCTATCATATAGCCACCTTTCCACAACACCCCTGGGAGGCAGGGATGCAGTATGAGCAGGCGCAAGGATGATGAATCGGTGGAACAGCTTCGGCTCGGGGAGGACACTCGCTCTGCACAACTACGGCGTGCGTGGCGCAATGTGTACCAAGCCCTGCTTCCGATGGCGACGCCATCCACTCAGCGCTATTTGAAGGAGATTGAGCCTTTAGAACTGCGCGGGGATGTCGTTCTGCTCCAGCTCGACAGCAAGTTCGGGCGCGAGTGGGTGGAACGCCGACACCGCTCCCAGATTGAGAACCTGCTAAGCGATCAGCTGGGACTCCCCGTGAGCGTTCAGCTGGTGGGTAAGGACACCATCTCGCCTGAGGTGCTTGAGCCTGCCCCTGTTGCGGCGCCCATGGCGTCCCCAGCGCCGAAACAGCCGTCGCTCCCACCCCCGAAATTCAACTCGGACTACACTTTTGACACTTTCGTGGTCGGTGTCACCAACCGTTTGGCGTATGCTGCGGCACAGGTGGTCGCCGAGATGCCTGGCAGGCGCTACAATCCGCTCTTCATCTACAGCCTGCCTGGCTTGGGCAAGACCCATCTCCTGCACGCTATCGGTCAGGCGTTCCTCCAGCGCGTGCCCGACGGGCGCGTGGTGTACACCAGCGGCGAGCAGTTCGTGCGCGATTATGTGAACGCCATCCAGGCGAAGCGCTCGGACGAGTTCCGCCAACGCTATCACGGGGTGCAGTTGTGGCTGATGGACGATGTGCAGTTCATCGCTGGCAAGGAGCGCAGTCAGGAAGAGTTCTTCCATATCTACAACGCGCTCTACAGCATCGGATGTGCGCTGGTGATGACCAGCGACAAACCTCCACGCGACCTGTTGGGACTGGAGGAGCGTCTGCGCTCGCGCTTTGAGCAGGGGCTATGCACCGACATTCGCCCGCCCGATTTTGAGACGCGCGTGGCGATTCTGCAAACCAAAGCCGAGCGCGAGGGCATCCAACTGACCCCCGACATTCTGGAGTTCATCGCGGACAAGGTGCGGTCCAATGTGCGGGTGCTGGAGGGCGTTTTGACCCGCGTGATTGCGCACAGCTCGCTGTACCAAGTGCCGATTAGTTTGGACTTGGCTTCTGAGGCGCTTCGGGGGTACTATATTGACGCTCCACCCCAGCCTATCACCGTTCAGCGGGTGTTGGAGGTCGTGTGTGATGAGTTTGGCGTCTCGTCCAGCGAGCTCACAGGGCGCAGTCGTCGGGGCGATATTGTGCCCATCCGACAGATTGCGATTTTTGCGGCGCGCGAAATCACAGGTGAGACTTGGGAACGCATCGCTCAAGCCTTCGGGCGCAACGACCACACGACCGCCCTGCACGCCTACCAGCAAGTTGAAAGCCGTATCCACAAAGACCCCAAACTGCGCGAGCGCATCCAGGTGATTCGGGAGCGCCTCCAACGAAAAACCTCCTGAACCCCCCTAAAGAATTAGGGGGTCCGTGCCGATAATCAACACCAGCGAAGAAGAAGGATGGTAGCCCTTGACATTTCGCAAAGAAAAGGGGTATAATACCATATGAGAGAGGAAATCTTTTTACCCCTACTTCTTCAGGCGAGGTTGCCAGAGTTGTCATCTTCTTCCACTGGTTTGGGTGTGGGTGTTCCCAACCCGCGACACCAGTGATTTGTCTCGGGCTTTGGGCGCAGGTGCCCATGTTGGCAGGCTTCTTGAGCCATTTGCCGTTGCCTTCAAGGAAACGGCGAGCGTACCCGCCAAAGGGAGGTGATTGAGAGTGGTACGAATCTTTGATGAGAGGGCAGTATCGCAGGTCGCTTTTGTGAGCACCTATCCGCCCACCGAGTGTGGGTTGGCAACCTTCTGCGATGATGTGTTACACGCTGTGGAACGCCACCACTGGCGAGGGTTGGTGGTCTCAGCAGACCACGAAGAGCGTTTTGAGCACCCTGACCCGCGTGTCATCTATCAGATACGACGGGAGCATCACGCGGATTATCGGGAGTCTGCAGAACTACTCAACGACTCGACAGTGCGTGTGGTCAGCCTCCAACACGAGTACGGTATCTTCGGGGGCGAGATGGGCGATAAAGTTCTCACCTTTTTGGAGGCGCTCAAAGTGCCTGTGGTCTCCACTTTGCACACGGTGGTGCCCAACCCCACGCCGATTATGCGCGATATCCTGCGCGAGGTGGTGATGGCGTCCGACGCAGTGGTCGTGATGGCGGGCACGGCAGTTCAACTGTTGCGCACAGTGTATGGCGTGCCAGTTGAGCATGTGTATGTCATCCCACACGGTGCGCCTGAGCCTCTGCCCATCAGCCCCGAAGAGGCGAAGCAAAAGATTGGCATGAGTGGGCGCACGGTCATCAGCACTTTCGGATTGGTCAGTCGGGGCAAAGGCATAGAAGATGTAATCCACGCCCTGCCTGCCGTCGTGCAACAGTTTCCGAATGTCGTCTACCTGGTGCTGGGTGAGACCCATCCCAAAGTGCGCGCCCAAGAGGGCGAGCAGTACCGCGAGATGCTGATGGCGGAGGTCGAACGGCTCGGTTTGCAGAACCATGTGCAGTTCGTCAATCGCTATCTGACGCTGGACGACATACGCCTCTACTTGCGCGCGACCGACCTGTACATCACACCTTACCTAAACCCCGACCAGATTACGAGTGGCACGCTCGCCTATGCGATTGCGGCGGGGTGTGTTGTGTTATCTACCCCGTACCTGTATGCGCGTGAGGTGTTGGCAGATGGTGGCGGGATGCTGGTGGATTTCCGCAATCCCAACTCTATCGCAACTGCCATGTTGGAACTGCTGTCAGACCCCTTGCTGATGCGCTTCCATCGGGCAGTGGCACAGCGCAAGGCACGCGGTCTCAGTTGGGATCGTGTGGGGCTGGCGTATGCCGAGCTGTTCCATCGGGTAGGGCGTCCTGCGCCTTACTCCAAGAGCGTGGTGCGTCCTGCGATTGCCAGTTACTACGAGAGCCAGCGCGCCGTTTAGCCGACTTACCAGTCTCATCGCTTGTTCCTCTGACAAAACGCCCCTCTCTCTCAGAGGGAGGGGTTTCTTGGCTTGAGTTCAAAATTATGCCAACCTGTCCCTACTTTGACGCCCGTTCGTTAGCTCTATTACCCCCCACTTTCACTCTGACACCCCCTTTCTGTC
>OGCI01001038.1_pt1 | contig 25938 bp, 23 predicted proteins | sample 1570021 | NCBI WGS metagenome assembly OGCI01 (sample SAMN06264664, study PRJEB24512) | hot springs metagenome | isolation source: Hot spring water | place: South Africa: Tshipise | collected 2015-06-21 | reverse complement strand
GATTTCATCGCTGCGCAGCTGGTTATCGTTCCGGGTTCCCCTGGCAACAACAGCGCGCTGGGAATCTTCGACCCATCAGCGAACCTGATTGTGTATGACCTGTATGCCCCGAACGTTCTCTCCGGCTTGATTCCCAGCGACGGCAACTGGCGTGTTGCAGTAAGCGGCTACCCGGACGTGGGGTCCACGTTCCTCGGGGATGATGGTATTCCGTTTAATGGAACACATGGTCAGAGCATCGACTACCTGCTGACCCTCAGCCTTGTGCCGGTACCCGAGCCTGGGGGACTGCTGGCTCTCGGCACGGGCATTGCTGGGCTGCTGGGTTATTCAGTGCGGCGTCGCCGTGCTGGCTAGTCCCCGCCTGCGCAAGCCTCCATGTTCAAACAGCCCGCCTCTGGCGGGCTGTTTGCTTTGGCGCGAGGTTGCCTGGTAAGGGCGCAGGGGATTGCTTCGTCGCTGCGCTCCTCGCAATGACACCCAACGGCTCGGCAGGGGTTCGTCGCCCTCCAGACGGGGTGTGTCTTGCTGATGGAGGGGAACCTCCTGGTGAGCCGAAAAGCAGGCATTGGAAAGCAAGGGAAACTGCTTCGTCGCTGCGCTCCTCGCAATGACACCCAACGGCTCGGCAGGGGTTCGTCGCCCTCCAGACGGGGTGTGTCTTGCTGATGGAGGGGAACCTCCTGGTGAGCCGAAAAGCAGGCATTGGAAAGCAAGGGAACGGCTTCGTCGCTGCGCTTCTCGTAAGGACACAGAGTGAGCCTGCTGGTGGTCTTTAACAAAGCAATAAAACCTGGCGCGAAAAATGCTTGACAAACGCACGGGCTATATGGTATAAACTACGCATCAATCGCAATATTGCCCATAATTTCATACTGGGAACGCGTTGAAGAGGAGTAGTAGGCAGATGGTGGACTTACAGAGAGCTGCCGGGTGGTGCGAGGCAGTAGACGCCCCTGCCGAAACTCGCCTCGGAGCAGAGAGGCTGAAAGAGTGATCCTGCGAGTAGGTCTCTCCGGGTGCGCCCGATATCGCGCGCAGAGTGGCTCGCGCAGCCAATCATGATCTGGCTTGCTGCATCTGCCCAGTGGCGCGAGCAACAAGGGTGGTACCGCGTGAGAACTAGCCTCTCGTCCCTTGGGGATGAGAGGCTTTTCTGATATCAATCATCAAGGCAACACAGAGGGAGGTCGAAACAACAATGGCTAAAATGTCTGGAGCACAGATCCTGCTGGAGTGCTTGCGGCAGGAAGGCGTGGAGTTCATCTTCGGCTACCCGGGCGGAGCGGTCCTGCCTATCTACGACGCGCTGTACGACTACCGCGACATCAAGCACATCCTGGTGCGGCATGAGCAGGGTGCGGCGCACATGGCAGACGGCTACGCTCGGGCGACGGGCAAGGTGGGCGTGTGCCTGGCAACCAGCGGACCCGGAGCCACCAACCTGATCACCGGCATTGCCACCGCGCAGATGGACTCGATCCCCATGGTGGCGCTGACCGGACAGGTGCGTACCACCTACATCGGGAAAGATGCTTTTCAGGAGACCGATGCCATCGGCATCTCCATGCCCATTACCAAGCACAACTATCTGCTGCGACGCACCGAGGACATCCCTCGCGTCATCGCGGAAGCCTTCTACATCGCGCGTTCTGGACGGCCCGGTCCGGTGCTTGTAGACATCCCTCTGGACGTAAGCCTTGGCAAGATAGAGTGGGAGCCTTCCGAGTACAATCGCAACGTGGATATTCCATCCTACCGCCCCACCTACAAAGGGCATGAGATGCAGATTCGCAAAGCCGCGCAGGCGATCAAAGAGGCGAAGCGACCGGTGCTATATGTGGGCGGCGGTGCGGTGCAGTCGGGTGCACAGGCAGAGGTGACGGAGCTTTCCGAGCGTACCAATATCCTGGTCACCACCACGCTGATGGGCAAAGGTGCCATCGACGAAAACCACCCCAACGGCCTGGGGATGTTGGGAATGCACGGCACAGCCTACGCCAACCACGCCGTGCACAACTGCGACCTGCTGATCGCGGTGGGTGCCCGCTTCGACGACCGCGTCACGGGCAAGCTTGACCAGTTCGCCAAATACGCGAAGGTCATCCACATCGACATCGACCCGGCGGAGATCGGCAAGGTGGTGCACTGCGACATCCCCATCGTGGGCGACGTGAAGACCGTGCTGCGCGAGCTGCTCAAGTATGTGGAGCCACGCCCCGCCACCGAGTGGAACCGCCAGATCATGGAGTGGAAGCGGCGCTTCCCCCTGGTGTATCCGCGGGACGGACAGATGCATGCGGAATACGTGGTGGACGAAATCTGGCGGGTGTCGGAAGGCAACGCGATCGTGACCACCGGAGTGGGACAGCACCAGATGTGGGCAGCGCAGTATTACAAGGTGAAGCGCCCGCGCCAGTTCATTACCTCGGGTGGACTGGGCACCATGGGCTATGGACTGCCCGCAGCCATCGGTATTCAGCTCGCCTTCCCCAACGAGAAGGTGGTGTGCATCGACGGCGACGGTTCGTTCCAGATGACCGTGCAGGAGCTGATGACCGCCGTGGTGTACGAACTGCCGGTGGTGGTGGCGATCATCAACAACCGTTCGCTGGGCATGGTGCGCCAGTGGCAGGAGCTGTTCTGGAGCGAACGTTACAGCGAGGTGGACCTGCAGGCGTCGCCGGACTTCGTGAAGGTGGCGGAGGCGTACGGAGCCATCGGTGTGCGGGTGACGAAGGCGGAAGACGTGGAGCCTGCCCTGCGCGAGGCGCTGAGCCAGACGCACAAGCCGGTGATTATCGACTTCGTCGTGCCCACCGAAGAGAACGTGTACCCGATGATCCCGTCCGGACAGAGCATCGAGCAGATGATGCTGCGGAATGACCTGGAGCAGTTGAAGGCTTCGGTGGATACGGACGGGGAGCAGTGGTCGTTCGCTGAGCAAGAGGAGATCCTGAAACAGTTCGTGGAACAGCCCACCAGGCAGTAAGGGAGCGTGAGTGCAATGGCAGGGATAACAGACAACGGCAGAGAACACCAGCATACGATCACCGCGCTGGTGCAGAACCATCCGGGTGTGCTCGCGCGAGTGGCGGGGCTCTTCGCGCGACGTGGGTTCAACATCGAGTCGCTTGCAGTGTCGGTCACCGAGAACCCCGAGGTCTCGCGAATGACCATCGTGGCACGTGGGGATGACCGCGTGCTCGAGCAGATTACCAAGCAGCTCAACAAGCTTATCGAGGTCATCCGCGTGGTGGACTACGTGGAACACACGGCAGTGGAACGCGAGCTGGCACTGATCAAGGTCAACGCCGACCCGAAAGACCGCACGGAGATACTGCAGCTGGCGGAGGTGTTTCGTGGTCGCGTCATCGACGTGGGCGAGCGCACGTTCCTGATCGAGCTGACCGGCGGCACCGACAAGATCGACGCTTTTGCCCGGTTGATGGCGCCATACGGCATCCGCGAGATGGCTCGCACCGGCGTGATTGCGATGGCGCGTGGCACCAAAACGGCGTAACGGGACGTGATGGCGATGCAGGAGGTCATCACGGCAAAACAGGTGGACGCATTGTTTCTGGCGCTGGCGGTTGCCGGACCCCTCGCTGGGGCAGGCATCGGCTGGTGGCGGGGCAGGCGTCCCCTGTCCGGCTTGCTGTGGGGATTGCTCCTCACCGCCAACTGGATATTGTGGCGTGTGTATAACGCCATCACCGACCGGTTGGGGCTGGATACCGTACGAAACCTTCTCGTAAACCTCGCATTGTTCGTGCTACTGGGCGCGGTCGCAGGAGCGGTGATCGCACTTCTCAGCCGAAGGAGGGGCATCTCGTATGCAGCTGGTTCAGGCAAAGGTGACACGCTCCAGCAGTGACGGTAAGTCCGAGGTGCGGGTGGACGTGCAGATGACACCGTTAGGCTCGCTGGTGCTTGCTGCAGGACTGGCTTGGCTTGGCTATACAACCTTCCGGCTGTTGCGGCGACGGCTGTGGTTGCCGGTGGGGATTGGTATTGCGGGCTTCTTGTTGCGCCCGCTTGTTCGTGGCGTGAAAGATGCTGTGGAGGAAAAACAGGAGGGTTAGCATGGCACGAGTGTATTACGACGCGGATGCGAATATGGAGATATTGGACGGCAAAACGGTTGCCGTGGTGGGCTACGGCAGTCAGGGACATGCGCACGCGCAAAACCTGCGGGACAGCGGCGTGAAGGTAGTACTCGGTCTGCGACCGGGCAGGTCGTGGGACAAAGGAAAGGCGGACGGTTTCGAGGTGTTCGAGGTGGACGAAGCCACCCGCCGCGCCGACATCATCATGATTCTTGTCAACGACGAGTTTCAGGCGGCGCTCTACGAAAGCAAAATCGCCCCGAACCTGAAGCCCGGCAGTGCCGTGGCGTTTGCGCACGGGTTCAACATCCACTTCCATCAAATCATACCGCCGAGAACGGTGGACGTGTTCATGGTGGCACCCAAAGGACCCGGGCATCTGGTGCGGCGCATGTACACCGAAGGTGTCGGAACACCCTGTCTGATTGCGGTGCATCAGGACGCCACCGGAGGGGCGCGCGAGCTGGCGCTGGCTTACGCGAAGGCGCTGGGCGGCACCCGCGCGGGCGTGATCGAAACCACCTTCAAGGAGGAGACGGAAACCGACCTGTTTGGCGAGCAGGTGGTATTGTGTGGTGGTGCGACGTCGCTGGTCAAGGCGGCGTTCGAGACGCTGGTGGCGGCGGGTTACCAGCCTGAGGTGGCCTACTTCGAGTGTCTGCACGAGTTGAAACTCATCGTGGACCTGATGTACGAATCGGGCATCACCGGAATGCGCTATTCCATCTCCGATACGGCGCAGTACGGCGATATGACGCGCGGTCCGCGTGTCATCAACGAGTCGGTGCGCGAGGAGATGCAGCGCATCCTGAAGGAGATTCAGACGGGGCAGTTCGCCAGAGAGTGGATACTGGAAAACCGAGCCAACCGCCCGGTGTTCCGCGCCCTTGCCGCCGCCGATGAGAACCACCCCATCGAGCAGGTGGGACGCCAGCTGCGTGCGATGATGCCCTGGCTGAAGAAACCCGCCGTCAAGCCAGAGGATTTGCAGAAGTAACTCTGACAGAAGGACAGGTGGTCAATCATGAGTAGCGACGGGGTACGCATTCACGTATTCGATACGACCCTGCGTGATGGAGAGCAGTCTCCGGGCGCCTCCCTGAACGTGGAAGAGAAGATCGAAATCGCCCGACAGCTGGAGCGCTTAGGGGTGGATGTGATCGAAGCGGGCTTCCCCATCTCCTCGCCGGGCGACTTCCGCGCCGTGCAGGAGGTCAGCAAGGTCGTGCAGAACGCCGCCGTGTGCGGACTGACCCGCGCAGTGCACAAGGACATCGAGGTGGCAGCAGAGGCGCTCAAGCCCGCCAAACGTCCGCGAATCCACACAGGTCTGGGCGTCTCGGATATTCACCTGAAGTACAAGCTGCGCATGAGCCGCGAAGAGGCGCTGGAACGTGGTATAGACGCCGTGAAGTTCGCCCGTCGGTTCGTGGAGGAGGTGGAGTACTTCCTCGAGGACGCCGGTCGTGCTGACCCCGAATACATCTATCGCGTGATCGAGGCGGTTATCGACGCCGGTGCCACAGTCATCAACGTGCCAGACACCACTGGTTACACGGTGCCGGAGGAGTTTGGGGCGCTCATCCGGGGCATCGTGGACAACGTTCCCAACATCGACAAAGCGATTGTGTCGGTGCACTGCCACGACGACCTGGGCATGGCGACCTCGAACACGCTGGCGGGTGTGTTGAATGGAGCGCGACAGGTGGAGGTAACCATTAACGGCATCGGCGAGCGCGCCGGTAACACCTCCCTGGAAGAGGTGGTGATGGCTATCCACACCCGCAAAGATGTTTTCAAGAACATGTACACGGGCATCAACACCACCGAAATCTACAAGACCAGCCGACTGGTGAGCACGCTGACGGGTATCCTGGTGCCGCCCAACAAAGCCATTGTCGGCGCCAATGCCTTCGCCCATTCGTCCGGCATCCATCAGGACGGCGTGTTGAAGGAGCGCATCACCTACGAGATTATCGACCCGCGCACGGTGGGCATCACCGAAAGTAAAATCATCCTGACGGCGCGCAGCGGCCGGCACGGCGTACGACACCGCCTCGAGGAGCTGGGGTACCGGTTCGACGAGGAGCAGTTCGAACGCATCTACGAGAAGTTTCTCGAGCTGGCAGACAAGAAGAAGCAGGTGTACGACGAGGACTTGGAGGCGCTGGTTGCCGATGCCGCGTCGACCGTGGTGCAGACGTACGAGCTGGTGCACGTGCAGGCGCTGGCAGGCGATACGATCGTGCCCACCGCTACGGTCAAACTGCGCCACGCGAATGGCGAAGAACGAGTGGCAACCGCGACGGGTACCGGACCTGTGGACGCTGCCTACAGCGCTATCAATAACATCGTGCAGGCACCCAACGAGCTTCTGGAGTTTACTCTGCAGGCGGTCACCGAGGGCATCGACGCGATGGCGGAAGTCACCGTGCGCGTGCGCGGTCAGGATGGCGACGTGTTCACCGGCAGGGGAAGCGCTACCGACATTGTGGTTGCCAGCGCGAAGGCGTACGTGCAGGCGCTGAACAAGCTGCTCGACAGGCGGTCTGGCGTGCGTCGAACCGCCATCGCGGAGGAGCTGGAGCGAGTATAGCATGGACCACTGGCGTACCGTACTGGGGATGATGCAGGTGATTGTGCCGTCGGTGGGGTTGTTCTTTGTCGGCGGCATTCTGGGGCACGGGGTAGCCAGTCGGCTGAGCATCAGTCTGCGCCCCGAGTGGACGCGCTGGATGACCACGCTGTACCTGTTCAGCCTACTGATCCCCCTGCCCCTATGGGTTGAAGGTTCATTGTTCTACCGCCACCTGTGGCTGGTGTACGCTCTGCTGTCGCTGTTGATTGGCATCGCGCGGGGGCTGGCGTTTCCCGCTCGCGAAGAGGTCAGGCGAAAGATACAGGAACGAGTCCAGCGTGCGCGTGAAGCCATCCAGCACAGTGCAGAGCAAACACAAAACGAGAATAAGCATTTGATGTTTGTCCATTCGTCTTTCGTGCAGGAAGGTGGGCAGCTCTCGGCTAAGAAGCATAGAGAGAAATTCGAGAGCGGCACGCCCCTTGAAAGGAGGAACTATGTACTCACGCGATGCATGGAAGTACGAAAGGGGTATCCTGATACGTCAGCCTCCGCTGCGCGTGAGCATTTTTGTGGATGGAGCAAACATGTATTATGCCCAGAAGCGACTGGGATGGTTTATCGACTTTCGGAAAGTGCTACACTTCTTTGGTCCGGCACAGAACAACGTCATCAGCGAAGCCTACTATTACACCGGAGCAGACAGCGCCACACTGGCACGTGATATTCGCTTTCACGAGTACCTGATGTACTCCGGCTATATCGTACGGACCAAGAACATCAAGCAGGTGATTGACGACGCCACCGGCGAGATTGTGGAAAAAGCGAATCTGGATGTCGAACTGGTCATCGACATGTTCAACACGCTGAACCTGTTCGACATGTGTGTGTTGATGAGTGGAGACGGCGACTTCGAGCGTGCTCTGGAGCTGTTGCGCTGTAAAGGCAAGCGGATCGCGGTGGTCGCACACCCCGACATGACGGCACGGGAGCTGCGCAACGTGGTTGGACGCAACTACTTCGACCTGCGCGAGATGGCTCCGCACATCGCACGCACAGACAGGATGCCTGACTACGACGAGGTGGCGGTTACGCGGGAGTACGTTGCGGAGGATAGTTCATAGCGGTGGTGTTTGATCTGAGTCTGGCTTCTATCCTGGACGGGACGAAAGGACGAATGCGGCGCGGTGTCGTGCCTGTCGCGAGACCGCGCGCGCGACCACGTCTTCTCCTTCCCTGTAACTGGCTCGCCAGCAGCGAAGCCGATACGGAGGTTGATATTTGACGTCCTGCACCCGCCTTCGGTGCCGTACGTTACCTACTCCTTGACCTCTCAGCCTCACCGTGCGGATTGTCACTCGCATGGGACGAGCAGTTTACGGCTTTTCAACCACAGGAGGTTTCCACAGTGACCTTGCGAATTGCGGTTTTGCCGGGCGACGGCATTGGACCCGAAATCGTATCGCAGGCGCTACGGGTGCTTGACCGCATCGCGCAACGATACCAGGTTCACTTCGAATACCGCGAAGCGCTCGTGGGCGGCTCTGCGTACGACGCTACCGGGCATCCCCTGCCCCCCCAGACGCTGGAGATATGTCATCGTTCCGACGCCGTGCTGTTCGGCGCGGTGGGCGGACCGAAGTGGGATACCCTCCCTCCTTCTCTGCGCCCTGAGGCTGGTGCGCTTCTGCCTCTGCGGAAGGCACTGGGACTGTATGCCAACCTGCGCCCTGCCCTGCTCTTTCCCGCGCTGGCAGGAGCCTCCCCGCTGAGGGCTGAGGTGCTGGGCGAGGGACTGGATATCCTGGTGGTGCGCGAGCTGACCGGCGGTATCTACTTCGGACAACCGAAGGAGCGCCGTGATGATGGTCGCACCGCTGTCGACACCTGTATCTACACCGAACCGGAGGTCGAGCGCATCGCACACGTGGCGTTTCGCGCGGCGAAAGCCCGCCACAAAAAGGTGGCTTCGGTAGACAAGGCAAACGTGCTCGAGACCTCTCGCCTGTGGCGCGAGGTGGTCTCGCGCGTGGCGCAGGATTATCCCGACGTGGAACTGCAGCACGTTCTGGTAGACAACGCGGCGATGCAGCTCATTCGCAATCCGCGCCAGTTTGACGTGATTCTCACCGAGAACATGTTCGGTGACATCCTGAGCGATGAGGCGGCGATGCTCACCGGCAGTCTGGGAATGTTGCCCTCAGCGAGTCTGGGTGAAGGCACCTTCGGGCTGTATGAGCCGGTGCACGGCTCCGCCCCGGACATCGCGGGACAGGGCGTGGCGAACCCTCTGGCGACCATTCTTTCCGCGGCGATGATGTTGCGCTACAGCTTCGGCATGGGCGAGGCTGCACAGCGGATCGAACAGGCGGTCGACGCCGCCCTGCGTGAGGGCTATCGCACCGCGGACATCTGGCAGGAGGGGTGCCGTAAAGTGGGTACAATCGAGATGACCGATGCCGTGTTGAGATACCTGTGAGGCGATGAACAATGAAGAAGGTCGAGTGCATCATTCGCCCGATTAAGATCGACGAAGTGAAGGAAGCGCTGGAGGAAATCGGTATCACCGGTCTGACCGTCACTGATGTGCGCGGATATGGTCGCCAGCGAGGGCGAACCGAAAAGTACCGGGGAAATACTTATACCATCAACTTCCTGCCCAAGCTGAAGCTGGAGGTGGTGGTGCCCGACGACCGCGCGGAAGAGGTGGTTCAGGTGATTGCCGAGGCGGCACGCACGGGCGAGATTGGCGACGGCAAGATATTCGTGTCGGAGGTGGAGGAGGTCATCCGCATCCGCACCGGAGAGCGCGGGGAGTCTGCTCTGTAGGTCAGCTCAGCACGGTCAACCAGACGGACTGCGATACCGCGCTGAGCAAAGTGGACACAGTCACCACCTGCGAGGCAAAATCTTCGTGGTGGTGATACTGGGCGCAGAGAATGAACACATTGACGGCGATGGGCAGCCCAGCCGAGGCGACCAGCACCCTGTCGATGTCGGTGGGCAGATGAAAGAGGGGTAGCATGACTAGGGCAAGCAGTGGCGCAGTGACAAGCCTCAGGGTAACAGGCACTGCCAGGAGGGCAACAGCCGGACGCCCGATGCCCCGCCCAAGCTGCGCGCCCAGCGTCAGCAGAGCAACCGGCACCAGGGCATTTGCCATATACTCCAGCGGGGTGGCGATAGGTCTGGGTAGTTCGATACCAGTGATATTGAGCAGGAGGGCGGCAGCCAGAGCGTAGAGGACAGGCAGGCGCGTCATGGAGCGCAACAGGTGAAGCCTCTGCGCGGAACCGCTTTCCATCAGCAGAACACCGAAGGTGAAGGTCAGCAGGTTCTGTGCGATGAGCACCACTGCCGCCACGCTCATGTACGCATCGCCGAAGGCGAGAATGACGAAGGGAATACCGTAGTTGCCTGCGTTGGTCAGCATCGCAGCAAGCAGCAGCACCTTACGGTACGGAGCAAAGACCGGGTGTCGGTACAGCGCCAGCGCCAGCACAAAAAGCAACGCACTGTGCACCAACACAAAGAGGGTGATTCTGCCCATTGTGAGCACACTGAGGTCCGCCTGAAGCATTTTGGCGAACACCAGCGCCGGCACAAAAGCGTAGAAATTGACACGAGTGAGGGTCGTGATGTCCAGAGTGAGGGCGCGTTCCAGCAACACGCCCACAAGGATGATGAAGAAGATGGGGAAGATTACCTGCCAGAAGATACCAAAGGCGTTCACCCGACGCCTCCGGTAATCTCACGGAGTTTCTGGAGGAAGGCACGTTTATGCTCGTCGTTGATGGACCAGTTCACGGGAACAGTTTGAAAACCACTCAGGAGGGCGAAGTCCCCTTCACGAGGCTTCACCGTCCAGTCCATGCGCTCGTCTCGGTACATGCTCCCGTATCCCTGATGGTAGAAGCCCCACGAGGCGTACTCACTGACAGCGCATTCCAGATTGTCGAGGAACACGCTATCCTCGTTCACCACAATGGGGCGCGGTCGCTTGTGGTACGCCGTGGTCTCGCGGATCCTGCGAATCTTACGGCGCAGCCCGTCGGGCAGGCAACCGTTGCCGTGAGGCAGGGTAAGGTCTTCAGCGTCGAGCCATTCCTCCGTGGGGATCTGATCGCCACCGCCGGTGCTGCTTCCCACCAGAAGCCGCCTGCCGTTGAGGGTCACCTGCTTCACCTGACGTATCACGCGGTGAATGTTCCGAGGCTCCAGCACGGGGAAACGCCACCACGGAGCGGACTCGTTCGCCACATCCACCAGAATATTGCGGTAGCCCGTGGACAAAAGCCATTCGGTGGTGTGAACGGCAACGTCGTACACCGCCGTTTCCGAAGCAAAACGGCGGGCTTGTTTGAAGTAAAAGTAGTTCACAATCACCACCATTCCCGCCTCATTTGCCGCTTTCAGCACCCGCCGAAGACGGTCGAAGTAGGGTTGCTTAAACTTGCCGTCCGGCGTAAAGGCAGAGTTGATGTAACGGTCATACACCTCAGGCGTGTAAACCGAACCGCCGCCCTGCAGTCCCACCGTTACCGCCAGCAAGCCATACGAGCGGTAAACGGGCAGCATTTTGCAGAACTCATCTGTGTTGCGGTCGGGGTCCCACACACCGGTATCCGGGTATGCCCACAAGCGTCGCGTCTGCTCACATTCATCGTCGAAGATTGCCTGCACCATACGCGAGTTGAAAAGAAGCCCTTCCACGGGCATTCCACGGTAGGTCACGCCTTCGTAGGTGGGGCGCCCGTTAATCAGGAAGCGGTTGCCGTCGATGCTCACCTCAGTCATCGCGTCTCGTCCTCTTGCGGTCCAGTATCCGATTCATCTTCCTTTTCACCGGCAGGTCCACCGCAACCTGCGCGCACTACATCGGAGGAGGTTATATCTGATGAAAAAACAACGCATTGAAATCTACGACACTACTCTGCGCGATGGGTCGCAGGGTGAAGGTGTGAACTTCACGGTGGAGGACAAGCTGAAAATCGCCCAGCGCCTGGACGAGTTTGGAGCGGACTACATCGAGGGCGGATGGCCCGCCTCCAACCCCAAGGATAGCGAGTTCTTTCGGCGGGCGAAAGGGTTGAAGCTCTCACACGCCAAACTGGCAGCGTTCGGCAGCACGCGTCGCGCGAAAGTGAAGGCAGAGGAGGATGAGAACCTGCAGGCGCTGGTGGCGTGTGACACACCGGTGGTCACCATCTTCGGCAAGAGCTGGGACATGCACGTCACGCACGCGTTGAAGGTATCGCTTCAGCAGAATTTGGAGATGATTTACGACTCCGTGAAGTTCTTGAAGGAGAGGGTGCCGCAGGTGATTTACGATGCCGAGCACTTTTTTGACGGATACAAGAACAACCCGGAGTATGCAGTGAAGACGCTGATTGCCGCTGAGGAGGCAGGTGCAGACATTCTGGTGCTGTGCGATACCAACGGCGGAACCCTGCCGATGGAGGTCGCGCAGTTCATGGACGAGGTGCGCGCGAAGGTTCATGCACCGCTGGGAATCCACACCCACAACGACGCCGAGTGCGCCGTGGCGAACAGTCTTGTCGCAGTTCAGCATGGAGCGATGCACGTGCAGGGCACTATCAATGGCTATGGCGAGCGCACCGGCAACGCTAATCTGTGCTCGATCATCCCGGCGCTGGTGCTGAAGATGGGCTACGAATGCCTGAAACCCGACTCCCTGCGACACCTGACGGCGCTGTCGGGATACATCGACGAAATCGCCAACATGCCGCACAACCACCGGATGCCATACGTGGGACGCAGTGCCTTTGCGCATAAGGGAGGGGTGCACGTGGACGCGGTGCTGAAGCACGAGCGCACGTATGAACATATCCGACCGGCAGCAGTGGGCAACGAGCGGCGCATCCTCGTTTCCGAGCTGGCGGGCGGTGCGACCGTTGCGCATCACGCCCAGAGACTGGGGCTGCAGCTGGACAAGAGCACGCCAGAGGTCCGCAAGGTACTGCATAGGGTGGCGCAACTGGAAAACGAAGGTTACTCGTTCGAAGCGGCAGAGGCATCTTTCGAGCTGATGCTGATGCAGCAGACAGGGCATTACCGTAAGCTGTTCGATCTGAAGGGCTTCCGGGTCATCGTGGAAAAGCGCGGCGACAGGGGCGAGGTGGTTACCGAAGCCACCGTCAAGGTGGCAGTGGACGGGCGCGAAATGCTGACGGTGGCGGAAGGCAACGGTCCGGTGCACGCGCTGGACAGCGCCCTGCGCAAAGCGCTGATGGAGTTCTACCCCGAACTGGCACATATCCGCCTGACCGACTACAAGGTACGCGTGGTCAACGTGCGCGAGGGCACCGCCGCCAAGGTGCGCGTCATCGTGGAGTCGGAGGACGGGGGACAGACATGGAGCACCACCGGCGTCTCCACCAACATCATCGAAGCCTCGTGGCACGCCCTAGTGGACAGCATCGAATATGGCTTGCTGACGATGAAGCCTGAGGTCACTGAAACGAGTTAGGTGCTTCCCATACTCGTTGATACCTCCGCTGTTGTGCAGGAGAGCGTTCTTCGCTCTCCTGCTGGCTTTGCTCCAGAATAATAGCCGTATACTTAGTCTGGCGAAGACTCGAAGCACGCATTACCTTTATAGCATTTATGCTGGACTTTGGAGACAAAAATCTTGAAAATTCCCGTTATTCTCGCCTGAGAACCGCTCTGTGGAACGATTCTTGCACGTATAGTAGGGTGACCACGACCAAGTCAAGAAGGAGGTGGAGAATAGTGAAACGGTTCGTTCTCATCGCGGCTCTCGCGGGCTTCGCGTTGGCGGTGACCGGCTCCCACGCTATCACCCTGCAGCCCGCCGCCACGGGTGTGGCATGGGAGGGCACCTGGAATGCCAACGAAGATGGGGATCCCTACTGGGATGGTAACTCCAGTGATTACACCGTTCCTGGCAACGTCGGCAATTTCATCGCTGGCACCGGCGCGTTCCTCGGACATCCGCAAAGCCCCAACAATCCCGCCATGCCTTACCTGAAAGGAACCGGCGGCAACGCTGGACCATTCGGTATGCCGATCGACGTCTACTTCGACGCCGGTCCTCAGCCGAACTGGGCAGCTATCAAGATCGAGATAGCGGGTCTGAGCAACTTCAACTACTTCGGCATCTACAAACAGGGTGACCCACCAACGTCCCTGGCGGAGCTACTCACCACACCGCCTGGAATGCTGGGACCGTCGAGCAAGAGCATGCTGCTGTTCAAGGGCACCGACGGACCGAGCGCGAGCCTCACCTTTGTGGCACCCTGGTCGGAGTTTGGCTTCTACCTTGCCACCGAGGACCAGGCAAATCCGGGAACGGTACTTCAGGCGTTCTTCTCGCAGTCCAGCCTGAATAGCGGTACGGAACTGAACAAGCAGCATTTCGCGTTCTTCCAGGCGATATCTGGCGCCTATCCAGCCTACTACGTGGGCGCGGAGGATCGTCCCCTTAGCAGCAGTGACAGGGACTACAACGACATCGTCGTCTACGTTGCGGCAATCCCGGATGCATCCACCTGGATGCTATTCCTGTCCGGCTTGCCGGCGCTCGCCCTTCGCCTGCGAAGGAAAGCGTAACAGATGCACATCCCACCCTGCGGGAGAACCCGCAGGGTGGAACTTTACAGACGCTCCTGTCCCTCCGCACGCGTTGCGCGAACAGATACCAGACGTGTTCGCAACCTTTCCCTCCAAAAAACAGCGCGTGCGGGAGGAGAGGAGCGGTCTACTTAGAACGCATGCTTTCCAGAACCCCTCTCAGAAACCTCACACTCTGCTCCAGCCACTGCCTCTCCCGCTGAATCGTCTCGCTCAGGCTGCTTTGAGGAGGCGTCCACAGTTCGATAATGGCGTTAGCATCCGGGTTCGCCGCGCGAACACGGCGCAGGATAGCAGGAATGTCGACCACGCCCTCGCCCGCCGATGCGCCCTCGATGCGGAAGCCCAGCTGGTGCTCTTCACGACGTGCACGAACATCTTTCACGTGCAGATTCAGCACATATGGGCACAATGCGTCCAGCGCCTCGTTTGGTCCCTGCAGAGTGCCCAGTGAGTTGGCGGTGTCGAAGCAGATGCCCACCCAATCGGCACCTGCCGACTGCACAATCTGCATCAGTAGTTCTGCGGGGAACCGGTCATGGTTCTCGATGGCAAGCCTCAGTCCTCTTGACGCAAAGAGAGGGCGAAGGCGCTGGAGGTCTCGTATGAGCTCCTCTGGAGTGGGATGGTAATCGGCAGTATCCACCACCACCCGCACGAACGGAGTGCCAAAGCGTTCAGCCAGACAGGCATATCGTTCGAGGGTCGTCGGCTCCAGTCCCCTCGTGCCCATCTCCAGCTGGATATTCCACTCAGCTGCCTGTGACTGCAGCGCCTCGAGCCGATATTCTTCCAGCAGATGCAGAGGCAGGTTGTCGCAGTACTGGACGACCTCCACGCCCAGCTCGTGTGCCAGCTCCAGCAGACCCTCAACCGACAGCGGAGAGTCTGGCTGCCACCCACCGATGCCGATATGCCAGGGCACCGAATAACTGCCTATGCCCAGCTTCATCGCCTTCCACCGCGCACGATGTACAGCACCTGCTCCATCACGCTGTCGGGATCGAACAGGCGCTTCCAGTCGGGCTGTATCAGTCTTTCACGCCCGTATTCGATGATTCGCTTCGCGCCATCGCTGAACTGCGCATCCACCGCCCCGAACACAATTGCCAAGGGGATGTTGACGTGCCCGAGCATGAAATCGCGCGCTGCCTCTTCGGGCACGCCGCGCCGTATCGCCTCGTCCAGTGCCTCGCGGATGATGGTGCAACAGCAGGCGGTAACCGTCTCTGCCATTGCCGGCTCCAGGATTGCCATCTGCTCGACGGTGATGCGGTGTGCTCGGGATACCGGTGCAAAGATGGTACATGCCACCTCCTCTCCGTGCCTGTAGTCTTCTTCCGAGCCGTGCGCCAGCGCACACACGATGGGTTGTTTCGCCTTCGTGCCGCCGAAGAAGTCCCGGCGCGCCTCGGGGTCAGGGTCATCGTTCCACAGAGGTGGATGACAGGGGTGCGTGACGAAGAGCGGAACGTCCGGTCGGGTGGTGAGCGCGCCTGCGTGTGCAGCAGCGGGGTCGAGCACCATCATCAGCGTGCCCGAACGCATCTTCGGAACCAGCTGCGCGGATACGTCCTGCAGTAGCGTGTCGGGTATCGCCAGAATCACCACATCCGCTCGGCTCAGCGCCTCCTCCGCAGAGGTTGGCTCGATACCGCGCTGACGAAGGTTCTCCAGACCGCGCTCACCTGTCTCCACGTAGTACGCCTCATACGCGCTCTTGCGCAGGTTATCGGTTATGCGGCAGCCCATCTTGCCGCCAGCCCCGAACAACGCGATTCGCATCATGGATTTTCTTGCCTCCTCGCCGAAAAGGGTCTCAGTCCCTCATGCTCCCATGGTGTCAGGTTTGGCATATACAGGGATTGTCCCTGCACGCCGGTAAACTGTAGAGAGCACCTGTCGTCCTGCCGACTCACTTCGACCCGATGCGCCCGAATGCCCAGCAGGTCTCGCATGATCGAGCCGACCTCTGAGGTCTCGTTCAGCATGGTCGAGGCTCTGCCAGCAATAACCCTGCTGAACCCACCTGCCCCAACGTGTGCCAGCGCCATCAGCAGGTAGGCAGCTGCCAGTTTGCTGTCCGCCCGAGCGTCTTCGCCGCTGAAGCGAGAGGCGAAGCTCAGCGGACCGAGGCACAACCGCGCCCCACCAGCGAAGGAAGCCATAGTCCGACCGATAGAGTCGAAACTCTCGGCGTTCTGCAGTATCGACCATGCGTCGAACGTGTGCACCTGCGGACTTGCGGGGGTTCCCAGCCAGTCAACAACGCCCTGCGGCGGGCGCGAGCGGTTCAGCTCCGCGAAGTTTGATGAGGAGCTGTAGCCGAGCTGCCATCCGAGGCTCTCCCATTTCTCGCGTCCCCGCTGAACCGTATCGTTGACAGGATCACTCCAGACATCGCAAACCACCCACAGCGTGGAGTCGGGCGCAGGCGGCGCGATGGGCGGGATGCGTCCGAACTCCTCGATCCTCACACGCCAGTCTACCGGCATCCTCGCACGAGCCAGCACCGCCAGAAGGTGTGCGTCGTCTACGGCTACACGCTGAACACCCATTGCCTGCAGAAGCTGAACGTGCTCCACCGAATCGGTGTCCAGCAGCACCGACCACTGCGGAACGGAAGCCTGCACAGGTGCCGCCGCCCGCGCCTGTCCCTCTGCCGCCCTGCAGCGGATGCGAACCTCCTGACGTACCCGTTGACCCTCCTCAATGGTGTAGGGACGACCATCCCCGAGCCGGTGGCAGTAAGTCTTGAAAGAGGCATCCGACCAGTTGCGCTGATCCTCCGTCTCGAAAACCTCTCCCTCGAAGGTTATTTCCACCTCGACGCCGGGTGGGGCGACGTAACGCAGACCCGATACTTCCAGAAACGGTTGATGCGGCGCTACCAGCTCGGGAAACGCCGAGCGCTCCTCTGAACCGTCCACATGCCGAACGGTCACCGGCGCCCCACACACCGACAGCGGATGTAGCACGCACAGCCCTGTGCGACAGGTCGCGAACGTGCGCGCGGCGACACCATCGAGGGTCATGCGGAACCCCTCGGCATCCACCGCCACCTCCGTTGTCCACTCGAACGGTATCGCCTCCACGCGACTATGCCACCGGCACCAGGCTTCGCCAGTCTGCATCTGCGTGATGACAACGGGCAGGGTGCTCCAGTCTACCCCACGCACGGCGCTGTAGATTGCCATCGCTATCCGCGCGCGCCCGTACATCACCTCGCGGACGAAGCCGGTCGCCTCCTCCATCAGAAAACACCAGTCGTCTCTTTCGCATCGGATATAACGCGACATTCCCAATCTCCCTGTCTGGAGCTAGTCTCCTTCCCGCCGAAGCGGCACTCGCTCGGTGCGCTCCTGTGGCGCAGGGATGGCTCCGGTACTGGAGGGAAGCGCTGCTGTGGGGGAGGGTATCATCATCAACGAACCTCCAGGCAGGATGCGTACCTCGATGTCCTGAGGCAGTTTCTGAACGAACTCCAGCCCCACCACAGCGCTGTTCTGTCGGAGCGCCTGCCCCCGCAGACGGATGGCTTCAGCGTTGCCCTTGGCGCGTTCTACCTGCGCCTGCGCCTGGATTTCCGCAATACGCAGTTTGTACTGCTGGGTGATGACCGCCTGCTGAGCGACCTGTTTCGCCACAATCGCCCTTTCAAACTGCTCGGATTCGTACGCCACGTTGCGCAACAGCACGCGCTCCAGCGTGATGCCCTTCTCCTGCAGCTTGGGCTTCAGCTCGGCGAATATCTCGTTCTCCACCTGCTGGCGCTTGCCCACGTAGGGTACGATACCCTGCTCGCTCGCTGCGGTCAAGGTCTCGGGGGCGTTGCTGTACACCTCCATGATGCCGTATCGCGCCACCACCAGCCGCACCACGTTGCGAGTCGCCGGGCGCACAATGGTGTTGACGTAGTTCGGTCCCACACTGCGCCACAGGCGGTCGGCGCCTTCGCCGCTGATGCGGAAAAGCACTGTCACATCCACCTTCACCTTCAGCCCCTCGCGGGTCTGGCAGGTCATCGCGTCATCCGAACCGGCAACCTCGTCTCGCGCGCTGCTCATGGTGTACTGCTGGGTGCGCACGTTGAAGAGCTGAACGGTCTGCCAGGGCAGAACGAGGCTCCAACCCTCGCCAAGCTCTCGCTCCTGAATGCCTCCGGCAAACGGGTCAAACTTTACTCCAACGTGCCCCGGAGGCACCTGCACCCACATCTTGCCGAACAACATCACCGTCAGGATACCCAGAAGGGCACCTATCACCAGCCGCGCGGGGCGATAGCTCTCCGCACGGAAGCCGGTGATGACCGCCATAACCACACAGAAAAGCAGAAACAGAATGACCTCTCGCATCGCTACTTCCCTCCTGGTCGCACCGAAACGGGCAGGTAGTTCGGCGGCAGATAGAGTGCCCGCACGTTGGGAGCGATCTTCTGAACAAGCTCGTACTGCACCACTTCCGGATTTTGCCTGAGCGTCTCACCACGGCGCTGGATTGCTTCCGCCTCGCCCTTCGCCTGCGCCACCACCGTCCGCTTTTCGATCTGCGCGCGGCGCAGGTTCTGCTCCTCGGTGCGTATCTGCTGTTCCGCCACCTGCTTCTCGGTGATCGCCTGCGCAAATTCCGGATTGGCGAACTCCACGTTACGCAACAGCACGCTCTCCAGCGCGATGCCCTTCTCGGCAAATGCCTGCCGCATCGACTCGGTAATCTCCTGTTCGATCTGCTGGCGCTTCACGCCGTACACCTCCACCACCGAGTACCTCGCCACCACCATGCGGATGACGTTGCGGGCATACGGGCGCACGACAACCTGCTGGTATTGCTCTCCCACCTTCTGCCATAATGCGTGTGCGTCTTTTGGGTCGATGTGGAACAGCACCGTGACGTCCAGATTCAGCCCTAGCCCCTCGTTGGTCTGGCAATGGATGGAATCGTCTCCGATGACCGCTCCTTCGCTGCGAATGGCGCTCATGGTATATTCCTGCGTCTGCACGCGCCACAGCTGCGTCTTCCACCATGGCAGGACGAAATGGAACCCTTCCGGCAACTCTGTGGACTGCACGCCTCCGCGCAGTGGGTCATACACGGTCGCCACATACGCTGCGGGCACGGTGAGGAAACAGCGATTGGCAAACGCCGCGGCGAAAACGGTCAACCCAATGCCGAGGATGAGCAGTCCAGGGCTGCGTACGGTGGTGCGCGGGCGCTCGCCACTGGTATCCATCCGCAGGCTGAGCAACAGGAACAGTACCGCCACCACCACCCCAACGATTACGCCGAACATGGTAGCACCTCCGATAGTCTGAATGCTGACGCTACAATGTGCCTGTACGCCTCAGGACGAACAGGTCCATCGTTGCCGACACCAGCGCATGGCACGCGAACCCTGGCAGAAAAGAGCCAGCCCGCACAGCAAGCACTCCCAGAACCAATCCCGCGACCAGCGAACCGGCGACCTCCAGACCCGGCTTGCCGACGTGAAGCAACATGAAGGCAACCGCTTGCAGGAGGATACCCACCCACCCCAACCACCGCCAGCAGACGCTCGTGAATATGCCGCGGAAGAACAGCTCCCAACACCAAAGGTAGAAGGTGTAGGTCAGCTCGTGATATGCCAGAGCGGGCAACCAGTAACGCGCCATCCGGTAGAGGGGATAGGTCTGCTGGAAGTCGGGGCGCCCGGCAGCCCACCACAACAGGGGCAGCATGAACAGGTAACAGCCACCCGCTACCAGCCATCCCCACCGGTTGCCCACCCCTGCTCCATATCCTGCAGTCCTGCCCCCACCAGAGAGCAGAACCGCCACAGGGAGAAGCAGGAGCAGGCAGTTGATCAGCAGGTACTCTTCGTAAGTACGGTAGACCGGCTGATCGAAACGTGAGAGCCAGCTGGCGAAGGTGTACGGCTGTCTGTTGTAAAAGAACAGTGTCACCACCACGCCAGTGCAAAGGGCGAGCAGTATCGTGTCCCATCTCTTTTCCGCCTTCTCCGCGGATATGGACACCCCTGCCCGCCAGAAGTTGCGCATGGCGTCGCCTCTAGCGCCTCAGCACCTGCAACAATGCGGAGCGCAGTGTTGCTCTGCGAACTGGTTTCGCCAGAACCATGTCCACGTAGTCCGGTTTGTCTTCGCGCAGCTGGTCGCCCCAGCCGGTCAATAAGATGACTGGTATGCCGGGCGAACGTTCCTTCAGTCGCCGAGCCAGTGTCAGCCCGTCCAGATGGGGCATCCCCAGGTCACAGATGACAAGATCATAGGGGTTCCGTACGAATTCGGCGAGGGCGCTCTCCGCATCGGCGACAGCGGTGACCTGATGCCCATCCGCCTCCAGAAGGTGCTGAATTGCCGTGAGTACCGCCTCGTCGTCATCCACCGTCAGGATGCGCAGGTTGAGCGGCGCGACGGGCGGGGAGGGTTCGGGTCTGACCGGTGCGCTCTCCGAAGCGAGCGGCAGATACACGGTGAAAACGGTGCCCTTACCCACTTCGCTCGACACGCTGATCTGCCCCGAGTGCCGTGAGATAATCTGGTAGGAGACGCTCAAACCAAGCCCGCTGCCGTTCTCGCCCTTGGTGGTAAAGAAGGCGTCGAAACACCGCTCCTGCACCTCGGGACTCATGCCGACGCCGGTATCTGCCACCTCTACTATTGCCCTGTCGTTCTCCTCGCGAAGGGTCAGGGTGAGGGTGCCACCGTTCGGCATCGCATCGCAGGCGTTAATCACAAGGTTCGTAAACACTTCGTGCAGTTCACTGCGGTTGGCGGTTACCGTTGGGTCAGCCTGTGGCAGGAAGCTCACGTGAATCTTCGCGCCACGCCTCGCTGCGAGGTCGTGCCAGACGGGGCGTGTGGACTCGATCACATCGTCCAGCAACATCCTGAGACTGATCTTCTCACGACGCGTGTGGGGTTGAAGCTTGTAGAACCCCTGCATCCGCTGCACGATTTCAGAGGCGTCGTGCGCCAGCTTGGCGATGATTTCCACACGCCGGCGCAGCTCCGGGTCGTGCTGAAGGGATGCCTGCAGAAGCTCCGCGTTCCCCAGTATGCCCATCAGGATGTTATTGAAGTTGTGCGCCACGCCGCTGGCAATCTCTCCCAGCGAGCGCAAACGCATCAGGTGCAGTTGCTGTTGCTCTGCTACCTTCTGCGCAGTAATGTCGGTGGTGACACCTCGAACCAGTGGAGCACGTGAGCCGTCGCACTTCAGTGACCAGAGAATTCGACACCAGTGCCAGTTGCCTTTTCGGTCACGCAGGCGTATCTCCACGGGCTCGGGCTTCGCGTACGGGTCCGGATGGATGACCCGGTGGAAAATCTCGATGTCCTCGGGATGGACCACCGAGCGGTAGAGGGAGGGCGTTTTCTGCCACTCTCCCGGAGTGTAGCCAAGCCATTCCTCCACGTACTCGCTGACGAACTCCAGCTGGCGGGTTTCCAAATTCAGTTCCCACACCGTCACAGGCAGGTTCTGCACCAGATGGCGCAGTCGTTCCTCAGCAACTTGGCGCTCGTGCAGGAGTCGGACATTGTCGAGAGCCAGCCCAGCGTACCGCCCGATGGTCAAAAGCATGGATAGCTCGCTATCGCTGATGCGCTCCTTTGAGTCGCGTCGGTCCACTGCCAGCGCGCCCAGCACCTGCGTGCGCCCCTGAATAGGCACCACCGCATTGCTGAACACCCGGTATTCTCCACCGAGGAGCTGCCCCCAAACCCTGCGTTCGCGCTCGCTGACATCGCGCAACGTGTCGTGCGAGACAAAGTAGGGCTTCTTTCCACTGAGAACCTCGCGAAGGCGACATGTCTCTCCGTCCAGCGCAATTTCCAGCGGCTCCCAATGCACGGCGTTTTCCCTGACGAGGGCTTTCTCGACCATACCGTTCTGTCGGCGCAGGTAGATGGCAACATGATGGAAGTCCAGCGTGCATTTCATCAGCTCACAGAGAGCAACGATGACCTCGTCCTCGGTTTGCACCTCCACAAAGCGACTGCTGAAGTTGATGAGCGCCTCCAGCTGCTGAGTTCGTCGCTGCAGCAGTTGCTGGGTTTCCACTTCGCGATGGATGTCATAAGAGACACCTCGCGCAGCCACGAATCGCCCCGCTTCGTCCAGCACCGGCACAATCTCCGCCTGCAACCATCGCCAGCCACCGGGAGTCTCCTCATTGCGCAGGCGAAACCGCCACGTGCACGGCTGATGGGTCTGTTTTAACTGCTCCCACACAGGCTCGAGCTGTGCCATGTCTTCGGAATGTATCTGCTGGAAGAAGAGCTGCGCATCGTGCAGAAAACGTTCCGCCTGATAGCCGGTCAGCATCTGAGCGTAGTCACTGATGAGAGTGAACGCCTTCTTCTCGCGGTCGTACTCCCATACCACTCCTGGCAGGGTGCTGATCAGGTCTTCGAGCCGTTTCTCCGCCTCCTGAGAGCGTTGCAGTGCCTCGGTGAGGCGGCTCAGATCGTACAGCAGAATCACCACCGAACACCGCTCACCCACCATGACGCGGGTCACGTGCGCATCGAAGAAGACCTGTCGTTCACCCAGTGTCATGCTGAGATCCGTCAGGTGTACGGCTGGGGTAGACTGCTGACAGACCGCTTCGCACGCTTGGTGCAAAGTGCCGAATATGTCGCGCGGGAAGATGGTCTGCAGCTGCAGTCCCACCAGCTTAAGCGGCGACTCGTAGCCGGTCAGCAGTGCCGCCGCAGGATTGGCGTAAAGCACCGTATCCCTGTCCACCACCAGCATCGAGGTGGTCAGATTATCCAGCAGGTCCCTGAACTGTTCCCACGGCGGCACCGATTTGGTGCCACCCGAACAACCATTGCCTCTCATCCTATGCCTCCACACTGTCCGCAGGGAGTGCGGGCAGGCAGCGAACAAACTCATCGACGTCGAACACGAAGCCGAAAGCCAGCGCCACGCGCCACAGGGCAATCTGCTTGCACAGCTCATGGCGCGCCGTCTCGCGGTTTTCCACCGCCGTCACTGCCTGCCGGAACGCCGAGCAGAGCACACCCCTCTGCGCCATATCCGCCATACCCCCCGGCGAAAGCAGAAGACACCAGTTTACGGCGAACCCCGCATAGATCAGATGACTGATGCCGAAATGCCGGCACAGCGCAAAGAGCTGGTGACCATCTTCTGCGATATACTCGTCGTCGCGCGGCACCGCCTCATCGGCAAAGCCCAGCTCGTTGAACGCCTGCTGCACGTCGGGCTGATTGTGCTTGCCCACAAACACGTTCTCTTCGCGGAATCGCTGAAGCTCCAGTAGGTGCTCATCAGCGGGGATACGCGCGGGCGGCGGTGGTGCATCGCCTGCCAGATCCCGCGAGCGCAGGTAGCCCGGCAGATGCTGATAGTAGTTGCCACCGCCCACCACGTGGAACAGCCGAACGCCCGCCGACCTCACGCTACCCAGCAGCCGCGGGAACACCGTCTGGCATATCTCCTTTGCGCGGGGCAAGTACTCCACGGCACGCCACCATCCCGGAAACTGCTCGTGACTGCGCGGATGCCAGGCGTGCATGACCACGACGGCGGTGCGTGCGAGATCGAGCTCGATCTCCGCCTTCTTCCAGCCGCCGTAGCCTTCCGCAGGCACTTCCAGTGTATAATCCGCATCGAACTGCTGATAGTAATGCGCGGGTACGCGAACAACGCGGGAAGACACCGGTGTCATACCACATTCACCGTGAAAGCAATCGCCATTCAATCAGTGCATATTTCACCAGACATCGATGGATTACCTTCCGGCAAGCCAGCAGGATTTTCATTTGCCAACAGGCTGTTTCGAGTGTACAATCTCAGAGGGAAGGGAAACAGTGTTTCGAGAATCCTCGGGGGCGCCGAGGTCGTCCGCAGAAACGCTGTCGCAAGCTCATCCAAACCCCTCTCCCGACCTCTCACCGACCCGGGGAGAGGCGCCGACACCCATTCCCTCGCAGGGAATGGGCAGGGGGTTAGGTACACAGGCGACAACCGCGGCGCCTCTTTCAAACGCACTCGGGAAGGGAGTGATGGTGATGCCGGGCAAAGAGAAAAAAGTGACCGTACCGGCAATCCGGCAGAAGAAGGGCAAAGAGAAAATCGTGTCGGTGACCGCATACGATTATCCCACCACGCTCTTCGCGGACTCTGCCGGAGTAGACCTGATACTGGTTGGCGATTCGCTGGGCATGGTGCTGTTGGGTTACCCCACCACCCTGCCGGTGACCATGGAGGATATGCTGCACCATACGAAGGCTTGTGCCCGCGCCAGACCGCGTGCCCTGCTGGTGGCGGACATGCCCTACCTGAGTTACCAGATTACCGTCGAGGAGGCGGTGCGCAATGCCGGAAGGTTCATTCAGGAGGGCGGCGCGGAAGCGGTCAAACTGGAGGGTGGAGAGCCGGTAGCCGAAGCCATTCATCGCATCGTCAGCGTCGGGATTCCGGTGCTGGCGCATCTGGGAATGACCCCGCAATCGGTGCATAGCTTCGGTGGACACCGCGTGCAGGGGCGCTCGGAAGAGGCAGCCAAGCGCCTGATCGAAGACGCGCATATCGTGGAACAGGCTGGCGCCTTTGCTGTGGTGCTGGAGCTGATTCCGTCGGCTCTGGCTCGCGAGATTACGGAACAGCTGCACATCCCCACGATAGGTATCGGCGCCGGACCCTATTGCGATGGGCAGATTCAGGTATTGCATGACCTGATTGGGCTGGTGCCGGGTGAGCCGTTCAAGCACACGAAACGGTATGCTCAGGTGGGCGACGCCATCACTCGGGCGCTTCAGCAGTATGCTGAGGAGGTTCGAAGCGGACAATTCCCCACGGAGGAACATGCGTTCTGATGCAGGTAGCGAAGACAGTTCGTGAGGTTCGATCGTGGACGAAGCTTGCCCGTACCGAGGGAAAGAGCATCGGCTTCGTGCCGACGATGGGTTTCTTCCATGAGGGACACCTCAACCTGATGCGTCGTGCGAAGGCAGAGTGCGACCTGTGCGTCGTGAGCCTGTTCGTGAACCCTACGCAGTTCGGTCCCTCGGAGGACTACCAGCGCTATCCGCGTGACTTTGCCAGAGACGCTGCGATGGCGGAGAGCGTGGGGGTGGACCTGCTTTTCGCACCTGAAGTGGAAGAGATGTACCCCGAAGGATACCAGACCCATGTGGAGGTGACGGAAGTGAGCCGTCGGCTGGAGGGAGCGGCGCGTCTGGGGCACTTCCGCGGGGTTGCGACCGTATGCACCAAGCTGTTCAACATCGTTCAGGCGGACCGCGCCTATTTCGGCACGAAGGACTATCAGCAGCTGAAGGTCATCCAGCGCCTGGTGCAGGATCTGAACCTGCCGCTGGAAATCGTGCCCTGCGAGACCACTCGCGAGCCAGACGGACTGGCGATGTCCTCACGAAACATCTACCTGAAACCGGACGAGCGACAGGCGGCAACCGTGCTATACCGCGCGCTATGCGTGGGGCGCGACGCTATCCTCGCGGGCGAGCGCGACGGCAATGTGGTGCAGAGGCTTCTGGAAGAGACCATCGCCGCTGAGCCGCTGGTGCGTACGGAGTACGTGGATGTAGCGGACGCAGAGACGCTCGAGCCGTTGAGCTACCTGAAGGGCGAAGTGCTCATCTCGCTGGC
>OGCI01001034.1_pt1 | contig 26002 bp, 20 predicted proteins | sample 1570021 | NCBI WGS metagenome assembly OGCI01 (sample SAMN06264664, study PRJEB24512) | hot springs metagenome | isolation source: Hot spring water | place: South Africa: Tshipise | collected 2015-06-21 | reverse complement strand
CCCGCCCGGTGGTGCTGGTTACTCCCGCCCACGTCCACGCCCGTCCAGCAAGCCCCCGCATATTAGCGCCGCGGTTTCCGGGCGGTTATGCGCCATGTTTCAGCGCGCGGTCGGAAAAGGAAGCCGGGGAGACATTGTCGTCTCCCCGGCCCCGGGCGGCGGTGGCAGGACGGCTACGTGTTCTCTTCGCGTAGCCGGTCCTGCCAGTCCCGGTGAAGCTCGTAGGCCCCCGCTAGGGCTTCTACGAGCGTGTTATATGCTGGAAGGAAGATATCTTCCTTCCAGTCTGAGTCAACCAGGTATTCCACACGCCCCTTCTCAAGATCGAACCGGACTAGAAGCGTGTACCATACGTCAGCGATTACGAAATCGCCGACTTTGGCTAGTTCGACGGTGAATTGCACCGGCGCGCTTGCTGCCTGGTGCAGCAGGCGCACCAAGTGCAAGTGCAGAATGTGTTCGACGGTGAGGGGCAGGCCTTTCCAGACTGTCTGTCCCTCGCAGGTTACCGTGGTGGTCTGCCCGTCCGTGGTGATGACGTACTCATCCCGCCAGGCGTCGTAGCCCGGCAGCGACAGCGACATGCGCGCGCCGCCGCCGTCGCCCGGCGTGGCCGGGGTTTGCTGGGCGCCGTCGGTGGCCGGGGTTTGCTGGGCGCCGTCGGTGGCTGTGGCTTGCTGGGCGCCGTCGGTGGCCGGGGTTTGCTGGGCGGCCACCGGGGCCGGGGTGTCCCCGCCGGTAGCGGGCGTCGCTTGCTGGTCGCCACCGTCGTCGCCCGGCGTGGCCGACGCTTGCTGGGCGGCACGGATGGCCACCAGCGACGTCGCTATTTTCAGAAACCGTTCGAACCCGGCGATATCGAAGTCCTCGGCGCGGGCGATCTTCTCCATTTCGGCGATCGAGAACGCCAGTACTTCATCCAGGTTTTCCATCGTCTTTCCCCTTTCTGTCTGTTTTTTCGTCCTCGCCGTTTGATGTTAGTGTACCACGCGCCGCCGCCAGCGTCAAGCATGTAATGTCACTGCTAAGTCACTCTAATCTGCTGTTCTGCATCACTAGAACAAGTCTCGCCACCCATAGGCCCGGGGGATGCTGGTTACCCGTCCACCCAGCCATCCACCACGCCCGTCCCGCCCGGCCCGTGGACGCCCGCCCAGCACTACGCCCGTCCGGCCCGGCCCACCCAGCAAGCCCCACCGGTCCGCAGAGAGTACTGAAAGCGATTGCTGATGAGAACCAACATTCTCATAAGTAATCCGCGCCCAGCCAGCCAGCCACCACGCCCGGCCCGGGTGGTGCTGGACGCCTACGCCCATCCGGCCCCGGCCCGGCCCGTGGCCATCCGTCCACCGCGCCCGTGCTGGCTACATCCAGCCAGCTAGCCACCACGCCCGTCCGGCCCGGGTGGTGCTGGTCACGCCCAGCCAGCCAGCCACTTCGAAGACCCCCCCCTGTTAGCGCCGCGGTTTCCGGGCGGTTATGCGCTAACGAAACCTCCGCTTCCTCCGCCTCCGCCGCCAAAAAGCGCCGGTAGCAGAACGACGGTGTTAGCGGTAGTGTTTCTGAATGACCGGGTGTTAATAGAACATCGCGGGCGCGGCGGGCGTGCCATGCTTCCGAAACCCAGCCCAATTTTCGCGATTCCTATTTTTACCCCTGCCGTGTGTTCCCTGCCGTTGCAGGTGGTTGCACGGGAGATGCGGAGTAGGTGCGATAAGTGGGAAAGTGCGGGTATAATGTGGGATAGTATGGATAAGAGGGTGAGATTGTGGTATGATGGAATATAATAGGGATGTGACGGCGTGATGGAGTAGGCGTATGGAACAAGAGCAGGCGTTCGAGGAGAAGCAGGAGCGAGCAAAAGCGGTGACGGAGGTGCGGTTATCGCCTGAGGGCTATCCGGTGAACGAGCGTGGGCAGCGGATATGTGGGGCGCGGCGGCGGAACAAAGATGGTACCGAGGGGATATGCCAATCCACGGTACTGATGGCGAACGGGCGATGTCGTATGCATGGGGGGGCGACGCCGGTGGGGATAGGGGCATCGCAGTGGAAGCATGGCAAGTACAGCAAGGTTTTGCCGCCGAAGTTACTGGAGCGGTATGAGGAGGCGTTGGACAACAAGGATTTACTGACATTGCGGGACGAGATTGCGTTAGTGGATGCGCTTGTGTTGGACAGGCTAGAGCGCATGCAGAAGATTGAAGGGGGAGCGACGGATGAGCGGTGGTTGAAGTTGAAGGCGCGGTATGAGCGGGCGGTTGAGGCGGAGAAGGCGGGGGATCAGCGGGAGATGTTGCGTAATTTTCGGGCGATGGCGTCGTTATTAGCGGGGGCGACGGAGGCGGAGTTACGTACGGAGATTTTGGAGTTACTGGAGCGGCGGCGCAAGCTGGTGGAGACAGAGCGGCGCATGTTAGTAGAGATGGGGTTGATGTTATCGGTTACGGAGGCAGCCGCGTTGGTTGCGGTGATCACGCACATTATCGAGCGCCATGTCAAGGATCGAGCTACGCGAGCGGCAATCAGTAAAGACATCCGCCGATTTGTACTTGCTCGAAATAGCCAACCGGCTATCCCCGCCGTTGTCGTTGAACGAACAGCGGATCAGTGAGTACCGATCGGCGGAGGGGGTGATTGCGTTCATCAGGGAGATATTGCGCGCTGAGCCGACCGCCTATCAGGAGCGGATTTTGCGCACGTTGGTAGAGCGGCGGCGGTTGGCGGTGCATGGGCCTCATGGGATTGGCAAGACGACCATGGCGGCCTGGTTTGCGTTGTGGTTTTTGGTGGTGCATGAGAGCGATGCCAAGGTAGTGACGACGGCCAGTGCGTGGCGGCAGTTGACCTTTTATCTCTGGCCGGAGATTCACAAGTGGGCGCGGAGTGCGGCTTGGGACGTCTTGGGGATGGAGATGCGTGAGGGGCGCGAGTTATTGGATCGTGGTATCCGGCTACCGGGGTCGCGTGAGGCATTTGCGGTAGCGTCGGACAATCCTGCCTTCATTGAGGGGGCGCATGCGTCTCATCTCGCGTATATTTTTGATGAGGCCAAGATGATTCCCGCGGCGACGTGGGATGCAGCTGAAGGGGCGTTTTCGACGGGCGATGCGTACGCCTTCGCCATCTCCACGCCGGGCGAGCAATCGGGCCGTTTCTATGAAATCTGCGCTCGCAAGCCGGGGTTTGAGGATTGGGAAGTTATCCACGTCACGTTGGATGAGTTTGTGGCCTCGGGGCGTATCAGTCGGCAGTGGGTGCAGGATCGCGCCCGACAATGGGGCGAGCATGCGGCGGTTTATCAGCAGCGCGTGTTGGGGCAATTCGCCGACAGCGCCGAGACGCAGATCATTCCGCTGTCGTGGGTAGAAGCGGCTATCGAGCGGTGGCATGCCTTGGAAGGGCACGGGCCAACGGATAGCCCCTATGTGTTTGGGGTTGACCCTGCCCATCTCGGCCCTGACCAGACGGCGATAGCCCGCCGCCGCGGCCAGGTGATTGAGAATTTGCAAACGTATGCGCGCGCTGATACGATGCAGACTGCTGGCCGGATCAAGGCCTTATTGGATAGCTATCCTGGTGCGCAAGCGTACGTGGATACCATTGGTATCGGCGCGGGCGTCGTTGATCGCCTGCGTGAGATGGGCTGCCCGGTAGTCAGTGTGGACGTTCGTACCAGATCGCCGCTATCCGATTCGACCGGGCTGATGCGTTTCAAAAATCTGCGCTCGGCCTTGTGGTGGCGGTTGCGCGAAGCGCTCGACCCGGCCAATCCGCGTGCGCTAGCGTTGCCGCCCAACAACCAGCTTATTGGCGACTTGACCGCCCCTACCTGGTCGTATACCAGCACCGGGGAGGTCATTGTCGAGAGCAAAGACGATCTGCGCAAACGGCTAGGGCGATCGCCGGACATAGGCGATGCAGTTTGTCTGACCTTGTTCGCCGATGCCCAACCGCCTCTGGAAATCTACGAACCGCTCGATTGGTAGGAGTGAGCCATGGCCATTGGAAAAGTCCCCTTCACGGTCACTATCCCTAGCGGCGAAAGCGCTTCTAACAGCTTTCTCATCAAGGAAGGCAACGCTTTCATGGTGAGAATCCCTGCCAGCTTGCAGGGCTTTTTGGCGATCGAAATCGCCGACGCGCAGGGTAATTTTTCTCTGCTGCGCGATAGCGGGCGTGATGGCACGAACGCCCACGAGTTCACCGGTCTAGCGGCCCCGGCTGGCGGGTGGCCCACCACGCCCTATTGGTATGCGTTTCCCTTCGAGGTGTTTGCGGCGTCGCGGGTGCGGTTCCGTACCATCACGTCAGCCACTAACAGCACGAATGTGCTGCAGGCGGCGGCGCGCGTGTTTCATGTGGCGATCAAGGGATGAGACAGGCGTAGGCGACCATGAAAATCCCCTTCCTCTCTCGACGATCGGCGCGCACGGCGGCCCTACCGGCAAACGATCTGTTTGTGGCCGTGCTAGGGTCGGACAACCAGCTATATGGCTTGAAAGCCACTGCCCTTGAGCTATCCAATTTGGCTGCGACAGATGGCTCGACGATCCGCGCCGATCCGGAAGGGTTTGCTACTGCCTACGCCGCTTCTGACTGGGCTTTTCGCTGTCTGAATCTGCGCGCGACCAAAGTGGCCGAGCTGCTATCTGGCGCCAAACTGCGCGATAACGCTACCGATGCGGTAGTTTATCAGCATCCCTATTTAGATGCGCTCAAACGAGCCTATCGGGATTACCATCAGCATTTTTACTTCTGTTACGCTATTCAGCGGGACATTTTTGGCGAAGTCTACTTCGAGAAAATTTACGGGCGCACGTTCGGCGTCGGCTTACCGCGCGTGCCTTGGGGCGCGCGCGTGCTGCCTACGCTGGCCGTTCAGCCGGAGATCGTCGGGGGCAAGATAGAGGGCTTTTGGTACACCAGCGAGCTTGAGCAACGGTTTCTCTCCCCTACCTTCGTAATCTACGACTACGTGTACAACCCCTTCGACGAACTGCGCGGGCTATCCCCTTTGGCCGGAGCGCTCAATGCGGTCAATCTGGACATGCACATTATCCGCCACAATATCGCCTATTTCCGCAACGGGGCGCGGCCTTCGCTGGTGATCAGCCCCAAGCAGGGCGAAGTGTTTGGGGAGAAGGACTACGAAACCGTCCGTGCGCGCCTGCAAGCGCTGCGCGGCGTGAACTCGTTCTTCAAGCCCCTGCCTCTCTCGCGCCCGGTAGATATCACCATGGTAGAGTATCCCTCTCTGGAAGACCAAAAAGTGCTGACGGACGACCAGCGCGCGCGTATTTGCGCCCGTCTAGGCGTGCCTGAAGGCCTGCTATATATGGGACAGCAAGCCATCAGTCCCGAACACCGCATTTTGTTCCACGAGAACACGGTCATCCCCCTGGCCAAAGAGCTCTGTCAGTTCATCAACGCCAACTTGCTGCCCTTTTTCGACCCGTCCGAGGCAGTGCGCCTGGAGCTGGATGAGCGCGAACTGGCCGCGCTGGTTGAGGATGAGGTCAAGCGAGATGAAATCGTCCGCGCGCGCTATCTGAACGGTCAGATTTCCTACTATGAGATGCGCGCTGCCTTGCGCCTGAAGCCCAAGGAAGGGCCGGACTTCTATATGCTGCCTATCGGCCATCGCATGGTCAGCGTGGAACAGCTAGGCGCGGTCATCGACGAGCAGACCAAGCCGTTGTTGGAAGGCCAATTGCTGGTACAGCCGCCCGCACTGCTGCAGGCGGGCGAAGAGGAGAACGTCAACGGCAGACGGCGCCATGAATATCATCCGCCTACGTTGCCTTCGTTCCCTGACCTGTCTGGCAATGGGGAATCGGCGCGGCGCGAGCTGCGCGCTTGGCGGCGCGTAGCATTGCGCAAGGGCAAACACAAGGCGCTGGATTTCGTGGCCGACCATCTGCCCCCGCTCTTTGCCCATGAACTACGTCTCAACTTGCAGATCACGCCTGACACGCAGGACGATTTGGCTGACCTGTTCCGCCGCAGCGCTGTTTGGCTAGCAGCCTATGAGGGTATGTACGATTACCCAGAGGGGAAGGCCATTCAAGCTACCCGTTTGGAGTTTGAGGAAACCTTCGAAGCGGCGCTACAGGAAGCGCTACACGGCAATCTCACCCGTCGCCGTTGGGCAACTATCGTGCGCGCGCTCATTCGCCGCTGGGGCATCCGCGCGTTCCGCGACGGCCTTGAAGATGGCGGTGTGTCCTCCGAAGCGCTGTCGCCTGAAGATCAGGCGACGATCAACGCTATGCTCGCTCAGCAATCCGAATATGTCACCCGGCTCGGCGAACGTTTGTTCTCTGCCGAAGGCATCGAGGACGCGGAGGCAGTTAACAAGGCCGAGGCGTGGTTCAATAAGAGCATCATGCCGTTCTATCATGCGGGGCGCTTGTCGGCGGATAAGGACGGCTTGTATCAATGGCAGCTTGGGCCGACCGAGGAGCACTGCCAGTCCTGTTTACTGGCCGACGGGCAGAAGCATCGGCTGAGCGCCTGGCATCGGCGCGGCCTGATCCCGCAGTCGGATTTGTTGGAGTGCCGCGGGTTTAACTGTCAGTGTCGGTTGGTGCGCACTACCGGTCGGCCTAGCGGCGACCTAGATGCTGTGCCGTTGTTGCGTGAGGAACACTGACATGACTCCCATCTCGCTTGATGTTTATCTGGCGGGCGATCCCAACCTCGCCCATGACTTTTTACAGGATGAGCTGGAGGCGCTGGTGGCCGAGATACAGCGCACCGTAGGGGGTGGCATTGGGCGCTACGTCAGGAAGCATTACGGTCGTGCGCCTTCGCGCGGCCCGACATATCCTATCGCGTGGACTTCGCAGCGCCAGCGCATTTACATGTTGTTTCTGTCTGACATAGAGAAGCCCTACCAACGTACGCACGAGATGGTGCGTGCGTGGAACGTCTTCATCACTACCGGCGCGCAGACCGTGTATTTCTATGTGCACGATGATATCGGCGCCAAACAAACGCTCTTCTCCAAACGGCATATGGGCAAGATGGATCGCATGGTCATCGGTGTCTACAACCCAACCCCATACGCCGTATATGTACAGGGTGCTTACCAACAAGCGTTCCATGCCGAAACAGGGTGGAAAAATATAGAAAATGATGCTATCATAGTGCGTGAAGCAGAAGCTTTACTTGATCGGGCAATTGAAAAATATTCTGAAGGGCGTCACGAGCGGTTGCGGCGCAAACTGGCCAGGAGCATGCGCCACGCCGCAATCCGCAGGTTGTGAGGAGCAGGGCCATGCCGTATGTGCGCGAAGGCAACTGCGTGTACCATCAGGACGAAGATGGGTCGCGCGGGGAATTAATCAAGTGTCACGACACAGTTGAGGAAGCGCAAGCCCATCTTGAGGCTCTCTACGCCAATGTCGAGGACGCGCGCAAGGAGGACACCAGTCCCCAGGTACAGGAGTGTGTCTCGCAGCGCGTGGGGGCATACATTGAGGAAGGCTTGTCGCGCGAGCAGGCCTTGGCGCGCGCTTTTGGCGAATGCCGCGACGAGGCAGGCGGAAAGCAGCTAGGCCTGGTCGAGCAGAACGGCGAAATCTATCTGGCGCTCGACCCTGATTGTCCTCAGCCGGTCTTGTTCAAGCTCGCCGATCTGCAAGAACGGCTGGTGGCTTTCGGCGGAGGTGTGAAAGCCTTAGATGCCCATGAAGGACGTGTCGGGGGCTATCTGGTGATGTGGGGCGACTACGCCAAGCGTGACCTAGAGGGGGAATTTTTCACCCCAGAAACTGATCTAGGGCTAGATTGGTTTCCCAAACGCCCCGTGTTATATCATCATGGACTGGACAAGCGACTACGCCATGCCAAGATCGGCGATATTGTCGCGCTGAGCAGCGACGATGTGGGGCTGTGGGTAGAGGCCCAACTCGATCTGCGCAACCGCTATGTCCAAGCAGTGTTGGAACTGATTCAGAAGGGTGCAGTAGGCTGGTCATCGGGCACGCTGCCCCATCTGGTTGAGGTCAAAAACGGGCGGATCGCTGTCTGGCCCATCGTTGAAGGCAGCATCACGCCCACGCCAGCCGAGCCGCGCACCGTCGTTGTGCCGCTCAAGGCGCTCGTCGTGTCAGAGGGGAACATGACCGCAGGACAGACGACGCCCGCGCTAACGCCCGCGGTGGACAGCCCGCTGGCCAAACCATCATCATCGAACGCGTCTGTCCTTCCGGACGGACAACATCACAAAGGAGCTACCGCCATGGATGCACGAGAGATTGCATTGGCGGCTATCAATGCCACGCTGGAAGCGCTCAACGTCACCGACGTGAGCGAAGAAGATAAGATGAAGCTGGTAGAGTCGGTGTTGGCCCATCTGGCCAATGCAGGCGAGCCGACGCCCCCCAACGAGGAGAAGGCGCGCGAATTAGGGGAACAGATCGGCAAGGCGGCTACGGAAGCCATCCTGGCTTATCTGACTAACCGCGCGGCTATCGAAACGGCTACGGCGACTGCGCGCAAAGCCAGAGAAGAGGTCACGCCCGAACCGGCCATCGCTACCCGGTTCCAGAGCAACCGCGCGCCGATTGAGGTTCGCACCCGCTGGCACCATCTCAGCAGTGCGGACATGGCTTTCCTGATCAGCCTGCAGCAGTCGCGCTACGGTAAAGCCTGGCAACCACCGCAGGAATTCATGCGCGAACTGGCCGACAAGGCGCTGCGTCGGGAGGCGCCCTATACCACCTATCACGATCTGGAAGTTGACCCGCGCGATGGGCAACCGTACGCCCTCAAAGCGCTGCGCCAGATCGCTGCCGAAGGCGGTTACAAGGCCAACGAGGTGATGGGCCCAACCCAGACCGGCTTCGGCGCAGAATGGGTGCCCGATCTCTGGTCGAACGAACTGTGGCGCACAGCCCGCTTTGACAACCCTGTCCTGGGCCTGCTGGAGCAGATCGACATGCCCCAGGACGATTGGGTGCTGCCCATTGACGGGACTGACCCCACGATCTATCGTGTGCCGATCACTGCCGATGACACGCAGCTTAACCCGGCGAGCAGCCCTGTCGCACCTAGCAAGTTCAGCACGGGCAATGTCCTGCTGAGCGCTAAGAAGATCGGGGCGCGAGTGCCTTTCGCGCGCGAGATCGAGGAAGACTCGATCATCCGCTTCGTGCCCGAACTGCGGCGCAAGATGCAGCAGCAGATGATGGCTGCTATTGACTACTGCATCCTGCACGCCGACAACACCACCGGAACGGGCAACATCAACAAGCACGACGCCACGGTCAACGCTGCTGACCTGGATGTGTGGTTGTTGGGCTTCGAAGGTATCTGCCACATCCCGCTGGTAGATAACACGGCCAACAGCTATAACCAGGCCAACAACCGGCCCGATGTGGATATGATGCGCGGTATCCGCCGCCTGCTCGACCCGCGGCTGCTGAACAAGATGGGCGAACTGGTCTACGTTGTCGAACCGGTCACCGCCACCTATCTGCTGGATATGCCAGAAGTGCTGACGGTAGACAAGTTCGGGCAACGCGCGACGATCCTGTCCGGTCAACTGGCCGCCTTCGACAGCATTCCGCTCGTAGTCTCCGGGCAGTTGCTGCAAGCCAACACCAATGGGATGATCAGCAACACGCCCGGCAACAACATCTATGGCCGCGTGCTGATCTTCCATCGCCCGTCCTTCCGCTTCGGGTATCGGCGTCGGGTGACCTTGGAGCTGGTGCAGCTGCCCTTGGCTGACGCTGCCGAACTGGTAGCCTTCGCGCGCATCGCTTTGGCCCGCCAAAGCACGGATAGCGCAGCGTTGGCCTACCATATCGCGCTGTAGTGACAGCAGGGAGAGTGGGTGATGCCTATGCGAGAGAAGGCGGCTACTGAAAAGCCGCTGGTCACTTTCACCTACTACGCGGCCAATCTGGCGAAGTCTACCAGCAATGGCTCGTTGGCCCACAGTGGGACTTCGACCGATGCGGTGAACGGCGCGGTGATGCCCTGGAGTGGCAGTGTTGTTGGGATAGCTGTGTCGCTCAATGCCAACAAGACTGCCGGGACACTGAGCTTTTCGCCAACGATCAACGGGGTGGTGACCACTATGCAGGCGTCCGTTGCCAACTCCGCCAGCGTAGCCAGGGCTACCGCTCCCGTCGGTCGCCATCGGTTCGCCGCTGGCGCGAGGTTGGGGTGTGTGTACAACTCCAATGGCTCCATGGCTCCCGACGGTTCGCTTGACGTAGCGGTAGAAGTCTACGTGCAGTTCGATGGGGTCAAGGTGTGATGGCTGCCGATCTGGTCACGCTCGACGAAATCAAGCAGATGTTGTCGCTTTCATCGAGCAACGTTGAAGACGACCTGCTGCTTCGTCAGCTGATCAGAGTTGCTTCAAGCGCAGCTACCCGGCATTGCGGGCGCGACTTCATGCCTTTGTGGGAGACGCGCTACTACGATGCGCTGGGCGAACATATCTCGCCCTATCAGCTGAACCTAGACGCCGAACTGCTAACCGTCATCAAGCTGACGAACGGGGATGGGAGTGAGATTGCGGAGACGGACTACGTGCTGCTGCCCTATCAAGGCATGCCCAAGACGGGCATCAGACTGCGTCCGACCGCGTCCGCTCCCTTCACCTATTCCGACGATTGGTTGAGGGCAATCAGCGTCAAAGGAGTATGGGGCTACCATGATGATTGGAACGCTGCCTGGGTAAACAGCAACGATGCGCTGACCGCGCCCGTCACCGCTACGGCTACTACCTTCACCGTCAACGACGCGGACAATAGCGATGCAAGCGGGAACGCGCCGCGTTTCCAAGTGCTGGCCTACTACCGCTTAGACGATGAGGTGATCCAGGTGACTGCGGTGAATGCCGTTACCAATACGCTGACTGTCGTGCGCGGTCAGCGCGGCACAATAGCCGCGGCTCATGCAGTGGATACGACGCTGTACCGCTACTATCCGCAGCGCGATGTGAGCATGGCGGTGCTATCCCTGGCAGCGTGGATGTACCGCAATCGGACTAGTTTAGGCGAGAAGTATCAGTTTCTCGATGGGACGCGCCTGGCGGTGAACGAGGCACCAGGGCACATCATGCTGATACTCAACGCCTATCATCGGTTACGTGTAGGATGATGAACCGTGACGATCGCTGACATGCTTGAGGCGGTGCTCGACACCATGCCATCAGTGGCTCAGCAGCGCGAAGCTCTGGCGAGCATTTTCGCGCAAATGCCTGATGTCAAGCAGGTGTTCACTCAGATGCCCAGCGCTATTCAACCGGCTCATCTTCCCGCTTTGATGATCGTGCCAGAAGATGTCACCTACAATGTTCCCTATGCGGGGCAGCTTGACATCTTGCGCGACTGGCTGATAAGGGTATATGTCGCGCAGTTCATCGAAGGGCGTGAATATGAGATGGAGAAAGCGGGTGAACCGTTTCTTGACATCCTGCCGCTGGTGGTAGCCGCCCACCCAACCGTACGTCTGAATAGCGGCCTTGGTTTCGAACTGTTCCCGCTGTCCGGAAGTTCGTTGCAGGCGCTGGCCTACAACAATCAGACGTATTTGGGGGCGAGTGTCAGCATCAGGACGGTCATCAGTGTACGTGTACCACGGCTTGTGCCGTGAAAGGAGTAGAACATGGCTACCTATCGTAATGACGGGTTCATCGTCATTCAGAACGACCGGGTAGAACTGAGCGATGTATCCGTTCTGTCTGGCGTGCGCGCGCTGTCTGGCACACATGTTGTGCCGGTCAACGAGTTGCCAGGCGTGTTCTACCGGCTGACGGCGGGCGAATATGCCACGCTGACGCAAGAACAGCGCGCAGCGATCGAAGCGCGCGCTATGCAGTTGTTCGGGAAACCAGTGCCGGAGAGACGGCCTGGCAGAGAAACTGGAGAGTAAGACATGGCCAACGCAGCGCAAGTTATCACCGCGGGCTTCGCCGTCGCCAAGCTGCATCGCTTGGATACCGCGGGTTTTGCCATGGGGCTCACCGGTTCGCTATCCAACGGCGAAGCGGCGGGCAGCTATGAGTTGAAGGGTATCAAGACGGCTGACTTGCAGGTGCCAGAACCTGAGCGCACCGACATCATCGGCAACAACCGCCTGTTGGGCGCTTTCACCTGGCCGCTAGGCGCTTCTCCGACGGGCTCGATCGAAGCGGCGGTCTTCGACATGGATCTGAACGTCGCCCTCGAAGGGCTGAAGAAGCGCACGCTGGGTGGTCTGGAAATTCAGGCGCTGGGCGCTGAAGAGGCAGACAGCAAGGATATCTGCCTGATCATGCAGTCGGACGCCTACAGTCAGACCGCGGGGTACACCGGCTTGAGCAAGAAGTTCGGCCTGATTGTCCCCAAAGCTTCGGCAGTAGTGCGCGGCATCAGCACCTTCACCGAGCGTACCGCGCTCAACGCCCTGCTGACGCTGACCATCCAGACAGCCGACCGGTACCCGTGGGGCGAGCAGATCACATTGGCGAACGAGGGCGCGACCAATGCGCTGATGTTCCCCTTCACTAGCGATTACTTCATCGATCTGCACGCCTTCGTAGGCAACGGCACGATCACGACGGTCGTCCTAGAGCGGACGCCCGCTGGCGATCACGCAGCTACCCCGCAGCGTGTATTCGTCTATGTGAACGGATCGCCGCTCACGCCGGGCAGCGGTTTCACCGTCAACGTTCCCAACAAGACGGTGACTTTCACCACTGCCCCTGCCGCTGGAGCGAAGTGCGAGATCCTGTACGAATACGTGTAGGGGAGAGAAGCCATGGACAATGGGCGTGAGGAACGACTGAGTCTGTGGCCGACTCTGACCTTCGAGTACGGCGGTATCAAGGTGAAGGTAGAGCGCCAGACGGTTCGCCACTCAATCGCCCTGGCCCGCATTCTGAGCGCTCTGCCGGATATTGACGATCCGGCAGAGCGCTTCTATCAAATCCTCTTCGCCCGCATCGTGACACAGACACTCTCCGTCGAAGGGATGACATGGCCCTTCCCGGAACTGGGCGCACCCAATGAGGAGTGGGCCAGAGCCTATGAGCACTTCCTCTGCATGGATGGCCGCCTGATCGATCGCTGGTTTGAGGCGCTCAGCGAAGTGGATAGACCGCCCAGCGAGCGCGAGCACTGGCCACCGAGCAAATTGACTGAGGAAGAGCGAAAAAACCTGGCGAGCGCCGGTTAGCTTGGCAGCGGGAAATCCGGCGCTATTTCATCGAGTACGACGAAGAAGAGCAACCCGGCACTGTCAGCGAGCCCTACAACTGGGGCTTCAATTATCCCTGGGAAGTGGTGCGCACCATGTTCGGGTTGTGGGACAGGTCTGGACGCGATCCGGCGCTACTGGTAGAGCTATGGAAGCTGTTCCAGTACGATCTGGCGTTTATCGACGACATTACGTTGTGCTGTCAATTGCTCGAATTCCAGCGCAAACGTAAGAACATAGCCGAAGTGTTCGGGGTGTAGCATGCCTGGTCGAAACCTTTCCAGGAACGAAATACTCAAGGTCATCATGGATATAGAGCTCAACCTCAGAGAGCTATCCATTGATGAGTTAAATGCTGCCATCAGAGCCATCACGAGCAAGATCGGCGAATTAAAGAAAGCCGTCCGCTCCGCTAACAGAGAAATCGCCAGCCTTGGCGAGAGCAAGCCGGAGCGCGTGAAAGAGCTCAAGGCGCTCATAGAAAGGGCGCAAGAGGAGCAGGAGAAGTACTCCAAACGACAAAAGGAGCTTATCAGAGAGACACAAGCACGGCAAGGCGCCTTCGCCGAGCAGCAAGCACATCAGGTTGAAGAAAGCGCGAAGCGACAGATACAGGCTGCAGAGGAGATTAAGAAAAAGGAGCACCAGGCGGCCCAGGCGCGCATAGCCGGTATCTCTACCCTGGAAGAAGCTACCGGACGACTCGCAGAGCTTCAACGACAGATAGAGGCCGCCCAGCCTGCGCAAGCTCCGGCTTACTTCGAGCAGATGCGGGACATAGCGCGGCGTGCCAATGAGGAAGTAGAAAGGCTCAATCAAGCTCTCTCCGAAGTCGGCGCGACTTCGGAAGAAGAAATGGGCAGGATGGCGGCTCGCTCGCAAGAGCTTGCTCAAATTATGGCCGCCGCCATCGAAATGATGCGCGAGACCAAAAGATACTTGCCGAAAGGATATGTAACCGGCATAGAAGGCGAAGAAATATCCCTCACTACGCCTAAACAACGAAGACGCCGAGCCCAACCTGCCCCTACCGCGCAGGAAGCGGAGAAGGCCAAAGAGGCTGCTGAAGAAATCGCCAAAGCTACCGAGGAAGCTGCTGAGGCCTCTCGGAAAGCGGAGGAGGCCTCTAAGCGCGCCTCACGCGCACGCAAGGAGGAAGCGGCTGAGACGGCCAAGGCCGCTGAGCAGCAGGAACAGGCCACTAAAAGATCGAGACGCTCTTCAGCCGCGCAGAAGCAGGCCGCCGAACAGGCACAGGAAGCTGCCAAAGCGCAGCGCGAAAGTGCTGCCGCCGCGCAGGAAGCCGCTGGAGCGCAGGAGCAGGTCGAGAAAAAGACCACGCGCGCGGCCCGCGCCACTCGCAAGTCAGCCGATGAGGCCCAGAAGGCGGCCAAACAACAAAAGGAAGTCGGTCAGGCAGCTGAAGAAGCTGCCTCTTCTACCGAAGAGGCGGTAGCCGCTACCGCCGAGACCACCAAAGACTATGAAACAATCATAAAGCGACTCCGAGATGAAATTGCGGTTCTCGAAGACAATCCGCTCATCGCCGCCGAGGACGACTTCAGACGACTGAAAGCCGTCGTGGAAGAAGCCGACCAGGCTCTCAAAGAGCTTGCCGAAAGGCCGTTGCCTGATGAGGCAGATAATGAAGCCTACATCAACTTTTTCGAAGCGGCGAAAGAGCGGGCCGCTGAACTGTACGCCCAGGTAGAGACCCTGGCCGACAGAATAAGCTTACTGAGCAAGCGTGTAGCTGGAGGACAAGCGCTCGATGCAGTTATCGGCCCGGAAGCCTATGAAAGCGCGCGGCGGTACAGCTCCGAGATTTCGAAGATTGTTGCGGGTTTCTCCCAACTTGGCGCGGAGCTAAGGAATCGCACAGAAGAGCAATCTGCCGAGCTAGAAGCCTATCGGCATTCGCTGTCTCGCATGGTAACTGATATTAGACAAAAGTTGGTTGACCTTATTTCTGCGAGAGAATTGCCCTTCGCTGATAGGGAAACCCTCAAAGAGATTGATAAGGAAATCAAGGCCATTACTGACCAGGTCGTCGCACTGCGAACTGCTGCGGCGGGCGTGTTTGATGACGAAGAGCTCGCAGAGCTTTTCACCCGCTCACAACAGGCAAGCGAAGGTATTGAGACGCTTTCCACCAGAACTGAAGACCTGGCGGGGAAAAGCCTGGTAGAACTTGAAGCGATGGTGGCGCAAGTTAGCGCGCAGATCAAGGCGCTGACTGCCCATCAAGCTACGCTCGCTGCTCAGATGATGCAGTTCGGCAAGTCTTCGCAAGTCTACAAAACGCTCGACGACGAACTGAGGGCAACTACACAACAGCTTATTCAACTCAAAACACAACAGCAGGAACTTAACGCCGCGCTCGGAAGCGCTTATCAGCGCGGGGGCACAGTCTCCGCATACACTCTGCTGCGCGGGCGTGAGCTGGTCGAAGCGCGCGCCTTGGCCTACGGATACGGACGCGTCGGCATGTCACTGCGCGCTGTTGGGCGGGGGATGGCGCGCTTTGGTCTGCCCCTTGAGGAAGCTGCCTACATCAGCGGTGATGTTTTCAGAGCCATACGCGGTCTACAGATTCTGGCTACCGAGTCCAAGGCTCTGGGTAAATTGGCCATCAAATCATCCGGCGGTCTCGGCAAGCTCGCGCTGGGCATAGGCGCCACGGCAGCAGTAACTATAGCGTTAGTGGGAGCTACGCAGTTACTGAAGAAAGCGCATGAAGGCGCAGTCAAGGCCACTGAGAATCTGGTACGGGGCATTGAGGCATACTACAACATCGTTACTACCTCCACCACCGTTGAAGCCGAACTGCAACGCGAAGAGATCGAGCGCCGCCTGCAAATCAATAAGCAGCGCCGCGAAGAAATAGAGGCCCTGAAAGGCATTTTCCACGCAGAAGGCGCAGTCAACGTGCTGAGTGATATCAGCGCCTCATTGGGCTATTTAGTGAGCAGAGCGCTGATTTCTGGAGAACGAGTCGAAGAAGTGGCCGATCGGCTAGGCGTCTCCGTAGATTATTTGCTTAACCTCGACTACAAGACCCTGGAAAATGCAGGAAAAGAACTCAATCAAACTATCCGCCAGGATGAGATTGCCCTGCAAATGCTTAATAATGCGTTGCGGGACAATGTGATGGCGGCCAACGATGCGCGCGAGGCCCTGAAAAAGCTGGCCCAACAGCAAGCCGAGCTGTCTTTCCAGCGAGTCTCGCTGGCCATCGACCATCTGCGAGAGGCACTAGAGGGCACAGTCAGTCCCGCTGAAATCGAGGGGCGTATTTCTTTATGGTATGCCGAGCTGGCGATGGTGAACCAGCTTTATAGTGAGTTCATGAAAAAAGCTACTGAAGTTACTGAGGAAGCCGTTGATGAGGCTACCGGCATTTTCCTCAAGCAATTCTACCTCGAACAGGCTAGCGAAGCGAAGGCGCAGGGAGAAAGACTAAAATTAGCCATTGACGTGGCTACGGCGTGGTTGCCTACCTATCAGCGTACTTATGCCGCCGCCCAGCGCAGCGCGCAAGCCGTAGAAGAACTGAACAGAAAGTACGCGCTACAGGAAGAAATCATCCAGCGCATTAGAACCGAGCAAGACCCCGCAGCCATCCTGCAGGAACTTGATACAACCAGACAACTTATCGATCTGACCGCGAACCGGATGGCCGACTTGCGTCGTCAGCACGAAGCCGGGATCATCACCGCGCAAGACTATGAACAGGCGCAGTCGGAGCTGAACGAGCAAATGGCCGAATATGCCGGTAGGGCGGTCATGCTCGAAAATGTCATTTTGCCAGCAGCCAGGAAAAACCAGAAGCTCGCCGAGGCTATCGAGCAACTAGGAAACAAAAGCGCCGAGGCCGAGGAACAAGTCAGGCTGCTGATCGAGTCTCAAACACAAGCCTATCTCAGCGGTGCGGATAGACGTATCAGGGCAGCCTTGCAGGCCATTGAGCCTGAGGATCCGCAGCAGCTTCGCACAAGGATGCGCCAGCTGCGCAGAGAGACAAGCACTTACACCGATGAACTGCTTGAATTATCGCGCCAGTTCATGGCGGGGAAAGTTTCTGCTGAAGTCTTCAGGGCGGCCAATGAGGATTTGCAAAGACGATTGCGCGAGACCGGCAACGAACTACAGGAATTGTCTTACGTACTGCCACTCGCCACGCGGTTCAGTGGCTTCAGGGAAATCGGCGAGCGGATGCAGCGCTACATCGAATGGCAGAAAGAGCAAGCGGAGATTGACGAGCAGCGCAGGCGCGAAGAAATCCTGGAGCTAGAGGAGTTTACGCGCGCGCGTCAGAAGGAGATCGCTGAGTTTTATGAACAACTCGGCGAGATGGACAATGAGTACCGCGTGCGAATCCTCGAAGAACAAGGGCGTTACAAGGAAGAGCTATCCAAACAAGAGAAAGACCGTCTGAAGCTCGAGCAGCAGTACAATGAAGATATGCAAAAGCTTGCGGAAGATCACCGCAAGCGGATGTTGGAAATCTATCGTGAACTGAGCCAGGGTATCGAGAGCGCCGTTGAGGAACGCAGTGTCAGCGCAGCCATTGAGGCAATCAGAGCCTCGAAAGAACGACAGCGCGAAGAGCAGGAGCGCTACGCTGAAGAGAAAAGAGAGCGCTGGGAAGATTTCCAGGATCGCCTCAAGGAGATGGCTGCCGAAAGACGAGAACGAGAGCGCGAATATCAGAAACGCCTGATCGAACTGCGACAACAACATCAGAAAGAGCGTGAAGAGCGCATCAGGGACTTTTGGCGCAGGCTGGCCGATGAAGACCGCGAGCGCGAGTGGCGCAGGCAGCGGCAAATCCAGGAATGGGCCTACGAAGACGAGAAACGCCGTCGGCATTTCTTCGAGGTTCAATCGTCCTATGCCACCTTTTTCGCGAACGTTTATGGCATTACGGTGACCAACCTCGAAAACCTGAAGTTGGCTTTCAGCTCCTTTTTCAGGGGGCTGAGTGCTGAAGCAAGCCAGGCGACGGCGCAGACTAAATCCAAGACGGAGATTAGGTTGCCATTCGGCTTAAAGCTGCCCTCGTTCCAGTACGGCGGTACGGTTGTGCCTGGACAGCTGGTGAAAGTTGGGGAAGCGGGTCTGGAGTACGCGCGCTTCTGGCCCGACGGGCGTTGGCAGATTATCCCCGGCAGCCGCGGTCGCCGGTTGCCGACCGTCACGGCGGCAGGGGCACAGGTCAGCGTGAACATGCCCGTCTCGGTCTCAGTGCAAAGCGGTGACCCAGCGGTCATTGAACGAGCGTTCGAGACCCGCATCCTGCCGCGCCTGACTACGGCCATCCGTAACGCTACGGCGGTGAGGTATTGAGATGGCTACGCAACATTTGTTTGCCAAAGGACACGGCAATCTCTCTGGCCTGGTCGCCCTGTACGATCTTGCGCCCCCTTTGTTTCGTCTCTACCAGATCGACTGCAGGACTATCTGGAGACCCTATGCTGAACGAGTCCGCGATGCTTCATTGCGCGACATTCCGCTAGGTCTGCCTTCAGTGATATTCGTGTTTCCAGTAGTGTCTGATGCTGAATTACGCCTGCTGCGCACTACCTTCTTTGACGGAGACAATTTAGAAGCGGCAGTGACTATTCAGACCTATGATTACGATTACCTAGCCTGGTTGCCGTACAACGGCCTCATGCGCTGGCCGGATTTGAACGACCTGGAGCATGACCGAGGGCACTGGCGCGATGTGCAACTGGAAGTCGCAGAACTGCGCCTGATTTCTGGTTTCGATGACGGCTTTGATCCACTTGCCTTTGGAGTGTAATCATGCCTGACACTGTGCGTACTCTCTCTGCCTTACAGGCCTTGTTGGCCGACAACGTGACACGCGCCATCTCTCCGCAGGATTTACGCGATGCCGTCATCTCTGCGGTAGGTTTCTGCTATGGGCGTGCCCTATCCGCTAACGCAACGCTCACCACCGATGATATCGTGGTAGCTGCTACAGGTGGCTCGAACGGCATCACCTTAACCCTCCCCCCTGTAGCTAGCTGCCAATACAAGATCATGGCCATCATCAAGGTAGATAGCGGTGCGGGCGCGGTGACCATTGATGCCCACAGCACCGAAACAATCAACGGCAGCCTGACTCATTCTCTGACAACGCAGTGGCAATGCGTAATCCTGTGGTGTAGCGGGACTGGATGGCTGATACTAGCAAACGCATGAGGTGAGGAATGGCGCTAACCAGTCAGCAACTTGCCGCGTTGCGCGCGGGGCGGTGGACGGTGCGGCGATATCTATCGGTCTGCCCGCGCAAGCCGGTCTTTCAGGCGCAGGTCAGCAGCGTCACCCGCGATAGTTACACCAATGGGATCGTGGCATTGGGCTTCACCAATGTCACTCTAGGCGTTTACACTGCCGCAATCCCAGGTTTGACGATCGATGTGGGCAGCGCGCCGGGCTTGCGCGACAAGGGCATCCTGCGCTCGCGCAAAACCCCCACCAGCAGCACCCTCTATGTGAATGAAACTGCGCCGGGCAAAGTGAACGTGCAACAAGGCGACTGGCTTACTGTACGTGAAGAACGGCTGATTTGGCAGAAGTTGCCCTACTTGCTGGCCCAAAAAACCTCTGGGTCTCCCTACTATGACAGTTTCGATTTGCGTGTAGATTACGACGTGAATTACAGCAATGAGCACAGCCAATATCGCCCGCTGGCCAATATCTTTGGCCAAATGGCAGGGTGGGCTGAAGAGGATGGCTGGCGGACGGTGCGGTTATCTGCCAACCATCCGCTCGCCCCCAGTGTAGCAGTAGCCAAAGGAGCGACCATTTCATCCTATGAATGGGTAGTCTTCGATGGCGTAATTGAGCAAGGATATAGCAAGTATGACCCAGAGATCGTGGTGCGCTTTCCGGCCAGCAGAATGTTCCGTTACATCGGCTTGATCGTCACCGATAGCAATGGGCAGACGAGCACAAAGTATTTCCCTATTTTTGTGCACAGCCCTGCCCACCCGCCGCTGCCCTACACGGTTGGGTTTGAAATTCAGAGTGACGAGACCGCGGAAGGTCGCGAAATGCAAGTCAGCATTTTCGGTGCGCCCGAAGCGGTCAACGAGAACGTATTGCCGCGCGGCACACTGATGATCTACTGGGAAGATACGCAGGTAGAGGGCCTTGAGACACTCCCGGACGAATATCGTCGGCAGTTTATGGGCTGGTCGGTGGCCGATGCGGCAGAACTGCGGGAGGGGCGCGGGCGCTACGAAGTAACCATCGCTGGCCCACAGCGTTGGCTGGCCAGCATTAGCGGTATCCAAGAGTCTTTCTTGCGCCGCAGCACGCCGACGCGCTGGTACCACATGAGAGATATCACCAATAACCGTGTCATTGCCAGTTTGTTGCGCTATCGCTCTACTGCACTCGATCTGTGCAATCTGGTGCTGAGCGATGTTGAGCATGAATGGGGGCAACCTGACAACAGCGATTTTGCCGCAGTCAAAGTGGACAAGGGTTCGTTGTGGGATCAAATCACCTTGCTAGCCAACGAGATATCGGGTGAGGTCGGGGTTGATTCCAACGGGACGATCTGGATGCGACGCAATCCCTGTCTGATGCCCAGCGGTAGAAACAATGTGCCAGTGACGTTGGCGCTAACCGAGAGAGACTGGAGAGACGAGCAACCCTTTGTCTACAACGACGATTTCATCAGTCAAATCGGCTCGATCACAGTAGATGGCTTCTACTGGACGGGCACTGAAAGTGTGCCGCTGCGCAGCAGAGCGCCAGGGCGGACACCAGATTACGGCTCACCGTCGGATAGCGTGGCAACTCAGGTGCTCACCGCTGCCAGCAAGGCTGCGGCAGAGGAAGCACTGAAAGCGCTAGCCGGTCACTGGTTAGCCTGGCTGAATAACCAGGGCAAGACTATGAGCGTTGCGCTGCTTGGCCTGCTAGATGTAGTAGAGCCAGCGCGTAGAGAGTGGCTTGTGATTGATAGCGCTGCTGCAAACGTGCGCGGGCTGCTTCTCGACAACAAGCGCTTTCTGGTACGCAGCGTGTCCATCGAGCACAGCGCTGCGCCGCCCTACAAGCATGTCTCGTTGACGCTGACGCCTGAGACGGAAGGGCTGCCGGGCGAGATTGTGCCCATTCCAGAATCCGATGTCCTGCCGGATGAGTGGGATTACCCGGACGACTGGTATCCCGGCGATTGGGATACGGAGACCGAGCCCGGCCAGTTCTGGATTGATGGGGAAACGAACGTGATTGCCATGTTCGGCATTCAGGGATATCTATACCGAACATGGAATTTCCTGAGCGATTCGCCAACCTGGTCTTCGTATTTTCTGAATTTGGCGGGTCATATCCTGTGTTTCGTAGTGGACGCATTCTCGCCGGGATACATGGGCGCAGGCAGTCAGATTAATGGCTGGCTCGCGACTTCTCAGGCAATTTACAAGATCACCGACATCTTCGGAACAACGCCAACCATCACCCTTTGTTATAGCTACGGGTACACATTGAACTATGATAACAATCCCGTTCTCACATCATATGGCGTTGGCATGGACGCCAGCTTTGGCACACCGAACCATGTGGTAGTGGCTATTCCCGCTTCATCAAATGGGTATGGCCGTGTACGCGTGCTTTACACACGCGATGGAACAAATTTCACTCCTACGTTGCCGCCGTGGACAGAAACCGGTGAATACACGAGGGTATATCCCGGAGTGTATGTATCGCCGCGCACCGCTGGACTAGTTTACGTCGCCGCGCCCTATCAGGGGCGGCTAGTGGGATTGTTCATCAGCACCAACTACGGGGCATCTTTTGCGCGTTCGACCTCACACGGGCCACGCCATCCCTACCCCGATTTGTACTGGAATGGCTCTGATGTGCTGCACGTGCCTTACGATAACAATCCAAACGAGGACGACCTATATTTCCGGCGCATGTACAATAACGACAGCAAACTGTACAGACTGCGCAACGGCGTAAATACAGACATCACACCAATATCTGAGGGACAGAATGTGTGGGGGCCGAACCGTTGCCGTTGGTCTGGCATGACCGCTCCGCTCAATCGTAACAGACTTGCCTACGTAGGGCAGCACAACTGGAACGGCAAGCTGTTCCTTTCACAAGACGGCGGGGATAGCTGGGTTGAACAATCTGCCATTCGCCACGAGCATAGTCAGGTAGCGATTTCCGGGGACAATCCGGACATATTATACGCCTGGGGACACAACTGGGATCTGCTTTTTGGCTACCGCCCGCGCATCTGGTATGGCACAGGATGGGGCGCATCATGGCAGGACAAAAAGGGCAATCTGCTGTCACTAGCTCCACAGAATGAATCAATTGTCGGCATTTGCGGAGGGCCATCAGGATGAGTGCCTACGATGAACTGGCGCGCGCTATCAATGAGCTAGTGATCGCCGAAAGTGAAGTGCGCACCATCGGCGATCTGGCCTATCTGGGCTTCGAGACAGACACCGGCTATGCGATTGCGGTTAAAGGACACCCCAATTGGCTATGGGTGCGCATCGTTCGCGGCGAGACACGCGCCGTCGACCAGGCTTTCAACGAAATTCAAGTGCCGCGCATTCCTGATTTGCCAGTGCGCGTTGTGCCGTTCGGCAACCATCATAAAATCGTAGGATACGATATCAGTTCTATCTCTTTCCTGAAAGGCCTTCAGATAGGGTCGCGCGAGCCGGGCAGCGGCAATGTAGATATTGTCAGCGATAGACGTATTCGGCCAGGCTTAGTGCACTGTCACAGAGACCCTACTACCGGCCAGTATGGAATGGCCGTCGCTATCGAGGCCTTCACTTACCGCCACAACGGGCGTGACAAACGCTACCAGGGCGGCTTGCTCAATCTGGCCACCTATCTGCCGGAAACCAATAAGCATTGCTGGGTCAAGATAGGCCTCGATCCAGAAACAAATACGGCGGTAGCCGTAGCTGGCCCTCAGCATTCAACGTTGGTCGAACTGGAAATCGCGGAACTAGATGCCATATCGTTCGAGAATTACATTCCGTTAGCCGGTTATCCATTGCGCTGGGATGACAGCCGTATCGCTGCCGAGGGCAAGTTTGTGTCGTGTAGACCATGGTGGTCGGTGGGCGGCGACGGGACGACTGGTATCTCGTTGTGGAATCCAGACCTGCCGCCTTCGACGCCAAGCAGCCAGGACGACGAGTTTAGCGGCAGCTCCCTGGATGCCAAATGGACAGAATACGATGAGACAAACATACAAACGTATGCTCAAGCCAGCGGCATCCTGACGCTCAGCCAACCTACACAAACCGGAGCGGTGCTAACCGGTGTCTATCAAGCTTTGCCCGGCGGGAACTTCACAATAGCAGCCAAGGTGAAACTAAACACCAACATGCCGAGCGGCGATGGGCAGATGTGGCAAGCCGGTATTATCTTGTGGAACAACGCGGCAAACTACAACAGCCAGGCGCTGATAGCTGGGCCTGCCGTAGAGCGGTCATCCGGCGTGAGACGAATAGGCTTTGCATCAACCCGTTTCCAGGATAACAAAACCATCACCACCACTTATTGGGATAACTATGGTGGCGAATGGCAAGGCAATGTTTATGTCTACGTCCGCTTGCGGCGTTCTGGCAGTACGTATTACCTGGATTCAAGCAACGACGGCTTGGCCTGGAAGAGCGAGCAAATATTCATCCCTTTCACTCCCAATCACGTCGGCCTTGGGCTATTCAATTGGGCTAGCGGCCAAACCATCACTGCCTCGTTCGATTTCTTCAGGCGGCGTGCTACCTTCGATGGATTGGACACCCCGGTTTTCGGCGCGTTGGAGCTTGGCCTGGCCAAGCTAGGCAATCTGGGCGATGTTGACTTAGCCAGCGATCCACCGCAGAACGGTGAGGCGTTGGTTTACTCCGCTGCCTCTGGTCTGTGGAAGCCAGGAGATGGCAGCCCAACGGCTATTCACACGGATGTCAGTGGCGAGATCGCCGCGTTGACCGAGAAGACCCAGCCGGGCCTCAATGACTGGGTGATCATCGAGGACGCAGCAGCGGGTAACACCAAACGCAAAGCTCGTTTAGGTAATTTGCCCGGCGGAGGCGGCGGAGGAGGGCTCAGCGGCTTCACTATTTGGCATCCAGACGCGCCGCCTGTCAATCCAAGTTCCTACGACGATGAATTCGAGTCCGAAACGCTGGCTCCTCGCTGGAACGTAGATGGTTCTGGCAATTATAGTTTGTCCATCGGTATGCTGCATTTGTATGGCGTACATGTCTATACCGGCAGTATTCCGTCGGGCAACTTCGCGGTATGGACAAAAGTATCCCTGACCGGCATCCCTTACAACTTCGCCAGAGGCCTTCTTCATATTCGCAGTTCCCTGTTGAATAACTCTGGCGTGGCCTATTACATCGCCATTGGCTATGATTCCCCTAGCAACTTCTGGATACTCGAGATACAGAGGCAACTCAACGGTGGATATCATTCAAACCCCGTTCAACGCTACGAGAATGTTAACTTCACCGCACTCTACCTTCGCATCAGGTACGTCAATGGCACGACGTCCTTTGACTACAGCAGCGATGGGCTAGGCTGGCAGCGAGTTTACTCAGTGACCGATATAACACCGGTATCCATAGCGCTTGCTAGCACAGGCGATGTAAACTATATGCCTACCGCAAGATTTGAATTCATTCGGTTCTCAACGTCTCTCGTAGGCCTACACGACATTATGCCTGGTAGGCTGGTGACATTGCCGTATGCATGATCAGCGATCTTGCCCTACTGTCACAGAGGATATACAATGAGAGAAAGGGCGCCGTCAGGTTTTGCGCGAAAGGAAAGTAAATGATAACACGCGTTTCCCTCGAACTAGCTGTCCTAACCATCGCGATGGCCTCAGCCATGCTGATCATGGTGCAGGCGATCCGCGCTTCGGCAAACGCAAACAGGGAGCTGACAGAGACGTTGCGCGACTTCGACAAGGTGCTGAGACAACACAACCAGGACCGTAAGGACTGGGAAGTCGAGCGCGATATGCTTAGAGAAGAAATTGAACGTCTCAGGGAAGGACACGAGGGGCAGAAAAGAGAGATCAACAGACTGCACGGCGAACTTGACGGCGAGAAACAGCAGCGGGCTAGCCTAGAGAAACAGATTGAGGAGTTGCGCAAGCAACTCAGCGCTGAACGTGAACAGCGGGTTAGCTTGGAGAAACAGATTGAGGAGTTGCGCAAGCAACTCAGCGCTGAACGTGAACAGCGGGCTAGCCTAGAGAAACAAATTGAAGAACTGCGCAAGCAACTCAGCGCTGAACGTGCACAACGGGTCAAGCTTGAAGAGGCGCTGAAAGAAGCCGAGAAAGACAAAAAGCAGCTGATTGAGGAACGTGGTAGTATCCTTAAGCAGCTTGATGAGCTGAGGATAGCCCTCGAAGGGAAAGCCGACCGCAGCAGCGCGCAGAGCAACCCGGAAGAGGCTAGCCTGAGTTACAGTGGCCGATCTAGCGATCTGGCCTCTGCAACCTAACGGTTGCAGCCGCGCAAAGCGCGGGATTCGACCCAGAGCCGCCGTTTTGGTGCGTTCTTTCCGCCTCAGCGCTAACGCTGATGTGCACGGGCGGCCCCAGGCCCAGGACGTGTAACTGCGTCCTGTCACAAGCCCTATTCTACCAAAAGCACGCGCCGGTAGTCAACCCCCTGTGCACGGAAGCTGCGGTGGAATGCACGGTAGTCCGGCCACTCGGCTTTCTTAGTATCTGATGACGCCCTACCCGGCCCTGACCGACTGGGAAGTCATTC